>Ga0074044_10000499_pt1 | contig 37837 bp, 37 predicted proteins | sample BogForMeECP23OM1_FD_94443 | JGI IMG/M metagenome (GOLD analysis project Ga0074044, IMG submission 94443) | Bog forest soil microbial communities from Calvert Island, British Columbia, Canada - Bog Forest MetaG ECP23OM1 | ecosystem: Environmental > Terrestrial > Soil > Wetlands ...
CTCAATTTGATGAGGCAATGTCATTGCCGCGTGCCACTCCCTGAGCGACGCTAAACTGCCATACTGTGGATTCGGATCAAAGACCCTCCCGAACTCATCCACCACGATGCTGTGGGTCATGCGCTTAGATAGTTCGTTGGTAGGATCGTTAATTCGCACTCCCACCCAGTACCGACGCCCTTCCGTGATCGGCGGCACGCCGGCCAACTGGATCATACCGCGCTTGTGCTTTTCCAGGAGTAAGGCGAACGCCCCATACAATCGTGAGGTCTCTGCTCCTTGGTCTTTTGAGGGGTCAAGGTTTCCACCAAAGGCCTGCTCCACATCTTCATATGCCGTGCCGAGTAGCATCGCGGTAATGCAAGTTAGACAATCATATTTCCCGCGCATGGGAACAAGGGTGATTGCAGGACTTTGTTTAGGATTCCTCGCAGCAAGGTATCTCATAGCACTCTTGTTTTCAACTTGCAGCGCATCGGCTATCGGATACCATGCCCGCGGCCGAACCTACCTACCAGCCCCGCGTTTGCAGCAGGTGGGCCTCGTCGAGAGTGGACACAGCCAGCCCCTTCATGGCCCCCGCCAGATTCTCGCTGACTTCAAGCAACACTTTAGGGTCCTTGAAGTGCGTCGCCGCCTGCACAATCGCCTTGGCGCGCTTCTCGGCCTCCGCGGGATCGGCAAATTCAGTCGAGTTCTTCATGAAGATGCCCGAGCCTACGAACACCGCCTCGGCTCCCAGTTGCATCACTAGCGACGCGTCCGCTGGAGTCGCGATTCCTCCGGCGGAGAAATTCGGTACCGGCAGCTTGCCCTCTCGCGCCACCATCTTCACTAACTCGTAGGGTGCTCCGTGCTCTTTGGCTTTGGCGTAGAGTTCTTCTTCGCCGAGCACGGTGAGAATCTTCATCTCCAGCACAATCTGTCGAATGTGACGCACGGCGTGCACTACATCTCCAGTGCCGGCCTCGCCCTTGGTGCGAATCATGGCCGCGCCTTCGGCGATGCGCCGCAGAGCTTCGCCCAGGTTACGCGCGCCGCACACGAATGGAACCGTGAAGGCCTGCTTATCCACGTGATGCGTTTCGTCGGCGGGCGTAAGAACTTCGGACTCGTCAATGTAATCGACGCCCAGCTCCTGCAAGATCTGCGCCTCCGCAAAGTGGCCGATGCGGCACTTCGCCATGACGGGAATATCGACCGCCGCCATGATCTCGCGAATGATTTTCGGCGAGGCCATGCGCGCCACTCCGCCTTCGGCGCGGATCTGCGCCGGGACGCGCTCCAGAGCCATCACCGCGACCGCTCCGGACCGCTCGGCGATCTCCGCCTGCTTGGCGGTGGTTACGTCCATGATCACGCCGCCCTTGAGCATCTCGGCGAGGCCGGTCTTCAGGCGAAGGTTGGTGCTGGTGTGTCCGTTATTCTGCGACATAGGTTTACTCTCTTCCTGAGCATCATTTTACAGCCCACTGGCGATTCGCGGTACCCCGTGCGCTTGTTGATGGAGAGCCGGGCGCCCCCTCCCGGCGGCGATACTGCTGGACCCTTCGGCTTCGCTCAGGGCAGGCTCGCGAGGACGCCCGTCGCTCCACAAGCTAGCGCTCCGCGAATCGCCCGAACATACGCTGCGGATCGATCGCTATGAACAGCCCCTGGCTCCGGGCCAGCACCTCCCCTTTCTCGTTGAGGATCTCGGCCATATTGATGTGCTTGCGGCCCTCCACCTTGACCTCGCGCGATTCCACCCGCAGTGGCTGTTTCAGCGGCACCGGCTTCAGATATTTCACCGTCATCTCGGAGGTCACCGCCACCACGTGGCGCAGTTTGTTCACTTTGCCCATGGCTTCATCGAGGATGGTCGCGATAATGCCGCCGTGGCAGTGTCCGGGTGGACCGGTGTAGCGCTTGCCCAGGCGGAACCGGCACACGAAACAGTCGCGCTCCTCGTCATAGGCAAAGCGCAGCCGCATGCTGTCAGGGTTATCCTTGCCGCAGACGAAACAGTGGTTCTTCTGCATTTGCATGAAGCGGGTGCTGTGCCCCGCTCCATGGCTTGCAGTTTTGGATTTCTTGCCAGCCATCGAAAGATTCTATCGCGAACCGGCGTTGCGACTGTGTATCATGTCGTGCGATTGTCGTGGGATTAACGAGCGAATCACGATCGCACAGGAGGCCCCATGTCTACCGCCCTAATGTCGTCGATACCCAAGCCTGCCGCCAACAAAACACCTGGCCCCTACACCGTTCACCCCGGCGTTGCGCAGGTTCAGAAGTGGATCGAGGAACTGCCGCACAAGACCGGGCGGTCGCTGGAGGAATGGCTTGCGCTCACGAAGAACTCCGGTCCCTCCACGGAGAAAGAACGCCGCGAGTGGCTGAAGAAAGAGCACAAGCTGGGCACCAATTCAGCGGCGTGGATTGCCGAACGGCTCGAGGGCAAGGGCACGGAGGAAGACTCGGCCGAAGCTTATCTGAAAACCGCCGCCGAATGGGTGGAGGCACAGTACGCCGGCCCGCGCGCCGCGCTGCGTCCGCTGTATGAGCAGTTGCTGAAGCTTGGGTTCTCACTTGGCAACGATGTGAAGGCCTGCCCGTGCAAGACGATGGTGCCGCTCTATCGCAACCACGTGTTCGCGCAGATCAAGCCGTCGACGAATACGCGCATCGATCTTGGATTCGCGCTGGGCAATGTGAAGACGCCGAAGCGATTGATTGATACTGGCGGGTATGAAAAGAAAGACCGCATCACGCGGCGGATCGAGGTCAGGTCAAAGGGTGATATTGACGACGAGGTCAAGCGCTGGTTGAAGAAGGCGTATGAGATGGACGGGAAGTAGAGGAAAGGCTGTAATCAGAGGGCACAGACGTGCACGGGGGAGATGGTTGAGGTCCGTGACGGGTTTGAAGCTTTTTCCGGGTTATAGACAGGCCGTTTCGTCCATGGTCATATCAGCATGACCACGTCTGCTATAATGTGACCATGAGGAAGATTGCGGCTGGAGAATTTAAGGCACGGTGCCTGGCGCTGATGGAAGATGTGCGGGCGACGCGGCAGCCGATCGTGATTACGAAGAGGGGAAAGCCGGTGGCGAAGCTGGTTCCGGCGGAGCCTGAGAAAGACGAGTGGATCGGCAGGCTCAATGGCGTGATTAAGATCGTCGGCGACATTGAATCTCCGATTGAGCCGGGAACTTGGGAGTCCTCGGATTGATTCTGCTGGATACGCATGTTCTGGCGTGGGCCGGGGAAGATTCCAGACGGCTTTCTCGTACTGCGGCCTCGGAAATCCGCCGGGCTCGCCGTGGCGGCGGGTTGGCGATTTCCGCCATCAGCCTTTGGGAGTTGTCGTGGCTGCTGTCTCGCGGAAGGATTCGCGGGCTGGGTACGGTTGAGGCGACGCTGCGCATCATGACCGAAGGTGTCACTATTCTTCCGATTACGCCAGAGATTGCTGCCCTTGCGGCCCAATTCCCTGCGGACTATCCGAGCGATCCGTCGGACCGCCTGATCGGGGCTACGGCGCGGGCGGAGGGAATGACGCTGGTGACCCGCAATGAGCGGATACGACGCAGTCCGCTGGTGAGCACGGTGTGGTAAAGCGCCGTCCTCAGTCGTAGTACTCCAGCCCCAGATGCGTAATCAGCTCTTCGCCCTTCAAATGCCGCAGCGTGTTCTTCAACTTCATGAGTTGGATAAACAGATCGTGCTCGGGATACAACCCCGGCGCGGTCATCGGCGACTTGAAGTAGAAGCTCAGCCATTCCTGAATGCCGAGGCGGCGCAGCTCGGGCGTGCGCTGTGCGAGGTCGAGGAATAGCACCAGATCGAGCACAATCGGCGCCGCTAGAATCGAATCGCGGCACAGGAAGTCCACTTTAATCTGCATCGGATAGCCGAGCCATCCGAAGATGTCGATGTTGTCCCATCCTTCTTTGTTGTCGCCACGGGGCGGGTAATAGTTGATGCGGACTTTGTGGAAGATATTGCCGTAGAGTTCCGGATACAAAGCGGGCTGCAGGATGTGCTCCAGCGCTCCGAGTTTCGATTCCTCCTTGGTCTTGAACGACCCGGGATCGTCCAGCACCTCGCCGTCGCGGTTGCCGAGGATGTTGGTCGAATACCATCCGCTCAGCCCGAGCAGACGCGCCTTGAAAGCCGGAGCCAGCACGGTCTTGATCAGGGTCTGTCCGGTCTTGTAATCCTTGCCGCAGATGGGCACTTCGCGCTCGCGCGCGAGTTCGAGCATCGCCGGAATATCCACCGTCAAATTCGGCGCGCCGTTGGCAAAGGGCACACCTTCCATGAGCGAGGCGTAGGCATACACCATGGAGGGCGCGATGTTTTTGTCGTTCTCCAGCATCGCCTTTTCCAGTGACTTCACGCTCTGATGAATGGCCGTCGGTTTAATGAAGCTCTCGGTCGAGGCGCACCAGATAGTGATCAGGCGGCTGGCGCGGCTCGACTTCTTGAAGTCGCGGATGTCCTGGCGAAGCTGCTCGGCCAGGTCCAGCTTGTTCTTGCCTTTCTTCACATTCGGCCCGTCAATCTTCTTGACGTAGTTGTGATCGAACACAGCTTTCATTGGAGTGATAGCGCTGAGCCGTCCCTTCACTTTATCGAGCAGGTCGCGCTCCAGCACGCCGGCATTGCGAGCGGCTGCGTACATGTTGTCTTCAAAAATGTCCCAGCCGGTGAAGACCAGATCATTGAGCCCGGCCAGCGGAACGAACTCCTTGATTTTGGGAGACCGGCCATCGGTCCGCTTCCCCAGGCGGATGGTTCCCATCTGCGTGAGCGAGCCGATGGGGTGGGCGATGCCCTTGCGCACCGCTTCGACGCCCGCAACAAACGTGGTGGCGACGGCGCCCATGCCGGGGATCATCACTCCCAGTCTGCCTTTGGCAGGTTCGATCACACGTTCATAGCCGTCGCTGCTGCGTTCTCTCCTCGACGACCTTACCTCGACCGAATTTACCTCAACACTCGCCATCTTCTTCCCTGCCGCCTTGACTGTTGCAGGGGACTTTTTCAACTTCGCCATATGGGGGCTGCTTCCTTGTAGTAATAGTGGGATGTATGCAAACCAAGTATGTTCTCGTATCGGATGAGCTTTTTGCAAACGCGCACGCCTGAATCCGCAGGAAAGTCACTTCAATGGCGTCTAGCACGCATTGGGCGGTGTTTGCGAAGCGCGCAGAGCGAACGACGAGTTTCAGAAAGAAATCTTTCGCGTCGGTGCGACCTTGATGGAATGACTCCCCGCGGCAAAGCCATCGAGCAGAAGGTTGTGGTGCGCAATGATCTGCGCGGCCGTCAGATCCGGGGTATCGCGGGTGAGATGCGCGTCGGCTGCCAGCGTCACATCGTAGCCCATCGTCACCGCCCGGCGGCAAGTGGTGTCAACGCAGTATTCGGTCATGGCACCGGCAATAATAAGATGGCTGATCCTGGCACCCTGAAGTTCTTCCGCGAGTCGCGTCTCGAAGAAAGAATCGGACGACTTCTTTCTGATGACCGGCTCTCCGCTCAGCGGAAGAATCGAAGGATGTAACGCCCACGCCGCCGTCTCTGCCTCAAGGGGATGTCCCCTGGGACCGTCGTGCTGAATGAACACGACGGACGTTCGTGATGAGCGTGCCTGGCTCAGCAGAGCCGCGACATTCGATAAAACGCGATTCTGCAGTTCGGCCGGCATAAGTTTCACCAGACCAACCTGAACATCGATGATCAACAGCGCGGATTTCAGTCAGCCCTCCGGGCCCACAATGGCCTAATGAAAATAATTGTACTGGGGGAGACCCGTTGCAAACCGCCGGTCTCCACTTCTACACAAATTCAACAGATCGATTTTTTTCGTTGGACGCCGCAGCCTACTTCCTTCATACATAGTGTCACTAGTTCGAGGTTGCTAGCGGTGCATCCCTCCCGAGAGCGCATCGAAATAGGTTGCCATTTCAGTCGCGTTCGGGCCCCACATCCTGACCGCGGCTGTCCCCACGGGAGCAGAACTCATGCACTCTGCTCCCGGTTTTTATTGGCACGATGCGGCTGGGAATTATTGAATCTCAGGCAGCGACGGCGGAAGTTTGCGGAGATGCTCCCGGCAACAGGTTTTGGGGACTCACGTCACGCGAGCCGCGTCACGCGACTTACATCAGGCAACCCCGGAAATACGCGTACTACATTTCACTTCCTCGCTCAGAATGATCGCCTCGGCAATTTCTCTCATCGTCTTACGCTTTTGGCGGCTTTGCTGCTGCAGGGCCAGGTAGGCTTGTTCTTCGGTTAACCCCATTTCTCGTTGCAAAATCCCTTTGGCGCGCTCCACCACTTTGCGCGTCTGTAACTGGTAGGTAAGGTTCGAATTGACTTCCTCCATGCGCGCCAATTCAATTTCCGCGCCCACCAGAAACCCGATCGCAGAAATCAGCCGGATCTCCTTGAGCTTGTAAACGTGGGGACGCCGATGCTGCAGATTGATTGTTCCCACCACCCGCCCGCGGCACATCAGCGGTACGGAGAGAAACGCTTCGTAACTATCCTCGGGCAGTTCATGGAAGAACTGGAAGCGCGGATCCAGTGCCGCCTTTTCGGAAATCGCTACCGGCTCGTGATGTTCCGCCACCCAGCCCGTGATGCCCTGCCCCACGCGCAGTTTGAGCCGGTCCACCACGTTGGGATGAGCGTTCTTGGAGGCACGAAGAACCAGGTGCTCGCCCTCCAGCGCATAAATCAGGCAGGAGTCGCACTTCACCAGCACCGCGGCAAACTCTACCACCCGGTCAAGCACTTCGTGGAATCCGCCAGCCGTCGCCAGGCGGCCGCCAATCTCATGCAGCAAATCAACCGGCGAGTCTTCGACCCAAATTACGCTGTCCATGATCTAGCCTAGCGGCGCACACGGACAGGTGTCTAACTCCAAATTTTGATGACAACGATCAAGGATTCATGGGGAGCTTACTTGCCGTCCAGATCCATGGTCTTGATGGGCAAGTCCCAATGTCCATCGAGGATTTCAAACCGCCGCTGCTCTTCCTTCGCATAAGTGGCCTGGTCGGGCCAAAGTTGCTTCTTCAGCGCGTCTTCGTCGAACGGCTCATTCGCGACCGTGGAATTCTTGAACACGATGGTCACGCGATAATCCCACCGCCCGTCTTCGGTTGTATGGTATCGAGGCTGATCCATCCAGACCTTGAGCATGCGGCCCATTTCCACTTCCTTCTTCAGCAGCGGATAGTGGTTCTTCTTGAACAGCTGCAGAAACTCGTCGGCGTGTCCCCACTTGGCCTTGTAGTAGTACTCGACAACGAAAGGCTTGCCGGTTTCCGTCGCCGGTTGGGCCGCGAGAAATACTGGGAACAGCGTCAGGAACAACAGAAGAAATCTCAATTTCATGGTTTTCCCCCGTGGCGCATGATTGTCGCATACGAGAACAAAAATGAGACGAAAAGGTGAAGAACAGTGATATAGTCTGTGGCCGCAAAGGGCTTTACTGGATGGCGCGGTCCTCCCCATGGATCGGTCATCACAAACACCGCGCGCGGACGCCCAACCCGACGACGCAGGCCAGATTCAGAATGATCGGGTGTCTTTTAGCACGGCGGGGCCACTTGAAAGTTTGCAGACCCGGTAATGCCCACTAACGTCCGCTGCTGTCCGTCGCCGGTGGTGGGGTCTCACTGGTTTTACCCGGCGGATAACGGGGCGACGCTTTAATGCTGAACGCTTTAAGAAGGAGGATAACAATGAAAAGAATGCTCTTGGTGGCGGTGGCATTGCTCCTGGCAGCAGGCACAGCTTCCGCAGCGGCAACGATGCAGAAGTGGACCGCGGGCTGGGACAATTTCGGTGAACCTCTGAACTACAAGAAAAGCACCATCAGTTGGTCGGTGAATTCGGCGAAGAGCACATTGACGGTTACCTTCAAGTTGGTGAGCGCGACGCCCAACAAGCTGTATCAGGTCGGAATCGTGCCCTTCTGCGCGACGTTTCCCTCGACCTTCGGCCAGTTTCCAGTCGACCTCGGCGGCGGCACCTGCACCCAACTCACACGGCAAGGAGTGACCGCATCCGCGGTGACGATCGAACTTGGAGTGGTCACGACCGACATGAATGGCAATGGTTCCTTCAGGGTCGTCATCGGCCCGGTAGCCGCGGGTACCTATGACGTCGAATTCCAGGCGCGCGACGGTGCGGGTTGCGATTTGACCGGCGGTGGGGGCAATGGCTCCGACTGCGCCGATGATTTCCAATCGCCCGGCCCCTTCGGAACGACGACCACGATCACCATACCCTGACGCCCTTAGTACTTCGACGCAGGAGACTTCAGGATGGTGCTTCTTAGAAGCGAAGAAAGGAGAATACGATGAAAAGAATATTCCTGGTGGTAGTGGCATTGCTGCTGTCGGCCAGCGCGTCGGCGAAGCCAACCACACAGAAGTGGACCGCCGGCTGGGACATCTTCAGTGAGCCGCTGAACTACAAGAAAAGCAAGATCAGCTGGTCCGTGAATCCCACAAAGAGCACTTTGTCGGTGACCTTTACCTTGGTAGGCGCGACGCCCAGCAAGCTTTATGAGGTCGGGATCGACTTCATATGCACCACGTTTGCCGCAACCTTCGGCCAGTTTCCGGTTGTCGGTGGCGGCGGCACCTGTCAACCCGCCACACGTCAAGGCGTGACTGAAAACCTGGCAGGGGTTGTCCTCGGCGTTGTCACAACCGACATGAACGGCAACGGCTCCTTCACGGTCGCCGTCGGCCCAATCGCCGCGGGTACTTATGTACTCGAATTCATCGGGCTTAATGGTGCGGGTTGCGATTTGATCGGTGGCGGGGGCACTACCTATCAAACCTGCGCCGTGGATTTCCAATCGCCAGGCCCAACATTCGGAGATACAACCACAATTACCGTCCCCTAATGCCGTAGCGACCTGCCGATTGCGAGACGCCCTTGCGGCAAGGGGCGTCTCGCACCTGCCGGTTGGGGACGCCCGGCGCTCCATCAACCGCCCAATGCTAGAATTGTCCGTGGCCGCCGATTCCCTCCGCCTGATCGCCATCGATATTGACGGCACCCTGCTCAACCCCGAATTTCAGATTTCCGAAACCGATCTCGCCACCCTCAGACGCGTGCACGCCCAAGGCATTGAGATCATCCTGGTCACCGGGCGTCGCCACACCTTTGCCCTGCCCATCGCTCAACAACTGGGATTCGATCTGTGGCTGATCAGTTCGAATGGCGCCGTCACTCGCTCGCTCGCCGGAGAAACTTTCCACCGCGACTTGCTCCCCGAACCGACCTGCCGCAAACTCCTCCGCGTGATGCAAGAATTTCGCGGTCAGACCGTTCTAACTTTTGACAGCAACAGCCTTCAGGGAGAGGCTCCGGGCACAATTGTGATCGAGCGCCTCGACAAGCTCGAAGCCAGCATTCAGCGCTGGCTGGAAAAAAATATGAAGTACATCCAGTTCGTGGTGCCGATCGAGGACGCGCTCACCACCGACCCGGTGCAGGCCATGTTCTGCGGCCCGGTCGCGGAGATGCAGCGTGTACTGCAAGTCCTCGCAAGCTGCGGCCTGCCCATCACGGTTTTGCGCACCGAGTACCCCGGCCGCGATCTTTCGATTGTCGATGTGCTCAACGCCGGCTGCTCCAAGGGACACGCGCTCGAACGCTGGGCCAATTACCGCCAGATTACCCCCGAGCAGGTCATGGCCATTGGTGACAACTATAATGATATTGAAATGCTTGCCTTCGCCGGCCACCCCTTTATCATGGGGAATGCGTCGCAAGAGTTACGGGGCCGTGGCTGGAAGCTTACGCGCTCGAACGCCGAAAGCGGAGTAGCAGCAGCGATTGAGCACGTGCTAAGTGGAAAAGCACTCGAACCGGTGGATGCTAACCAGATTGTCGTACCCGCAATCGGAGTCAGCTTGTAATCGTGCGAAGAAGATGATGAGACGAAGACCATTGACGACGGAAAGCGCTGCGGGAATTGCGGCAAGAGCTGCCGCGTTTTTCTGTACTGCAGCTCTGGTTCTACTCGCTCGCCCCGCGACAGCCGCCGACTTGGCTCTCCTCCGCAACGGATTCAGCATCCGCCACGAGCATCGTCTGGTAACGGGCTCAACGACGCGCCTCTATCTTTCCGCCGACGATTCCAGCTTTACCGATGTGCCCACCGAAGAAATCACCGGCTACGAAAAAGATCTCTTCTTGCCTGCGCCCGCAAATTCCGAAGCCTCCCACGCCGCGCCTGGGTCCGCGAAGTCCGCGCTCCCTCTGAACGAAGTCGTGAACACCGCCAGCGCCACCTTCCATCTCGATCCCGACCTGGTGAACAGCGTGATTCACGCCGAAAGCGGATTCAACGCGCACGCCGTTTCCCCCAAAGGCGCGCGCGGACTGATGCAGCTCATGCCCGGGACCGCCAGCCAGATGGGCGTGAGCAACGCCTTCGACCCGCAAGCCAATGTCGAGGGCGGAAGCCGCTATCTGCGCGAACTTCTGGAGCGCTACAATTTCGACCTGGTCAAGGCGCTGGCCGCTTATAACGCGGGCCCGGAGCGCGTCGAACAATATCAAGGAGTGCCGCCATTTAGTGAAACCCGCGCCTACGTGGCCCGCATCGTGCACGACTACAACACCAAGAAGATTGCCCAGGAAAAAGCAGCGAAACAAAAACAAGTCCCTACTAAAGCAGCGAGCAAAACGGCCAGCCACGCTCACCAGGCTCCGAAACCCGCAGCCACAGCCAGCGACGCCGCATCTGCGAATTTGCCGTCTTCACGTTGACCCTGCCCCCTCTCTCATTTACCGTGTGGTGTCGGGGCTTGGCCCCGCCGGGACGGGGTGGAGCCCCGTCCACCACACAGGCGGACTGAATGAACCGAACTGAATGAATAGGAAACGATACGTTGTCTATGCCACTGTCTTCGTCGTGCTGGCCGTGCTGGTCTATCTCCAGTTCCGCACCTGGCAGCACTTCGACTGGGCCAAACTCTTTCAATTCGGACTGAATTGGCGCCATATTGTCCACGGAGTGCTTTACATTTACTTCGCTTATTTCTTGCGGGCAGTGCGCTGGAAGATCTTTCTTCGACCAGTGCGCAAGGATGCGTCCATCTTCGGACTCGTTCCACCGACCATGATTGGATTCACCGGACTCGCTCTGCTCGGTCGTGCCGGCGAAATGATTCGTCCCTATCTGATCGCGCGTCGTCATAATCTGCCTTTCGCCTCGCAAGTTGCGGTGTGGGCGGTGGAGCGGATTTTTGACGTCGGCGGTTTCACGGTGCTGATGGTGGCGGCCATTTTTCTGCCCTCAAAGTTGCGCGCGTTCACGCTCGCCGCTCCGCCCGAGGTCAGGCACTGGATTCATCTCACCGGATATGCACTGATCGCCCTCGTACTGGGATTGCTTTCGGGAGCTGTGCTGTTTTCCTACCGGGGAAGTCGGATCGCCCAGTGGGTCGAAGATCGTTTCTCGCATCTTGCCGAGAATCTGGGCCATCGCATCGCCCAGAAAATTCGCGAGTTCACCGTCGGGCTCGATACCATTCACGGCCCCTTTGCATTCTTCCAATTGTCGGCTGTCTCGGTCTTGATGTGGTGGGTGATCGCCTTGGCTTACAAAGAAGTGACGCATGCCTACGGCGCACCTATGCATGACATGAGCGCCACCAAAGTTCTCCTTCTTATGGGCGCCAGCATGATCGGGTCGATGGTGCAGTTGCCTGGTGTCGGCGGCGGCTCCCAACTGGCGACCATCAGCGCGCTCGACCACGTCTTTGATATTGTCCCCAAAGAACTCACCGTCAGCTGCGGCATCATGCTATGGCTGGTAACGTTCGTCGCCGTCGTTCCCGTTGGACTTTTACTCTCCCATCACGAACGCTTGTCGTTGCGCAAGCTTTCCGCGGAGAGCGCACAGGCCGAAGAAGGCGCGCCGGTTGAGGAAGCATCGTGATCGGCTTGTATCGTTAGTTCTCACGAGAGGAGCTCTCCAACGAAGCAATCGTTGCATACTTGTTTCTGGACTTTGATGCTCTGCGCCTGTGCGTTCGCGCAAGACGCCGCGAAGTCCGGGTTCCGTTCTTTGCACGTTGACGCCGGTAAAGTGACTGGCGAGATTCGGTCGTTTCAAGGATTGAACGGGCCGCCGAGTCCGGTAATGGCGGGGCTTCCCAACCTTGTTCAACAATACACAGATTTGCGCATCAGCCAGGTTCGCACCCACGATTTTATGGGGCCGACGGAGATCGACTCACACTTCGATCAAACGAACCCCCTGCTAGCATGGCTTGTTCCCGACGAAGCCCAGCGGGCCGGAGTAGTGCAGGCGGGCAATGCCGCCATTATTTTTCCCGATTGGAGCGCCGATCCGGAAAAGTCCGGAAGCTACAACTTCGGCCCGACCGATAAGGTCATCGCCGCCATTCGCGGCAGCGGGGCTGAAGTGTATTACCGCATCGGGCGCAGTTGGGGCTCCAGCATCGAGCCTCCGCTTGATTTCGATAAGTTTGCCAGCGTGGTGAAACACATCGCCATGCACTACAACCAAGGCTGGGCAAGCGGCTTCCACTACAACATCCGCTATTGGGAGTTCTGGAATGAGCCGGAGGCGCTGTTCTGGGGCGGCACACCGGAACAGTTTTACTCGCTCTACGAAAAAACAGCGCGGGCTCTGAAGTCGGTTGATCCGGCGCTCAAAGTGGGAGGCGACGCCATTGCTTTCGCGTATAACGGCGGGCCTTACCGCGAAGGATTCATCGATTACTGCGCCGCGCACAAAGTGCCGCTCGATTTTTATTCGTGGCACACTTATGCGATTGGATCTTTCGATCCTTATGACGGGGTGCGACTCTCGCAGAACATTCGCGAGATTCTGGATCTGCGTGGTTTTACCAAGACCGAGAACATTCTCTCGGAGTGGAATCTGACGCCTGACTTTACCGAGGCCGAGAAAGCCAGGCTGCAGGGTGAGGAAAACGCGGCATTTATTGGCGCCGCGCTGAGTTATTTTCAGGACGCGCCCCTCGATCACGCGCAGTTCTATCGCGGCGACGCCGCCTGGATGGGACTTTTCGGGCTGGACGGCAAGTATTTCAAGACAGCGTATGCGTTCGAGGCCATGGGAAAAATGCTCGACACACCGCAGCGGCTTGCGGTGGCAGGCACAGACACTTTTGGTTTCGCGGCGCTTGCCGGCCGCTCGGCCGATGGGAATACGGTCCAAATATTGATCGCCAATTACGCGATTCCCGCGGACTTCCAGCCGCACATTATGCAAATGCCGCCGGGCGTTGTGAAAACCTTACCCCCTTCCTTAGACTTTTCGAAATTTAAATCCTTGCCGCGACGGACGGACATCGTTTATCGCGACAACGCCGGCTACAGCCTGACCATCGACAATTTGCCGTGGGGCAAACAAGCATTCAGCATCGAGCGCTACCGAATTGACAAGACGCATAATCTCGACTTAATCGAAGAGAAGGCAGGCGCGGGGGGAAAACTGGACTTGTCCATTGCGCTCGCGCCCGACGCGCTGGAGCTTATCGTGCTCAGGGAACGCTGACCTTCTCGGCTCTTCCCAATCCCCTGCTACAATCGTGTTTACTCCCGGGTGCAGCCAAGCGCATGAAATGCCCCTTTTGCGGGTTTGAAAATGACAAAGTCGTGGATTCGCGCGAGAGCAAGGAAGCCGATTCCATTCGCCGCCGCCGCGAATGCCTGAAGTGTGAAAAGCGCTTCACCACCTACGAGCGCATCGACGAAATTCCCTACATGGTGGTAAAGAAAGACGGCCGCCGCGAGCGCTTTGACCGCCAGAAAGTGCTCAATGGCCTGATGCGCGCCTGCGAGAAGCGTCCGGTACCGATCAGCAAGCTCGAACAGATCGTCAATGAAGCCGAGACCTTCGTGATCGAGTCCGCCGAGCGCGAGCGCAAGACCAGCGAAATCGGCGAGCTGATCATGAACCGCCTCCGCCGCTACGACAAGGTCGCCTATGTAAGATTCGCCTCCGTCTATCTCGACTTCAAAGACGTGCAGGAATTCATGGCCGAACTGAAAGATCTGCTGAAAACGAAAGACGCGCCCGAACCGAAAAGCAAAACCGCGAAGACCTGACTTAGATTCACGTAGGGACGGACGCATTCGTCCGTCCAGCGAGCGCAGCTCGCAACTTCATATTCTATGGCACACAAAGTAACTCTAATTCCCGGTGACGGAATCGGCCCCGAAGTCATCCAGGCCACCGTTCGCATGATTGAAGCCACCGGCGTCAAATTCGAATGGGAAAGCTTCGCCGCCGGCGCCGAAGCCTTCGAGAAGTACCACGAATACATTCCCAAAGAACTCAGCGAATCGATCGAGCGCACGCGCGTCGGACTGAAGGGCCCGGTGACTACGCCCATCGGTGGCGGCTTCTCCAGCATCAACGTCGAACTGCGCAAGCGCTTTGAACTCTTCGCCAACTTCCGGCCTATTCGCAACCTCCCGCACATTCCCACCCGCTACCCAGGCGTGGACCTGATCGTCGTGCGCGAAAATACCGAGGGACTTTACTCCGGCATCGAACACGAAGTTGTCCCCGGAGTAGTCGAGAGCATCAAGGTCATCACCGAAAAAGCTTCCACCCGCGTCTCGCGTTTCGCCTTCGAGTACGCCCGCAAGAACCAGCGCAAGAAAATTCATTGCATTCACAAAGCCAACATCATGAAGTTGTCCGATGGTTTATTTCTGCGCTGCTCGCGCAACGTCTCGAAGGAGTATCCCGAGATTTTTTACGGCGAGCACATCGTCGACAACACCTGCATGCAGCTGGTGATGAACCCTTACCAGTACGACATGCTGCTGCTGGAGAATTTCTACGGCGACATTATTTCCGATCTGTGCGCGGGACTGGTTGGCGGTCTCGGCCTGGTCCCGGGCGCGAATTTCGGCCACGAGTGCGCCATCTTTGAAGCCGTCCACGGCTCCGCTCCCGATATCGCCGGAAAGAATATTGCTAATCCCACCGCCGTGTTGCGATCGGCCTTGCTCATGCTGCGTCATCTCGGCGAGGCAGACGCAGCCTGGAAGATCCGCAACGCCATCGACGAGGTCTACCGCGACCGCAGCAAACTTACACGGGACGTAGGTGGCAGCGCCGGGACCTCGGAATTCGCCGACGCCATTATCCAGGCAATGGAATCGCAGGGTGCCGCCACTGCTGGACCGCAGCGGGCACCTGTAGTTTGATGTTGACACTGGATATGGGCGCACATATACTGTGCATGTGAACGTGACATTGTCGATTGACGAACAAACCGTTGAACGCGCCAGAAAGCGGGCGGAGGCTCTCGGCAAGAGTCTCAACCAGCTAATCCGCGATTATCTCCAGAAACTGGCTGGCGGCGACGACGCCGAGCGCAGTATCGAGGAGTTCGAGCGCTTGTCGGGTACTGGTAACTCTCACGGCCACCGCTTCAATCGCGACGAGACTCATGAACGCTCGTAGTTTCTTTGACACCAACGTCCTCCTTTACGCGGACGACGAATCCGCACCCGCGAAGCAGCGACGCTCGCGCGATCTTGTGGCCGAACACAGGCGATCTGGTACTGGTGTTATTTCCCTGCAGGTGTTGCAGGAATATTTCGTGAACGTCACGAGAAAGCTGCATGTCGTTCCCCGCATAGCGCGTCGTAAGGTAGAAATACTCGCCGAGTTTGATGTCGCTGCTCCCGTACTGGCTGACATTCTCGCCGCGATTGATCTTCACCGGCTGCACGGATTTTCTTTTTGGGATGCGATGATTTTGCGGTCCGCCAAACAGTCCGGTTGTCGCGTTCTTTTTTCGGAGGACTTCCAAGCAGGCCGCGAAATCGATGGGATTCAGGTTGTGGACCCGTTCCGGTAGGTCCTCTGGTAAACTAACGCGTTTCGAGAAACTTAGGCGGCGACGACGTTTTCACTGGGGGCCATCCTGATCTTAAAGCGCATCGAAATTCCATACCATCGCGGACTGCACCGCTTCGCCGTCTTCACCGCCTGCGCAACACTCGTCCTGATTGTCGCCGGAGCGCTCGTCACCAGCAATGACGCCGGATTGTCCGTCCCCGACTGGCCCACCAGCTTTGGCTCCTTCTACAAAATGCCGCACATGGTGGGCGGCGTTAAATATGAACATACCCATCGCATGGTGGCGGAATTCATAGGACTGCTCACCATTATCCTGGCCGTCTGGACCTGGCAAGTCGAAAAGCGCCGCTGGCTACGCCTTCTGGGCCTGGCAGCGCTCGCCACTGTGATCACGCAAGGCATCCTCGGCGGACTGACCGTCTTATTCTTTCTCCCCGCGCCCATCTCCAGCGCGCATGCCGCCGTGGCGCAGACCTTCTTCTGCATCGCCGTCGCGATCGCCGTCTTCACCGGCCGCCGCTGGGTCGAAGAGCAACCACGCGCCGAACTCGACCAGCGCCGCCCCGCTCTTTTCACTCTGACTCTGCTCTCGATTTTTGTGCTCTATGTACAACTGATCCTCGGAGCCATGTTCCGCCACCACGGCTTGAGCTGGTGGCCGCATGTCATCAACGCAGGGGTCGTGGCCATCGTTCTCTCCTGGACTGCGGTTCGCGCCATCTCTGTTTACCCCAACGTGGACGCGGTCCGCCTTCCGGCAATCGCCATGCTTGGTCTGATGGTCGCGCAACTCTGCCTCGGATTTCTCGCCTTCATCACCCGCGTCATGTGGGGAAAAGACGCCGCGCAGCCCGAACTGCCCATGGTGATCTCGACCGTCGTCCACGTCGCCGTGGGAGCGCTGCTGCTCGCCACCACCGTGGTTCTGGCGATCCAGGTCTGGCGCCACGTGCCGGTCGCTTTCGAAGAGCGCGTGCCGGGCGGAAACCCCGTCGCCGCATGAGGGATCAGGTCATCGGCTGATCGGGTCATCGGGCGATCGAAGTTCGGAAGCCTTTGACTTTAGATCGCCCGATGACCCGATGGCCCGATGGGCTTCGGATGATAATCCGCCCGTTCCCGTCGTAGAATAGCCTGTGACTCCGAACTCAACCGCCATCGACTTAGCTCCGCCCGCCCCCTCTGCTAATCCAGCAGGCCAGCCCGGCAGCATTATTGCCGTTCGCGACCTCGTCCATCGCTATCAGGATCGCACCGCCCTCAACGGCGTTTCCTTCGACGTTCGCCCCGCCGAACTTTTCGGATTGCTCGGCCCGAACGGCAGCGGCAAAACTACTCTCTTCCGCATTCTTTCCACGCTCATGGTTCCGACTTCCGGCAGCGCCATGATCGCCGGCTTCGACGCCGTTCGCCAGCCCGGAGCCTTGCGACGCCACATCGGTGTCGTATTCCAGGCCCAGAGCGTCGATCTAAAGCTCACTGCCTACGAAAATCTCTGGCATCAGGGACACCTCTACGGTTTGCGTGGCTCCGAACTCAAGACGCGAATCAACGAGATCCTCACCCGTGTCGGATTGCTGGACCGCTCGGCGGATCGCGTCGAAACTTTTTCCGGAGGCATGCAGCGCCGCATCGAGCTCGCCAAAGGCCTGCTCCACCATCCCGAGGTGCTGCTGCTCGACGAACCCACCACCGGCCTCGATCCCGGCGCGCGACGCGATCTTTGGCAATATCTTCAAATCCTCCGCGATCAGGAGCGCGTCTCCATCATCGTCACTACTCACTTGATGGAAGAAGCCGAACGCTGCGACCGCCTCGCCATCTTGAACGAAGGCAACCTGGTCGCGCTGGGCACGCCCGAAGCGCTGACTCGCGAGATCGGCGGCGACGTCATTCTGCTCGAAGCGCGCGACCCGCAAACCCTGGCCGACCACATTCGCAGTAAGTTTCAAGTCGACGCCACCGTCATGGACAAACAGGTTCGCCTCGAAATTGAAAATGGACATCGCTTCGTCCCCGACGTAGTCGAGGCATTTCCCGGGGAAATTCAGTCCCTAAGCGTGAGCAAGCCTACCCTGGAAGACGTTTTTATCCATCGCACTGGTCACCGCTTCTGGAGCGAAGACGCCGAGCCAAAACCAGAAACCGGCAAGAAGAAAACCAAGAAACATTGAGACCCTGACGCTGTTAAACTAAAAACAATGGCCACGCAAACCGCGACCTTCCCCGCATCCGCGCCTGCTCCCGCATCCGCTGGAATTCTGCTGCCCGCCTTCACGCTCTGGTGGCGCGAAGTCGTGCGCTTCTATCGTCAGCGCGCGCGCGTCGTGGGCGTCATCGCTTCTCCGCTTTTGTTCTGGGTCGTCATCGGGTCCGGCTTCGGAACATCATTTCGTTCCGGGCAGGCTGCCGGCCAGCAGCACTATCTGAATTATTTTTATCCCGGCACGCTGGTCATGATCGTGCTCTTCACCGCGATTTTCACCATGATGTCGGTGATTGAAGATCGCAACGAAGGCTTTCTGCTTTCGGTGCTGGTGGCGCCGGTGCCGCGCGCGGCCATTGTTCTGGGAAAGGTTTTGGGCGGCACCACCCTCGCCACCGCCCAGGGACTGATTTTTCTGGTCTTCGCGCCCCTCGTCGGCGTCCATATGACGCTGGCTTCGTTCGGGCTTATCGTCCTCACCGTGTTCCTGGTGTCGTTCGCCCTGACTGCCCTTGGCTTTGCCATCGCCTGGCCCATGGATTCGACCCAAGCCTTTCACGCCATCATCAATTTATTTCTAATTCCGTTGTGGCTGCTTTCGGGAGCGCTCTTCCCTCTTTCCGGCGCATCGGGATGGATTCGCTGGCTTATGTATGCCAATCCGCTGACCTACGGCGTCGAAGCGTTGCGCACGCTGATGTATCCCGAAGCGCCGAGCACATTTTCGCTGACCAATTCCATTTTGACGTTGGTGCTGTTTGCCCTATTCATGTTCGGCTTAGCCTTCGTGCTGGCGAATCGGCGCACCACGAAGCCGGCAGCGTAGAAACGGTCGTTAGTCGATGGTCGTTAGTCGATGGCATTCCAGAATTCGGAGGACTAACACGGAAGCTGCAATAGGCTCCGCTTTGCGAACGACTAACGACCAACGACGCATTTATGCCCCTCGACATTCTCGCCCTGGCCGCGCATCGCGACGACGTAGAGCAAACTTGCGCCGGAACTTTGCTCAAGATGGCGGAACGCGGATACCGCACCGGCATCCTCGATCTCACGCAAGGTGAAATGGGGACACGCGGTACCGCCGAAGATCGCGCCCGCGAAGCGGCCGAGGCGGCGCGCATCCTGAAAGTGTCCTGGCGCCACGCGCTCGATATTCCCGACGGCCGCGTCGAAAATACCTGGGAGAATCGTTTGAAGGTCGCTCGCGTACTTCGTGAACAGCGTCCGCGAGTGCTCATTCTTCCCTATTGGGAGGGTCGCCATCCGGACCACTACACGGCCTCGACTCTCGGCTACGAAGCGGCGTTTCTATCGGGACTCGCCAAGTTGCCGCTGGAGGGCTCCGCGCATCGGCCTTTCAAAATTATTTACGCCAGCCTGTACCGCGACGTGCGCCCAACGTTTGTCGTGGACATCACCGGCCAGTTTGAAACGCGCTTCCAGGCGCTAATGGCGTACAAGTCGCAGTTCACCGACCAGGAGGCCGGCAGCGCCATCTTTCCCGCCCACCAGGAAATTCGGGCGCGGGTAGAATCCATGGCTCGCTATTACGGCATGCTCGGCGGCGTCACCTACGCTGAGCCGTTTGTACAGAAAGAAGTCGGGCTGGTGGAGGATGTGCTGGCGATCCCCGTAAAGTCGATCTGATCGCGCCGCGATAAAAACAAAAGATAAAAGATAAAGGATAAAGGAAGTAACCCCCTTTGTTACCTCACCGGGACTTCCCCGCTCACTCAAATCCGCCCCCTCTAACCTAACTGCAGCGTATTGCCGATAAACGTGGTACTGGGCACCGGGTTGAGTGGGGTCATGGCATCGTTCTCAAAAGCGCGAGTTCTCCTGGTGGACGACGAACCCTTGGTGCTCGAAGGGTTGCGACGTTCCCTCCGCGCGGAGTTTGTCACCGACCTGGCAGGCGGTGCCGAAGAGGGCCTGGCAAAGTTGAGAGAGGGTGCACCGTATCCAGTTGTGGTTTCAGATATGCATATGCCCGGCATGGACGGGGCGAAGTTCCTGGCGACGGTGCGCACTATCTCCCCGGACTCGGTCCGTGTGATGCTGACCGGTTCTAGCGATATGCAAGCCGCCGCGAGCGCTGTGAACGAGGGACAAATTTTCCGCTTTCTCACGAAACCCGTGAGCTCAGAAACACTCCTGGCTACGCTGCGCGCATGCGTCGTACGGTACCACGACGCACTCCTCGAGAAAGACCAACTGAAGATCGCAGTTGAAGCCCTGGAGCAACTGGATTTGGGGACGCTCACGGCCTTAGCCCGCGCGATTGACGCGAAATCGGCGTGGACCGCGGGCCACTCCGAGCGGGTGACCATTCTGGCTCTCAAGATTGCGCACGCCATGGGTCTACCCGCCAAGAGTCTGGAGATCATGCACCGCGGAGGGTTGTTGCACGACATCGGGAAGATCGGTACACCTCTGGCCGTTCTGGATAAGCCAGGCGCGCTCGAACCTGGGGAAATGCAGATCATGCAGGACCACGTGAAAATTGGCGTTCGTATCCTCGAACCCATCCCGTGTTTCCGCGAAGCTTTGCCCATGGTTGCCCAACATCACGAATGGTTCGATGGCTCCGGTTACCCGGCAGGTTTGGCGGGGGAGAATATCAGCTTGCTGGCACGCATTCTTGCCGTTGCCGATTGCTATGACGCGATCATCTCCGATCGACCCTACCGAAAAGGCCTTCCGAAGCAACAAGCGCTTGAGATACTGATCCACAGATCGGGAACCCAATTTGACCCGATCATCATCGAGGTGTTTACCCGATTGAACGTCGCTGGTCACCTTGCGTGAGTTCCCGATGCCGACCGTCCCTTCCATCTCACGGCCAAGCGGCAACCGAAAGGTACGACCGCTTAGACGACTTAGCTCAAGTTGGACCTCCTGAATGCCGACTATCTCAATGAAGGCAGCTTGCAGCGGCCTGTCCGTATTTCTGCCCCAGACTAGGAGAGCGCTTGAATTCCACTTCCAACCTAACGCCGGAGCATTTGACGACCTGCGTGGGTCCGGTCGATGGCCCGCCGGAATATGCGCACCTTTTCAAGTCGATCTTCGAATGCTCTGCCGCGGGCATGCTGGTTTTGAACGCTAGCGGCCAATGTGTCTCGGTCAACCAAGCCTTTTGCGATCTGATTGGCTATACCGCCGAAGAAATCCTGGCTGGCACCATGCCAGATATCACTCATTCGGAAGATGTCGCTCTAAGTGTGCAAGCGCTGCGACGTTTGACCAGCGGAGAAGCGAAGGGCTTCCAGATAGAAAAGCGATACAACCACAAGAGCGGGCGGCCGGTGTGGGTGCTGCTAACCGTGACCGCGATCCCGCGAGCCGATCGCCTCCCGTCTGATTTGGCCGTGGGGGTGGTTCACGATATCAGCCAGCGCAAGGCAGCGGAAGAAGCTCTGCAGCGCAGCGATGCCCTGTTTCGCACCATCGCCGAAAACGCGGGCGACCTGATTCTGATCGTCGATTACCCCGAGAGAAATACGCTCTATGTCAGTCCCGCGTACCAGAAGCTTCTGGGATATTCGCTCGACGAACTGCAAAAGAGCAACGCCCTGACGCTGGTGCACCCTGACGACTTGCCACTGATTCACCAGGCAACCGAGAAAATGGTCCGGGAGGGGTCAAACGCAGCCATCACCGAACTGCGTTACCGTCACAAGAACGGCCATTGGCATTATGTGGAGGCTCATGCCTGTGCCGTGCGTAACAGTGGTGGCGACCTGGAACGCATCGTCGTGATCTCGCGCGTGATTGACGATCGAATCCTTGCCCGGCAGAAGTTGGTAGAGCGGGAAGAGAGACTTCAACTGCTGCTCGATTCCACCGCCGAGGCCATTTATGGCTTGGATCTGAACGGCAACTGTACCTTCTGCAACCAGGCTCTCTTACGGATACTGGGCTATCTGGATGCCAGCTGTTTGCTGGGAAAAAACATGCACCAGGTCATTCATCACAGCCATGCCGACGGTTCCGCCTATCCGGTGGAAGAATGCTTCATCTATCAGGGTTTCCGGACGAGCAGCGTCGTGCACGTTGACGACGAAGTCGTGTGGCGTGCCGATGCCACCTGCCTTCCGGTCGAATACTGGTCTCACCCGGTGAAACATGAGGGGGAGACGGTGGGCGCCATGGTGACGTTCGTGGATATCACGGAAAGGAAAGCGTCTCAGGAGGCACTGCGCCGAGCGCATGAAGAAGCGGAGCTCTTTATCAACTCGGTGCCGTCGATTCTCATCGGAATCAACCGAGATTCACGGATCCAACGCTGGAATTTGGCAGCGGCGCAGGTATTCGGTCTGGCTGCGGTCGAAGTAGCCTACAAGCCCTTGGCCAACTGCGGCATTCAGTGGGCGCGCGCGGACATGAAAGTTGAAATTGATTCCTGGTGTGTGGGCCGGGAATCGCGCCGCATCGACGCGCTCCCGTTTGTGATCCACGACGAGACCCGTTTCCTGGGCCTTACCTTGAATTGGATTAGTGCACCCGAGGAAAACATCGATGAGTTGCTGATTATTGGATCCGATGTGACCGACCGCGAGATTCTGGGACAACAGTTGCGGCAAGCGCAGAAACTGGAGGCGATCGGACAATTGGCGGCTGGAATTGCCCACGAAATCAATACTCCCATTCAGTACGTCGGTGATAACACCCGATTTTTGCAGGAATCCTGGCCGTCGTTCCACGCCTTGTTCGCCCTTACCCGGGAGATGCAGCAGCAAGCCACGGCGGGGCCGATTTCGCCCGACACGCTGGAGCGACTCGATGCCCTGGCTCAGGGAGCCGACTTCGAATACCTCCAAACGGAGATTCCCCACGCCATCGAGCAGTCCCTGGAAGGCATTCAGCGGGTGGCCAAGATCGTACGTGCCATGAAGGAGTTCTCTCATCCCGGATCGGAAGAAAAGAAGGCGATCGACATCAACCAGGCGATCGAGACCACCATCACCGTGGCGCGCAGCGAGTGGAAGTATGTGGCCGACGTGGAAACACATTTTGACCCGGACCTGCCCCTGGTGCTCTGCCACGCGGGCGAGTTCAACCAGGTAATCCTCAACCTCCTGATCAATGCCGCACAAGCGATTGCACCGCCCACGGGAGACAGTTCTCAGGTCAAAGGAAAGATTGTGGTCTCCACCGTGCGCGACCAGGACTGCGCCGGGATCTCCATTTCTGACACCGGGGTGGGAATACCGGAAGCTGCGCGCTCGCGGATATTTGAGCCCTTCTTCACCACCAAGCCCGTGGGGAAGGGCACGGGACAAGGATTGGCACTGGCCCACACCGCCATCGTCAGGCGGCACGGAGGCAAGATATGGTTCGACTCTGAACTGGGAAAGGGAACCACATTCCACATTCGGATCCCATTTGCGAAACCGGCGGAAGGGTAATCATGGCCAAACGAATCTTGTTTGTCGATGACGAACCCATGTTGCTGACTGGGCTGAAGCGCAGTCTGCGACCTATGCGCGCGGAATGGGAAATGGTTTTCGCCGCCGGCGCTGACGAAGCCCTGGCAGCCATCGACCGGCAGGCCTTCGACATCATTGTTACCGACATGCGAATGCCGGGAATGGATGGAGCGCAGTTGCTGGAAGAAGTGCAGAAACGGTCACCTCACACCTTGCGTATGGTACTGTCCGGGCAATCGGATCGGGAGACGATTCTGCGCTCGGTCAATCCTGCCCATCAATTTATTTCCAAGCCTTGCGAAGGCGAAGAGCTGAAGTCCCGGCTGATCCGCGCTTTTGCACTCAAAAATCTGCTGCAGAATCCCGGCTTGCGCGAGTTAGTGACCAAGCTCGATTACCTGCCCAGTCTGCCGCGCGTTTACCTCCAACTGAACGAGGAGTTGCAGCGTCCGGAGCCCTCGCTGCAAAAGATCGACGAGCTGATTGGAGCCGACATGGCCATGACCGCGAAGATCCTGAAGCTGGTGAACTCCGCTTTCTTTTGCTTGCCCTGCGAAATCTCCAGCGCCTCGCACGCCGTCCAAATGCTTGGCCTGGATACGCTGCGGACATTAGTACTCACGGCGCATGTCTTTGAACAGTTTCAAAGCCGGCTGCTGACCGCGGACGATGTGCAGCAGATTTCAGACCACTCCCTGAAAGTCAGCCACAGCGCCAGGAAAATTGCTCATCTCGAACACGCCGATCAGCACATCCAGGATGAGTGTCTCACCGCCGGCCTGTTGCACGATGCCGGCAAGCTCATCCTCGCCGCCACGCTGGGAGAGCAGTACCGAAAGGTCCTGGAACACGGGGAGAAGGCGGACATCGGGCTGTATGCGGCGGAATGCGAACTGCTGGGCTGCAGCCACGCCCAGGTGGCGGCCTATCTGTTTGGCTTGTGGGGACTGCCCAGCACGATTATCGAAGCCGTGGCCTGGCACCACGACCCCGCCGGCAGCTTGAGCGTGAAGTTTTCGCCGCTGGCCGCGGTACACGTGGCCAGCGCCTATCACGACGAAAAAAACAGTTCGCCGCTGCGCGACCGAACTCCGGTCGACGCCGCCTTCCTGGCCGGAATCGGTTGCGCCGACCGGGAGAAGGCGTGGCGCAGCAAACTCGATGAGGAAGAGGAACACCATGGCTGAAAAAATTCTTCTAGTGGACGACGATACCAACATCCTGGACGGCTACCGGCGCAGTTTAAGCCGCGAGTTCCTGATGGAGACTGCCCTGGGCGGCGAGCAGGCCCTGAAACTCGCGATGGAGTGTGGACCGTACGCCGTCGTGGTTTCCGACCTGCGCATGCCCGGCATGGATGGCATCCAGCTTTTGAGCAAAATCAAGGCCCATTCGCCGGACACCATCCGCGTCATGCTTACCGGCAACGCTGAAATTGAAACGGCCATCCATGCCATCAACGAGGGCAGCATCTTCCGTTTCCTCACCAAGCCCTGCAGCAAGGAAATGATGGCGAAAACGCTCACTGCGGCGCTGCTGCAGTACCGCCTGGTCACGGCCGAACAGCAACTCCTGGAACAAACGCTGAGCGGCAGCATTCAAGTGCTGACCGAAGTGCTCAGCCTGGTCAATCCCGCTGCCTTCGGCCGCGCCGAGCGCGCCCGCCGCTACATCCACCACATCGTAACCTCGATGAAGCTGGGTAATCCCTGGCAATACGAAGTTGCGGCCATGATGTCCCAACTAGGCTGCGTCACGCTGACTCCGGAAACCATCGACGCCGTGTACAGCGGTGAGAAGCTTTCCGCGACCGAGCAGGCGCAATATGACGCACACCCCAGTGTTGCCTATGGCCTGCTTTCGAAAATTCCCCGGCTGGAACCCATTGCATGGATGATCGAGCACCAGAACCGTTCCGTCCCCGAGGTTGGCGAACCCGCGAGGACGGACATGCGACTGGGAGCGGAAATTCTCCGGCTGACCCTAGCTTATGAAAAGCTCATTCACAAAGGCGCTTCGCGAACCGAAGCGGTACACAGTCTGAGTCACCAGAACAAGAACTTCAGTCCGGAGTTCTTCGACGCTCTGGTGGCATTGGATCCGAACGCCGAAGAAGGTGAAATACGGAAGTGCCGCATCGAACTGCTCGTGCCCGGCATGATCATTCAGGAAGAAGTGCGCACCACCGAAAAAGTGCTGCTCGTTTCCAAAGGTCAGGAGGTCACTTCGCCTCTCCTCGCCAAGCTCAAGAACTTCCACGCACGGCGTGTGATCACAGGGGAAGTGACTGTCTCCATGCCCGCAAGCGCACTCGCTTTCGTGAAAGGCGCCTCGTAACCCGCGCTCCACTTCCCCGCCACTTCCCGGCTACTTGCCCGCTAAGACAAGACGGACCTCCCGAGCGAGGCCGTTACGCTACCACGGTTGTCGTCGGCGGAGTCTCAAACGCGGTCAGTGTTCCCGCAGCGAGCAGAGCCTGCCGACGCTGGACCTCCAATGCCATGAGCTGTATTTCCAAGCCGATCTTCTGCGCTTCGGCTTGCTCGCGTTCGAGTTTGATCATGTTCGCCTGGTCAAGCTCGGGATCCTGGGCGCAGCAATGCGCGAGTTCGGGATCATAGACCACGCCATCGGTCGGAACGGTCACCACCGTCGGTTGCTCGATTACCTCGCCGACGGCAGGCAGACCCTTAAGAATCGCTTCTACCGCCGCCTGATATTGCGCCAAGACCTGCCCGATCTGAGCCGGCGTCAAGACGGGCGACACGTAGTTGTCGGCGGTCACCTGGAACGTCACCGCGGTTACCTTCGTCGTGCTCACATAGACGTCGAGCACCTTCCGTACGAAGTAGGTCACAGCGTAACAGACGTTGTTATTGACCAAGGTCCGCTGCGTGGTGGAAACGGTTTGAGAATCCTCGTAACTGCTGATCGTGATCGATCGTTGCAGGTCGGTGTATTGCGAGGCCTGCTGCGCCAGGGACAAGAACTGGTTCGCGCTGGTTTGGGTCGACAGATCGACTCCGGAGCTGGAACTCGAACCGCTGCTGCTGCTGTTGCCGGTGCTCGCGCCTCCGAGACCGAAAATGTTAAATCCGCCTCCGCTCGATGAGTTGGAACTCTGTGTCTGGCTATTCAGCACTTGCTTCAGGAAACTGGAGTCATTGGAATTCTGTTGCTGGTAAAGCGCCGACACGAACTGGGAAAAGGTCGTTTGCACGGAGAAACGCTCCGTGTCCGATGTGGTGCGACGATAGCGGTCACTCTGGTACAGAGTCATCTTTTCGCCCGGCAGAAGCGTCAGCGTGTAGGCCAATCCGCCGCGTTGCTTGGCGGTGAGACAGAGCGTGTGGGTATAGGTCACGGTGATGGTGATGAAACCGCGGCCAAAGTCGCCCGTCGCTGGTTTGCCCACCAGGGGTACGGTGGAGGTCTTGGTCTCGGTGAAGGTGACGCAGCTCGGCCCGGTGCGCCATGGAGGGTCGCATGGACTTTGACAGCAAGGATCTTGCTTAGGCAGGGTTACGGGAGTGGTCCCGTCGGTAGGATCAAACGGTTGGGCGGTCGCACCGGGCATATGCTTCTCCTCTTGGAGCTTGAGCCAAAGGACTCCAAGAACTTCATTGGAATGGTGCACAACGCGCAGGAATCGTTTCAAACAATTTTCCGGGCGTGGGGGCGCCACTTCTCGCGCTTTTTTCGAGAAGTGGCTTCCACCGCTCAAGGAGACAGCGTCACAGCTCCGCGCCATGCCACGACGTTAAAGTGGCCGACCCGCCTTCCAGTCACTTCTAGTCCGTGGCTACGCCCAGGTAGTCTTCGGTCGTTCCATCCGTGAGCGCAACCGCATTGGTCCCATCGAGATTCGACGAGTAGATTCGGTCGTTTTCCAAAGTCGAATCGTAAAGCGTGTAGAAGAGCGTTGAGTTCAGGACCACCGCCTCATACGCACCCACCACCAGCGAGGTCTGGTTGCTTCCATCCAGGTTGATGCTGAAGATCGTAGTTCCCTCGGGCCCTTCCTGGCCATAGAGGACAAATATAATCTGCTTCCCATCCGGGGTGAAGGCAGGCGTGTCGATAAACGAAGCTTGCGTGGATACCGTGGCCAGGCCGGTTCCATCCGTCTTGATGGTGAAAATGCCCGACGTGGTCGCGCCCTCGCAGTTCATGACGATCTGAGTGCCGTCCGCCGAAAAGCTTCCCCCGTAGCAAGCCGTCATTCCGCTCGGCAGGGTCGCGTTCAGATTCAGCGATCCGCTTCCATCCACATTCATGATCCACAGGTTGTAGTTCTCGGTCTCGGGGTTTGACTGGTTGAAAACGAGTTGCTTTCCGTTCGGAGAAACCCTAACTTCGTAACTGTTGCCGCCGGTCGTCACTTGAGTTTGGGTGCTGCCAGCGGCCGTGCCCACCCAGATATTCCCGTCGGCGTCAAAAGCATAGGACTTCAGATCGGCGCTCACCGTCGGCGAATACACCTCGGTAGTGGTGAATGGAACCGGCGTCACCGTGGAGCCATTCAGAGTCATCAGGAACAGCTCGGTCGCAGGACTCACCGTGCGATTCGAAATAAACGGCAGTTGGGTGAAGACAGGTAAGCTCGACTTGGTGGAACCCCCACAGCCCATGGTGCAGGCGATCGCCACCGAAGTCAGGACAAGTTGCAGAGTAAGTCTTAATTTAGTCACTAGTTTCTCCTCGAATTTGAACAAATCAAAGCTCTCGAGGCGAAGGTATAACGCGAACTTCAGCGCAACAACGTCACGTAGGTATGGAATATACCTAAGTGCCGCGTGGGTGCCCCGCTCCTGTCGCGTTTTCTGCGACGGGGCACGGATGTTGACTTTCCGAGCCCGCGTTAGGCGGCTGGCCCAAGCATTCCGCGGGCAAACGCACATTGTTTCATATCAAATTCATATCATCTCTGCCCCACCCCATTGACATGACCTCCATCTGTTGCCAGCATCGGCGACACAGCCTTCGCTGCGCTAGTGGCAGCTCCAGGGTCAAGTCCACAGTTCGATGGTCCGAGCCTGGGATTTCACTGCGCCGCCGAAGTCATGCTGGGAGACAACGCAATTAGAAAGGGGCTGCATGATCATGATCACGATCGCGATGAAGAGGAATCCGTCAAGGCATTGGAGCAGCATGCTTGCAATACTCCGCCGCGCAGCGCGCGCGGCGCTGATAGCAGTGACCCTGCTTGTTGTGCCCGCAGTGCTGACGCCGCTATCGGCGCATGCGCAGAGCTGGCTCGATAATTTCGAATCCTATCCCCTCGGCAGCTTCCCTTCGCCGGACTGGCTAGCCAGCGGGAATACTGCCACCAGCATCGTCAATTCGACCTCTGTCTCCCCCACCCAGTCGATGCAGATGTTTGGCGTTCTCGGAGGTTGCTGGGCCTCGGTTGTGCACCGCGAACTCACGGTCGCTCCACCGTATACGATTCAGTTCTTTGCCAGGAACGGCAATGAGACCTTGAGCGGCTGCCACCCCCTTCGTGCCACCGCGGCGTTGAGCACCGGCCCCAGTTGGACCTACCCCAATCGTTTTCTCGGCCTGTTTGCCGCCAACGGCGACTTCCTTAGCAACTGGCCCAACGTCCTTACAGGTCCTAAGTTTCCTCTGTTGAGCTGGGTCAAAGTACAAATGACCTACCAAGTTCTCAGCGCTAAACACGTGCGCATTCGCTATTGGCTCAACGGCCAGTATTACAAGTCGGCCACGGTCGCTGCAGATTCGTATGAAGCCCAGCTTGCCTGGCTAACGCTGGCGTCTAACGAAGGCACCTCCTGGTTCGACGACGTCAGCGTCACCTCCGGCCTGCCTGCACTGACCTCAACTCTGCTCTTGTCGTCACCGAATCCCTCCACCCACGGGGAGCCCGTCACCTTTACTGCGATGGTCTCTTCTCCCTCCGGTACGCCGCCCGACGGTGAGACCGTCTACTTCATGAAAGGCAAGACCGTGCTGGGAACGGGCACGTTGAGTGGTGGAACGGCTACCTTTACGACCTCCGCCCTCAAGGAGGGTACAACCAAGGTCAAGGCGGTGTACCTCAGCGATGACGCCTTTCCCTCCAACGGCTTCGCCGGCAGTAACTCGAACCTGGTGACGCAGCTGGTGCAGTAACGCCGGGTGCCCAAACCTGGGGTGCCTCACTTCTCGCGCGCTTTTCGAGAAGTGGGCCGCCACACCGCCGACACCGTCGTGGTTTTGGTTTTATGTGCGGGTGCCCCAGCCTTCCGCCGGCAGAATCACGAAAGTGGGTGTTCCGTCCTTCTCGCGTTTTCAGGACGAGGCATTCGCCGCCGCGAACGTGGATGGACGGACTTCCCGTTCGATGGCGCGCGAGAGCTTGTCCTGCGCAACCTCGAGGTCGTAAGAGGACTGAAGATTCAACCAAAAGCCCGGGCTGGTATTGAAGTACCGAGCCAGCCGCAATGCCGTATCTGGAGTAACGCCGCGCCGCTGGTGGACGATCTCGGCAATGCGTGTCACCGGGACGCGGAGATCGAGCGCCAGCCGATTCATGCTCAGGCCTAGTGGTTCCATAAAATCCGCGCGCAGTATCTCGCCGGGATGGATGGGAGGAAGAAGTTTTTCGCGCTTAGCCATGGCTGCCTCTTTAGTCCTTGCCGTCTCAGTGATAGTCGTCTCGGCGATAGTCGTCTCAGTGATAGTCCACGATCTCAACTTCGTAAGCATTGCCCTCCCGCCACACGAAGCACAGACGCCACTGGTCGTTAATCCGGATACTATGCTGCCCCTTGCGCTCGCCGCGCAAGGCTTCCAGTCGATTTCCCGGCGGCGCTGCCAAATCGCGTAATTCCGTGGCGCTGTCCAATTGCCGGAGCTTTCGCCTGGCGATGCGCTCGATAGCCTGAAAGCGGCGACTCGGCTGCCGGCGGTGAAGTCGCCCGGTTTCCGCGCAGCGGAACTACTTGATCAAGGACTTGAGTATATGCTGTCCAGCGTTTAACGTCACCCGGTAAACCGGCTTCGACGTTCAGGCTGGTCGGTGCCTCCTTGATGGTTTCGTGGTTCCCACCCTGGTAAGAAACGCAAGCATGGGCACCCTAGCGAAAATGGTGTGCACAACACACCACCCCACGCCTACCACGCCCCCGCCGAAGCTGGACGAATAAAGAGCAGGCCGCATTCATTGAGAAAAGTCAAAGCGCTCGCACGCAAGTACGGCACTGATCTTTTAGGGAGGCGTAAACAAGAGTCCCGCACTTAACGGAACATGTCGCACGGATTTCGGGTGGCGCAGCGGTTTCCCGTGCGAAATCCGCGCCGTATAATAATTGGTTCCTTAATGTCCGTCGACGCGCTCAGCTTTTCCCTCTCCAATCCAGCGCCCGACGCACAGGAGATTTCATTATGTCTACTCTTACCGAACCCGCCACGCACTCCAACCTGAAGACCCGCACCGAATCCGACAGCATGGGAAAGATCGAAGTCCCCTCCAATGTTTATTGGGGAGCGCAGACCGAGCGCTCGCTGCTGCATTTCAATATTGGGCGCGACACCATGCCTCCCGAACTGATTCGCGCCTTTGGCACGCTCAAGAAGGCTTGCGCGCTGGTGAATCAGGACCTGGGAAAACTCCCGTCCAACATCGCGAAGCTGATCGTCGAAGCCGCTGACGAGGTCATCGCCGGCAAGCTGAATGACCAGTTCCCGCTGCGCATCTGGCAGACCGGAAGCGGCACGCAGACCAACATGAACGTGAATGAGGTCATCTCCAATCGTGCGATTCAAATTGCGGGCGGCGAAATGGGATCGAAGAAGCCGGTGCATCCGAACGATCACGTCAACATGTCGCAGTCATCGAACGACACGTTTCCAGCGGCGATGCACATCGCGGCGGCGGAACGCGTGAAGAACGCGCTGATTCCGGCGATCAAGACCGTGCGCGATGCGATTGCGGCCAAGGCTAAGGAATTTGACTCCGTGGTAAAGATTGGGCGCACACATCTGCAGGACGCTGTGCCTTTGACGATTGGACAGGAATTCGGCGGCTGGGCAAGTTTGCTCGACCGCGACATCAAGCGCCTGGAGCAAGCGCTGGACGGACTTTACGATCTGGCGATCGGCGGAACCGCAGTCGGCACAGGGCTGAACACGCATCCGGAATTTGCCGAGCGCGCGGCCAGGAAGATCGCCGAACTCACGGGACTTCCCTTCCGCTCGCATCCTAACAAGTTCGCCGCACTTTCGGCGCACGATGAGATCGTGTTTGCGCAAGGCGCTATGGAAACGCTGGCCGCGTCGCTGATGAAGATCTCAAACGACATTCGCTGGCTGGCTTCCGGTCCGCGCTGCGGACTGGGCGAGATCTCCATTCCGGAAAACGAACCGGGATCGTCGATCATGCCCGGCAAGGTAAATCCGACGCAATGCGAAGCGATGACCATGGTCTGCGTGCAGGTTCATGGAGCGACGGCTGCGGTCGGATTCGCCGGATCGCAAGGTAACTTTGAGCTCAACGTGTACAAGCCGGTCATCATTTATAACTTTCTGCACTCGGTCACGCTGATCACCGACGCCTGTCACGGGTATGTCGAGTACATGATCAAGGGCATTGAAGTCGACCGCGCCAAGGTGGACTTCTACGTGAAGAATTCGCTCATGCTGGTCACGGCGCTCGCTCCGAAAGTGGGATACGACAAAGCGGCGCAGATTGCGCATGTGGCGCACGTGGAGCACTCGAGCCTGCGCGAGGCCGCGGTGAAGCTGAAACATCTTACGGGTGAGGAATTCGATGCGCTGGTGAAGCCGGAGAAGATGACCCATCCGTAGCGAGCGAACCTTGTGTGGTGACGGGGCTCCGCCCCGTCCCGGCGCGGCAAAGCCCCGCCACCACGCGACTGCGAAGCAGTTCAGTTCTTTTTCAGGAAGCGCCGGCGGTTTAGGTGAGTCGTCGCGGTGGGCTCGATGTCGTCGTACTTCAACACACTGATGGATCCATCGACTTCCAGCACCGCGAGCGCCGCGTCTTTGTAGGTGCCGACGCCGTGCTCACGGAGCGCGCGTTGCAGTTCGTCCATGCTGACGTGCTCTTTGGCCATGTGCGATTCGATGACCTCGCCATCGTGCACCAGCAGACTTGGTTGTCCTTGAATATATTTCCGGAAGCGGCGATTCCCGCCGGAAAGTTCGGCTACCAAGTAGTTCAAGACGAGCAGCGTCGTGGCAGCAATTGCGCCTCCGGCGAGCGAGGTGTCAGGACCAGTCATCGCATTTTGCACGGAGTTCGACAGCAACAAGAGCAGCACCAGGTCGAAGGGAGTCATCTGTCCGACTTCCCGCTTGCCGCTGATGCGAATTCCAACCAGCACAAGGCAGTAAATGACTCCAGTGCGGAGTGCGATTTCACCGAGCGTGTGCAGGTTCGCGGGCAGCATGGGAAGGTCAGAGGTTAGAGGTCAGATTGCATGAGGTTACAACTCCTCGCGCAAACGGTAACCAACGATCTCGTGATTCTCACTTCTGCAATCTGACTTCTAACCTCTGACCTCATCACTGTGGCGTAGCGGTGATCGGTATCGGCGCATTTTTCGGCGTGCTCAGGTAGCCGGTGATTTTGTTCTTGTCCACCGTCCAGACCACGAGTTCATAAAGCATGTGCTCGCGTCCGGTGTAAAACTGCACCGGTTCGCTTTGGTTCTTATCTTTTTTCTCGATGGTTTTGTCGTCGGCAGTGACGTCCAGCGTGTACTTGCCCTTCTTGGGATCGGTCTTCTTGAGTTGCAAGCCCACGGTTGAAAATGCCTGTGATTTGGCTCCCTTCAACAGGGTGAACTCATAATACTGACGGTCGCCCTTGTGTTTGAGGGCTTCCAGATCGCCGCGTGTATTGGCGATCAATCCGCTCTGCACGCCGAGATCGCCGATGGTGTTCTGCAGTTTCGCGATGGTCTGCTCCAGCGATGCCTTGGTGGCGGCCACGTCGGTCTTCACGCCGCCGACGTCGGTTTTCACGGATCCAACTTCTCCGGCAACGGCGTTTACATCTTTCTTCTCTTCCGCCGCTTCTGCCGCAAGGCGCGCTGCTGCGGCTTGTTGCCCACGCTGCAACTCGTCCGTACGGGCTGACAATTCCTTCTTGGTCATGCCCAACCTCTGGGCCAGGGTTTCGGAATCGCCTTCGGCCGACTGCATGCGCTTGTTCAGATCGGCAAGTTGCTTTTGGCTGACGGTTTGATCTTGCGCCATTTTTTCCAGCTTGCCGTGCTGGTCGTAAATAAAGAACGCCGATGCGCCGGCATAGGCAACGGCCAGAACGATAAGAATCCATTTGCCGACATTGCTCTGCGGCTCGGGATGGTAAACGTGCGGTTGATCGCCTTCAGACATAAGTGGGGTCTCCGGTTGAAGTGGACTGTAGAGCCTATTGTTTGTGAGATATCGATTACTGTCAATTGCGTTTCGGGTTCTTGGGCGGACGTGACTTGCGGCTAGAATGGACACGTGAAGAGCTGGGACGCGATCGTCGTGGGCGCGGGCATCATCGGGCTTTCACTGGCGATTGAACTCAACAGGCAAGGACTTCGGGTGCGGGTGGTAGAGAAAGGCGAACCGGGGCGCGAGGCGTCCTGGGCCGCGGGTGGCATGCTGGTCGACTACCCCGCCGAAACGCGCCCTGAGCTGCGGGAATTGGCAACGGCGAGTGCCGGGATGTATCCCGAGTTCGTGCGTGGGCTTGAGGATGAGTCGGACCTCAAGATCGATTTGCGGTCGGTGGGGACGATTGTTCTGACTCGTGTGGAGACGGGGCTTCGCCCCGTCTTGGCGGGGTCCTTCGGCTGCGCTCAGGACAGGCTCCGCCCCGCCACCACACAAGCTTATGCTCTGCCGCGACCGATAGCGGAATTAGAACCGGCGCTTCGTGTCGCGGACGCAAGCGCGCCGCATTTAGCCGATCTGTATGCAACGGCTCTGTATATAAAAGAACGCTGCGTCGACCCTCGGCATCTGACGTCGGCCGCCATCGTCGCCGCGCGCCATCGCGGCGTGGATTTTTCCTCCGGCGACCAGGTGCTGGCCGTGGAAGTGACGGACGGCAAGGCGTGTGGCGTCCGCACCAGCAAAGCGCGATTCTCGGCGGGCCTGGTCGTGAATTGCGCGGGAGCCTGGGCGGGGCAGATCGGGCCGCACCCGTTCCCGACGCGGCCCGTCAAAGGGCAGATGCTGTGTGTCGCCATGCCGGAAAAAGAACTGGTGCGCCATGTGGTGCGCGCGCCCGATGTTTATCTGATTCCGCGCAGCGACGGTCGCATGCTGATTGGGGCGACGGCGGAAGAAGCGGGATTCGACAAGCAGACCGTGCCGGAGACGATCGCGAAGTTGCGGCAGGCGGCGCTCGAACTGGTTCCGAAATTGGCCGACGCTCGCATTCTGGAAGCGTGGGCAGGACTGCGTCCCGGAACAGCCGACGGGCTGCCGATTTTGGGCGCAACGCCAACACCTGGATATTTTGTGGCGACCGGGCATTTTCGGGACGGAATTCTGCTGGCGCCGGTCACGGCGAGAGTAATGGGGCAAATAGTGACCGGGCAGAGGGCTCAACTTGATGTATCGAAACTCTCGGCTGACCGTTTTGCCAATTAAGTTGGATCTACCTTGCGATCTGGCACTCAGCAAAGCAGCCGCCCGACAGGATATACTGAAACGTTTTCGGCGATCATCTTACGTAATGGGCCCACCGCGCCAGAAAGGCACCATCCTATGGCTTCCCCGGCAGTCGATTTTGCACGGAATAATCAGCCGCGTTTTCTTGACGAGTTGAAGACCCTGCTGCGCATCCCCAGCATCAGTACGCTCGATGAACATAAAGGCGACGTGCAAAAAGCGGCAGAATTTGTGGCCGCTGAGCTGCGCCGCATTGGGATGGACAATGTCGAAATCATCCCGACCAAGGGACATCCCCTGCTCTACGCCGACTGGCTGCACGCGGCCGGCAAGCCGACCGTCCTGATGTATGCACATTATGACGTGCAGCCGCCCGATCCGCTGGACGAATGGAAGACGCCGCCGTTTGAGCCGACCGAACGCAACAACAACATTTACGCGCGCGGCGCGGTCGACGATAAAGGCCAGCTCTGGATGGAAGTAAAGGCGCTGGAATCCCTGATGCAGGCGCATGGGGGGAAGCTGCCGATCAACGTCAAGATTATTTTTGAAGGCGAAGAAGAAGTGGGCGGCGAATCGATTGCCGACTACGTCCGCAAGCAGAAGGCGAAGTTGAAGGCGGATTTCGCACTGGTCTGCGATACGGAATTGTTTGCGCCCGACCTTCCTACTTTGTGCGTCGGCCTGCGGGGCCTGGTGTACACGGAGATTGAAGCGGTTGGGGCGAAAACAGATCTGCACTCCGGGATGTACGGTGGCGCGGCGCCGAATCCATTTTTTGCGCTGATTGAGATCATCAGCAAGCTGAAAGATGCCAAGGGGAAAGTGCTGATTCCGGGCTTTTACAAGAGTGTGAAAGCGCCCAGCAAAGATGAACTGAAGGCGTGGAAGCGTCTGCCTTTCAACGAAGAGCATTATCGCAAGACCGAAGTCGGCTCTAAGGTGCTGACCGGCGAGCCGGGGTATTCGGTGCTCTACCGGACTTGGGCTCGTCCTACGCTTGAAGTGCATGGGATGCCGGGCGGGTTTGTAGCTCCGGGGGCGAAGACGGTGATTCCGGCGAAAGCGTCGGCAAAGGTTTCCATGCGCCTGGTGCCGAACCAGGATCCGGACGACATCCTGAAGCGCTACACGGCGTTCGTCAAGAAACTCACACCCAAGGGCATTGAGACGAAGATCAAGGTCTGGAGCAAGGGGCCGGCATCCGTGGTCGGCACGGACAACCGGTTCATTGAAGCGGCGACCGAGGCGCTGCATGACACGTTCAAGAAAGACACCGTGTTTATTCGCTCCGGCGGGTCGATTCCGATCGTGACCGATTTCCAGGACGTGCTGAAGATTCCTTCGGTCATGATGGGCTTTGGGCTGCCTGACGACAACCTGCATGCTCCGAACGAGAAGTTTCACATTCCGAATTTCCATCGCGGGATTGAGACGATCTGTTTGTTCTTTGAGAAGCTGGGGTAGAGCAGGAGTTTTGGAATAGCCCTCTCTTGAATTGTCATCCCGAGCGAAGCGAGGGATCTGCATTTTGCCGAGAACTACAGATCCCTCGCTTCGCTCGGGATGACAAGCTCTGACGAAAGGTGTTCGTCGGCCTAGGTCCGGTGACTCTGAACCCGCCCGGTAATCCCGAATTTCCGCGCCGTAAGGTAAAATATAAGGTTTGAGGTCAAGTGGCATGCGGGCACGGGTTCTCGCCTCGGCAATCTTGTTCTTAACGGTCACGATGGTGTCGGCGCCATGGCTTCAATCGGAGGCCGATCAGGGAGTTCCGCATTTCAACGCGGGCCCTCCGGCGGCGGGCAGCAAGCTTCCGCCGATCCTGACCAAGGATCAGCTTTGGGGCTCGAACGCGGAGTTTCCGTATCAGATACATGCCTATGAGCTGGCAGCGAAGATTCCGAAAGTGCTCTACCAGCAGCCATGTTATTGCCATTGTGACCGAGGCATGGGACACAACAGTCTGCACAGCTGTTTTTCGGGCACGCACGGTGCGGAGTGCGCGACCTGCCTCAAAGAGCTTTATTACACTTACACGATGTACCAGCAGGGCAAGACGGCGCGGCAGATTCGTGCTGGAATTATCAAGGGCGACTGGAAGTTGGTCGATCTGGCGATAGCCGCCAGCATCAACTGAGCGCGCGCTCGCAATTTCAAGCTTTTCGATTTGCGATTCTGAACTAAATTCTGAAATAGAGGCGGTTTGATGGCACTAAAGCTAACTCCCAAGAAACAAGTGACCGAGGATCCTCGGCACACCCAAGCGGTACAAAGCTACGAGTCGGGGCTGCGTGCGTTGCAGGAGCACAAGTTCGAGAAAGCCAAAGGCCACCTGCAAAAGGTGCTGGCCGGCCCGAACAAGTCTCTGGTCGACCGGGCCCAGGTGCATATCCTGACCTGCGAGAAACATCTGGAAACGTCCTCGTTGCAGTTCAAGACCGCGGAAGAACATTACGACTACGCGGTGTCGCTGATCAACACGGGCGACTACGTGTCGGCGCGCGAGCACCTCGACAAACTATTGAAGCAGAATCCGAAGGCAGAGTTTGTGCTGTACGGGCTGGCTGCTTTGCATTGCCTGACCGGTCACGTCGAAGAATCGCTCAAGACGCTCAATGAGGCGATTCAGGCGAAACCGTC
>Ga0074044_10000500_pt1 | contig 37793 bp, 71 predicted proteins | sample BogForMeECP23OM1_FD_94443 | JGI IMG/M metagenome (GOLD analysis project Ga0074044, IMG submission 94443) | Bog forest soil microbial communities from Calvert Island, British Columbia, Canada - Bog Forest MetaG ECP23OM1 | ecosystem: Environmental > Terrestrial > Soil > Wetlands ...
GCGCGCGACGCTCGTGTCTGGGGAGTGGATCTCCTCGACGGCGAGGAGAAGCGCCGGTAGCTCTTCGCGGAGCGCGGGCGTGCCGCGGCGCGCTTCGGTCCCCTTCTTCTTGGTCGTGTCGCCGATCTTGGCGATGCCCTTCGTTGACCACGCGAGTGTGGCCGCGTGCGCCCTGGAGGGCGACTCGGGGTGCGCGAGGCGAAGGAGGTCCCTCTGCGCGAAGCTGTCGCGCTGTTGGTACTTCGCGACGTCGTACGCGAGGGAGTCTGCGGTCTTCTCGGTGTACCAGCGCGAGACCGCCTTGCGGAGGGCCGGACCCCAGCCGCGGAAGTGTCTCACGTCGTTCGCGAAGTGAAGGAGGTGCGTGCCGATGCGGCACACTTTCGGCAGGGCTGCGAGGGCTGCCGCACGGACAGCCGGGTCCTTCGCTGATGCCGCGAGGGCGAGGGCGAAGATCGCCGGGTCGTTCTTCGGGGCACGCCCGGCGTCGGATACCTCGACGATGCGAGCGACCGTGCGGAGGCCGTCCTCCGCGATGCAGGCCTCGACAGCCTTCGCGTTTTCGCGCACGAGCTGACGCTCGGACACGTAGTAAGTCGGGCCGTCGGCGCCGAGCACGAGGAAGCGGTCGAGGCGCGACCAGTTGGACACAGCGAAGACGAAGCCTCCGGCGTTGTTCTGACGCTGGTCGGGCCTCGCCTGCTCGCCCTGCGGCGTCTTTCTCTGGCTCGTCTGCTCTGCGTATCTGCTCATGGTCGTGCCTGTCGTGGGTGTCGTCTGGGTTTTGTCCCGTTCGGGCCAGCCCCAAGTCGTCCTTCGCAAGATGCGTTCTTGCTACATGATGCCGCATGATGGTGCAAGAAGAATCATCATGCAGCATCTTGACGCCTGGGAATTCAAGCTTGTCGTGTTCGGTGTCCCGTCCCTGGCGGCGAGGAAGTAAACTTCGCGCCCTTGCGTGAGCCGTGGAGGCGACGTATCTTCGGGCTCGATGCAGACTCGACTACACGACCGCGGCTGAGCGCCGAGCGCCGGAGACGGCGCCCCTCTTCCACTACGTGGTCGTCAGGTCTGACCTGCCGCGCGGCATCCAGTCGGCAATGCTCGTGCACGCTGCCGGTGAGAGTAGTCCAGGCGCGCTGCCCGAGGACACGCACGTCGTTGTCCTCGTGGCTCGCGACGAGCTTCACCTCTCGCTCGTCGCAGAGAGGCTCGAGGGTGCGGGCATCGCCATCGTGCGCGTGCGCGAGCCCGATGCGCCCTACCAGGGAGCGCTCATGGCCGTCGGCGTCAGGCCGGTGAGAAAGGAGGTGGTCAGGCGGCACGTGTCCGAGCTGCCGCTCCTTCGATGATGGACAATCGCCCCGGTAGCTCAGTGTTAGAGCGCCGAGCCGAGAGGCTCGGAGGCCGGCCGTTCGACTCGGTCCCGGGGCACCGGACGCACGAAGTGCGTTCGGCCATCGCACCGCCAGGTGCGTTGGTCACCATTCGCGCTTAGCTCACTGGTAGAGCACCGCGTGGCGCTTGCGTCCCGCGAAGGTACCGTGGTTCGATTCCCGGAGCGCGAGCTGTCCCGCACTTTCTTTGGACGCGAGGCGTGCTTGGTGTATGAGGCCTCCCCCCATGCGCTTGTAGCTCAGCAAGGCAGAGCAACGGGTCTGTAGATCCCGTCGGTCGCCGGTTCGATCCCGGTCAAGCGCGCAGCCCCGCCTGGTGGTAAGATGCGGCTCATGCAGCTGCGCCAGGGAGACGTCCTTCTCATTGCCACGAAGCCGAACGCCGTCACCTCCGAGCATCGTCCGGTTCCGCGTGACGCGGGCCGCGTCGTCCTTGCCTACGGCGAGGTCACCGGTCACGCCCACGTCTTCCGTGATCCGGGGGTGTGCCTCCTCTCGAGAGAAGGCATCTCGGACAGGGCGATCACGGGCGGAGTCGACATCGACTCTTTCCTCCAGCAGCAAGGGGGTGGCGGCGCCGCGCCCACGGCGCTCGCGAGACCTCGCAGCGCCCCTCTTGCGAGGGAGAGTGTCAGGGCGGAGGCTCTCCGCACTCCTGACCGCGTGGTGACCCTCGAGGCGGACTGTTTGCTCCAGCACGAGGAGCACGACGCCATCCTCGTGCCGGCAGGGACCTACCGCGTCGTCATTCAGCGCGAGTGGCGCGGGCAGAACGATGCTGCCGTTGATCCTCGGACTGGCGCCTCGTCCTTCGTCGGGGACTGAGTCTCCAGGGCTTGCCTGGAGATGGAGTATCTCACTCGCGCCCAAGCGGATCGCCTGCCCGAGTGGAGGCAGCGCTGGTCGATGGTGGCGAGGCAGACGGGTCCTGCGGACCGTGAGGCTTTCGAGAGGCACGTCGTGGACTGGTACGCGGTCGCGGGCTTGCCGCCGCCGCGCGTCGTATGGGCGAGTTCTCCGCTTGTTCTCGCTTACGCGGCGACGTCCGCCACGGCTATTCACGAGGTGCGTAGGTTTGGGCAGCTTGGCGACCGGACGAGTACCGCCCTGGTCTTGAGGGGTGCCCAGACTGCTCCCTATTCGTTCGGCCTTGCTCGGCCCATGAGGGCGTTTGCAGGGGCTGGGCGTGGCGCCCAGGCGCCATTGCGGGCGCGTGGTGGCCGCACCTCGCAGGCGCCTAGGGTCGCGGTGGTCCCGGCGTCGTGGGGACGCCTTGGCGAGGCAGTTCCCCGCGTCGAGGCCGCGGTCGCCGAGGCGACCGAAGGCATCTCGCCAAACCCTGCGGCGCGCGGTGTGGTGAGGGAACTCGCAGGCATCGGGGCCAGGGTGGGCGCAAGCATCGTTCAGGTCTTCGGTCACATCGCGGTCGAGGGCGTAGAGCGGGCCACGACGGAAGAGAGGCATCCGTTTCACGAGGCGGCCGTCGAACGCGCTTCCGAGCACCTGCATCGTTCTTCCTGGGATGGCATCTTCCCCGGTCAGTTCTGGCTTGCGAATTGGCGTTGGGGCGCGGCGCCGGTCGTGGACTTTTTCCGAGAGGTGTGCGGCCTGCGCCTGGGGAGGGGTCTCGACGAGCTCGCGCAGGCTTGCCTCGGGGCGACGAGGTCCGCATGCTGGTGGTATCCGCACACCGAGTTCGTGCTCGCCTGCGAGCGCCCCGCGTCGATGACGTTCGATGGCGCGGGGCTTCTTCACGGGGAAGGCAAGCCCGCCGTCGTCTGGCCGGATGGCTGGGGCTTTCACCGCCTTCATGGCGTGCGTGTGCCCGACGGGGTGGCTATGCATCCGGAGAAGATGACAGCGAGGCAGATCGACGCGGAGGAGAACGCCGAGGTCCGTCGCGTGATGATGGAGACCTTCGGCCTCGGACGGTACATGGTCGACTCGGGAGCGAGGAAGATCCACGAGGACGCCTTCGGCACGCTCTACGAGAAGCCGGGGGTCTGGCCCGCGTCGCAGACATCGTCGTTTCTTCTGGCCGGTAGTCCGATAAGAGGCCGGCAGAGGGGGCGCGAACTCGCCGTGCACGTGAGGAACGCCACCGTCGAGCCGGACGGGTCGGTCCACGAGTTCTGGCTGCGCGTTCACCCGGAGCTCAGGCCCATGCTCCCCGGCGACAGGCTCGGCGAACCGCAGGGGCTCACGGCGAAGAACGCGGTAGCATCGACGTTCGGCATGACCGGCGATGAGTACGAGCCGGAGTACGAGTCGTAAGGCTAGCGGCGGCCGACGACCTGCTTTGTGGCCCAGCGCGCGACTAGTTTCCAGCCATCTAGGTACATGATGGCGAAGGGACCCATCGAGGCGCCCGCGATGATGTAGAGCGACAGGCGGACGGGTTCCTTGAGGAGTCCCTCGAGTTCCGCGTGGCGTGCGGGCTCGTCTTTGCGTATCTCGCCCAGCTTGAAGGCCAGCGCCTCTCCGAGGACACCCAGAGCACCAACGGCGTACCAGACGATGAGGAACGTCTTCTCCACTTGTCACCTCACGCAGGCTTGATCCAGGCAGGCTTGTAGCTGGGTTTGTAGCCGGGTTCGGGTGGGTCGGCGAGGCCGAGCTTGACGAGCTCGTCGTCGATCTCGAGCTGGTGGATCCATAGCCAGGACGCGTGCTTCTTGGCGTTGATCTCTTTCCAGAGCTTGACGACGTCCGGAGTGAGGCGTTCGCCCTTGGAGGCGAGGGCGCGAGCTCGTGCACGGAAGTCCTCTATGATGGCGTCGCGCCTGGCTTTCAGGTCGTCTTGCTTGGTCTTCGTCGCAGTCTGCTTCGCGAGCCGCTCTTCGCGTTTCGCCTGCCTGGCGGCGCGGTTCTGTTCGGACAGCGCAAGCTTCTTTTTCTCGTCTTCGACGACGGTCCGGATCTCTTTCGGTTCCCAGCTCCGGACGCGCTCTGCGTAGTACCGCACGTTTTCTTCTGCGCGTTTCACATCCCATTCGATGCCCTGGATGTATCGAGCGAGTTTGTAAGTCCAGTGAGGGTCGGTCCGGTTGACTTGGGTTTCTTTTCGTTCCTCGTAGAAGGATTCGAGCTCTCCAGACCTGGCTTTCGCCAGGTGGGCGCGGAGGTGCGAAAGACGCTCTTCGGCGCCAGGCAGGAGGCGGGTCTTGATGAGGTCGCACGAGAGCTCGTAGGGAGGGTGGCCGACTCCTGGGCACTCACCGATGGTGCTTCCGTGGCCTGGACGCTTGTAGCCGTGAAAGGTGAGCGTCCGGTCGAGTTCGAGCTTTTGCTTGGAGCCGCACGCTTGGCACTCGCCGACCTCCTTTGCGACCAGGCCCGCGGCGGCTTTCTTTTCGAGTTCCTCGAGCTTGCTCTTCACTTCGTCGGCCGACAGTGTCTTCCGAGGGTTGCGGTACCGGCCGAACATGCGGAAACGTCTCATGGTGTGTTCTGGCGCGAGCCATCCTCGGGAGTCACGATCTGAAGATGACGATCTACCTCGCTCCCTTCGTGATGGTCATCGGCGGCTGTGTGCACTACGTCTCCGGCAACGGGAAGACCGCGGAGCTCGGACGCATTGCGTTTGCCATGGGTCTGCTCGCGACCTTGCTCGGCGTGGCCAGTGGGAAGGTGCTGCACTTTTAGCCTCACTGGGACAGCAGGTCTGCGCGGCACTTGTCTGAGCACGTGAGGACCATCTCCGGCGCGTGGTCGCCTTGCACGAAGCCGATGGCTGCGCAAGGCGGCAGGCGGATCATCTCGGGCGCTTCCGGGTGTGGCGTGGTGGAGCTCGTGACGATGACGATTGCGCCGCACATGCAGCACGTTCGTGGCCTTTCTCCGGTGATCATCGGGCGGCTCGCGCGTCAGTTCTTGAGGACGTGCTTCTCGACTTGGGCGAGCTGCGCTGCCCAGAGGTGGGGAGCTTGGGCCACTCTCACACGGAGTCTGGCGAGCTCTATCGGGTTCGCGGCGATACGGCGCATGAAGTCGGGGAACTTCTCCGGATGCACGCGGCTCGCGTGGCCTTGGATGGTGATGCGGACGAAGGCTTCGTGGCTGGCGCAGAATGCATACTTCTTCTCCTGGTCCGATGGGCAGAGAGTGCAGGAGAACACACCCTTCGCGGGGCCTCCGCACTGCGCGCACGCGGTGGCCTGCTCGCGTGCGGTCTGCATGCAGCACTTCTTGAACTTCTTGCCGCTGCTGCACGGGCACGGGTCGTTTCTTCCGGGCCGGGAGCCGCCATTTCGGACGGTCTCCGTCCGGATGACGCGCGACATCTCGAGCTGTTCTTCGGGGGACATCAGTACATCATGCCGTGCCGGCGGACACAGAACGAGTCGCATACGGCCGGGTTGAAGCGGCTGCCGTCGTGGCCGAAGTGGTCACCAGAAAAGCGATACCCGCCTCCTCGGCGTTTCGCGTACATCTCGCCGGCGATGTGTGGGGCGTTCGGAGCGGAGCGAATCTGCGCGGCCCAGTCGGGGTGGTTTTTGCCGATCCATTCGGCGATGCTCCGCGAGGCGGTACTCATGCCGGTGACGAAGCCGCCTGCTCCTCCGGCGACAAGTGCTGCGGGGATCCACCAATCGAAGCTCATGGTCGACTCGTCGCCCCAACCTTCGGGCGGTTCGCGCATCGCGAAGGACTTGCCCGTCGCCGGATCGGTTGCGACGGGGACGAAGACGCTCGTGCCCTTGTGGGCTTTTTCGGGCCACTCGGGATGCGCGCCGTAGGAGTAGTGGGTCTGGATCTGGGCGAGGACAGGGTGGTCGTCGACGACCTCGTAGATGATGGTGCCGAGCGGGTGCTTGAGCTGGCTAAGCGACCATTGCGCGAGGTTCGGAGTGCTTCCCCAGGGCCAGGAGGTGACCCTCTGCGGGATGGAAGGTAGCGGTCCTCCGAGCACGTGCGTCTTCTCGGGCAGCTTGACGGTCATCGGTGTCTCTCTTCATGGTAGGGGCAGTCGGGCGAGTGGCCGTGCGAGAAGCTGTAGGTCATGCGCTTTTGCGCGTGACCGAAGCAAAGATGCATGCACCCGCGGCCGTCGTGGAAAGTGACGTACGCCGGGGTATGGCGGCGGTCGAATCCTTCCGGGAGAGCGTCGCCGCCCTCGCGTCCTTCCGCGCAGTAGATGCACTCGAGCGGGGCCTTGTGCCGGAGGTGCAGTCTTTCGCGCTGTTCGGGCGCCATCGGGCGAGGGACGTAGGGGGGCGGAGGGGGAGGGCGCGCGTTCATAATGCGACCTTTCTCCTGCGTCGGATCTCTTCACGGTCTTTGCGCGCGGCCTCGACGTGCGTCTCGTGCCACTCGGAGAAGCCGAGCGACTCGGTCTCGTTGCCGGTTACTCCGAACGGCTCTTTCGGGAAGGTGAGGTCGGCTCGGAGCTTGATGCAGCAGAGCGCGGGGTATGCGCCGCACGTGGGGCAGTGGAAGTTGAGCTCGAAGCTGTCCCCGCACGACGGCGAGGTCCTCGACGCGGCGCCGAGGATCGCAGCCTTCTCTGGCGTCATCCATACTTCTTGCGTGAGGGGCAGATCGCTTCGGCCGCACGCTTCGCACGGTCCTCCGCCGATGCGATCCGGTGGGTCGACCTCCCAGTGATCGCGCGAGACGTTCGACGCGCACCGCGCGCAGAGCTTCGTGCGGACTGTTTCCTCGTGGGCGGCGCAGTCGGTGCGGTGGTAGCCGCCGGTCATGTGCCCTACGAGCTCGCACTTCTTGTCGCACGCCTTGGCGCTGGCGGTTCCGAGCTTCGTACTCATCGGGACCTCTCGAGCCATCGGGAGAGCCGGCTAGCAATTCTCGCCATGAGGAGAACCGTTCCGCCGGTCATCGCGATGAGGGCGAGCATGGACGCGAGGAACGCTGGGTCGTCCTGCATCATGATGCTGAAGAACGCGCGGATCTGGACGTCCTCTTTGTCGTCGCCGCTCTTCAGGGAGTTCCAGGCGTCGGCCGTCGCGAGCGTGCCGCACGCGACCCAGAAGACGAGGAAGGTCGGCGGGGTCATCGCCTCGCGATCCTTTCGGCGGCCCGGATGAGATACGCGGTCATCTCGTTCGCCGGCCTCTCGCGCATGTCGGAGACGAGGCTATGGGCGTCTCCGAAGTCGAAGTGGCCCCTGGATGCACGGAGAGGCTCGTAATAGATCGCCTGCGTCTTGAACCAGTAGCGCACCGTGCCGTCGCGGGAGGTGGCGTGCGGGACCTTGAGCCCGTCCTTGACGTCCCAGCCAGCGGCGCGCAGGCGCGCGAGGATGGCGTCGCGCTGCACGGCGAAGGTCGGCAGCTTGGGCTTGGCGGCGCGCGCGGTGAGCTTGCTGGCGACGCCGGCGGCCGAGCGCGCGGGCGTGGCGCGTGGCTGGGCCTGAGCTTCTGCCCAGGCTCTCTCCGCGCGCGGCAGTCCTTCTTGCACGGAGGAGAAGCCAGGTTTCGGTCCGTCTTCCGGCGGCAAGCCGTGAAAGAGATGGAGCTGCTCGTCCGGTCCCAAGGGGTCACTCCTGGTTCATGTCTTCGGCGATGGACCGCCAGTCGACGTCCGCCATCTTGCCCCACTTGCGGTGGTGAGACGAGCGCATGTCCGGGGTGCCGAGGGGCCACACGTTTCGCACGAAGGCCTCTGCGCTCTTCGCGTCGAACGGACCTTGGTGCGCGCGCCGGTCCTGGTAGGTTCGGTAGACCTCGTAGGTGTTGCCGAGCCAGAGCGCGACGTTCCACGTCGCCCAGTTCGTCCACCCTTGGTACTTCTGCTTGTAGCGGGCGGCTGCGGCTGCGGCCTCTCGCTTCTTTTCGTCTTCGCGCTCGCGACTCTCGAGCTGCCTTTTGACGTTCTCTCCTGTCGCCATGGTCTCTCCTCAGTAAGGGATCTCTCGGAGCTGTCTCTCGAGCGCCGCGAGCGTACCCTTCTGTCCGGAAGCGGCGTGCTCGATGGACTCGTCGCGGAACGTGATGGCGTGAGCGTAGTGCTCGAGGAACTCTGCCTCGTGGCCTGCGGCCTTCGCTTCGAGCGCGGCCTGCCACGACGCGAGCGCCCGCGCACCCCAGGTGCGGCCTGTCGCGTCCTCGATCGCGCGCATGCTCGTCTTGCGGACCTCCGCGGTGGCGTCGCTCACGGCCTTGGGCGTGATCGGTCCACGCCGGAGGCGGAGCTTCTTGACGACGCTCTTCGAGGTGGGCATGCGTACCCCAGGGGTTGTCCGAGACCTTGACAAGGCTAGCAGGTTCTGCGTCGAGGGTTCGAACGTTTGCGTACGGAGCGCTGTGGGTCTTGCCCTGGCCGGGAGTGAGGCAGCGGCGGGAGAAGGAGCTCGCGAAACCGAGCTGTCGGCGGGTGCATGACCGTGAGGTGGGTCATCGGCGCGGCCGCGTAGCGGTAGTGGGGCAGATCGCGGCCGAAGACTTCTGCTGGGGGCCTCGCTCCGCGCGGAGGCGGTCCACCGTGGGACACGCGGGGGTTCGTGTATTCGTCGACCAGGGGAGTCGTGGAGCGGTACGCCTTGATGATGAAGTACATGTCGTTCGAGCGGATGTTGAGGATCGAGGCGATCCGCTCGGCTTCGAATTGGTCCATCGTGTACGCGCCTCTGTCGTCACCGAGCCACCAGACGTCGGGGCCGGTCAGGATGCGCACGCCCCAGTAAGGGTGGAGGTTTCCGCGGTGAAGCGTGCTCATAGCTCTTTGCTCAGTTTGGCACGAAGCCGTGCTCGGTCATCCGGAGCTTGATGCTCCCCGGCTTCCGGTGCCAGCGGCACGCACCGGCGTAGAGGGTCCGCACGTGGTTTTTCCAGTCCTTCGTGTCCGCAGCGGCCATCGCGATGGTGACCCGGGCGTCGGCGAGAGCGCGTACTTCCTCGAGCTGCGTGCTCGGCTTGGCTTCGTCTTTGGGACTGCACGCCGTGATGAGGACGGGGAGCCTCGCGAAGAGCGCCCAGGTTGCTGCCGCTGCTGCGACCATCGACGGCCGGCCATTGCCGGCGAGGCACCAGAGGTCGTCCATGATGATGAGCACCGGGTCGCAGTCCTTGAGCTCGGGCACGCGAAAGAGTTCGAGGGCGCTCTCGGGGTCCTGTATGTCGGTCGTCGTCTTGACGACGGTGTGCTTGAGGAGGCGAAACGGACCCTCCCTCGGGCTGGACGTGATGAAGAGCACGTTTTTGCTGGTGATCTCGTGGACACGTTCGGCGATCTGGATGACGAGCGTTGACTTGCCCACCCCTGGATATCCTTCGATGAGGGTTACCGACGGGATGGGCACTCCGCCGAGCAGATCGTCGAGCAGCCCCGTTTTCAGGAAGTTCTTCTCGCTCTTTTTCATGCTTGGCCTCTTTCTCTCTTCGGGAATGTTATCGCCATTCGAGGCGCGCGATGGAGTCGAGCACCTCGCGGTTGTATTCGTGGAACGTGCAGGTGGGATCGAGGAGCTGGGAGGGCTCAAGCCACGCGACCTCGACGCCTTCCTCCTTCGAGTGGGGTAGCCCAGACCATCCACGCACGAGGAACGCGCTCACCTCGTTGCCGTGGGCGTCCCAGCCGGCGAAGACGAGCGCGATGCTCTCCTCGTCGGCGACGACGCCTGTCTCTTCGTCGAGTTCCCTGGTCGCGCAGCGCCTGAGGGTCTCTGCGGGGCTCTTCTTGCCACCGGGCAGCGCCCAGTCGGTCGGCAGTCCGCGACGGGTAACGGCGAGAACGCGGCCCGCGTCGAGGATGACGGCGACGGCGGCGAACTCTTTCTTGTCGAATTGCGTTTGTATCATGGGGCCCCCTTTGTTTCAGCGGTGGCTGCATCCCTTTTTCTTGCGCTTTGCATCACCGTCGTGTCCCTTCCATCCGGGGAGCTTTCGGATGCGTAGGGCACAGTCCTGAGTCACGTTCTTCTGGTCGCGGGCGATCTTCATGCACTCCTGGGCAGCGTCTTCGAGGTCGATCATTCGGTCAGTCGAACACCTGCTGGCACCAGGTGCACTGACTCTCGCCGGAGACAGGGACGCCCACAGCAGCGCCGGTCCCGTCGCGGCGCTTGTGGGAACAGCGACGCCGGAGGATGTCTACTTCGGCATCGAGCCGTACTTGCTGCTGCTCGAGATGCTTACGCTGCTCGAAGTAGTCTTCGACCGGGATCTTCGCGTCCTTGTCCATTGCCGGGCATACGTGAACTTGCGGTTGGCCAGGACCGCGTAAAACCTCGAGCACTTCGGCGTGGCGGACGAACGACATGAGCTCGGTCGTGATGGCTCGTGCTTCGTTCTCGCCGAGGGCGACGCCTTCCTGTCGCGCGCTCTCGACCCTGCGAGCGATTGTATGGAGGCCTTCGACGTGTTCACGCTCGATGCTCACAAGCACGGGTTTCTTGCATTCGCAGGAGGTGACGTGGCCGCCCTCGCCCTTCTCCTGGAGCTTGGCGCAGCGCGGGTCGGCCTTGCCGAGGAAAGGGATGAGCGACTCCTCGAGCGAGGCAATGCGTTTCTTCAGGGTGCGTACGCACGCATCGCCTCCGGGGTTGTGATGGTTGTGGGTCACCGCGTCGCGGATCTGACCAGGAGAGTTCCTGTAGATGTGCGTTCCGCAGTGGGAGCAATCGAAGTATTCGTTCGGGACTTCGGGGAATCGGCTGGTCATCGTGCGCTCCTGTATCGGTCGATCGCGGCCTTGTGCTCTTTGAGGAGCTTGGGTGCTTCGGGGTCTTTCTTCAGCACGGCCTCGCGCCATCGGACGGCGGCGCCGACGACGTCGTGTCTGGCTTGGTGGATGCGGCTCTGGTGCTCAGTCATCGGTCACCGCCTTCCACACGGTCTCTCCGTTCCACGTGACGATTCTCTGCTCGCTGTCGTACGTCGCGATGCCTACGAACATGGGCTTGCCCGGGGATGCGCACTTGTTGCAGGGCGGCGGCGCGTTGTGACGCCATGGCAGCATGTGCGGGGCGAGAGATACGGCGGGCCAGGCGCTGCACGCGCCGCACCAGAAGACGAGCACGTGCTCCTTCGTGTGGCTCGGGATCGGGCGCCAGGGCCACGTCGGAACACGCGACAGGACGACTACGGCGAGTCGAACAAGCCGTGTTTTGTCCTCTTCGGGGATTGACGTTTTCCGTGCCTCTCCCAGGGCGTTGGTGGCAGCGACCTCGACCTCGATGATGGCTTCGGGGACTTCTTGTTCCTCGAGTCCGCGGCGGTACCGGACGAGCGGGGGCGGATCTGGTTCTTGCGGTGGAGTGTGCTCTACTACGTGGGCGTGCGTCGGCTGCTCGGCGCGAAAGCGAGCCTCTTCGATTCTGCGCGCCTCGCGTTTCTTCTCTTGCCGCTCGGTGGTCAGCTTTTCGCGCTCTGCCCGGCTCTTCTCCTTCTCGCGTTCTTCGGCCAGTTTGATGAGCCTCTCCTTCTCCTGGTGTTGGCGAAGGACTTTTGCGACCCATCTCTTGTGTCGCAGGACGCATTCCGCATTGCATGCCTGGGGTCCGTGTTCCGGATGCCACGCCATGCGCTGTCCGCAGCCGACGCATCGGCAAACACGTAGGCCGCCGTATAGGATCGGCCAGGGGTCCGGCCCTCGCGGTCTCAGCTGGATGTGCGGTTGGTTGGGAGGGTGCCTCGCATCGAACCCTGCGCTCTCTTCGAGGGTGAGTTCGATCTCTTCCTGGACACCCTTGTCAACGGCGTGGGCGAGCTTTGCAGCTAGTTCCCCGCGTGTTCTCTCTATCTTGGTGACCTTCGGGTCTTCTTCGTTCTCTTCGAAGTTCGGCCACGAGGGTCGCAGAGTCCTCCACGGTGAGTCGCGCTCTTCTACTCGCTTGGCGATGCTGCTGTTGGCGAAGGACCACGGCCATCCAGGGGCGGAGCTGAGCGGGAGACGTGGCGGGTTTTCTTCATCGAGTGGCCCGAACTCGGCCTGGAGGTCTTCGAGGACGCCGCGCATGAGCGATGCGATCTGCGGCGCCGTCCAGAGCGTGCGGAAGTCGATGAACTGTTTCCTGAACGCCTCGCGCGAGGTCTCGGTACGCGACGCCCTCTGCCCTCCTCGGAGCTCGGTGAGGCACTTCCAGCAGCATGGCTTGTAGCCTGCACGCACTGATGCTGTCAGCGCGCTGGACGTGCGAATCGCTTCTCCACCGCACGAGCACTTGCACATCCATAGCCGCTCTCTGTTCTCGGTGCGGCCGATGTCCTCGAGCGCCGTGAGCTCGCCGAACTTCTCGCCGCGCTCGACGACGTGGGGCGAGTACCGGCCGCCGGTGTCGACCTCATGGAGGAGTCCCTTCGGCGGAGGCTCGAACGGCACAGCCTGGTCGGCGCGCGCTTCGCCTACGTGGTCGACACTCTTCCAGGTGCTGCTCATTCGTCGTTCTCGGCGGTGTCGTCGACAATGCGCAGCTTGGGGCGCTTCTCGGGCTTGAACTCGTACTTGGGGTCGGACGAGACGTTCGGCTCGATGGTGAAGCAGTGATGGGAGACGCAGCGGATGGAGCGCGTTTTCTTGTGATGCTCCTCGATGTCTTCCCGCACCTCGTTCGAACCGTCGGGGTTGATCCCGTGGATGGTGAATTCGCCGCGCTCGAGGTACGCGACGCGCCAGAGCGAGCCTTTCTTGTACAGATCTCCTCCCTTCGTCTCGATGGGACGGAGCAGGCGCACGGCCTTGCCGAGGAGGGAGCGCAGCGCCCGGACCCGTTCGGCCTCGCCGGTTGGCCTCGGCGCCGGGGCTGGCCTCGGGGGGTCCTTGAGCTCTGCGGCCTTACCGTACCGGCCGGCCTTGTAGTCTTCCGCGGCGAGGAGCAGCGGCGCCCACCCGAGGTATTCCTCGCGTGTACGCGGGTCTTCGAAGAACTGTCTGTAGTCGCCGGGCGTGTAGGCGTCGATGTTGAAGAGGCGCGCGATCTTGCAGCCGTACTTGCGGAGCACGGGTGGTCCTTCGCGGCCTTTCCTCTCTTTTTCCCATCGGTAGTGGGCGTGGCCCTGCCGGTCGGTACGCGCGACGCGGGCGAAGCGGCCTGGCCCCGGGTCGCCCGGGGGGTGCCACTTCTCTGGGCGATATTCGACACGACCCCAGCGGGAGTGGTCGCGTTGCCGCTTGGCGTTCTCTTTCTTCGCCTCGAATCGGAGCCACGCATCTTCCTGGCCGATGGTCACGGTGCCCGCGGCGATGCTCGCGTTGAGCCTCGCGCGGTACGCTTCGAAGTCGGGCTTGTCGCCAGCCACGAGGGTCCGGTCGGAGTCGCGGTGCAGGACTAGGGCTGCCCGGAAGCCGTCGTCTTTGAAGAGCTGCCAGGGAGGGTGGGGATGCAGGGCGGGCGAACGGTCGAGGATGCCCTGGAGCACGAGCACGATCCGGTTGTGACGCTCCATCTCCTGCCGGATGTGACGTCCGATGTCGTCGTAGTGGACGTTCTCGCGCGTGAACGGTCCGAAGCGGTGGGACTTCCTGTCGACGTAGGTCGAGACGTACTCGCGATCTTTCTTGGGCTTCTTCTTCTCTTCGGCGAGCCGCCTTTCGATCTTGGCCTCCGCCTCTTCTTCGCTGCGGACGAACGCCTGGTACTCGGCCTCGGTGATGATCCTCCCTTTGCCTTCGTTGCCGTCGTCGTTGAGGCCCGTGATGTCGGCGTAGAGTTTCCCTTCTCCGGCTGAGAGGACGGGGTGGTCGAGGTCGGGGAAGAGCTTCGCTCCGAACTCGATGCTCGTCTCGAGGCGGAAGACGCGAGCGCCGTTGCGGATGTAGAGGAAGGTCAGCTTGTCGAGCTTTTCGTCCTCCATCATCTTGACGAATTCGCCGTAGTTGGCCCAGTCCCGCTGCTTCTTGTGACGGCGGACACGAAACGAGACGAGCGTGCGCGGAAACGGAAAGACACGCTCGAAGTTGTCCTTCCGGAGGAGCCACCGCTCGAACGCACGGAGGTTCTTGAACTCCATCCCGCCCGTGTCGTAGTTGGCGAGGCACTCCTCATCCATGTAGAGGCGGCGCTGGAAGAGGTGGACGGGCTCGGTGAATTCGGTGGGCTCACCGCCCTGTATCTGCTCAACCTCTTCGCAGAGTCCCGCGTAGAGCTCGACGGAGAAGATGCGGTCTTCGACGCTCTGGATGGCGGGCTCGAGCTTCGCGGCCTGGGCGCGCATCGGGATGACCTGGGCAGAGAGCCACGTGCTGTATTCCTCGCTCTTGTCCTTGATGGCAGCGAAGAGGGCGGGCAGTGTCTCTTCCTTGGCCTTGACGAGGGCCGTCTTGTACTCGTTCGCCGGGGCGCCCTGGGCGAGGACGAGCGACGTGGCCGATGCTTCGCTTCCTCCGCCGAGGGCGAGGCTCGGCGCCACTCCGAGCTTGCTCGTGAGAAGCTTCACGTCCTCCATGAGACCGTCGAGTTCGCGCCGGCAGCGCTCCGCGTTGCCGAGGAGGATCGCGGCGGCGTCTTCTACGATCTCCGCCCGTTGCCAGAACTCGTCCTCGTGGACGCGTTCGTCGGTGCGGCTCCCGACGTGGGATATCTTCACGTAGTTCGATCCGACGTGGGTGACGCATGCCAGGCGTCTCTCGTCTTGCTCCTCGGAGCTTCTGACCCAGTACCACTGGCCGATCTCCGGCGCAGAGTCGCCCGGGAGCTTCTCGGCCGGCTGGCCGTGCGGAGCGAGTTCGGCGTCTCTGAGGATCTCGCCGCTCATGCGCGCTCGGCCTCTTGCTCGAGTGCCCGGACAGCGGCACGGTAGCCCTCGGCCTGGGCGTCGAGGCCGCCCATCTCGAGGCCCTTGGCGAGGCCCGCGAGGTTCGCAAGAATGGGGGCGACGAGTTCGCGCCGCGCCTTGACCGCGCATGCGATGCAGATGCGGGCGGGCTCGCGCTCGCAGCTCTTGCACACGTTCTTCGCGTCGCCGATGGGTGTCACGACCTTCACGGTGCGGGTCACGCAATCCTGGCAACCGATGATGGGGATGATCGTGCCGTCGTCTTTGAGCAGGTTCATCGTCCTGCCTTTGCGGTACGGGTTTCCGCATGCCTTGCATCGACTCATGGGGATACTCCTGGGGTGGTCGTGGCCGGCGCGACTGGTTCGCCCGGTGTGCATCGTTAGACGGAGCAGCATAGCTGGATATTCAAAGCAGGTCCGCCGGGTCGCCCGGCTCTGTCATTCATCGTCTTCGGGGGTGAGGTCGCGCGCGAGGCGCAGGTGGACGCGAGCGCTTTCGAGCGCGTCTGCAGCGCTGTCTAGGTAAGAGAGCGCATCTTTGTGGTCACCGCGGTCGGCCATCTTGGCCGCGTCGAACGCGTGCTCCTCGAGGGAGCGGAGGGCACCCTCGGCCGCGATCTCGTGGTCCCTGGCTTTCTTCTTGTCACTCACGGTGCACCTGGACGACTACGAGGTCGCGCAAGCGCGCGAGCGGTTCGTTCGCGAGCTGCATCTCTCCTACCTCGTGGCAGACCCATGCCTGGTCGCCGTCGATCCCGGCGTCAGGGTCGAAGCGGATCGGGTGGAGCTCCCGGCACACGGGACATTCGACGAGCGGTATCCTCACTTGGCGAAGTCCTCCGCGAAGTGCTCCCGAGCGAAGGTCTCGGGGGTTTGACCGTGCTGGAAGGCTGGTCCCATCGCGGGACAGATCTTGTAGGGGTCGCTTTCATGGAGAGCGTCCGCGATCCCGAGTTCCCGCACGAGGAACTCGTGAAGGTTCTTGCGCCACATGGCGAGCGAGCCTGGCGCGTCCGGGCGAAGCGGGCGGGCTTGACGGGCTTGCGGGGGTGGGGGCTTGGGCGCGCTCATCCGCTTGGAGCGGTGCTCGTTGCAAGCGGCGTACGCTTCGCGCGAGCGTTCGATCATCCGGTCGAGGACTTTCTCCACCGAACCGGTGCGGTGGATACGTGTCGCCTTGAAGATGGGGGTGACGACGTTGCCCTCGATGAAGAGCGCGACAATCCGGATGGCGTCGCCTCCTCGCCCGCGTGCTTCGTCCATGCCAGCGCGGATGGACGAGTAGACGCGGACGACGTAGCGCGGGTCGCGGATGTGTCTGCAGTCGTAGACCTCCTCGTTGCCGCTGTTTGTGGGCGAGCGGATGAACCCAGCGGCGGAGAGGCGGGATCGAATGGTGTTCGCGGGCATCGTGATGAAGGTGGTCACGGGTTCCTCGCGCGGACGCCTTGGACGATGTCGCTGGCAATGGTGGTCCAGGTTGTCGGCATGCCGAGTGACTTCAGGCCGCGGAGGTACTTGTTTTTGAACGTTGCGGTGGCTTGCCCTTGGATGTCGTGGACGACCGGCTTGGCCGGGGTGGCGGTCGAGTCCCACGCGCTGTCCAGCGCCTGGGCGAAGGCATCAGCGACCGCGGCGGCCTCGTCGTAGCGGCCGGAGGCGATGCCGGCGAGAGCTCCGGCGTAGGCCGCTGCGTAGACCACGGGGTTCGATGGGAGCGACCTCGTTGCGCCCTCTCTGTCGCCCGCGGTGCCCACGCCGTCGATGCCGAAGCCGCCGTTGATGCCTCCGCCTCCTCCACCCATCAGGCCAGCGCCTCCGCCTCCGTTTCCTCCTTCGCCGGCGAAGTTCACGGTAGAGGTACCGCTCGTCCGTTGCCGGTGCGCCTTGACGATGGCGGAGAGCTCGGGGCCGAGATTCAGGCCGGCCGACTCGGTCTCCGCGGTAGCCGCGGTGTCGGTGTTTGGGCCGTATTGCCCGTCCACAGAGAGCGGGAACGTGTGTCCGCGGGAGAACAGGTGGCGTTGCAAGCGCCCGAGGAGGACGATCCTTCTTAGCCTCTCAGGTGGTTGCTCCTTCCACCGGAGGAGAAGCCTGGAGTCCTCCTTCGTCAGGTCTTTGGATTCGTCTACGTCGAATGTCTTCATGGGATTCCTACTTGGATGGATGGGTTCTTGCGGTTGGTGAGCTCCCAGGCCGCTCGGATGAGCTTGGCGACGATCACGCTCTTGTCGGCTTTGTGCTGCTTTGCGAGAGTGGCGAGCATCGCCTCCTCTTCCCTGGGTAGGGTGATGCAGACCTTCGGATGCGACCGGAGACTGTTGGGGAGGTTCTTCTTTCTTTTTTTCTGGGCCATGTGTCCTCGGGCTTGGTTTACTCGTGCTTGTGCGCCTCAGCGCTGGCCGTACCGGAAGGCAATCTCCGCGATGCGCCGCAGCGAAGGGCGGCCGCGCCTCTTTCCCTCGCGCAACTCGGGCATGATGTTGGTCATGAGCTCGCGCGCGGCCAGCGCGGCGCCGACCTGGAGCTTCTCCGCGAACGCGGCCATGTTGATCTGCAGCCGCGCGCTCGACGGAGAACCGTCAACGTTCATGGTCATGCCGGCTACGTTCTTCGGGTAGTTGAGGATGGTCGACTCGTTCTCCTCCGAGTCGTTCAGGATGTCGGCGAGCAAACGCCTTGAGACCTCCTCGGGCGGCAGGAAGTGGCCGCCTACGTGTGGTCCGTTCCGGTCGCCTTCGACGATCTGGTACTCGAGCTTGAGCTCGATGGTCCCTACGCAGTAGGGGGCCTGGCAGCTGCACGGGTGCCAGCTCTCTTCCATCGCGGCCTTGGCTCCGATCCACCGGTAGTGGATCGTGACTTCTTCGCCTTCTGCGATGGGGCGCGTCGCCTTGACGAGCATCGCGCCGTGCTCCATGCGGTCCCAGTCGGCGTTCGGGCCGCAGGAGTGGTTGATGAGGTGCGCGCCCACTTCGTTGAGGTCGCGCGGATAGAGGTGGGCGCCCGGGACACTACCCGGCTGTACGCCGTACTCGACGATGCGCTCGAAGAGCGGCCGGTCTTGCTCGTGGAGCCTCGCGAGCTCCTCGCGGGAGATGATCCCGCCGTGGTAGGAGCAGATCCATTCGCCTTTGGCGAACGGGCGCGTGGCGTAGATGCCTCGGAGTGGTCCCGAAGGGGTCACCCTCTCTCCGATCCGGATGTTGGCGTTGGACAGCGCGGCGCCCATGGCCTTCTCTATGCGGATGACCCTCGTACGGCTCATCGTCTCCTCCCGCGCCGCCCGGCGCTCATCGACGACATGACGATCTTGAAGGCGTCGAGTTCGGAGACGCCCATGCGGGCATTCTCTGCTTTGCACTGCACCTCGGCGGCGCGGTGGCTGACACCACCCCAGAACCAGGGCATCTTCTGGTCGGCCTTGCCCTCGTACGGCCAGGTCCCGGTCGGGTAGTGGCCGTCCTCGTCCTCGAATACGACCGAGACGCGGTAGCCTTTGCCTTCGACGTAGCCATCGGCGGGCACGTAGTAAGCGAAGCGGCGGGTCGCGATGAGCTCGTCGACTGACGGGGGAAGCTGGAGCTCTGTCTTTGCTTGCTGGCTCACGGCATCCTCGGCTTGGTGACCTGGGCGACCGGCTGCGGGACGACGGTTCGGACGACGTGCTCATCGCGCGGGGCGCTCGCGTGGGTCGAGGCATCGAGAAGGCCCTGGCTGGCGCTCCGCCACTCGCCGAGCGCGTCTTGCAGCGCCTTCCACCCATCCAGGTAGACGACGACGCCTTCCTTGACTCGGATGCCAGGGATCTGCGTGAGGCACTGCGCGGCGGTGGCGACGTCGTTGTGGGCGCATTCGAGTCGGTCTATGGCTTGCTGGACGATCGCGTCGGCCGCGTCGATGCGGTCAAGGAGCGCTTCTGTTTTCGTATTCGTGGGGGTCGTGGGAGTCGTGGGGTTCATGGTGTTCCTGATGGGTTGTGGTGGTCCGTGCGGCGGGCGTCGCCCTCCTCCCCAAGGAGAGAAGGGCGCTACCCGAGGCCCGGGCTACTTCTTGTTCCGGCTCTCTTCACGCTCTTGGACGTAGACGAGTTCCTTTCTGGCGCGGGTGATCGCGACGTAGAGGAGGTTCTCCTCCTCGATGCGCTCGGCCTCGGTCTGGTCCTCCTTGCCCGCGCAGAACGTCCAGCGGAGGAGAAACGCGCGGTCCTTCTCGAGACCCTTGGCGCGGTGGGTAGAGCTGAGGACAATCATCTCGTCCGAGGCCTTCTCGGCGAACATGTCCTTCATCCGATCCCTCACCTGTTCGAGGGTCTCGACGCCTTCGCAGAGCACGCGCATGCACGCCGCGAGGTCCTCGGCGCGCTTGGGGTCGAGGTTCTTCTTCTCGAGGCGAAGGACCTCGCGCTCCAGCCAGTCGGACACCCAGGCGAGAAGTCCTTCGACGTCCTTCGCGCGGCTCCGGAGGATCATCGACTCGAACTTCTCGGTGACGTCGACGCCGGCGATCACGGCCGGGCGTCCTTGGCGAAGGAGGTCCAGGCAGAGCTCCATGAGCGGGGCGTTCGTCCGCGAGATGACGAAGTCGCCAGGCTGCAGCTCGCCGCCGATCTTGTCGAGCAAGGTCGTCCGGACGATGCCCTCGGGCGCGCCGGGGGCCGCCTCGATGTCGGGCACGATGCGCTTGGCCTCGCGCACGATGCCTACCGCGCAGCGGTAGCAGACCGAGAGGGGCAGCACCTTGGCGTTGAGTGCCTCGCGCACGCGGCCCATTGTGCGGTAGTCGGCGCCGCGGAAGGCGAAGATGCACTGGCGCTCGTCACCGACGGCGATGATGCGACCGCCCGGCTTGCAAGAGCGGAGGATCATCTGAATCTGTACCGCCGAGAGGTCCTGCACCTCGTCGATCAGCACGTAGTCGTACTGCCGGAAGGCCATCTTGAGGACGATCGGCAGCCAGAGCTGGTCGTCGAAGTCGATCGACTTCTCGCGCTCCTGGTAGCAGATCTCGAGCGTCCGGCGGCAGATGCGGACCATCTCCTCGCGGTCGGTTTCCGTGTGGTCTTCGCCGTCGTTCTCGCCGTCGTCCTCGCCCCGCGCCGGGAGGTCGATCCCGCGGTCGTCGATCATCGCGGAGATCTCTTCGACCTTCATCGAGAGGGTCGCCTTGCAGAGCGAGATGATCTTGTTCGCGGTGCGGAGGTAGGACTTGCGCTCGTCCCGGTACGCCTCGAACGCGAGTTCGCGTTCCTCGCGGTTCGTCTCGGCAGTCGCCTCCGCCTTGAGGGCGGCGAGGTACCGGGGGAGGCGACTCTTGACGAGGTCCTCGAGGATCGAGGCGACCTTGCCCTCGTCGACCTGGAGGCTTCGGCTGATCCCGTTGAGGCACAGCCGCATCCCGAGGCTGTTCATCCCCATGACGGTCACCCACTTGGGCGCGCGGGCCTTCATCTCGTCGCGGATCTTGTTCGAGAAGGCGAGGATGATGACGCTCGGCCTCTTGCCGTTGACCATGGGTAGATGGTCGAGCGAGGCGAGCATCGTGGTTGACTTGCCGGAGCCCGGCTTGGCCGAGACCATCGTGTGGCCGGTGCCGTCCTGGACGTCGGCGAAGATGGCTTGCTGGAAGACGGAGTAGAGGCGGGCGGGCATGGGGGTGGTTGCGAGGGTCGTCTGGGTCGTCGGGGTCGTGGTGTTCATCGTGAGATTACTGTAGCGCTGTCTAGACACCTCGTCAATATGTTCTTTTTCCGTTAGAATCCGACAACTTACGCTCTACGACCTAGCTGTGTCTCGATGGCGCAGGCGATCTCGCTGGCGACGCGGACGTTGTCCTCGTGCGGTTGGAAACCCGGCATTGCCTCCCAGCTCTTGTCTGCGAGCCGCGCGCCGTACTCGAGGCGTGCGCCCTGATCCGACTCGAAGGCGATCGTCGCACGGCCTTTGAGAAACTCTTTGGGTGCGCATCCGACGAAGAGCGGTGGGACCGTCATGCCCACAAGAAGGCTTTCCTGAAGGGGTTGGGCACCGCTTATCGTGAGTATGTGAACCGCGAACGAGAAAAGCTAGTCCGCGTTGAAAAACTACTCAAAGAGCTAGGTCTGTGACGCTGCTAATCCGACTTCGGCAAGCAACGCAGCGAGATCCAGTTTTTGAAGGACGGCTTTGTTGATCGGGCGCTTGCTGTCCCAGAAGACACGAGCGGCGAAGAAGTCGCTCACAAGCGGTGAGCGCAAGGCTGCGAACGTACGACGTGCCGCACTCTCCGTATTGAACGGCAGGAAGTAACAGGTGTCATCGAACATGACGGGGCGATCGTCCACTGGACCTACCAGCGTGAACGCACACCGTTTGTACATGCCAGAGATGGCGATCTTCCACGGCGCGAACGAGTACGGCCCGATGCCGAAGATTGCGAAGTCTGGTTGCCCTTTGTAGATCGAACTTTTCCGCGCGTTCATGAGAGCGCTATGTCTCTTCAAATACGACCACGCCTTGGGCGCCGTGACCTTCATGGTCGATGTATCCTCGCCGAGCGTGCGTTGGGGTACGAGCACGCCGCGCGTCGCATTTGCTTGACCCTTGGCGACGTCAGAGCTTTTTTAGCATCGGGTAGACCATGTCTCCTTCGACGTCTACCATCTCGCCCATCGCATTGCGCCACGCGGCACCGTCGCGTCGTAACTCCATGACTCGCGAGCAATCATGCTTGAGGCCAGAGCGCCATTCCGGTTTGCAGATGCCAGCGATGTGGGCTGTGCGGTTGAAAGCATCCTCGTCGGCGATGGCAACGCCGTCCACGATCGCCATAGTTGACTCGCGGCGGCTCGCGTCGAGGGACTTGTAGACGGGCCAGCCGACCCTCTTGTGCTTCGTGGCGCCCACCTCGCAGACGAACAACACGGCATCCACGGCCGCGCTGAAGTGGCGCATGGTGTCGATACGCCACAGTCCTCCGGCACCGACGTCCCATTCGTTGCTAGCGGCGAACTCAATCGCCTTCCTAGCCACCGCCGTCTTGCAAAGCAGGGCGAGCGTGGCGCGACGACCCTGGAGAGCAGCCAAGAGACGCAGGATCATCCACTCGGACACGTCGAAGTTGCTCTTGCCGGTCATCGCATCTAGGCCGCTTAGGCCCTTGAGGTTGCGCTTCTCGGGCAAGTTGCCTGAGCCGAGCGATCCCAGGACTGCGTTCGTGACCCATGGAGGATTCCCGGTCACGAGGATGTGTCCTGGCATGTCGCCCAGCTCCCGCTCCCAATCGGTCGCGAAGAAGTCGGCACGGTGGATCTCGGCTCGTGAGCTACGCAGGCGTTCCATCGCCACGGTGACGTACGACGCCTTCAGCTCGTAACCAACAAGGCGTGCGGCCGGGAACTGAACGGCGGCAGCGACCAGAAACGCACCCTCGCCGCACGTAGACTCCAGTACCACGGACGGCGTCATCTTCGAACTGCGCGCGACGCGCGCCAGTACCTCGGTAGCGAGCACGTCGGGCGTTTGCCAGTCGCCGAACTCGACACGGTCCACGTGACCATTGCGCATGGCCTGAGCCTTGCCGTCAAGACGAGGTTTCATTCAGTCGCCCCCTCTCGATGCCCGCAGTGCGGGCAAGTTCTCGGGGCTGGAAACCGGCCCGTCAACACGTCGTCCACGCTCGCCTGCGCCAGCCGTGCGACGCGGAAGGCGACTAGGGGACCGGGGGCCTTGTGACCCGTCGCGATATTGGCGACAGTGCTTTCTCCGAGCTTGAGGGCCTTCGCAACGGTCGCCCACGTTCCACACCGGAGGCGCAGGAACTTGAGTGCCGTACGAACGTTCGTCTGCTCGGTGGGGGTAAGGTCGGTCACGTTCACGACGCCACCGCCCGCGGCAGCCAGAACTGCGGCTCGATGTTGAACTCGTGGATCGAATGCACGAGCATCGACAAGTTGTGACATACGCACTTCAGCATGACCTCGTTGAACTGCGCGGCCTGGCTCTTGCTCCGAACGGCCGGCCCAAACTTGCGCTTCATCGCGGAAAACGTGGACTCGACGTTGCTCCGCGCGTGGTAGTGGGCCAGGAACGCCTCGCGGTTCAGGCTAAAGTAGTGGTATATCCGCTCCCAAGCCGCTGACCCTGAGCTTCCGCTGTTGGACTTGAACGGGACGAACGGCACACCCCCGACCTGCTCGACGGCCGCGAGGTTTGTGTGGGACAGATACGCCTTGTCGCCCGAGACTTCCTCGACCTTGAAGTTGGCCGCCGTGCGCGCGACGAGCGCTGAGAATTCGGGGCAGTCGTTCGCCGTACCCACCGTGACCTCGGCGGCCGTGATGACGTTGGTCAGTGTGCCGACCGCCGCGTGAAGCTTGACCCATCGCTGGACGCGCCGGTCCTCTCCGTGCTTGTAGTCGAACCAGCGGACGTACGTGGGCGACGCGAAGCCGGTTCCGTCCACCGCGAACCTTCGCTCGATGGCGGCGAGGGGTCGAGCCGACTCGTCGACGAGCCGCCGAAGCAGAGGAAGCAGCGAGGGCTGCTCCATGTACTTGAAAACGGTGTTGTACTTCGGGGCCTTCGTCATGTGCCCAGCCGTCTCGCAAGCCCGCAGATCGGTGGAAGAGCGTCGGCCGCTCATCGTTCCGAAGACCTTCATGGTCGCGCCGTACACCGCGTCGCGAAGTGGCAGGCGAGGGCGTCCCGTCTTCTGCTCCGGCTGTTCGATGCCGTCGCAGAGGCCAGCCAGCAAGACTTGAACGCGGTCCTTCTCCTCGACCTGCGCCTTGTTGTAGGCGGGCCAGTCCTGCGTGTACGTGAGACGGAGACCCTCGGTCACGACGAAACTTCCGTCCGGCAGCTCCAGCTCGTGCCGGAAGTAGCGGACGGCCCATTGGTGTTTGCAGGTGCCGCCCGTCTCTTCGTGGTCCGGGCAGGTGCACTTGCCTCCGGTCACGTCCACGACGTAGCCGGAGCCAGCGTTGGTCTGCGAGGGGACGAAGTAGGTGTCACCTGCGATGGATCGGAAGGACCGCGCCTTGGCCTTTGCGAGCGCCGCGCCGCGTACCTGCCGGGGATTGATTGCCGTTGCGTCCATGCTCAACATTGTGCGCACAATGCGGCACGAAGTCAAGGCTTGACTCGCGATTACTTTGTGCGCACAATGCGATTTAGATGGCCGCAGGCAAGCGACGCAAACCGGCTGGGTTGCGCAAGGAAGCGCACATCAACATCCGGCTCACGGACGAGCAGAAGGCCGAACTGGAGCGCGCCGCGACGCACACCGGGATCGGGGTGTCGAGCTGGCTTCTGACCGTAGGTCTACGGGAAGCCAGGAAGACGAACGAAGGAAAGGGGTAGCTCTCTAGTGACCGACACCTCCCCCGCTGACAAGCACGTAGGCCGGACCTCGACCCGCGCTGCCCTTCTCGGCGAGAAGGCCGTCCGCCTTCATGCGGGCGATCTCGGTCGCCACGCTGGACTTGATGACGGCTCCCGGGAACGCCCGCTCGATGGTCGCGTAGACGTTGCCCGTGCCGAGCGGCTGACTGCCCGTCAAGGCTGCCGTGATGTAGTCGCGCACCGTCTTGTCGCTTGGCCGCTCGGTCGCGGCCTTGCCGGTGGGGTACCAGCGGCCGTCGCTCCGGTGGGTAAGCGTGCCGCGTGTCCGCTCTGCATGGCGCAGGGTGCCGTAGGCGCTGCGCTCGGACTGGCCGGTGACGGCGGCGACGTCCTCAACGGTTACGCCGTCCGGGTTGCCGAGCACGTGTTCCTCGACTTGGTCGACGAAGAGCTTGGGGCGCGTAGGCGGCACGACGTCGTTGGCGACGGTCCGCGGGGTTCTCGGCTTACGCGAGGCGGCGACCGACCGCTCGACCTCCCGAATGAACTCGGCGACGAGCAGCCGTTGCTCGTCGCGGGTGAGCGCGGTGAACGTTGCGCGTGCCGCACCTACACGCCGTTGGTGATCTCGCTTGTCGCGAAGCAACTCGTTGACGATTCGCATGACCGTACGACGGGCATGGCAACGTTTTGTTCAATGAAAACCAGTGGTTTCGGTCGGGAATACCGAACGGCGTCCCGATCGTATGGCGTCTTAGATCACGTAAATCGCGCAGTTGGGTGCGGATGCTATGAAGCGAAAACGCGCTGCCTACAAAGTCCAGACGCTGCCTACAAAGTCTGGCGCGAGGACGGGTTTAGAGGCAAAGCCCCGTGGACCATCCGCCGCTGCGCATTCCTCCTTCATCCACGCCAACGCTCGCTCCTTGTTCGTCATCTCGTCACCCTTCCCGCGGACATTGCGTGCGTTCTCGTACCAAGTAGTTCGACAGGTCTTCGCCAAAGTCGTCTCGACCTTCAGACTTTCGGCGATTGTACGTACAGGTTGGGCTCATGCGTTTCTCTACTTCCAGCACTGCCCACATGTTGCAATTGCCAGCCAGGCGATGAGCAGCGCCGGTACGATGATGATGAGGCAAGCCAAAAGAAGGCACAGTGCCTCGAGAATGATGTCGTCGAGTCGTGTACGGATGCGCACGCCCGATGTCGCAATGACAGTGTCAGCGGGCATCGGAGGCGGCGGAGCGGAGACACGATAGGGTGCGAGCATTATGCGGTCTTCCTCGCGTCCCAGAAGCGGACGCCGTCTTTCTTGACCCACTCAACGAAGAGCCCTTCGTGCTCGCCGAGGACCCCAAGACGCAGGCCTTCGGCCGATTCTACGATGAACTTCTCTTCCTCGCGAAGGGCGACCGATCGCGGCGGCAGGAGAAAGGACCCGCTCTCCTCGGCCGCAGTGACGATGATTCGAAGTTGCCACGGCGGCTTCTTGTCGACGAAGGGTGGCGCGCGCGGATCGGGGCATGCGGGGCCGTGCTTGATGCCCTTGGCCATCCTCGCGATCATCTCCGACGTGAGCTCGCCCCCTTCCGCCGAGGACATGCCCGCCTGCATGCCGCAGCTGTGGCAGGCCATGCGGTAGAACTGGGGCTTGCGGCGCCTCACCTGCGGATGCCTCCTCCAGCGAGGAAAGAGCTGGTCGGTCCGGCTTTCGGAGCTGGTCTCGATTCGGGCTGCTCCTTGACGAGGCGGTAGACGCCGCCGTGCTTTTCGATCAAGTCCTTCTTCGCCAGACGGCCGAGAGTGAGACGCAGACCCGTCTCGTCGATGGGAGCAAGCTTGTCGGCGAGACCCTTGAGGTCGAGCGCTCCCCCTTCCAGCGCGTCAAGGATTGACTTGGCGATGGCGCGGCCTGGACGCTTGCCCTTCGGCGCGAAGGACGGATCGAGGTCGGTGAGCATCTGCCGGATCTCGTCGGCCTCCTTCTCCTTGATGGCGAGCTCCTTCTCGAGCTCGATCTTCAGCTCGTCGCGCGCTTTGAGCGCCTCGGAGACCTTCTCCTTGATGTTGGGCTTGATGGGCATCGTCGTCTCACTTTTTCGGGGTCGTGCCCTCAGGTCTAGCGGTCCGGAGTCCGCGACGCTCGAGGTTCTTCATGGCTTGCACCCCGGGCACCGGCACCCGAATTCGGCGTATCCGCCGTTCGGGTGAGGCAAATCTGGCACTTCTCCGTTCTTCGACATGCACTCCGCGCAGATGTCGTCGGCGCCGGGCGCAGCATTCTCCTCGGTGAGGGGCTTGTTGCACCAGTCACACCTTGCCTGGACCTTGCCGTGCCCGCTGCATTCGGGACACTCGACAATGAGCGGCTTTTCCTTCTTGACGGACTTCTTCGTTGTCGCTCTGGAGGTCATGCCATTGGCTCCCTCGCGAGCGAGTCTTGTCCTGCCTGCCAGATCCGCTCCCACAGCTCCTTGACCTTCGGGTCGTCTTTTTCGTACTCGCTGCCGACGATGATGAGCGCGGTGAGGAGCGTCCTGCACGCAGCCTGGACCCGCCCAGCAACCTCTGTCGCGTCTTCGTCGGTGTTGACGAGGAGGGTGAGTCTGACCGTGCGTCCCTCGGGGTGGAGGATCTCCGCGCCCGGCGTCGTGGACCGGATCTCTTCCCACAGCCTCGCCGCCTCCGGGCTGTCTTCTTCGAACACGTGCCCAGCCACGAGCGCCATGTCGAGCCTGGGGCCTCGTGCGGAGAGCTCCGCCGTCTTCGCAACGACCTTCGGGTCCTCCTTCGTCGCGGAGAGCACGATGAGTTCGATGGTTCGGCCGCCGTAGAGCAGGTAAGCGCCGTCCATGCGCGGGTCGCGCGAGGCCTGTCCTGCAAGCCCTTTGCTCTTGGCGGCGCGGCGGTCGTGGCGGTTCATCGACGTATGGCTAGGATATGGTTGCGTATCGCTTCTTCGAGGCGGCGTTGGGGTTCTTGCAACTTCTCCCACGCTTGCTCGTCCATCGTGATCTTCTCGAGCTGCTCCCATCGCCAAAGGTAGACGTTGTGGGGGGTGACGGCTGCGGGCCGGATGCTCCGCCCTGACGTGAGGTTGCTGAACATCGCTCGGGTGAGGCCGGTCATCTTGAGGGCGTCGTCGAGCGGGAAGAGACCTTCGATCGGCGCCTTGAGGCGGGGCACACACGGCACGGGGACAGGTCCCCAATACCCGTCGATCTTGTAGACGTGGTTGTCGTGAGTCGGCGGGTCTTCGGTCTTTCTCTCGGTTCGTTCCAAGTAACAGATGCGGCAGAAACGTTTGTTGCCGCTCCAGTCGTGTTTGCCGATCTGCCACTCCACCTCGGTGGTCGGCTGTTCTCGGGGTGGGCTTCGGAGGTTCATGGTCAGGCCTTCCCCGCGGTCATCGGCTTACCGAAGATGGTTTCCCAATTCTGACGGTAGGCGGGGGTCGCGACCTGCGCCGGGCCTTCGCATCCTCGCTCGGGTGCGATCTTGGTGCGCGAGCCCGTGCATCGTCCTTTCGACGTGCCTCGCCATCGCGCCGAACTCACAGCCTTCGCCGTGCTCCGACGCGACTTCGTGTGCTGCTCCTTCTGCGGCTTTCACGGCGTCGTAGATCTTGTCCCGTTCGTCTTTCATGCCTCTTTCCTTCCTCGAGTCTTGCGCGTAGACGACGCGGCTTGAACTTTCTTGGGCTTGCTTTTCGGCGTGTCGCTGCCTCGCGCGGGGGGCGGCACTCCTCGAGGCGCGCGTGCCGGGGGCGGCGGACATCGGGCGACGGGCCGAGTGCGCGAAGTGGGGTGTTGCGGGCGTAGTCGGTAGTCGAGCGGGTATTGCACGCCGCAGAACGGGCAGAACGAGGCGATGACGACGACGGCTCTCGTGCGCTTGGGGGCGTCGTGCGTGAGCGAGGTGCGGACGGCCACCATCCCGGTAAAGAGCGTCGTTTCGACCGTCGTATGCTTCTCTTTCAGCAGACGATCGACCTTCGCTACGCATCTGCACTTCGGTCGTGGCAGTCGGGCTGTAGTCATGTCTTTCCCTCACTTTCCTCTCGCGTGTACGGCTTCGTTTCGTATTGCCACTTTGGTTCTTTTTTTTCTGCATGTCCCGGGCGGCCTGCTCGGCCCGCGCCCTCGCGCATCAAGTGGCGTGCTCCGAGGCCAGGCCGTCGTTCGACAGGGAGTACCAGCGCCTGCGCCGGTGGCTCCAGGCCGGTCCGCGTGCCTCCAGCATGGTCCACGAGGTCTGCTCGCGCGAAGGCCAGTGGACAACGATCACGACGCCAAGGACGGTCACCTCGACCGCGGTGGCGAAGAGCTGCGTCTCTTCGTAGAGGATGGAGTAGCTTGCGCCTTGGGGGACGAGGTTCACCGAGTGCCATGGGTAGACCGACAGGCCCCAGCGGTCGTGTTCTATCTTGAGCTTCATCTCGACTTTCATGTCAGTCGCCGCCGTCGTCGGGACCGCTGTCGAATTCGGGGTCGCTCGTCGGTGATTCGTCGACGAGCGTGCGTTCGTAGGCCAAGTCTCGACGCCGCACGCAGTCGGCACACTTGCAATTCCAGGCAGGCTCAGTGTGACCGGGAGCTCGCGGTGCGCATACCACGCCGCCTGGCGGGATGCGCTCACCGCGCGAATCGTCTCACTCGAAGTCGTACTCGTCCCAGAATCGGGTCTCCTCCACATCGGAGGCGAAGTGCGGGAGTAGCTTGCTTGCGGGCCAAACTTTGCGAGCTATCGCGCTCATTCGCGTTCGCCTTCCGGTGGGTGGTATTGTGGAAGCTTGCGGAGTGCGGCAAGAGCGCGGTGCAGGGCCTGGTCGGGTCCTTCCTGGTGCTCAGCGACGATGCTGCGCGTGACGGTTCCGTCCTCGGAGGTGATGGCGCACGTCCAGACGCCGTTCTTCACGGAGAGCTTCAGATCGTGCGCGCCTTGCTCGACGAGCATCTCGCCGTACTCGGTGAGCGTGAGCTCGCGCCCGCTATCCTCACCGGTGTCGAGGGGCTTCAGCCTGAGGAGGAGCTCCTTGGTCCTGCTCGACCACCCTTCGAAGTCGGCTCGGAAGGCGGAAGGTATGGCGCTGTCGACTCTGCCTTCAAAGGCGTCGCAGGCCTGGGTCCAGAGGACATAGAGTCGGTTGCGGAACTCGTAGGGTGTCATGTTCTCTTTCTGCGCCACTTGCAGCGAAGCTGTCTCAGGTCACTCATCGCTTCGCGTATAGCTTGCTGCTCCATGGCTCGATCCGCATGGCCTGAAAGGGGGCACGTAGGCTGATAGACCATGACGCCAGTCCCGCGGTAGTGATCCCAGGTCGAGCATTCACATGCCATGGGGGTCTCCTTTCTCGGAGACGAGGCGCCTCGCCTCCTCGAGACCGAAGATCTCGAACGTCGTGCACCAGTCGACGGCTTTCTCGATGAGGCGCTTGGCCTCGAGCTCGTGCTCTTCGAGTTTTCGCTCCATCTCTGCGAGCACGAGGCCTCGCCGCGCCGCGAAGAGCGCGGGGACGACGCCTGGCGGGAAGGCGTTCGAGCGTGGTGCGGGTTCTCCTGGCGTCGTGCCGAAGTAGGATTCCCCTTCTTTGAAGACGATCGGCGCGACCTTCTTCACGAACTCGTTTGCCACTTGGCGCCATAGGGTGCCTGCGGACAGGTGGCTGATAAGGATGGGCTCGACGAGGTCAACGATCGCCGAGCGGAGGAGACTCTTGAGGTCGCTCTCCCTCTTCTTCGTCCCGAGCTCGGCGAGCGCCGTGTCGACGGCGACGCGCGGATGGCCGAGCAGGACCAGCAAGGCGATGGTGGCGATACCTGCCTCCCTCTCGAGCCACGCAGCGGCGCTCTTGACGGAGAGGTGCGCGAGGTCGACCGCCCGCCAGTTCTCGCCCTCGCCGCGGGCGCGGATGAAGATCCCCGTCTCGGGCAGGCTTTTGCGCGAGGGGTCTGCCTGGTACTCGTTCTCGTTCATCACTCCTCTCCGAGGTAGGCAGCCATCCCGGCCCAGTCATTCGCGCTGAAGCACGCCATGGCGCACGACAAAGCGTAGAGCCACGTCCTGGCTTCGGCGGGAGGTTCGACGCCTTTCGTCTTCGCTTCGTGCAGGGCGTTGAGGACCTTGTCCTCGAACTCGGTGTGGGCGGTCTTGAGCGCCTCCACGGGCTTTTTCACGTGCAGGTTCAGTTGGTCGGCGACGAGCTGACCGAAGAACCTCCACGGGTCGAACTCATCAGGCTTGACACCGATGAGGTGGACCATGTTGTAGACCGAGGACGTGATCTTGCTGTCACACACCTTGCGGAGCGCGGCGTGCATCATCACGCAGGCGTCGCTGCCTTGTATCCTTTGGCGCTTCGCGGTCTTCACGGCTGTTTCCACTTGTGCTCCCTTCAATCTTTGAGCTTGTCTTTCCACGCTCTCTGCCTCTCCCTTTCTTTCCTCTCCTGCTCGAGTCTCTTCCGAAACTCAGGGTCCTTCTCGATTCGGGACAGCTCGCCGGAGAAGAGCCCGAGGCCGAGCGCGAGGACCGCGACGATGACGCCGACGAAGGCGATGAGGATGGTCACGTTAGATGTCCTCGACCGGCAGGCCTGCGATGCACCGGGCGATCATCGCGGCGGAGCAGTGGCACTCGTCGCCGACTTTTCGGACCGAGGCGGCGATGTTGGCGCCCTCCTCGAGCAGATCTCCACCGACGATCTTGTCGAGAGACCCGTCGGCCAGCGTTGTCTCGAGGCGGGCGTAGACGATCGTCCGGCCGCTCGCGTGCCGGCGCACGGTGAGCCACCATCTACTTTGCTCGCCGCCTTCGTCCTCGGAATCGCGGGAGGAAGAGAGGATGGGCCACTCGTGCTCCTGGATGCGCACGGGTGCGCGGTCGGAAAGGGTGATCGTCCGGGTTTTGCCGGGTTGGTCGTTACTCTGGGTCATGCGCGTGGGGTTCTCCGGGTGAGCCTCGCGCATCGTAGAACACTCCGAACGTGCCGCGAGTCGTGAGGTGAGGGTCATAGCCACTGGATCGCCTGGTAGATGGGGTCGTCGCCCATGAGCTCATCGAGCTCCTCCCAGCTCGCTTGGAACGTCGCGCCACGGGGCATGAGCTCCGCCGGGATCGGCCCGGTGCTGGGAGCGTGGTGTGGAATGTACGGCTCGATGCTCATGGCCGCCTTGAGGATCGGGTCACTGCTCATCCTGCCTTCTTCTGCCCGTATTGGGGATGCGTGTAGGCCCACTCCATGTAGGGGTCGACGCCCTTCATCTCGGCGCTGTACGCGGTCTGCAGCGCCCGCATGAGCGCTGAGCGGACGCACTTGCCGGCGTCTTTCACCTCGAGCTGGCCAGCGGGGTTCGTGCCGCTCACCTTGACGAGAAAGACGTCGTCTTCGATCTTCCGCACCGCGACGCGGACCGTGCGGGGGTTCACACGGAACCTAGCGAGGTAGCCGCCCTCCTTGGTGTGCGTTATGCGGCTCATGGTCCCCTCAGGAGGGCGAGCGTGCGGAACTCTTGGATGAGCGAGCGCGCGTCGGCGTCGGAGAGGGGCTTGAGCGTTGTGCTTGGGCGTTTGTCAGCCGGGTGGCGCAGTGGCCACGGCGACGCGGTCACCATGATGCTGAGGCTCGGGCCATCGAGCGGCCTCACGTAGTGCCACCCGTTCGGCTCGATCATCTCGTACTCGGAATCTGCGGCGAGGACGCACGTCACGAGCTCCGGCGGATTGAGGAAGCCTGCGCTGCGCCCGATCCCCATCTCGTACCGACCGGAGAGGATCTTTACCGCCGACGGCCAAGGGTGCGGATGAAAGAGCGCCTTGTTGCAGGGGTGGATGCGGTGGAGGTACAAACGATGCTCACCGATCTGGCACCAGAGGCGCTCGACGCGTGGCGGCTCGTAGTCCACGTCGAGCGAGGACCACTTCTCGGGCCACATGTCGAGCATGTTTGGCCAGATGCGGTCCGCGGTGCGGAGCGCGTAAAGGAGGTCTCCTTTCTTCGGTTCTGCGGTCATGGGTCAGTGCTCCCTGCAGGTGAACAGACCCCGCTCGGCGATGGGTACGTCGCTCTCGGGCCGGCGCAGTTCCACGCGGCAGAGACGCCCTTCTCGCCGCAGGCGGTGCACTCACTGAGGATGCTGCCCACGAGGCAGCCAGGGTCGTCGCAGTGGGGCTTGAGCGCGTGCGTCCTCGGCTTCTTGCCCTCCGACTGTTTGCGCGAGTGAAAGACGAGGAGGACGGACCGACAATCCGCTTTCGCGAGGAAGGTTTCGACGTCGCCTTCGTGGGATCGCTCGATGAGCCTGAGCTGCTCGGGGAGTTCCGCGTCCCAGACGTCGAACGTGCGCTCCCAGCCGTCGAAGGCTGCGAGTGCCCGCGCGCGATCGAAGGGGGAGACCGGGCGGCCCAGCACGCGCGAGAGCCAGTTGGCGACGGACTGCTTGTCCGTCACGACCCGCCTCGCTGCGGGTTCCAGTCTTTGTTGAGGTGCGCGACCGACTGCTTGGCGGCTTGCAGGCGCGCGTACGCGAGCAAGGACTCGCAGTCGCGGATGAGCGCCCAGTCCGAGGCGGACCTCGCCCTCGTCTTGGCGACACGGATCTCTATCATCGTACGGGTGAGGCTGTCGTCGGTGAGATCTTCGGGTTTCAGCTTCAGGCACCCGGGGACATCGTCGTGACGGCTCATGGTGACCTTTTTGTTGCGCGGAGGTGTGCGGTACGCGCGGTCTTCTCTTCCGGCGACATGGCGGCCCAGCGAGCGCGCTGCGCTTCTCCTCTCGAGGGCTTGGTCTTTTCTGGTGGGGCGTCGGGTGCTGACCTGGTTGTCGTCAGACATTGCGCGCAGAACTTTCCCCGGCTCGTCACGTGGATGGGGTCGTTCGCCGTGGCGGCGACAGGCCGCTCGCATCCGGTGCAGGTGTACATGCTCATAGCGAGTCTCCGAGTACGTGGGAGCGGATGGGGATGGGACCGTCCTCGGGGCCGCGCCAGAAGGGCTCGCGCCAGATCTGCTTACGGAGCGAGTTGCGCGGTCCGTGCGGCTGCATCTTGTAGTGCCCGCAGACGAGCACCTGGACGTTCACGCTCCGGCGCTCGCCGGCGACGTAGCGACGCACCTCCTCACGCAAGTCGAACCGCAGCTTGACGTCCTTGCCGACGACGTAGGTGCGACAGACGGGCTCCGGCTCGCGACGTCCTGTGAAGGGGCTGTTCATCTTGTGGCGGCACTTCTTCGGCACGTTCGCCGACGCGCGCGACGGGTCGCTCATCGCCAGCGCCGTATTGACGACCAGGCGGCCGACCATCGCGCACGCGCGCTCGTCTCGGTCCGTGACGAGGTACTGCCTGCCGATGCCGCTCTCGAGCGGGCTCGCCTCGATGTCCGGCGGCAGGAGCTCCGCGGCGTTGACGCCGTAGCGGTAGAGCACGTAACCGTTCACCGTCATGGCGCTGTACGACCAGGTGAACCCGGTCCGGACGCGCGGGTTCTGGCAGCGCGCGATGAGGACGAAGCGGATGTCCGCCGGCAACCCCGTGATCGGGTCGGTCATCGCGATGAGACCGTCCGGCACCTCGAGCAGGTAGCCGTGGAACGGCGGCATCGCGGAGGAGACGACCTCCTCGGTGGCGGAGGTGCAGCACATGGCGGCTGCAAACTTGTGCCCCATCGTGAGGACGGGGAAGCCGGACTCCGCCCAGCGGTGGAAGCCGATGATCTCGGCCTGCTCGCGTCCGCTCCGCGCGACCGAGAGGGCGAGGACCTGTCCGAGGTCTCCCTTGCTGGCGAGATCGAGGCCGACGGTTTGGACGATGTCACCGTCGTCTTCGAGGCCCTGGGTGATCTCGAAGATGGTCGCGGCGCTGCCCATGAGCGACGCACGGGATTGCGAGACGGCGCTCGGAATCTTCCCTTGGTCGGTCTCTCTCAGCCACCGGGCGCGCACGGGCACCCCTACCCATTCGTCGCCTCCGCCTTGAACGGGGGCGCTGCGGTCGGGGCCGGTCTGGTCCGTGAGCAGTTCGAGGAGTTCACCCTTCGTCTGGTCGAGGCTGGCATGGTTCTCGTCTAGCTTGGTGACCTCTCTCTTCAGGTCGATGAGCTTCTTTTTCTGCTGCGCGTTGAGGAGCCCGTCGGCTGCCTTCGCCTCCAGTACCGCGAGTATTCTCTTCGTGTCGGCGATGCACTCCTCGCGGTTCACGACGGACCTGCCTTCATCGCCTCGAGGACGACACGCACGTAGCGGCCCATGCCCGCGGCGCGGAGCTCGATGGTCTTGTCGCTGCCAGGGATGTGGACGGAGTCGTAGTAGTCGCGGGCTTGCTGGATCGAGCCGAAGCTCGAGTCGTGCGTGACTACGCCATCCGCGCGGCGGACCTGCACGCGCCAGGCGGCTTCGGTGCGACTCATTGGAGCGTCCTTCCGTCCGGGCCGAGTTTTCGCGCGGATGGTTTCTTCGGCGATGCTGGTTTCCCCTCCGCGTCGGCGACGACGACGTAGACGAGCAGGACCACGCCCTCGGCGCGTACCTGGCGCTCGTGGATGCGCGGGTGGCGCCCCTGGTGCCAGAGGTGGCCGTGGTCGTTTTCCGCGCGGTCCTTGTGGTGCTGGATGCCGTGAATGACGCGGGGACGCTTGGCGGTGGGCATGGTCAGGCCTCCTCGTTCGGCGACCACTGCATCCCGCAGGCAACCTTGCCGTCGGGGTCGACTTCGAGGGGCGGGTTCGCCTCGCCGTCGAAGGCGTCGCTCCCCGGGGCGACGCGCGCCACGCAGAGCAAGCCGTAGAGGACGGATCGAGGGCTCACGCCGTTGTCTTGGATCGCGGCTTGATTCCGGTTTCCGCAGTGCGGGCAGCGCACCGAGCGCTTCGTGGACATGGTGGAAGACTCCTGGGGTGGACGTGGGCTCTCGACTGGTTCGAGGGCCTTGGGGAGTGGAGACGCGCGAGGGGTTGTCTTTGTTCAGCCCTTGCGGGTGACTCTACTGGCAAGAGTAGGCGCAGGCAACAACGGTCCCGTGGCACTCTCCTTGATGGCCGTAGCCTGCGACGCCTGAGTTGAAGAAGCAGTGTCCGCCGAGCACGCAGGAGACGGGGGTAACGCCGCCGTCGGTGGTGAGGGGAATGCCGCCGTCGGCGGATTCTTCCATGCAGGACATCCCCGAGGAGTACGTGTCGCTGGAGCCTGGGTTGGGACAGAGGCGCGTTATGGTGCCACCGCCGCACATAATCGGGACGGTCTCGTAGGGAGGAGGCTCGTTGCCCCAGGTGCAGCAGATCGGGCCGTCGTAGCCCGCCTCCGGGGTAGTCGTACCGCCGTCAAGCGACGCTTCGGAGGTCGCGGCGCCGCCGTCGAGCGATGCTTCGGGGCTCGTGCCTTGGGCAGCGTCCGGGTCGTTCTGGGGGGCGTCTGAAGCGCCCTGACCGCCGTCGGGCGTCGTCATGCTGAGGATGACGTCGCCATTCGACGCGGCATCGGACGGGTCGATGTGGCCACTGTCGCCGGTGGGGTCAATGGAGGTACTTTCGCTCCCGACGCATCCAGTGAGGGAGAACGTGGCGAAGACGAGGGCAATGACGGCTTTCATGGGCGACTCCTGGGGGTGGACGTGGCCCGAACGCTGGTCGCTCGGGGGTCGAATCCTAAGACGCGTGGCGCCTCCTTTTTATTCACAAGTTTCTCCCACCTTGTGGAGAACTTGGTTCTAGCCGCGCTTTTTGCCGCGTTTCTTCGGTCGGGTCCGGCGTCTTGTGAGCTTCTTTACGATGCGGTGGACGCCGGTGATCGTGCCCTTTTTCTCGGAGGCGTAGAAGACACGCGTTCCGCGGTCCTTGCCGTACTCGGCCTGCATGTTCGCGAGGATCTTCTCGCCCTTCGCGGTGAGCGGCATCAGGACACCGCCGCTTCTTCGGTTTTGTCGTTGCCCTTGGCTTTCGGTCGCTCGGTCGGAGCGTCCTGCACGGCGCGGATGAAGGGCACGGCGGCGAAGAGCTCGGAAGCGCCCCACCCGACCATCCGGCGCGTGTTGTCGACGAGCACCTTGTGCCACGCGTCCGGGACTTCCCAGACGTCGCTGGCTTCTCTCACCGAGACGGATTCGCGGATCTCGACGAGGAGCAGCGTGTCCGCGGCCCCTTTCTGCGCGGCGATCGATGTCGCGGTGAAGATGAACTCGCGGAAGGAGATCGTCCTCTCTTTGCCGTCAGGGTGTTTCATGGCCGCCCCGGACACGGGGTCCTTGACCAGGACTTTCTCGGGAACTTGGACGTATCGCATCAGAGGGAACCCCATACCGGAGCCGGTGACAAGGCAAAGGTCACGTCTCCCACGTCGTTGATGTCTTCGGGGATCGCGAGGCTCTTCCAGGCGATGTCGCTCGTGAACGTCCAGGCTTGTCCTTGGATGGAGGCGAACCCGTCGCCGAGCAAGACCCAGGTCGGGTTGACCCCTGCGGCTGCCGCGGTGTTCGAGATGAGGACAGCGGTGGGTTCGCTCGTTCCGGGGGTGAGCGTTGGCGGAGTGCCGGGCGAGACGCGCCAGCTCCCCTGCATGCGCCACGCGGCGAAGTCGGTTGTATCGATCTGCCTGCCTGTCAGGATCACATCGACGGTCATCACGCAGTCCTCGTTTGGCGGCGCGAACTGGGCGAGCGTGGCGGCGACGGCGCCGGCGAGGGGTGCCCACATGGCGGGCAAGAGCGACTGCTGGTTGAAGACTGGCTGCCGGTCCTGGAGGGCTCCTTCGCACGCTGCTTCGACGGCCTGGACCTCGAGCTGGCTGGGGGCAGCCGCGCTGGCCCACGCGGCGTCGAAGGCCTGGGCGAACGCTCCTGCGAGGGTAGAGAGACCGCCGAAGGCGCTCTCACTCGAGTTCTGCACGTACCGTCCGCTCGCGGCCATCCCCGCGATAGCCCCTGAGTAGGCCGCGGTGAAGATGACGGGGTTCTCGGGGACGAAGGGCATACGGAGCTCCTCGCGTGGGCGCGAATCAGGTGCCGAGAGGTCGGCCGGGTGTTGTCCCGAGAATCATACCCCAGCTAGGGGCAGGACGCCTTGACGCCTTCCACGTGCTGGGGGTTCTGGCACCCGACGCGGCGGCAGTGCGGGCACGGCAGATTCCGCGAGCAGCTTGCGCAGCCGCACCCTTCGTCGTGTGCGGCGGTCTTGAGGCAGACCTCGAGCGCGTCGCGCTCGGCCTTCACCTTGTCCATGCCGGGGAACTTCGACCAATCGGTGTCCGGCTTCTTCTTCTCGGGCCAGGGGCTGATCGGGATGGCGGTTCGTTCGCTCATGGTGCAACCTCCGCGGGACTCTCAGGGTTAGGAGAGTACCATGTACCCCCGGGTCGTCATCGGCATCATGCATGCGGCCTTCGCGGAGGGCCGGCGGGAGTCGCTCAAA
>Ga0074044_10000501_pt1 | contig 37772 bp, 33 predicted proteins | sample BogForMeECP23OM1_FD_94443 | JGI IMG/M metagenome (GOLD analysis project Ga0074044, IMG submission 94443) | Bog forest soil microbial communities from Calvert Island, British Columbia, Canada - Bog Forest MetaG ECP23OM1 | ecosystem: Environmental > Terrestrial > Soil > Wetlands ...
CCAAGCAATCCGACAAGGTCATCGCCAAAGGCACCAAGGGCGTTTCGGGCCGCACGGCAAATTAAAGTCCGCGCAAAGAATTAAAAGCCGCTGGAGCGGTCCAGCGGCTTTTTTGTTGAAGCTTCAGCCGCCGCGCGAAGGAAAAATTGCGATAAACGCCGAGGCGCGGAAGCATTGTGTCAATGCTTGGGACCCCTTTAAGATGCCCTTACCCACGAAAACGAATTTGGGAAGTGGCGGCGTGTGTTTGAATGGCTGCTGGTCTGGTTTCGGGGCAGCGTTAGAGCATTTTGAAAGCAGCATTTAGAAATTATTTCTCAACGGCTTTGTTTAGTTCTTTGAGTTCTTCCGCCGCAGTCGGTGAACCGGCAGCAATGGCCTTGTTGAAATACTCTTTTGCTTTCGTCAAATCTTTCTCGACGCCGTCACCATCGCGGTAACGCTCGGCCATCCGAAGTAAACCATATCCATCACCTTTTGCAGCTTGTTCTTGGTTGTAACGGAGGGCATTTATTTGTCCCTGCATGGCCCTTTCTTTATCCGCAATGGCGCGGGCTTGAGCAGCATTTTGCGCGGCTTTGATTTCTTCCGGCGTTGCCAGAGCAAGAATCGCGGTTTGTCCCAGCCCCATTTGTCGTCCCACTAGCGCATACTTCGCCTTCTCTTGTTGTATAGCTTCTTCATACCTCTCTACTGTTCCACTGTCATGTGCCAGTTGTTTAGCGTGACTTGTATTAATAGCATCAGTCCAAGCACGAGTTACTCCTGTAATGGCAATGTTAGGACGTGGGGTAGGAGTATCTTCCCAGGCACGTTCAGCCTCCTTGCGTTTCTTTAATTCTTCAATGCGGTAGGAAAGGCTCCATGCTTCTTCTCTCGTGGCTCTGGCAAATGCCTCCATTAGTTCATCCTTCGTTCCCCGCAGACCATTAGCAGTAAGTTGGTTTGCAGCCCAGTTGGCAATGGCTTCATACGGTCTCAAATCCGGGTATCTGGTATAAAACTCTCTCTCAAATTCAGCCGCCCCTTGTGCTCCAGCGTTGTCCTGTGCTGTGTTGCCCTCTCGATTTATTTCGACCACGCCCACCAGCACCGCTGCGTCCTGTGCCGACTTCACCACATCCTCAAACTTCCGGTCAACCGTGACCGGCGCTTTGAGCTTGTTTGCCACGTCCGGCACGGATTTAAGGAAGCTCAACAGAAAACTGCTCTTGACCGCGTAATTGACGTTCTCCGGCAACGCCCCGCTCACCGCCAGCGCCACCCGTGCGCTCAACTTGGCCGAAACGATGCCGATGACATTGCCCCGTTCATCCACCAACGCCCCGCCCGAATTGCCCGGCTGCACCGGCACACTGATTTGAAAATAACGCGGGTCATCTTGGACACCGTTGAGGCTGCTGATTTCTCCCTTGGTCAACTTGGGCGAGAATCCCTGCATTTCGATGTTGGGAAACCCGATGGTCGCCACCGTGCCGCCTAATTTCACCGCGCCACTCTCTGCAATGGGCAATGGAGAGAATTTCCCTTCCGCTTTCAATAAAGCCAAATCATTGTCCGCGTCCACTTGAACAACTTTTGCGTCAATCAAACCTGCGCTGGTGCGCAAACAAACCTTCACCGCGTCTTTGACGACGTGATTGTTTGAAATCAAATAACCATCGTCCGTGACAAAGAAACCCGTGCCGCTGGCGATTGTGATGCCGCCGGTGACTGGGCTGGAATTCACAACCCCTTCGCTAACCATCGCAAGCATCGCGGCGGTTCCATACACCATCAATTGCTTTTGTATCTGGTTCATAATTTCAGTCTCCTCACCGATGCCAAATCTGAATTGCCGCAACTACCAGCAGCGCGATATTGGCAATAAACAGTCCAACAGTGAGGAAAATCAGTGTCCAATTCAGGCGTACCAACTTGCGCTGCATTTTGAGATTCTCTTGGGTGATTTTGTCGGCTTGCTCGCTCAAATTAACCAGCAACGTGGCGAATCTCGCAATCGTGCTCCTAATGTTTATGTCGGGAGTCTCCAACGTCTTATTCGCCATTTCAAAGATGAGTTGAAGAATCTCGCGCGGCGTCTTGGAAGCGTTGGCGACCTCGTCATCAATCTTTTTTTCTTTGGCATCCATAGGAATTCCTTTCCCGTTTTTCGTTTCAACGGGCGGGGTAGTGCCTAATTTGGTTCTCGATTCACTTTTTACCTTTTGTATTTTTCCAACAAAACCAAAACATCAGCCAAGTCCCAAATAGCGTGATGAGTAATAACGCATGACCGATTGTTTCTTTCATTTTTAGTCTTTCAAATTAGATTTTATTAGCTTACCAAATTTTTCTTTGGCGAGCTGGCCATTATCAGCCAGCTTTTCTGCTACTCCCATTAAGGTTTGTTCAATAAACTCCGCATCCCGCTTTATTTCTCCTTTGAGAGACTTTTTCTGGATGCATCGTGCCCGCTCAATGGCAAAGGCAACTTCAGTGAATAAATCATCCATGAACATCTATTCCAATTATCACTCATTTTGTTCCTTTCTTTCACATCCTTGACAATTTGCACGCGCACGGCTGTAGCTACTGAATCCACTGGTGCCCGCCGCAAGCATGGGCCAAAAAGAAAAGGGGCGTGAACTCGGCGTGGCGGTCATCATGGTTTACTAAGCGGGGCTTTCACTACAAGGGTTCGTGCAATGAGGTCGTGTAACCCCTGCTTTTTGCTCGTCCAGGCAATCATTATAAACCCGATAAAGAGAGTTGGGCACCCGGACAGCCACATAGCGAACCACCGGCCCGTGGCACGTCCAAACGAAATGCGGTTACCACCCTCGTCCGTAATCTTCAATCCGCAAGCTTTCATCCCCACAGTTGCCTGCCAAGGAGACGACAACAGCGCCGATATGTAGATACACGAGATGATGCTCACCAAGAAGCAGGCACAAATCTGGGCGGTGACTACTTCGGACTGGCTCGCAGCTGCTTCATCGCCGAACAACATAAAGCCGACGAGACGGGGGTTGGCACCGGGGAAAGTAAACAGAAAGTTAATGGGGAGCAAGATGATTGAGTCGACCACACATGCGACGAACCGAATCCAGAAGCCAGCGTAACTGACTGCCCCCGTTGAAGGTGCGGAGGATGAAGTTTGGTGAGTTGAGCCGGGCGCAGTCCCCGGAAGTTCGGTAGAGCCTGAAGGCGGCGGCGGCGGCGGGGCACTCTTAACGCCGGGAACCGATGCAAGGGGAATCCACTCCGTGGTGCCTGGCAACTGTGCAAAGTCCGACAGGGACAGTCTGCCAGCGGAAAGATATTCGCGTGCTTCCTCAATGGAGTATGGCCCGAACACCTCCGCGTTTCTTTTGATGTGGATGAGCATAACGAAACATGGTTAGGCGTTTTGGACATTTGGAAGTTCACGCGCGGCCCAAGGAACAACCTTGAGTAAAAGGTGGAATACGGTCTGCATGACTTTGCGGGCATCGCGCTCGATGACCTCATATGTAGCGATGCCCTCGTGGAATGCGCGAGCCTCAACGCGCTCATCATGGCCTGGCGGTCGGAAGTGTGTGATTGCGTTGCGATAGTGTTGAACCTGCTTGATGGCGTCGCAATCCGCCTTCGAGAGCCAACCGCAGTTCAGAGCCTGCTTGGATAGTGCGGCAATTTTGGCGCGCTCCAAGTCTTTGCGGCCCGCTGCATAAAATGCTCCTACAAGAGAAACCTCGAGGAACGCCAGTCCCAGGATAATGCTGCCTAGATACTGGCCGTAGGCGAAGCAGTAACGAGCCTCGACGAACAGGTATTTGGAGATTGGGCCAGTTCCGTAAGACATCCACTCTACATTCGGCATCAGTGACGCAAGCCAACGGAGTCGTTCAAGTCGCGCCTCATGCTCCACTTTGTCTTCGTTATTCAGCCATTGTTCGGCTTCCATAAGCAGTGCGCGCGAAAAACGCCTAAAAGGCATTCGGCCTCGGTGCGTGCATAACGGCATGCACAGTTGTTTTCGCTGTGGCCTTTGTTAGCATGGATTTATGAAAGCAGATTTGCGAATTTCATAAAGGGGTCCATAATCACGGCGCAGCCGTCGCGGGAACGACGGCGCTGGGCAGGCCGATCTCGCTTTTGCCGATGAAGAACACGGCCTTGTATTGGCGCGTTTCGGGTTTGCCCGCCACCAGCAAGGGGCGGTTGTCTATGTATGGCGCATGGGTTTCGCTGGCGAGCAGGGTGAATCCCGCGTCGCCGTCTCTCATGCTGAAAATATGGACGCCCTCGGCATCCATTTTGTTGAACCCGATTTCCACCACGCCGCCGGGTTTGGCGGCGGCATACAGCGTGGGCTGTGCCTGCGTCATGTCGGTGGTGTCTTCCGCGCCGATGAATGGCGGCCCTGCGGTTGCGCGGTTGTGAAAATTATCCGCTAAAATTTCCATACGGATCCCGGCAATGGCCTAATTGATGGAAGATGAGAAGTCAAGCGAGATTCGCCTGCCCATAATCCGCGTTCAACCCGTGTTTCAACCCGCCTTCGCTTCGCTACGGCGCGGCAAGCCGTGGCTAAAAATCATCCGCCCAGCGAACCCGGATCGCCCACGTCGCCCTTGTTGAAATCCACGTATGCCTCCGTCAAATCGGCGGCGTAAATCACCGCGCTAGCCGCGCCGAGATTCAGGTTGATGTGCAGATCAAACTCCTTGGGTGCGACAGTGGCGCACAGTTGCTTAAACGTTGCCTTGGTCGGCTGGCCACGTTTCAAACTCCAGAGAATTTTTCCGCGGCCGGCTTGTCGCGCCGAAGCGTCAGATGCGAAGGCAGAGCTGTATCCGATGTCCACCTTTTCCTCGACGATTTTGGCCGGCGAATAACCGAGCGCGTCAATGATGCGGCCCCAGTTCGGGTCGCCGCCATGCCAGCTCGTCTTCACCAGCGGACTGTTGGCCACCGCGCGCGCCGCGGCATCGGCATCCGCAACCGTTTTCGCGCCATTCACCCGCACCGTTACGACGCGATGAACGCCCTCGCCGTCGCGCACAATCATTTTCGCCAGTTCCAGGCAGACGTGGTTGAGAGCGGATTGAAACGTAGCCAGATCGCGGTGGGGCGAGGCTACTGACGAGCCGGCTCGCGAGGACGCTCGCCCCACCAAACGCCGGTTTCCCCCCAACCCATTTGCCAGCACAAGCACCGTGTCGTTCGTGCTCATGTCGCCGTCCACAGTGATGCGATTGAAGCTCTGCGCAACGGCTTCCCGCAGAGCGGCCTGCAAAGCCTTGGCTTCGATGGCGGCATCGGTGGTGATGAAACCAAGCATCGTCGCGTGCAGGGCGGCGGGCCGTGCGCCGGTGGCGCTCATTCCGGGCTGAATCATGCCCGCGCCCTTGCAGATGCCGCCCATGCGGACGGTTTTTCCCCCGAGCTTGAATTCAACCGCGATTTGCTTGGGCCGTGTGTCGCTGGTCATGATGGCTTCGACGGCGTGGGCCGCGTGTTCATGCGTTGAGCCTAATTCGACACACGCCTCGATGATTCCCGCGCGAACATTATCCATCGGCAGCGTGACGCCAATGCGTCCGGTCGAGCCAACCAGAACGTGCTCGGGTTTGATACTGTAGCGTTGCGTGTCCTCACGCAATCCGGTCGGCTGAGGACAGCCGACGCTACAACGACTTAGTTCCGCCGCTACAAGTGCCGTCATTTCGCGAGCGTCTTGCAAACCCTGTTTGCCGGTGCAGGCGTTGGCATTACCGGAATTCACAACGATGGCCTGGGCGGTTCCTTTCTTAACGCGCTCAATGCAAACCTTCACCGGTGCGGCACAAACCTGATTGGTCGTAAACATGCCGGCAACCGTCGCCGGCACCTCGGATACAATCAGCGCGAGATCGCGCTTTTGCCCCTTGTTCGAGCCTTTGCCGGTGCCGAGGCGTTTGATGTCGCAAAATACGCCACTGGCGAGGAAGCCCCGCGGCGCGACGACCGCACCTTTGATGAGTTTGAATTTTGAGTTCATGGTTTATTCATATACGCCAGGCTTCATTTATTTCAATCTGGCCGCGCAGGTAAAGCACGGCTTTACCGCCGATTCGGACGCGGTCTCCCGTTTGTTCGCAGAAAAGTTCTCCGCCACGCCTTGAAATCTGACGGGCGAAAAGTTTCGTCTTGTTGAGCCGTTGCGACCAATACGGAATCAATGTGCAATGCGACGAGCCGGTCACGGGATCTTCGTTGATACCGGCTGCCGGCGCGAAAAAGCGCGACACGAAATCGCAGTCACCGCCCGGTGCGGTGGCGATGATGCCAAGACAATCAAGTGTTTGCAGCACGGTGAAATCAGGCTTGAGCGCGAGCACTTCCGCCTCGGTCTCGAACACGGCGAGATAATCGCGGGATTTCAGAACGGCGGCGGGCCGTGCGCCCAAACCGCGAATCAGGGCGTCCGGGGCGGTGCCCGACACGGCGGGACGCGACGGAAAATCCAGTGTCAGCACATCGCCTGCGCGCGAAACAGCCAGCAATCCGCTGCGCGAGCGAAAGCGAATCGTGTTTCCGCCGACGCCCCGTTCCGTAAACAGCACAAATGCCGCCGCCAGCGTGGCGTGGCCGCAAAGATCAATTTCAACCGTTGGCGTGAACCAACGAAGGTCAAACTCCGCGCCCCGCGCCACGGTGAAAGCCGTTTCGGGAAGGTTGTTTTCCGCCGCGATGTTCTGGAGCGTCGCGTCGGACAACCACGTGTCCAGCAGGCATACGCCCGCTGGATTCCCGCGAAAAACCCCGCTTGCAAATGCGTCAACGTGGAAACAGGAGAGTTCCATACGATACAAGCTTCAAATTCTTATTGCTTCAATTTCCAGCCGCACCATGCGGACGTGAATGCGGCTCTCCGCGTCAGGCGGATGTTTGGCGACGTAGCGGTCTGTGATGACGCCGATGAATTCCTCACGCAAATTTTCCGGCACCCGCTGTGTGTAGGGCAGCCAGGTCGAGCGCAGCCACGCGGCAAAACCGGCGCGTCCTTCGTAAACCGCATCCTTGGGCGACAGCCTGACGCTGTGCGTTTTGAAGCCAAACCGCGGCAGCCACTTTTCGTAATCCGCCGGGCTGTAAAGAAAATACGGCTTCTCCGTCCTTCGGAAAAATTCACGCCAGCGTTTGAGCCGCATTTCGGGGCGCAACACGAGAAAAACGTCGTGCGCGTTGCCTTTGCCGCCGCAGGAAACGATGAGCCGCCCGCCCGAACGCAAAACCGAGGCGGCACCCCGCAAAAATGCCCGATGATCGTCCACCCAGTGCAACACAGAACTGGAAAAGACAATGTCGAACCGCGCCGTTTCCTCCCCCTCGCCCCGCCCAAGCGGGGAGAGGGCTGGGGAGCGGGGATTTGAATTTGAAATTAAACGCCGCCTCCTGGGAGTGCCGGCGTCCCGCCGGCCAGTCGGCAGTTGAAGATCGGTACTCGCCGGCGAGACGCCGGCGCTCCCAGGAGAAGACAATGCAGCAAGACTGATTTCCCGCGCGTCCATGACTTGAAATTCCAGATTTGGATGTTTGCCTGGGGAAAAAGTCTTTCGCGCAAAACGGATCATTTCCGGCGAAGCATCAATTCCGGTAACCGAACCCTTTGGCAAGGCACGGGCCAGTTCGGCGGTCACCTTGCCGTCGCCACAGCCGACATCGAGAATGTGCTCGTCCCCGCGCAGATGGAGCTGCGCGATGAGTTCGCGCGCCCAGGTTTGTTGCACGGCGGAATTCGCGGCGTAATCAGCCGCGTTCCACGCCACTTTCTTGTTTTTCTTTGCGCGAGATGAGGGCACGAAGTTCTGTTCCTTGCGTGTCAGTTCAGTCAGAGCCTCCTGACGTCGGCTCCTACCGTAAAATCAAACCAATCCCGCCGTTTCCGGAAAACCGCAGACCAGATTCATGCTCTGGATGGCCTGGCCGCTCGCGCCCTTGATCAGATTGTCCTCGGCGCTCATCACGATGAGCCGGCCCGTGCGCGAGTCAAGCCGCCACGCGATTTCGATGACGTTGGTGCCGGCGACATTTTTGGTGTCGGGCAGCGCCTTGCCTTCAAGCAAATGCACGAACGGTTCATCGCCGTAAGCCGCCGTGTAACACGCCAAAATCCTGTCGTTCAGCGCGCTCATTTCCGCCGCGGTGGAAAAGGGTTTTTCCGGCGTGAGATAGAGCGTCGTCAAAATGCCCCGGTTCACCGGAATCAAATGCGGCGTGAACTGGATGGTGACTTTGGTCTCGGCGGCGAAGGAAAGTTGTTCCTCGATTTCCGACAAATGCCGGTGCTTGGGCACGCCGTAAGGCCGCGCGCTTTCATTGCATTCGCAAAACAGGTAATCCACCTCGGCCTTGCGGCCCGCGCCGCTCACGCTGCTCAATGAGTCGGCAATGATGCCGGCGGGCTTGACCAACTCCGCCTGCAGCAGCGGCATCGTTGGCAGCAAAATGCTCGTCGGGTAACAGCCCGGGGAGGCAATGAGCACCGATTTCTTGATTTCGTCGCGGTAAATTTCCGGCAAACCATAAACCGCCTTATCCAGCAAATCCGGCGCCGGATGGTCGTGCGCGTAAAATTCCTTGTACACTGCCGCGCTCCGGAGCCGGAAATCGGCGCTAAGGTCAATCACGATGCAGCCCGCATTGAGCAACGGCACGGCATATTCGGCGGCGACGCCATGCGGCAACGCGAGAAACACCACTGCCGTCTGCTTCGCGAGCAGCTCGGCGTTCGGCTCGGTGAAACGCAACGTTTTTGAATGCGAATGGCCCGCAAATTTGGGGAACACCTGCGCCAGCGTCTGCCCGGCGTTTTGGCGCGAGGTCACGGCCACCAGTTCCACGTGGGGATGGTGCAGCAACAGCCGGACGAGTTCCTCGCCGGAATAACCGGACGCGCCGATGATGGCGACTTTTTTTAAGTTCATATTCTTGTCAAATGTTGGAGTAATGGAGTAATGGAGCAATGTAATTTTGCAACACTCCATTTCTCCAACGCTCCATCAGCCAAGCAAAAACCCCGCCGGCTTGAACCAGCGGGGCTTGGAAATTTCCAGTGCGATCAACGCTTCGAGAATTGGAAACGTTTGCGCGCGCCCGGCTGGCCGTATTTCTTGCGCTCTTTCATGCGCGAATCGCGCGTCAACAAGCCTTCGGCTTTCAACGCGCCCCGCAGGTTCACGTCGAATTGCAGCAAGGCGCGGGCGATGCCGTGCCGCACCGCGCCGGCCTGGCCGTTCGGCCCCCCGCCGCTGACGTTGATGCGCGCGTCGAACTTTTCCGCCGTGCCGGTGACGGCCAGCGGCTGCGTCGCGGTTACGCGCTGCGTTTCAAGTGTGAAATAATTTTCAAACTGGCGTCCATTGACGGTGATTTTGCCATTGCCGGACGCGAGCCGGACCCGCGCGATGGCGGTCTTGCGCCGTCCCGTGCCGAGGTATTCGGGAATTTTGGTTTCAGCCATCTGTCAGTTGGGGGGATGAGGGTTGAGAAATCAGGCCGCGGCTTTGAGCGGTTCAGGCTTTTGGGCGGCGTGTGGATGTTTCGGACCTTTGAACACTTTCAGCTTGGTCAGCAACTGGCTGCCGAGCCGGTTTTTCGGAATCATGCCCTTGACCGCGTGCAGGATGAGTTTTTCCGGATGCCGGGCGCGCACCTGGGCAACCGTGGTGTATTTCTCGCCGCCTTTCCAGCCGGAATAGGTCATGAATTCCTTGGCTGTTTCCTTCTTGCCGGTGAGCCGGACCTTTTCGGCGTTGATGACAACGACAAAATCGCCGGCGTCGAGGTGGGGCGTGAAGACGGGCTTGTTTTTGCCGCGTAAAATATCGGCAACCTGCACGGCCAGCCGGCCGAGCACTGCGCCGTCGGCATCAATCACATGCCACTTCCGCTGGTCCAAATTCACTTTGGGCAAATATGTTTTCATCTAAAACCTGGGCAAAGAAGCGGAGAAAATATCAAACTTTCGGACGAAGTCAACAGGACATTTCGGCCTGATTTATTCGCGTTTGCCCGCCTAAACCGCTCTTTACCTGCGGACTTTGCCGCATTGATTTTCATAAAGCCGCCGCACTTTTTATCAATTAACCTTCCCCGCACCTCGCCCGCTATGGTTGCCCCGCAATTTGTCAGCCGTGGCCCAAAGCGTGGCCTCGAAGCCGAGATGGGAACCGTTGGCTGATTGTTTCTGTGTTTTTTCTTTAGCCATGCAGATTCGACAGTACGTGTAAAAGGCTTTCTTTGCCTCACGCGACAAGTATCGTAAGCTGCGGGGGAGGTTTCGCAAATACAAATAGTTGATCCTCCGTCGCTAAAGCTATGGAGGACGGGTCCACCTTCGTGAGCTACGGCGCGACAAGTGGTTGAGGGTTCCGCGTAAAAGGTTTCATCTCACGCGGCGGCGGGGTTGAGAGATGGCTAATCGAAGAGCAGGTGGCGTTTGCTTGACTTCCGCTGGCGGGCGCTTCATTAAACAGGCCCAAAAGAAGTTGATGCTTCCCCAATGAATTTGTTTCGCCGAAAAAGCGTCACCGACCTGCAAGCCGAGGCGCTGACCGACACCAGTCTCCATCGCGCGCTGGGACCACTCAACCTGGTCATGCTGGGCATTGGTTGCATCATCGGCACGGGCATTTTTGTGCTGACCGGCACGGCGGCCGCCCAAAACGCCGGACCGGCAGTGGTCATTTCTTTCATCCTGGCGGGCGTGGTGTCGGCGTTCGCAGCGCTTTGTTATTCCGAATTTGCCTCGCTGGTGCCCATGTCCGGCAGCGCTTACACGTATGGCTATGTCACGTTGGGCGAGTTGTTCGCCTGGATCATCGGCTGGGATCTGGCTTTGGAATATGCGGTGGGCGCCATCGCGGTGTCGGTGGGCTGGTCCGGTTACATGGTTTCGTTTCTCAGGGATTTTGGAATTCAAATCCCGCCGGAACTTTCCGCGGCCCGGGGCATCCACCTGGTTGAACTTCCCGCCGCCCTGGCCGCCGCCCTGAAAATAAAGGCGGGCTGGACGGTGTTTGGCGGCGAACTGGCGAACCAGATCAAGGCCGCTGGAACCGATCCGGTAAGCCTGCATCAAGTCACGGCGATTTTTAACCTGCCCGCTGTGATCATCGTCGCCATCGTGACCGTGCTGCTGGTCATCGGCATCAGGGAATCGGCCGGGTTCAATAACCTCATCGTTTTTCTCAAGATTGCGGTCGTGCTGCTCTTCATTGTTGGCGCGGCCAGGGCCATCAATCCCGCCAACTGGCATCCCTTCATCCCGGCCAACACCGGCAAGTGGGGTGTTTTTGGCTGGTCGGGCGTCATGCGCGGCGCCAGTCTTGTCTTCTTCGCCTACATCGGATTCGACGCCGTCAGTACTGCCGCACAAGAAGCCAAAAATCCCCGGCGCGACGTGCCCATTGGCATCATCGGTTCGCTGCTGGTCTGTACCGTGCTTTACATTTTGGTTTCCGGCATTGCCACCGGTGTCGTGCCCTACCGGCTGCTGGACGTGCCCGAACCAATTGCGCTGGCGGCCGATCACGCGAACCTGGGCTGGATGGCGCGCCTCATCAAACTGGGTGCCATTGCCGGCCTCTCCTCCGTCATTCTGGTGATGATGTTGGGGCAGACCCGCGTGTTTTGGAGCATGTCGCGGGACGGGCTGTTGCCGCCGCTGATCAGCCGCGTTCATCCCCGCTTCAAAACGCCCTGGCTCATTACCATTGCCACCGGTGTGGTCGTGGCCTTCTTTGGCGCCGTCCTGCCGGTGCGGGACGCGGGCAACCTGTGCAACATCGGCACGTTGCTGGCTTTCGTGATCGTCTCCGTCGGCGTGCTTGTGTTGCGGGTGCGCGAGCCGGAATTGCAACGGAAGTTCAGGACCCCGGTGGTTTGGTTCGTCGCTCCCATGGGCGCTCTTTCCGCCTTCGCGCTGATGCTGTACCTGCCCCTGATGACCTGGGTGCGATTGCTGGTGTGGTTTCTCATTGGCATCGTCATCTATTTCACCTACAGCCGCCGCCATTCCAAGCTGGAGCTGCCAAGTTGAAATCCGAAGCTCGAATTCTAGAGCGTTTTCAAAAAATGTGTAGCCGCCGACGTCAGTCGGCGCAAATCGAATTGAGGAAAAGGATATGGCGCGAACTGACGTTCGCGGCTACAGAATTAATTGAATTGCTCTAAAGGCCGAAAAGCGCCAGCCGTCGTCGCGCCGGAGCGGCGCTATGACGCGCCGCGAAGGCGGAAGGGCTGGCGCACTCCATGACACTTCGCGCGGCTCGCAAGTCGCCGGCATACGCCTCACGTTTTGGACTGCGGCGGCCCTCCGCCGCTTTTCCCGATGGCATATCAAACTATGCCAATGTCAACCGGAACCTTCATAAGGGATATCACCCCGCCTTCAGTCCTCGAAAAATCATTTGACAACGGGTCAATTCATACCTACCGTTCGGTAGGTTTTTTATGGCAAAACACGGTCCCGAAACCCGGCGGCAGATTCTCCGGGCGGCGCTCAAGCGCTTCGCCAACGGCGGTTATGCGGCCACGTCCGTCCAGCAAATCGTCGGCGACGCAAACGTCTCCAAGCCGGCGCTGTATTATCATTTCCGCGACAAGGCCGGCCTGTTTCAGGCGCTGGTCAGCGAGGCGCACGACGAACGGTTGCAGGTCGTGCAGCAGGCCGCGGCCCGCAAATCGGACGTCCGCGGACAACTGATTGAAATTCTTGCGGCGCTGTTCGATTACTTCCACAAAAACCGGGACCTGACGCGCATCGCGTTCGCCACGGCGTTTGCCGCGCCGGGTGAGGTGCCGTCGGACCTGCGTTATCTCGACCGCTGCCAGCGCAACCTCGAATTCATCCGCTCGCTCATCCGGCGCGCCCAGGCGGCCGGTGAATTGAACGGCCACTTTGATGCCCGGGATCTGGCCTATGGTTTTTACGGGCAGGCGCACCTTTATATTGCATCGCATTTATTGATGCCGGATTACCGCCTGAACCGCCGGGCGGCGGAGCGCATCGTGGACCTGTTCCTGACCGGCGCGGGCGCAAAGAAAAAACGAGGCTGAATATTTTTATCGGGAGCCACCAATCATCGCAAAAAACATGAAACGAAAAATCTTAACCGCGGTCATCGTCGTGCTGGCAGTCGTTCTGGGGCTGGCTGGCGTCAAGGCATGGCAAATTCACACCCTCATCGCCGCCGGCCAGGCGTTCGCTCCGCCGCCGGAAACGATTTCCTCCGCCGTGGCGCACGAGGAAAAATGGCAGGACACGCTGACGGCGGTCGGCTCGATCAATGCGGTGCAGGGCGTGACCGTCTCGCCGGAAATCGCCGGGACGGTGAGCGAAATCGCCTTTGAATCCGGGGCGGTCGTGGCCCGGGGCGATCTGCTCGTGCGGCTCGACACGTCGTCGGAGGAGGCGCAATTGCGGGCCATCGAAGCGCAGGTGGAACTGGCGCGGCTCAATGCCGAGCGCACGCGCCAGTTACGCGCGAACAACACCGTCTCCCAATCCGAACTGGACGCCGTGGAAGCGACCTTGAAACAGGAACAAGGCAATGCCGACACAATCCGGGCGACGATTGAAAAGAAAACCATCCGTGCGCCGTTCGCCGGGCAATTGGGCATCCGGCTGGTCAATCTCGGCGAGTTGCTGGATGTGGGCAAACCGATCGTTTCATTGCAGGCGTTGTCGCCGGTTTTTGCCGATTTTTCCCTGCCCCAGCAGGATCTGGCCCGGCTCAAGACCGGGCTGGCGGTGCGGGTTTCCAGCGACACTTATCCCGACCAATATTTCGACGGCACGCTGACGGCGATCAATCCTGACCTGGACTCGACGACGCGCAGCGTGCGGTTGCAGGCTACGTTTGAAAACGCCGAAAAACAGTTGCATCCGGGGATGTTCGTGCGCGTTGAGGTGATTTTTCCGGAAGAGCAAACCGTGCTGGCGATTCCCGCGACGGCCATTTTGAGCGCGCCGTATGGCGATTCGGTTTACGTGATTGAAACCAACCGCACGAATTCAACTTCGGTGGCCCGTCAGCAGTTTGTCCGCACCGGCCGGTCCCGGGGAGATTTCATCAGCGTGGAAACGGGTTTGAAGGCCGGCGACCGCGTGGTGAGCGCCGGCATTTTCAAGCTCCGCAACGGCATGCCCGTGCAGGAAAACAACCAAACCACCCCCAAACCCGCGACTGCACCGCGGCCATCGGACAGTTGATTACCGGGCGTGCTCATGAAGTCGTTTACTGATTTATTTATCCGGCGACCGGTGCTCGCGCTGGTGGTGAACCTGGTGATTTTGATCGCTGGTTTTCAGGCCATCAAATCGCTCAATATCCGCCAGTACCCGCGCAGTGAAAACGCCACCGTCACCGTCACCACCGTCTATGTCGGCGCCAGCGCCGAACTGGTGCGCGGTTTCGTCACCACGCCGCTGGAGCGCGCCATCGCCGCCGCCGACGGCATTGAATACCTGCAATCGAGCAGCGCGCTGGGCCTGTCCACCATCACCGCCCGGCTCAAGCTGAATTACGACGCCAACAAGGCGCTGTCCGAAATCAGCTCCAAGGTGAACCAGGTCCGCAACGACCTGCCGCCGGAGGCCGAGGTGCCCGTGATCAACATCGAATCCGTTGATTCGCAATTCGCCTCCTGCTATTTGAACTTCACCTCGGACATTCTGGAGCCGAACCAGATTACCGATTACCTCGTCCGCGTGGTCCAGCCCCGGCTCACCGCGCTGGAAGGCGTGCAGCGCGCGGACATCCTGGGCGGGCGCACCTTTGCCATGCGCATCTGGCTCAAGCCCGACCGCCTGGCCGCGTTCAACATCAGCCCGAACCAGATTCGCCTGGCGCTGGCCAACAACAATTTCCTTTCCGCCGTCGGCCGCACCAAGGGTTCGCTGATCCAGGTCAACCTGACCGCCAACACCGATTTGCGTTCGGTCGAGGAATTCAAAAATCTCGTCATCCGCCAGTCCGGCGACCAGTTGGTGCGGTTGCGCGACGTGGCCGACGTGGTGCTGGGGGCGGAGGATTATGATTCTGAAGTGCGGGCTGGCGGCCAGAAGGCGGTCTTCATGGGCGTCTGGGTGCTGCCCAACGCCAACTCGCTGGACGTGGTCAAACGCGTGCGCGCCGAAATGGAATCCGTCAAAAAAGAGCTGCCCACCGGCCTCACCGGCGGCATCGTGTACGACGCCACGAAATACATTGACGACGCCATTCACGAAGTGGTCCGCACGCTGGTCGTCACGCTTATCATCGTCGCCGTTGTCATCTTCCTGTTCCTCGGCTCGCTGCGGTCGGTGCTCATCCCGCTGGTGGCGATTCCCGTTTCGCTGATCGGCGCGGTGTTTCTGATGCAGGTGTTTGGCTTTACGCTCAACCTCCTGACACTGCTCGCCATTGTGCTGGCCGTCGGTTTGGTGGTGGACGACGCGATTGTGATCGTCGAGAACGTGGAGCGCCATGTGCGCGAAGGCAAAACACCCACGCAGGCGGCGTTGCTGGGCGCGCGCGAACTGATCGGGCCGGTGATTGCCATGACCATCACGCTGGCGGCGGTTTATGCGCCCATTGCGTTTCAGGGCGGGCTGACAGGTTCGCTGTTCCGCGAATTCGCCCTCACCCTGGCCGGGGCGGTATTCATCTCCGGCATCGTCGCGCTGACCTTGTCGCCGGTGATGTCGTCCCTGCTGCTCAGCGCCGAGCGCGAAGAGCATGGCCTGGCCGGGCGCATCAACCATGATTTCGACCGCCTGCGCAAATTCTACGGCCGGGTGCTGGACGCCACGTTGTCGGCGCGGCCGGCGGTCTATACCCTCTGGGTGGGATTGAGCCTCGTTGCCGCCATCATGTTTTACATGGCGTGGCAGTCCAAGGAACTCGCGCCGACGGAAGACCAGGGCTTTCTGATGGGCATTGTCGAGGCGCCGGCGGACGCGACGATTGACCAGACCACGTTTTACACCGACGCGCTCTACCACAAATTCGACCAGGTGCCCGAAAAGGATCAGATGTTTCAAATCACCTTCCCCGACAACGGATTCTGCGGTCTGGTGCTCAAGCCGTGGGGCGAACGGAAGCGCACCGTATTCCAGGTCTTGCCGGAGGCGCAGGCCCTGGCCAACGACATTCCCGGCATCCGCACAACCATCGCCATGCCGTCCGCGCTGCCCGGCGGCGGAAATTTCCCGGTGGAATTCGTCATCTCCGCCACCGCCGAGCCGGAACAGATTTTGTCGTTCGCCCGGCGGTTGCAGCAGGAGGCTGCGACCAACGGCATGTTTGCATTCCCGCCGATGATTGACACGAAGATTGACCAGCCGGAGGTGGAACTGGTGCTGGACCGCGACAAGGTGGCCGCGCTGGGGTTGGACATGGCGACGGTGGGGGCGGACCTGGCGGCGCTCGCCGGCGGCAATTACGTCAACCGCTTCGACCTTTCCGGGCGCAGTTACAAGGTCATCCCGCAGCTCAAACGCATCGAACGCCTGACGCCCGACCAGTTGGAAAACAATTATGTGCAGGGACCGAACGGAAAGCTGGTCCCGGTGAGCACCTTTGCGACGCTGCACAAGAAAACCACGCCGCGCGCGCTCAACCGGTTTCAACAACTCAACGCCGTCACCCTCAGCGGCGTGCCCGTCCGCCCGCTGGATGAAGCGTTGAAATTCCTGGAAACCGAATCGGCCAAAATCCTGCCGAGGGGTTACAAGCTGGATTACACCGGTGAGTCCCGCCAGTTGCGCACCGAAGGCAACAAATTTCTGCCCGCCTTCACGCTGGCGCTGGTGCTGATTTTCCTGGTGCTGGCCGCCCAGTTCAACAGCTTCCGCGACCCGCTCATCATTTTGCTGGGTTCGGTGCCGCTGGCCATGTTTGGCGCGCTGATGTTCTGTTTCCTCAAGCTGCCGAGCCAAAACATCGCGTTTTGGACCAATGGCTGGACGACCACCCTGAACATCTATTCGCAGGTCGGACTCGTCACTCTCGTCGGGCTGGTCTCAAAAAACGGCATTCTCATCGTGCAGTTTGCCAACGAGCTCCAGCGCCAGGGCCGGACCAAAATCCAGGCCGTCCGCGAGGCGGCGCTGTTGCGGCTGCGCCCGGTGTTGATGACCAGCGTGGCCACCGTGGCCGGCAATATCCCGCTCACCCTCGTCACCGGCGCCGGCGCGGCCGCGCGCAACTCCATCGGCATCGTGCTCGTGGCCGGCATGACCATTGGCACGCTGTTCACACTGCTGGTGATTCCGTCCATCTACGTTTTGATCGCCCGGCAACACGCCGTGGAAAGCCTTGCGCCGAAAACATGAGAGCTTTTATTGTTTTTAATTGGTGGGTGCGCCGCTGCCGCGGCGCACGGCGGCGCGGCAGTGCCGCCCTACCAGTGCCGTGACAAAAAATGTTATGAACGAAAATCCAACCACCGATCCGCCGTCCGCCGCTCCCAAGGGCAATGGCGCAAAATTGGCCAGACTGAATTCACCTTGGTTTTTATGGCTGGCGACGGCTGTGCTCGCCGTGCTGGTGTGTTTTGCGCTGTCTTATCTCAACGGCTTTTTGACGCACGAATCCACGGACGACGCGTTTATTGAAGGTCACGTCGTTTCCGTCGCGCCAAGGATTTCCGGCCAGGTGCTGGCGGTCCACGTTTTGGACAACCAACTCGTCCACTCGAACGACCTGCTCGTGGAAATTGACCCGGCGGATTACGCGATGACCGCCGCGCAGAAGCAATCCGCGGCGGACGCGCAGGAATCGAGCTACAAACTCGCGCTCGCCGGGTTCGAGTTGATGCGCGCAAAAGTGACGACCGCCGGGGCCGTCGCTCAAGCATCAAAGGCCGACACCGCCGCCGCGGCCGCCACCGCTGCGCGAGCGAAATCGGATTTTGAGCGCAGCCAGGAATTGCGGAAGGAAAACACGATTTCGCAACAGGAATTTGACAGCGCGCAGGCTGCGGCTCAACAAGCGGAAGCGAACCTGAATGCCGCCCAGCAAAATGCCGCGGCGGACGAATCGAAAATCAACGAGGCCGGGGCGCAGTTGAACGCGACGGAAGCCGGCGTCAGCATGGCGCTCGCGCTATTCCGGCAGGCGCAAACGAGCGTGCAATCGGCGCAACTGGATCTTTCCTACACGAAAATTTTCGCGCCCAGCGACGGGCGTGTGACGCGCAAGGCGGTCGAGCCGGGTGATTATGTGCAAACTGGCCAGGTGCTGATGTCCATCGTGCCGCCGGAGGTCTGGGTCGTTGCCAATTTCAAGGAGACGCAGTTGAAGCACATGAAACCCGGGCAACCGACGCTCGTTGAGATTGACGCGCTCGGCAAAACGCTGCGCGCACACGTGGACAGCATTCAGGCTGGCAGTGGTGCGCGGTTCAGCCTGCTGCCGCCGGAAAACGCGACGGGCAATTACGTAAAGGTCGTCCAACGCGTGCCGGTGAAAATCGTTTTCGACGAGCCGTTGCCCGCCGACCGCACCATCGGTCCGGGACTTTCCGTAAGCCCGGACGTTCGAGTGAGTTCGTTCAGCCTGCCGGATTGGGCGATGGCGCTGGCCGCAATTATTCTGGCGGGCGCGTCGGCGGCCATGTTCCGGGCCGTTCTGCGCCGGAAGCTGAACGGCGCGCAACAATAAAAAATCCGATGAGTCCTCCTAAACAGTGGCCCAGGCTTCCAGCCGGTGAATTTCAACCAAAACACAGGCCGGAGGCCTGTGCCACGCATTAAATTTCCCCATGCCCGATGGCGCACATCACGAGGACTGGCATCCGCGCCATAATCCCTGGTTCATCGCGGTGGCGGTGATGATGGCAGTGTTCATGGAGGTGCTCGACACTTCCATCGCCAACATCGCGCTGCCGCACATCGCCGGCAGCCTTTCGGCGACCACCGACGAGGCCACCTGGGTGCTGACGAGCTATCTCGTTTCCAACGCCATCATCCTGCCGATGACCGGCTGGCTGGGAAATTATTTCGGCCGGAAGCGCGTGTTGCTGTCCTGTGTGGCAATCTTCACGTTCGCCTCGGTGTTGTGCGGACTGGCGTGGAATCTGCAGACGCTGATTCTGGCGCGTGTTTTTCAAGGCATCGGCGGCGGCGCGATGGTGCCCATCGCCCAGGCGGTGCTGCTGGAAAGTTTTCCGGTGCACAAGCGCGGCGCGGCCATGGCGGCGTTTTCCATGGGCGTGATTGTTGCGCCCATCCTCGGCCCGACGCTTGGTGGTTGGATCACCGACAATTATTCCTGGCGCTGGATTTTTTACATCAATGTGCCGTTCGGCATCCTGGCCGTGTTGATGCAGGAATGGCTCGTCGAAGATCCGCCCTACATCAAACGAAACAAGGCGGCGACGATTGATTTCATCGGGTTTGCGCTACTGGCCATCTGGCTGGCGACGCTGCAAATCACCCTGGACAAGGGACAGGAGGAGGACTGGTTTCAATCCGACTGGATTTGCTGGTTCGTGGTCATCTCGGTCATGTCGCTGATCGGATTTATCGCACGGGAATTTTCGGCCGAGCATCCGCTGGTGGATTTGCGCGTGTTCAAAAACCGCAACTTCGCCGTCGGCGTCCTCCTGATGCTATCGCTGGCCGCGATTCTTTACGGCACCACGGCGGAATTGCCGCTGTTTTTGCAGACGTTGATGGGTTATCCAGCGTTGCAAAGCGGTTATGCGATGAGTCCCCGCGGCATCGCGGCGTTCGTCACCACGTTCATCGTTGGACGCATGGTGGGGCGCATCCGGAGCCGCTGGCTGCTATGTTTCGGTTTCACCATGCTGGCCGTGTCATCGTTTATGTTGAGCGATATCACCCTGCAGGTAAGCCAGATGCGCGTCATCTTGCCCAGCGTGGTCAACGGCATCGCCATCAGTTTCATCTTCGTGCCGCTGACCACGACGACCATGAGCCAGTTGCGCCAGCAGCAAATCGGCAATGCGACCGGCTTGTTTAATTTGGTGCGCAACCTCGGCGGCAGCATCGGCATCGCGTTTGTCACCACCATGCTGGCGCGCGGCGCGCAGGCGCATCAGGCGCTCATGGTCGGGTATCTGACGCCGACCGACCCGGTGTTCCGGCAACGGCTTGCCGCCGCGCATGCCCTGCTCGTGCGGCACGGCGATCCCGTGCGCGCCACGAGCCGGGCCTACAGCCTGGTTTACAACACGCTCGACCATCAGGCGCACCTGTGGGCGTTCGTGGACAATTTCCGGCTGTTCGGCCTGCTGGCACTGTGCGGCATCCCGCTGATTTTCCTGTTCAAACGAATCAAGCCCGCGCCCGTCAGGGTGGTGGAAGTGCCTTGAGGCGCTGAACTGAACAAACCCGACGGGTGTTCCGTCCAAACCCGCAATTGGGGAAAATACCAACAAACACAAAGGCCGTGACAGAAAAACCAAATATGGCGGGAGCGGCGGGGCTCGAACCCGTAACCTCTGCCGTGACAGGGCAGCGCTCTAACCAATTGAGCTACGCCCCCGCAATGGAGCCTGCAAGGTTAAAAGAAGCTTCGGGAAGCGTCAAGCGGCTTTAAAAAAATCCGGGCAGCAGACGCCAAGGAGGTGGGGGTGGGGAACCCCGCTGAAGAAACGTACTGCTACCCGAATGTTTCAGTGTGACGGTTTTGCAACTTTTTGTCAATAAGTTATCATTCACCTCCAAACTGTCATTCTTAGCATATCTTGGCTTTACGACACCAAAATTTCTCCTAATACCATTTGCAGTTTGCTTTTGCACTGTCGCCATTGATGCCACCGGCGCTCACAGAGCGCCGCTGCAAAAAAATGTGCAATTACCTGCTGAAACTGGTATAAAGTGCGCTGATGGCCGCGCTTGAATCCATTGCTTTGTTTCGCAATCTGGGCCGCGACGAACTGCAGGCGTTGCGTTTTATCGCCCAGGAACGGCATTTTGCCGCCGGCTGTGAAATTTTCCATGAAGATGATCCGGGCAATGGCGTCTATTTCGTCAAAGATGGGCTGGTGGAAATTTCCAGTCTCGTCAGCGCCGGCGCCCGGTGTGTCTTTTCCCAACTTGGCCCCGGGGAAATTTTCGGCGAAATGGCCATGATCGAACATCGCCCGCGCTCGGCCACCGCCACCGCGGTCAAGGACACGGACGTTTATTTCCTTCCGCGCGGCGAAATGCTTTCGTTCATCCAGCGCTCGCCCGCGCTGGCGTTTGGCCTGTTGCAACACATCAGCCACCGCCTCCGCGAATTCGACCATCTCTACCTCCGTGAAGTCGTCCAGGCCGAACGCCTGGCCGTGGTCGGCAATTTCGCCCGTTCCATCGTCCACGACCTGAAAAATCCGCTCAGCATCATCAGCCTCTCCGCCGGGACGCTTGACCGGCCCGACGTCCGCCCGGAAGCGCGCGCCCAGGCCCAGGCCCGCATCCGCAAGCAGGTCGAACGCATCAGCGACATGGTCGGCGACATTCTCGTCTTCACGGAAGGCAAACCGGCGGACGCGGAAATCAAACCCGCCAGTTACCACACATTTGTTCTCGATTTAATCGCCGACCTCCGCGCCGAAGCGGAACTCAAGGATGCGCGCATCGAAATGCAAAACGAACCGCCCGCCATCCTCATCCCGTTCAATCCGCGCCGCCTCAGCCGCGTTTTCTCCAACCTCGTCCACAACGCCACCGACATGATGCTCAACGGCGGCACAATTTTTCTGCGCTTTCACTGCGACGAAAAGGAAATCGTCACCGAAATCGAGGACACCGGCCCCGGCATCGCGCCTGAAATCGCCGGCCAGCTGTTTGAAGTCTTCGTCACGTTCGGCAAAGCCCACGGCACCGGCCTCGGCCTGTCCATTTGCAAAAAAATCATTGAAGACCACAAAGGCCGCATCTGGGCGCGCAATAAACCGGGCCGGGGCGCTGTGTTTGCGTTTGCCCTGCCACTGCCATGAGCGGTGCGGGTTGTACCAAGCAGGCTGGGGTACAACTCGACACTGTTCTGAAACTAGGGACTGAAAAGTCCCCAGAACCCGCAGGCTGGAAAGCCTGTGCTACGTGTAGCGCGGACATTCCTGTCCGCGGGTTCGGGCGACTTTCCAGTCGCCCGGTACTCCCAGGCCCAGACTTCCCGACCAAGAACAGTGTCAAGCTGCACCCAGCGGCCTGTGACTCGTTGTTGAATTCTTGACGTAACCCGCAACACGCATCACGTTTCCTGCCGATGAACCGCATCCACCTGCTTTCCGAGCAAGTCGCCAATCAAATCGCCGCCGGCGAAGTGATTGAGCGTCCCGCGAGTGTCGTGAAGGAACTCATCGAAAACGCGCTCGACGCGCAGGCGGCGCGCGTGACCCTGGAAATTCAGGCCGGCGGACGCAGCCTCATCCGGGTGACCGACGACGGCACCGGCATGAGCCGGGACGACGCGCTGCTCTGTCTCGAACGCCACGCGACGAGCAAAATTCAGAAAGCCGAGGACCTGGCGGCGATTGCCACGATGGGATTTCGCGGCGAGGCCCTGCCCAGCATCGCCAGCGTCAGCCGCTTCGCGCTCACCACGCGCGAACGCGACGGCGGTTCGCCCGAAGGCACACAAATTGTCGTTAACGGCGGGAAAATTGTCGAAGTCAAAGCCGCCGGCAGCGCGCCCGGCACGAATGTTGAAGTGCGGCAGCTTTTCTTCAATCTGCCCGCGCGCCGGAAGTTTTTGCGCACGGAGGAAACCGAGGCGGCGCATATCCAGCATTACCTCACGCTCGCCGCGCTGGCGTATCCCGAAGTCGCGTTCACGTTCCAGAAGGACGGACGGCTCGTGTGGCAATTGCCCGCGCATCCCGCAAAGCGGGACGGCGCGGCAATTTCGAGCCGGCTCGACGCGTTGCGCGAACGGCTGCGTTCGCTGCTCGGCGAGGAAAAGCTTTTGTCCGTAAATTTCACCGCCGCGCTCGACGAGTCAGTCAAGCCGGAAGAAACCGACATCTTTGAGACGGCGGGCAATTCCCTGGAGCCCAGAGCCCAGACCCCATCCGCCATCCGCGTCTGGGGCTTCATCGGTTCGCCAGGCGTTTCGCGCGCGACGCGCGAGTGCCAGCACCTGTTCGTCAACCGCCGGCCGGTCGAAAATCGCGGACTCAATTACGCGCTGCTCGAAGGCTATCACACCGCGCTGATGAAGGGCCGTTACCCGGTCTGCTGCCTGTTCCTGGAGATTGATCCCGCGGCCGTGGACGTGAACATCCATCCGGCCAAGCGCGAGGTGAAATTCCACCGGGAGTTTGAAATCCGGAAATTCGTCGCCCAGGCGGTGCAGGAGACATTGCTCGCGTTTCACGGAGGCGAGTCCGCAGCCGAAACCAAGCGGCGGGGCGAGCCGCCCGGAGGGCGGAGCTCCGCGACACCCAAACCATCCGGCTCGTCAGCCGCCTCGCCCCACCCAGCCAGCATGGCCGCGCCGCCGCTGCCGAATTTTCCGGAAAGGCTGAAGCCATCACCGGCAATTGAACCGCCAAAATCTCCGGGCGAACAACCGCCGTTACGAATGGGTTTCGCTCCGTCAGAACCAGCGGTCAACAAACCGCAAACTCCATCTTCCGCCCCCGTCGCGCCGAAGCAAAGCGAAGGCGGAGTCCCTCCTCCATCCTCGCCGGAGGCCGGACCCCCATCTGCCATCTCCCAACTCCCATCTCCCAGCGTCACGCCGCTGCTTAACGTCCCGCTCCGGCTCGTCGGCGTCATCGGCAAACTTTATGCCGTGCTGGAATCCGACCGCGGACTCGTCCTGCTCGACCAGCACGCCGCGCACGAACGGATATTGTTCGAGCAAATGCTGAACCGGCTGGAGCAAAACGGCACCGTGCCGTCGCAAAAGCTGTTGCTGCCGGAGACCGTTGAACTGCCCGCCCGCGACGCGAATTTCCTGCGCGAACAACTGGCCGCGCTCACCCGGCTCGGCGTGGGGCTGAGCGAATTCGGCGAGCGCACGTTTCTGCTCGATGCGCTGCCGCCGTTCGTAAAGACCGCCGATGCCCGCCACTTTGTGCTCGATCTCGTGGACGAATTGAAGGCGGCGGGGCGCGAGGTGAACCTGGCGCGGCTGGGCGAGCACACGATTGCCAAGACCGTCTGCCGCCATGCGGTGAAGGCCAATGACCCGCTGGCCGGCGCGGAACTGGAGAATCTCGTCGAGGACCTGCGCCGTTGCGCGATGCCTTACACCTGTCCGCACGGACGACCGACGCTGATTGAAATGAATTACCGCGAACTGGAGAAAAAGTTTGGAAGGACGCAGTAAATGATGAATCCCATCGTTCTTCAACTCGCCAATGGGAATTTGTTCTTTGTCGGCTTGGTCATGATTGTTGCTGCTTTGTTTTTACGGCTCCGGTTTGAAGGTCGTATTCTGGGTTTGGTTTTAAGAATCGGTTATATCGCTGGAATTGTTTTCGTAATTTTTTCGGCTACGCCACTGCCTATTTGGCTTTATTGCTTGTGGCTTGGTCTTTGCGTGGCAGCCGCGCTGGCTGTTTTCAGCAACAAATTTTCATTTCAGAAAAGGATGCTGGTATTATTTACCGTTTTACTTTGCTCGCTTGTCATGTGCCTGGTTGAGCTTCCTTATCACCTTTCGCCAACAATTAAAGCTTCACCCAAACAACCCCTTTTTGTCGTTGGCGATTCCATCAGTGCTGGTATATCTGCAAAAGAGCGGGCTTGGCCGGAGGTTTTGGCCGACCTTTCGCATTTCAAAGTAATCAATCTCGCAAAACCAGCCGCAACCGTTGAAACGGCCATGGATCAAATCGCGGGCATTGTTGGAAGCAACTCTTTGGTCTTAGTTGAAATTGGAGGCAACGATCTTCTCGGCCATACCGACAGCAAAACTTTCTGCATCCAACTTGACCAGCTTCTTGGCAGGTTAGCTGCCGGAAACAATCAAGTCGTCGTGTTTGAACTTCCACTTCTCCCATTCTGCAATGCTTTTGGAAAAGCCCAAAGAAATCTCGCCAGGAAATATAATGTGATATTGATACCGAAGCATTACCTGACGGATGTGTTTGGTTTGAAGGGTGGCACTGTGGATGGACTACATTTATCTCAAAAAGGGCATGATGCTTTGGCGAATTCAATCAATGGCTTGCTCAAAACAAATTAAGACATCGAGCCAGATGGAATCATCAAGCCAGCAAAAGACCAAAGCTCCCGCTTCCGGTGAAGTTTGCCCAGCACCGTCCGACAAAAATATTTCCGGCGAGCACTGGCGATATTGTCCGCAATGCGGTCACGAGTTGATCAACGAAAAGTGCAAGCTCCGTTGTCCGGGCTGCCATTATTTCATGAGCTGCTCGGATTTTGATTTTGCGGGCTAGGCGGTGGCGCAGTTGGACACTATATTCGGAGCGCGGCTGTCCCAGCCGCAGCACGTTCGAGAACCCCAAAACTCGTGGAATTTCGTGCGCTCGTTTGGCAATCTGGGCTGCTGCGGGTGGGACACCCGCGCTCCGTTCCATTTGGGCAGCACGCCCTTCCATTTCACCCCACCCGTAAAATCCTGAAATAAATGTTTTGCACCAATCAATACGCCGTGGTAAGCCATGCTCATTCGTTGCCGGGCAAATTCGATGAGGGCTTCACGCGCGTTCACATTGGTCGAATTGCTGGTGGCCATCGGTGTCATCGCAATTCTTGCCGTCCTGGTGTTGTCCGCGTTCAGCCGCACCAGGGCCACGGCACAGGCGATCACCTGCCGGAATAATCTCAAGCAGTGGGGACTGGCAACGCATCTTTATGCGGCGGATCACGATGATTTCCTGCCGCCCGAAGGCAAACCGACGCCGTTGGAAACCAATTTGTCTAACCCGGCCTATAAAGCCTGGTACATCCAGTTGCCGGAACAAATGAATCTGCCACGCTACCGGGACATGCCGTGGCGTACCAATCATCTCGTCCACCCGGAAAATTCAATCTGGATTTGTCCTGCCAATTCCCGCCGTTGTGATGGCAGCAGCAAAACCAATAATTTGTTTCACTATTGTTTGAATGAAAACGTCAACGGGACCGGCGACGAAAATCATTCAATCCAAATGGCCAACGTTCGGCAGCCCAGCGTCGTTGTTTGGCTGTTTGACTCAAAAAATCTGCCGGCGGTTGGCGGCTGGACGTATGTTCACACCAACCTCCACAACCGCGGCGCACAATTTGTTTTTCTCGACGGCCACGTCGCGCGTTTCCGGAACAAGGAGTATTGGAATTTCGCCGGCAACAAGGGAATCACCAACAACCCGGAACTGGTCTGGATTCCTTGAAACTACGCTTACGGCACGCGATAAACGCGGAAGAATCGAGGGTCACCCGTTGCCTTCGTATCGAGCGTGAAGCTCAAGTTCGTGGCCAGCAGATTGCTCGCGAGAACCGACCACGCCGACAAATTGGACGACACGTCCACGCGATATGGCTGGCCGGGAACCGCCTCCCACGTCAGTGCCACGGCTTCATTGCTTCTGGCGATTGAAATCAGGCGGAACGGTCGGGCGTAGGGATTGCCGAAAAACATGATCACCGGCAAATGGTCGGAGGCAGTGGTGTTATCGTTCGTTTTCAACGGCGGCGGCGGATTTGTGAGCTGGTCGGTGCGGAAAACCTGGCTGCTCGTGATGTTCGAAAACAGCAATCCGCATGGCAGGATGTAATCGTAGCGCACGGTCGGACCGTTGTTGGTGTCCTGAATGGACCAGGTCCGTTCGCTGTCGGTGAATGGATTTACGGCGGTGGTCAGTTGCAAACCGGTCGGAGCGCTGATCAAACGCTGGATGGACTGCGGATTGCTCGGCGGCGGCCGGAGGATGTCTTCGTTCAGGTCGCCACTCAACACGTACGGCTGCAGACTGTTGGTTGCGAGATAGACGGTGGCGAAAAAATTGGAGACGGCGCCCGCCTCCGCCGCCCGTTTCGCCGCCGAATCAGAGTCCTGTGCTGATTTCAAATGGACCGTGAACACGTGCAACGGCTGCGGAAAATTCGGAACGGAAATTTGCGCTTCGAACAAATCGCGCGTGAAACCCGAACTGCCATAGCCGTAAGGCGTGAGGTCGGAGCCATGCAGCCAACTGGTCGAGGAGAGGATGGGAAAGCGACTGAGGATGACACTCCGGATGAATCCGTCGTCCATGGAGTTGGTGACGAGGTAATAGCCCGGACGGAAGGCCGTGACAAAATCCGCCATCTGTGCCGTGCAATTGTTGGTGACCGGGATTTCGTTGAAGGTGATGATGTCCGGGTTGAGATATTGCATCTGGCGGCCAATGGCCTGGACGTGCCACATGTTCGTGCTCCAGTTGGTCAGGCCATTACCATGCGCGTTGTACGTAAGATATGAAAACGCCGGAGCCGAGGCGCACCAGACGCTCAAGGCGACCGGATCGCTGATGGTTGAACCGGCGGCGTTGGTGACCACGGCGGCATAAATGCCGGCTTGGGCGAATGTCACACCGTTCAAGGTGAGATTGGAACTCACGGCTCCCGGAAGGTTCGCGCCTTGAGCCCCGACATCGGATGTCGGGGTGAACTGCCATTGATAACTTAGTGGCGGCGTCCCGCTGGCGCTCACGCTGAAAGTGACGCTCGCGCCATTCGTTATGGTCTGATTTGGTGACTGCGATGTGATGGCCGGCGGCTGTCCCGACCCACTGGAAAACACGTCGGCAAAGGACGTGCCCACCCGCAGATTGTCAATGCTCAAAGCTCCTTCGCCGGTGTTCTCACGGAGGGCATAGCTGACCACGGTGAAAGCCGACGTGCTCTCAGTGATCGAAATGCCGGGATCACTCTCCGCTGTGGGGTTGATCCAAAGGGTGCTGACGGTGACTGAATTGCTGTTCACCAGGCGGGTCACAACGGTGTAATCCGTGTTGAGGCGCAAATCCATGGTGTTCGTGGCGCTGGCAGCCGAGCTGTCGATTGAAGAAATTCCCAGCCGGAACCGGTCCAGCACGGCGCCGCCGATCAGCGCCCAAATGCGCGCCCGAAAAGTGGTGGACGAATTTTTGAAATGCGCGAAGTAAGCGCCGCCACCGCTGGGAAGCGAGGTGAATTTAACCGTGAAACTCGCGTAGAAAACGTTGGTCGTGCCGGAGGCGGGGTAAGGCTGACCAGCCAGGAGCGCGTTGACATCTTCCGTGTTGGCTTCATTAAGCAGCACCCGGCCCGACGACACCATCACTTCGCCGGCCGAACCGCTGTGATGCGCCCATACGCCGCCGCTCACGGTCACCAATGGGCCGTTGGAATAACTGAAGGTATCGTTCAGCAGAAGCGCCGCGCCTGACAAAGTGGCGGAAAGAAGAAACGTCGCGATGCAAAATGCAACTTTTTTCACAATGGTTATGAAGCAGACAGCACAGCTCATCCAGCCTGCCCGCTCGCGCCTAAAATCTCATGCGGGGCGAAATTGTAAATGCTTAACGTTTCCGTATAAACGCCGGTTGCGAATATTTCTGTTTGGACAAAAATTCCGCCCGCTCCCGCAGTGTCTCGTCCGGCGCAAAATCCAACCACTCAATCCCAAATTCAACACGCCCCACATCACCCATGGCCTTCTGCCAATCGGTCCGGGCGATTGAAATCCCGATGCATCGGGACTGCACCGAGCCTTGAATCAGCAGGCCCAATTTGTTCCGCCGCTGCGCTGCGCCGGCGATCTTCCTTCCGTGCCAAAGCAAATCGGATTTTTCGTAGCCGACGAAACAGCCAATTGCGGATTGCGGACACCGACTTTCGTCGCGTGCTCGCGATTTATCGGAGTTGCGGATTGCGGATTTCTGGGAGCGTAGTGCAAGTTCCGTGGTCACGTTGAGTTTTGCGAACGCGGATTGAATCCACGCGTGAACGCGGCGGTAGCTTTCTTCCGCCTTGAGGGAATGCCATTCGTGGCCGGGCGGAAACACGAGGCTGTAGGTCCAGTCCGCATCGTGCGGCACGACGCCACCGCCGGTGGGACGGCGGATCAGCGGACGCAAATGCGTGGCTCGCTCCACGTCGGCGTATTTTTGAAAGTAGCCGAATGTCGCCGCCGGTTCCGTCCAGCCATAAAACCGCAGCACCGGCCGGCCCAAGCGGGACATGGCCTCCAGCAACGCCTCGTCCAGCGCCATGTTGAGCGCCGGGGCGCCGGGGCCGGATTGCAGCAAAAGCCAGGTTGAATCGTTGGAACGCATGGCAAATATTTACCGCAGGCAAATCCGAAATCCGAAATCCGAAGCCCGACCCGCTGCGACGGCGCGACAGCGCGGCGAGAAGAAACCCGAAAGCCGAAGCCCGAAAACTGGCCACCTTGCCTGAAACTTCGGATTTCGGGGTTCGAACTTCTTTCGGATTTCGGATTTCGTCATTCGGATTTTTGACCGTAGTTGATGTGAAAAGGCTGCTATTTCACGCCCAAGCGCGGGCACAGCTTTTTTATCTCGCAACCCTCGCAATCCGGCCGGCGGGCGGCGCAGCGGCGGCGGCCATGCCAGATAAGCCAGTGGCTGAACAGCGTCCACTGCTTTTGCGGGACCAGCGCCATCATCTCCGGCTCGATCTTTTCCGGCGTCTTCTGCTTCGTCAGGCCCAGCCGCTGCGACAGCCGGGCAACGTGGGTGTCTACCACGACACCGACGTTGATGCCGAAGGCATTGCCCAAAACGACGTTGGCGGTCTTGCGCCCGACCCCATCGAGCTGTGTCAATTCCTCCATCGTGCGCGGCACTTTGCCGCCGTGACGGACGATGAGCTTGCGGCAGCACGCCTGAATGTTCTTCGCCTTGTTGCGGAAAAAGCCCGTGGTCTTGACGGCCGGCTCGAGTTCGGCGAGCGGCGCATTCGCGTAATCCGACGCCGAACGGTATTTTTTAAACAACTCTTTCGTGACGATGTTGACGCGTTTGTCGGTGCATTGCGCGGAAAGGATGGTGGCGATGAGCAATTCCAACGGGTCGGCATGGTTCAACTCGCAGTGCGCTTCGGGATAGGTCTGGTCCAGCGCGGCGATGATTTTTTCCAGGCGCGCGGTTTTGGTTTCGGACGCTTCGCGAAGCACAACGTTCCTTATAAATCCCGATAAACGTCCCGCCGATGGCGAATCACTGCAACGTCAACCGTCCGGGAAAAATCATTTATCGAATAGACCACGCGATAATCTCCGACGCGAAGCCGCCAGAAATTCCTGCTTCCTTGAAGTTTGATTACGCCAGGCAATCGCGGGCTTGCAGCCAATGCTTCAATTTTGCGCAATATCCGGTCGGCGATGCGGGCAGGCAGGTTTTCCAACTCCTTGCGCGCAGAACGCGCAAACGTGATGGTATAATCAGCCATTGCCCTTGCGCTTCAGCTTCAAGCGGCGTTTCACGGATGCAAGGCTCTCGCGGGGCTCGTGAGCGCGCGACCCGGCCATCAGGGTGTCGTAAAAATCCTCCCACGTGCGACCGTGCCGTTGCAAGTCTATGACGGCGGCGGTTTTCCGACCCCGCTCATCCACCATGAAAGCGATGCCACTCATGGAAACAACCTAGCAAAAAATGAGGGGAAGTAAAACCAAAACGGGCGGTGGGATAAGCCCGGTTCAGCGTGGCGATGATTTTTTCAGGCGCGCGGTTTTGGCTTTGATTGTTTCGCCAGGCATTTGCACCGGAAATTTAACAACAAAGAAAGCGGGGCACGAAGAAAAATTTGTTGATGTAAAAGGAATCAGACCATCGGTTTCACCGGGTGCATATTCCCAAGCCGGCGGGTCGGAATGGATGCCCATTTTTTATTGCGGTCATGACAAATTCGGTGGATTGACGCAATGCCAGGGGGCGGAGGAAACCGGGATGCGTTTTGCCGCCTCAACTTGCAAGGGAATCATGTTGGCGGAAGAGTGGATGGCACGAGTAGAAAGGTTCATGGCGACGGGAATGAGGATTTCAACGAACTCCGCCTCATCATAGACCTGCCATACCTTGTTTGCGAAATTCTCCGGCGCGACCAATAAAATTCCTGTTGATATGCAAATCGAAATGGCAACCGCGCCGGAGCGTCAAACCGGCGTGGAGTGATTTAGGTTTCCGCCTCAACGGGCTTTTTGGTTTTCAATTTTGCGCCGGTTTCAGGCCGCGGCTTTTTCCTCAATTTTGGCTGCGGCGAGTTTAGGCGATGCGTTTACAAATCGGTGATCGGTTTGTGCCTGGGCACCAGCGTTTTCATAACGCCCCACGCTATCAGGTAGCTCAAGGCGCAGACGATGAACATGATGAGATACGCCGTCTGCGGGGTTTGTTTGAAGGCGTCCGTAAGTTTGCCGGCCAGCAACTGGACGATTACGCCGCCGATGCCGCCCGCCGTGGTGCCGATGCCGGTGACCGAGGCCACGGCCTTCTTTGGAAACATGTCGGAAACCGTGGTGAACAGGTTTGCCGACCACGCCTGGTGGGCGGCACACCCGATGCAAATCATGGCCACCGCCAGCACGGACGCCATTTTCCCAAAATGCCCGACGTTGCCAAAGTATTGGGTGGTTAATACCGCCAGCGGCGCCAAGGCAATGAGGAACATCGCCGTCATGCGCGCCTTGTAAACCGGCATGCCTTTTTTAATGAGGGTCATGGGAATGCTGCCGCCGTAAATGCTGCCGACGATGGCTACGCCATAGACGATGAACGTCGGCAGGATAACCTGGGTTTTGGCCATGTTGAATTGTTTGATCAAATAATCCGGCAGCCAGAACAGGTAGAACCACCAGATGCCGTCGGTCATGAACTTGCCAAAAAAGAACGCCCAGGCTTGGCGGTAGCCAAAGAGCTTCCACCAAGCCAGCTTCCCTTTGTCGGCGGCGACATCCGTGACGGGAATTTCCTCGTCGCTTTGAATGTAATCGAATTCGGCCTTGGAAAGCCGTTTCTGTCTGCCGGGCGTGTCGTATAGCCAAAACCAGAAAATCAGCCAAAGAAAACCGACGGCACCGGTGAAAATGAAGGCCATCTTCCACCCCTTCTGGTCGCCGAAATAGACCATGCACCAGGGAACGAAGAGGGCGGCCAACATGGCGCCAAAGTTCGAGCCGCTGTTGAAGATGGCCGTGGCCAGGGCGCGTTCGCGCTTGGGAAACCACTCGGCTACCGTTTTGATGGACGCGGGGAAATTGCCGGCTTCGCCGACGGCGAACGCGCTACGGATGAAAATGTGCATCGTCAGCAGCCGTCCGACAAAGGCATTGAGAATTCCAAAGATGGACCAGAGGATGAGAGACAAGGCCAGACCCAGCTTGGTGCCAATTTTATCGATCACCCAGCCCACCACGAGCGTCATGCCGGCGTAAAATCCCGTGAAGAAGGAAGTCAAATAGGCGAAGTCGGTATTGGACCACCCAAATCCCCCCTGGTCCGGCGGCGTGCAAAAGAACTCCTTCAGGTAGCTGATGACCTGCCGATCCATGTAGTTGAAGGTGGTGGCGAAAAACAACAAGCCGCAGATGACCCAACGATAATTACTGGAAACCGGTGCGGTCTGGTTTGAGGAACTCATAGAGAGGGACTTTTATCGGGAAATGAGCCGCACTTCAAGCGTTGAAATCCGGCTTTACAAGCCGGCGGTCTTTGTGTAATGCTCCCCATTATGTGGAAAAAATTTCTGCCAGTTCTGTCGGTGTTGTTGCTGACCGGTTGCGCCGGGACGTTCACGCGCTTGACGCCGCTGCAACAATCGCGCAATCCCAGCAACCTTTACCCGATTGAAGTCGCTTTTAATTCCCAGCAACAGTCGCTGCGTTGGGAAACCATTCAACCTTACGTCATCGCCAACGGCGAACGGTATCCTCTGCATCCCGTGCCGGTGGTGCAAAATCGTTGGGAAGGCTTCGTGCCGGTGCCGCCGGGAGTCAACTCCATCAACTATCGCTTCAAGTTCGATTACAAATACAACAACCTCGGCACCGCACCCAAGCCTGCCAGCGTTGTTTCGCCGATTTATAAGCTGAACATCGTTGACCAGTAGCCGGAGGGAGGTTACACGGGTCCCCAAATGATTTGGAGCGCGGCCAGTGGGTTCGCGCTTTTTTTTGGCCAGGTGGAAAATGAAAAGTTCATCGACTATTTCGGTGGACGCCGACGCCGGATAAATCTAATACCATTTACAGTTTGCTTTTGCACTGTGTAGCGGTCTGTGACCGTCGCCATTGATTCCATCGGCGCTCACAGAGTGCCGCTACAAAAAATGCGAAACAGTGCAATTACATGCTGAAACTGGTATAAAGCCCGAAACCCGGGCATAACCAATGCCTCTCTCCTCTGACCGCCGGCTCAACGTGCTGGTGGTGCGGCCGGCCGCGCCGGCAACTGACTCTTTCGGATTTCGGTCCTCGGATTTCTTTCGGTTTTCGGGCTTCGGGATTCGGCTGTCACCCATTCCATTCCACTGAAAACATCGAAGAGGCAAAGGGAGGGACGCGCATGGCTCCCTCCCAAAAGACTGTTGTCAGTGTCTTGACCGGAGCAGGATGGCTTTTTTGTCCGTGCCGTCCACCTCAACACTGTGAGTTTCCACGTCGGGATCGTCTTTGAGCGCCTGATGCACCACCCGGCGGTCAAACGCCGTCATCGGCTCCAGTTCCACCGTGTCGCCCCAGCGCCGGACTTTTTCGGCGGCGTCTTTGGCTTTTTTCACCAGGGCCTCGCGCGCCTGTGCGCGATAGCCGCCCACGTCCACCATGACCTTCGGTGCGTTGGTATCCTGCTGGAAGATCAGCCGGTTGGTGATGTATTGCAGGTCGGAAAGCGTCTGCCCCTGACGGCCGATGAGCCGGCCGGCGTCGTCCGTCTTCACGTCGAGCAAAACACCCTCCTCCAGTTTGTGTTCCTCGACCGTGGTTTGAAAGCCGAGTGACGCGAGAATTTTTTCCAGGGTTTCTTTCGGTTGAGCGGGCATTGGTGGGTTGAGCGTTGAGGGTTGAAAGTGACCGGTTCAGTTTTCTTTTTATTTTTTCTTTTTTGACGCCGGCGTCAAGACTGAAGCGACGACGGGTGAAACCGGAGCCTGATTCATTTTCGTGAGCTTCGTTTGCACCACGGTCAGCACGTTGTTGACCGTCCAATACAGCGCCAGGCCGGATGAGTAGTTGTAAAGAAACACCAGAAACATCAACGGCATGTAGCGCATGATTTTCGCCTGGGCGGGGTCCATGCCCGGCGATGGCGGCTGAAGGTGCGATTGCCACAACATGGATCCCCCCATCAGCAGCGGCAGCAGATTGAACGGAAAGGCGGTCCCCGGAATCATGAACAACGTGTCCGGCTTCGACAAATCCGCGATCCACAGGAAACGCGCGCCGCGCAGTTCAATCGCGCTCCGAATCATTGTGAAAAAGCCGATGAACACGGGCATTTGAATGGCCATCGGCAGACAGCCGCTCATGGGGCTGACCTTGTGCTTGCGATAAAGTTCCCACTGCTTTTGGGTGAACTTTTGCATGTCGTCCTTGTATTTTTCCTTGAGCGCCTGCATTTCCGGCGCGAGCACCTGCATCCGTTTCATCGAACGCGTTGCCGCCGCCGTCAGCGGCCAGAACAACACTTTGATGATCACCGTGATCAACACGATCACCCAGCCGTAACCCAGTTTGGTCACGTCGTGCAGCCAGTTCATTGCCAGCAATAATCCCTTGGCAAAAAATCCCGAAAATTTCCCGAATTGCATCACGAGGTCAGCCCGGTTTTGAAATTCTTCCCCAATGCGCGCCAGCAACCGATATTCCTTCGGCCCGGCGAAGAAGACGATCTGACGTTCGACCGCCTCATGCGCGGCCAGGGACGCGGCGGGATAAATGAGCGCGCTCTGAACTCCCTGCAGCGCCAGCGTGCCCGGCACCGGCTCGACATTCGGGAACGGCGGCAAATTCACCGGGCGGGCGATGATTTGCGCCCCGGGTTCCTTCGGCATTGCCATCAGCGCAAAAAATTGGTTGTGCACCGCCGCCCAAACCACATTGTTCGAACCGGCCAGATATTCCGTTCGCGGCGAGCCACGGAAACAACCGAGTCCCGCGCCTGAAAACCACGTTGCGCCGCGGTCAACGGAATTCGTGCCATTGCACCACATCGCGCCCACGTTCATGCCGTTGTCGTCCGGTCCCATCGGCGTCGCCGTGCCCACGACCCATTCCTGCGCGGGCAACGCGAGCGGTTGGTCCGAAACGTTTTCCAGCCGCACGCTCGCGTTCACGAGGTAATTCGAGCTGAGATGGAATTCTTTCGAGAGCCGCAGGCCGTTCACAAGGGATTTTTCCGCGTGAACGCCATTGGCGGTTTGGGTCAAGGTAAAATTGCCGTCGCCGACCAGGCTGGCATCGCCCAAAATCGCCAGCACCGGCACTGGCGCGCGCTGGTTCAGCGTGGCCACGCCGTCCTTCGCCACCTTCTTTTTCCAGCGCGGCGAGACGGTTTCGGGATAATCCAGCAATTCCACCGATTTCAACCCGCCGCCGCGCGAAGTGAAGGTGTAACGGGCGCGGGCATTGGTGATGACCAGCAATTCTTCCGGCGCGTTGGTGTCGAAAACGTGAACCGGAACCACGTTGAGCGGGGGCAAAACGGCGTTTGAATTTGCGGTGACGGTTTGCGCGGCGGTTGCCGTGTTGGTCGCCGGCTGCGGTTGCGGCCGCGGCGGAGCATACTTCTGCTGCTCGATAAACCAGAGGCCGAGCAGGACGATGCAGAGCGTGACAACAATGATTCCAGTTCGATCCATGAAATTCAGTGCGTGTGTTCCAAAATAATTCCGCCTTCGACCTTCCCGCTTATCACTTCCGCCTTTGGCACCGGATCATGCCCGCAGCAGCCCCACGGATGGCAGCGGCAAATCCGCTTCACTGCCAGCCACCCGCCCGCCAGCGCGCCCCGCGCGCGGATCGCGTCCATCGCATATTGCGAACACGTCGGCGTGAAACGGCAGCCGCCGGCCGGTCCGAATAAAAAAGTTTGCGCCGGCGAAATCGTCCAGCGATAGACGCGGATGGCGAAAATCAAAATCGTAGCGGCGGTCGGCAGACCGCCGGATTTCTTTTGAGAAATCAGGGGATGCGGCTTTCTGCCGAAAGCCGCTGCGCCAGTTTGGCAGACATCTCTCATTTTAGTTCTTTAGCAAGCTCGCGCGACGGAGCACGGCCAGAAAATCCTTTTCGACCCCGGCAAAATCGCGTCCGGCAATCGAATGGCGCGCGACCAGCACCAGTTCAACCGGTTGTGACAATTCATGTTGATGCAGCCGGAAACTTTCGCGGAGCAGACGCCGCGCGCGGCTGCGTTCCACCGCGCCGCCAATTTTGCGGCTCGTGACGACGCCGAGCTTCGGCGGCGCGCCGTCCGGCAGGCGGTGCCAGTTGGCGATGAGACAGCCGAGCGCCAGGCGTTCGCCCTGCTGCCGCACGCGCGTGAAATCCCGGTTTTGCCCGAGTCGCGAGTCGCGGCCCAGGCGCAGGCGTCTGGTCCCGCTCTGCGGGAGCGTCTGGTCCCGCTTTGCGGGAGCGTCTGGGGACTGGGCGGGCATGAGCGGCGGGTTAAACCGGCGTCAGGCGTTTGCGTCCCACGCGGCGGCGATTGGCCAGCGTGGCTTTGCCGCTCCGGCTCGAATTGCGGTTAAGAAATCCGTGCTGCCGTTTGCGGCGGATTTTCGATGGTTGATACTGGCGTTTCATAAATTAATTCGGCTTCCTTCCGGGTGAAAAACCGGAACGTGCGAGGATAGCCATGAAACCCCTCGTGTCAAGGCACAGCTTGTCGCCGTTTTGGGTTGGGCGCATTTTGCCACTGCTCCCAACGAGGGCCGGGCAAACCTGCCGGTTTGCCCGATTCTCACCGCCCGCCAGCGCAGCGATGCTGGCGGAACCCTGGGGATACGCACGCAAGAACATCGCTCCGCTCGTCCTGTGTGGAAGTTTGGGCGGCGCGTCCGCTTACGTTTCACTTCAGCGCGACAAGGCAGCGCCCGCCCTGCCTCAGCGGTAGAGCAACGGGTTGGTAAACCGTGGGTCGTCAGTTCAATCCTGACAGCTGGCTCCACTTCCGAAAATTTCCCGGCCAATCAATTTTCCACCCGGATAATAAATCTGACCGTGGTCCCTTTGCCGGGTGCGCTGTCCACCTGGCATTCTCCGCCGATGCCCCCGATGCGTTTGCGCATGTTGGCCAGGCCATTGCCACCCGCAATGCGCAGCGGATCCTTGGTGGTTGCGGCCACGCCCACGCCGGCGGGATCGAAGCCGATGCCGTTATCCTCGATGGCAGCGGAGAAACCGGACTCCGCCAGGGTAAGCGAAACGCGCACCTCGGTGGCGGAAGCATGCTTGACCACATTGTGCAGGGCCTCTTTGAAAGCCAGGAAAAGGCTGTGGCGCACCTCGGCGGTGAGGGGCCAGGCGGGCAATTGAATGGGCACCACCAACCGGCAGCGGATGCCCGCGACGTTCAAAAAATCCTGCGCGAACTTGCCCAGATAGTTCACCAGACTGTCGAGCGTGTCGTGGTGCGGGCTGACGGCCCAGACAATCTCGTCCATGGTCCGCGTGAGCTCCCGGGCCGTAAGATAAACTTTTCCCAGGCGCGTCACGACCTGTTGTGAATCCTCCCCCTCGGCGCGGTCGGACTGGCTGAGCATCATGATGCGCGCCAGGTTGGAGCCGAGATCATCGTGAATGTCCTTGGCGATGCGCGCCCGTTCATTTTCCAGGGCGCGTTGCCGTTCCAGATGCTCCATTTTTTTGTGCAGCCGGCGG
>Ga0074044_10000502_pt1 | contig 37681 bp, 34 predicted proteins | sample BogForMeECP23OM1_FD_94443 | JGI IMG/M metagenome (GOLD analysis project Ga0074044, IMG submission 94443) | Bog forest soil microbial communities from Calvert Island, British Columbia, Canada - Bog Forest MetaG ECP23OM1 | ecosystem: Environmental > Terrestrial > Soil > Wetlands ...
AAAAAACATGGGCCGGTTGATCAGCGGCAGGGTAGCCCGCACCGCCGGATTGAAGCGCTCCAGATGCCCCACCTGCGCCACGCGCTCGTGCTGTAACGCCAGCAGAAGCAGTTCGTCCGCCTCGGCTAGGGTCGCGGCCAGCGGCTTTTCGATGAGGACGTCAACGCCGGCTTCCATCAGGTCGCGCGCCACCTGCCGATGCAGAACGGTCGGCACCGCGACCGAGGCCGCTTGCACCTCGCTGTGCGTGGTCAGCATCTGGTCGACCGAGCCGAACGCCTTGCAGCCGAACTCGGCGGCAACCGTGTCGGCCCGCGTCGTATCCGGATCGACCACGCCCACGAGCCGGACGCTGCCTGCCTGCTGCAGTTGCCGATAGACGCGCGCATGATTGCGCCCGAAGGCGCCCACGCCAATTACCGCAACATTGATTGGAAAGTCCTGGCTCAGATGAAAGCTCCGCTACGAAGAAAGAACGAGTTATTGTCGCAGTTCCAGCCCCAGATAGGAAAGTGCATACGTAGGGACGGGCGCGCTCGGCTTTCCGGGGTTCACACCTTCTTGAGCAGCGCGATCTGCCCGGCATGATACAGCTCATGCTGCACTACGCCATGAAGCATGTAATAGAAGGTGTAGTGTGCGCCTTGTTTGCCCGGGACCGTCTGGTCAAGGCGGGAGTCTGGAAGAGCTGCAACAGTCTTTACCAGTTCTTCGTGGACGCGGCGGACTTCGGCCAACGTCTTGCGCCATGCCGCGTCGCTGGCGTCGGTGACTGCGGGGAAATTCTCCTGGTCGGAGAGCTCCACCGCGGCTCCGCCCAGCCGGCGCAGCACGGCACCGTCCCATGCCGCTATGTGCAGCACCAACTCCCAGATGCTATGGGCGTGCGTGATGGGATGCGCGGCGGCTTGCTGGGCGTTGACCCCCTCCAGAATTTCAAACAGAGAATCGCCGTGCCAAGCATCGCCATTGAAAGCGCGGCGAAGCTGGTCGGCGATGCGGGCTGTCTCAGATCGAGCCGTTGCAGACATGAAACACCTCCATCTTGAACCCATACATGGCTAACGGGTATTCAGGTATACTATCTTTGTGATCTCCAGCTTCGGGGATGCAACCAGCGCCGACATCTATCACGGGAGCGACACCAAAGCAGCCCGCAGAATTCGACGTGAACTCTGGAGCCGGGTGCAGCGCAAATTCGATTTGTTGAATGCTTGCATATCCATTGAGGACCTGCGGACACCTCCCGCCAACCGGCTGGAGAAGCTACGAGGAGATCTCGATGGCTTTTACAGTATCCGCGTAAACCAGCAATATCGAATCGTGTTCAAGTTCGCGAATGGCAACTGTGAAGAGGTTCGCTGCACAGATTACCACTGAGGAGTCACATCTATGCTGCCCGAATTTCGCATTGCAACGCATCCCGGTGAAATCCTGCTCACGGAGTTTCTTGAACCGCTGCGGCTGACCCAGGCCGGGCTTGCCCGCGCTCTGCATATCCCTCTTAACCGCGTCAACGAACTGGTTCGGGGCAAACGCGGCATCACACCCGAGTCCGCCCTTTTGTTTTCAGAGTACTTCAGGAATTCTCCTGAGTTCTGGATGAACCTCCAAACCGCGCATGATCTTTCTCGCGCGCGTCAGGAAATCCGCAAAGACATGCGCAAACGGCCTGGCGGAATCCCCCGAATCAAGGCGCCCGCAAGAACTCGGCGGCGCGCCGAAGGTGCGGACTGATCGCGGCCTCAACAACGAAGACTGAGCAACCAACCTAGTCCGCGCACACCGCGATCCCCGCTTCATCCGCCGCCTGCGTCATCGCCTTACCATCCAGCAACAGACATCGCCCCGCGTCCACTGCCAAACAACTCGCGCCGGCGCGCGCCATGGCCTCGATGGTCTTTACGCCAATTACCGGAACGTCGAAACGCATATCCTGCGCCGGCTTTGCCACCTTCACCACGGTCAGGGCTCGGCTCAGCGTCGAAGGCTTACCCTCCGATTCCAGTTCTAAGGACCGCATCAGTTGCCCGGCGCGCTCGATGGTCGCATCCGTGCCTTCCATCGCTTCAACGGTCACGCACGCCGCTTCCGCGATCACCACGGTTTGTCCAATATCGTATTCCGCCAGGCGCCGCGCAACGCCGCGTCCGTATTCGATGTTCTTGCGTTCCTGCGCACTCGGAGCGCGCCTGGTGAGCACGCCGGTTTTCGCCAGCAGCGGTTCGAGCAGCGCGGTGGAGTTCTCGAGCATGATGCCTTCATCCGCCAGAACCTTGGCGACCGCGCCCAGCAGCGAGTCGGTATTGCGGGTGCCGAGCGAGAGCAGCAGCTTCGCCAGCCGCCAGTCGGGCTGGATGGCGGAAAAAATCTGCTTGTGTTTGACCTGTCCCGCCATCACGGCGCGAGTGACGCCCTCGGCCTTGAAAGTGTCGATGAGCTTGGATAGCTCGCCGAGAGAAAGCCAGTGAACGGACGCTGCGCCTTTCGACTCGATCTCGGTGGAAGTTTCTTCTTTGATGGCGGCGACAACAACGTCGTAGCCCTGTGCTCGCGCCGCATCCAGCACAAGGAAGGGAAACTTGCCGTTGCCGGCGATTAGACCGAGACGTGTTGTCCCCGCATGAACATTGACCGTTTCCACTACTTAATCACTCCGCGTTCCGAGGCTTCAATGAAGCGAATCAGCATTTCGACATCTTCCCCGCAATCCGCTTCGGATTTTAGCCTCTCCAGTGCCTGTGAGGTATTCAGCTTCGACGCCAGCAGGACCCGATAGGCATGGTGAATTTTCCGAATCCGTTCCTTCGTGAATCCGTGCCGCTCCAAGCCGACGGCATTCAATCCATAGGCGTGGGTTCCGCGTTCGGCGGAGGTCTTCGAAAAGGGCAGCACATCGCGCGTGATGGTGGTGCCACCACCGATAAAGGCATGCGTTCCAATGCGGACGAAGTGATGCACCGGGCACAGTGCCCCTACCGTTGCCCAGTCCCCCACGGTTACGTGCCCGCCCAGCGTGGCTGCGTTCGCCATGATGATGTGGCTGCCAACCTGACAATCGTGGGCGATGTGGGTATAGGCCATGATCAGGTTGTGGGCGCCGATCCGGGTGCATCCTCCGCCCTTTACCGTGCCGCGGTTGATGGTGACAAACTCACGAATGGTGTTATGGTCGCCGATTTCCAGCCGGGTCGGCTCGCCCGCATAGCTGATATCCTGCGGCGCCATGCCAATCGAAGTGAAAGGGAAGAAGACGTTGTCCGCGCCGATTTTGGTGGGACCTTCGATGGCGACGTGCGAGACCAGACGGCAGCCCTCGCCGAGTTCCACATAGGGCCCGATCACGCAATTTGGCCCAATCTTGCACGACGGATGGATTTTGCTTCTTGGATCGACGACGGATGTGGGATGAATGGACATTGAAACCCAGTGGTCAGTGGAGAGTGGATAGTGGATAGTGAATCGCGATGCCGAATTCACTATCCACTAACCACTATTCGCCCTCGGCCTCCGCGCTTCCCGTACTCATGTTCCTTGGCACCAGCCGGCAAGTCACTGTCGCCTCGGCCGCCACTTTGCCGTCCACATAGGCCTTGCCTTCCAGGCGCGCGGCTGTGATTCGCCAGGCCTTTACCACCACTTCAATACGCAGTTGATCTCCGGGCACCACCGGACGGCGGAAGCGCGCCTTCTCGATCCCGGTAAACACCATCAGCATCTCGTCGCGATTCGGAACCTCGGTCAACAGGAGCAATCCGCCAGCCTGGGCGATGGCTTCCACAATGAGCACGCCCGGCATGATTGGCTTGTCGGGAAAGTGTCCTTGAAAAAAAGGTTCGGTGATGGTCACGTTTTTCAACGCGACAATGCTCTTCATCCGCACCAGTTCGATCACCCGGTCGATCAAGAGAAATGGGTAGCGATGGGGAAGGATCTTGAAAATGTCGCCAATCTCCATGCCGGTATTCGGTGCCGCTTCCGGGGTTTGGTTCGTGTCTGTCATGCGGTTTGGTTCAAGCCGAAGATTATACTGTAACGCACGTCGGTGCGACCTTGGCGTGGAGGGGACGTTGGCCGTCAGGCGCCGCAGGCCCCCGTCCCTTCGGTAACCCCTTGTTCGTGCTGCCGTCCTAACCTCGCCCAAGCTTAACGCCGATGATCATGCAAGGGACGCCGTATGCACAAAGTCCCGGAGCCCAGCTATGGATTTTCCCGACGCCCAGCCCTCTACTCCCGCTGCCTTCGAACACGATCGCCGGCTCCATGCTCGTTACACCCTGCAAGTCCAAGTCGAACTCCGCGAGGAAGGCACCGATGTTCCTTTGCGCCTGGAAACCACGGACCTCAGTCTCGGGGGCTGCTACGTCCAGTTGCTGATGCCGCTCTCGGTCGGCGTCGGCGTTCGCGTCACACTTTGGCTCAACAGTTGCTCCATCGTCATCCGCGGGCGCGTGGTCACACGTCATCCCCAATTCGGCAACGGCATCATGTTCGTGGAATTTGAAGGGCAGTCGGAACAACTCCTGAAACGATACCTGGACGCCATTACCATCTAGATCTGGTGTCCCACGCAGGGACGGCTGAGTCGCAGCTCGGTACCGTCCCTGAAGGGACTCGGGTTTGTTCGACGTTGACTTCCCGGCACTAACGTGCCGGGCTTTCGCCTGCCGCCGCTTCGCGGCTGGAGCCGATACGCGTTCCACTTTCTTCTTTCTTCCTACGCCTTTAGTGCAAAATACGGTGGTTTACGGCCTCGATTCCAGGCTCAAAATGGGCGCAATTTGTGTTAAAATACATACAGTTCTGGTGACAGCTAAATAGCAGAAAATTCAATAAGTTGAGGTCACCCAAGCACTCCCGGAATCGCCCCTCCAGCCAGGCGCATGATCCGGCATTCTCCACGGAGCAGAATGGCCACGAAAGAATTGCAGACGGAACCCGTTGACGCGAAGAACAAGAACGGTAAAACGACCAGCGGAGACTACACTGCCGACTCAATCAAAGTCCTCGGCGGCATGGAAGCGGTGCGCAAGCGTCCCGCCATGTACATTGGCTCGACCGGTGAGCTCGGTCTGCATCACCTGGTGTACGAAGTCGTGGACAACTCGGTTGACGAGGCGCTCGCCGGCTACGCCGATAAGATCGATGTCACCATTCACCTCGACAACTCCATCACCGTAGTCGACAACGGACGCGGCATTCCCGTCGACAATATGGATATCGACGGCGAAAAAGTTCCCGCCGCGCAAGTGGTGATGACCACGCTGCACGCGGGCGGGAAGTTCGACAGCAACTCCTACAAAGTCTCCGGCGGATTGCACGGAGTAGGCGTGAGCTGCGTAAACGCGCTTAGCGAGGAACTGGAACTGGAAATCTGGCGCGATGGTTTTACCTGGGAGCAGACCTACTCGAAGGGCGAACCCACCAGCAAGCTGCGAAAGACCGGCGCCGCCAAAATAAAAACGGGCACCAAGGTTCACTTCGTCCCCGACAGATCCATTTTCACCACCACCGTCGATTACAACTTCGATACACTTTCGCAGCGCCTGCGCGAACTCGCGTTCCTCAACAAGGGCCTGGTCATCACGCTCACCGATGAGCGCCAGACCGACTCGAAGACCAGCGAGGCCAAGCGCGCCGAATTCAAGTACAACGGCGGCATCGCCGAATTCATCAAGCACCTCAACCGCGGCAAGCAGACGCTCCACGACAAGCCGATCTACATGGAAGCCGACAAGGACGACGTGCACATCGAGATCGGCTTGCAGTACAACGACGCCTATTCGGAATCCGTTTTCAGTTTTGCCAACAACATCAACACCGTCGATGGCGGCACACACCTCTCCGGTTTCCGCACCTCGCTGACCCGTACGATCAACTACGCGGGACAGCAGATGGGCCTGTTCAAAGACGTGAAAGAAAATCTCACGGGAGACGACGTCCGCGAAGGACTGGTAGCCGTGATCAGCGTGAAGCTGCCGCAGCCGCAGTTCGAAGGTCAGACCAAGGGTAAATTAAATTCCGACATAGCCGGCGTGGTGCAGGCTGTGGTCAATGAAAAGCTCGGAGCATTTTTCGATCAGAACACGGCCGTGGCCCGCAAGATTATCAACAAGGCGATCGACGCAGCCCGTGCCAGAGAAGCCGCCCGCAAAGCCCGCGACCTGACGCGCCGCAAAGGCGCGCTCGATGGCGGAGGGCTCCCCGGCAAACTCGCCGACTGCTCGGAGCGCGATCCCAACCGCTGCGAACTCTTTCTGGTCGAGGGAGAATCCGCAGGCGGCACCGCCAAACAAGGCCGCGACCGGCGCTTTCAGGCCATCCTGCCGCTCAAGGGAAAAATTCTGAACGTGGAAAAAGCGCGCTACGACAAGATGCTGGCGCACGAAGAAATTCGTGCCATGATTACCGCGCTCGGCACCGGCATCTCGAAGGAAGATTTCGATCCCACGAAAGTCCGTTACGGCAAAATCATTCTGATGACCGATGCCGACGTCGACGGCTCGCACATCCGCACCCTGCTGCTGACCTTCTTCTTCCGCCACATGCAGGAGCTGATCAAACGCAGCAACGTCTACATCGCGCAGCCGCCGCTGTTCGGCATCAAGAAGGGCAAGTCGCACCAGTACATCAAGAACGAGCACGAATTCGTCAAGGTGATGGTGAAGCGTGCCTCCGAAGGCCTCATCATCCGCTACGGAGAAGGCGCGGCCAAGCTGGAAGGCGCAGCCCTGACCAAATTCATTACCGTGCTGAATGAGTATCTCGGATTCCTCGACAAATTGAACAAGCGCATCCGCGAAGAGCAGATCACGGCACTGCTGCCCAAGCTCGACCTGGCTAAGCGCGCCGATTTCGAAGGCGACAAGCAGACTCCGCCGAAGAAGATCGAAAAACTGGAAAAGGAACTCAAACGCCGGCAAAAAGACTTGAAGCTGAAGAGCGTGGAAACGCGCTTCGACGAAGAACACAATCTCTGGGCATTGGTCTTCGTGAACGCGCAGGGCGCCGAGCACATCATCAACTGGGAACTGGCCTCGACCCCGGAGTGCCGGCAGCTCATCACCAAGTTCAAGCAGATCGAGCAATATCTTGATCCTCCGTTCATGATCGAAAGCGTGGTGAAACCGGCAAAGACGGCAGCCAGCGTCGACGAGAAAGACGAAAGCGAAGACGAAAATGTGACCGTCGCCGAGAGTGAGGAAGCCGAGAAGGCCGAGAAGAAAACCGGCAAGCCTCCGGTGCGCCGTGCGAAGGAGCCTGAGATCGTCGAGAAAAACACTGCCCGCGAACTTTTCGACTACGTTCTGAACGAGGGCCGCAAAGAGTACACGGTCCAGCGCTACAAGGGCCTCGGAGAAATGACCGCCGAGCAGCTCTGGGAAACCACCATGGATCCCGAGCGCCGCACCCTTCTGCAAGTCCGACTGGAAGACATCGCCGAGTGCGAAACTATCTTCACCACCCTGATGGGCGAAGACGTAGAAGCCCGCCGCAAATTCATCGAAGACAATGCGCTGGATGTGAAGAACCTGGATATCTAGCAAAAACGAGTGTCACACGATGATCTACGTGAAGAGCATACTGGCCGGACTGCTCGCACTCATCTTGGTTCCTGTGTGTCTGCTTGTCATAGTTGTGGTTGGAATGGTGATCTATTCCTCGGTTCATCCAACCTCCGGGGAGGGTTCGATCGGTTGGGACCCGATTAGTCTGTGGGTTCATATGAATCCCATGCTCTGGTCCGTTCCCTTGCTCATTTTCTTCATTGGTTTCATCTGGGAATACCGAAGACTTGCTAAGTGGCACTGACATTACGGTCTCCAGCACTCTGGTCTTATCTCCGCTGTGCCCCATGCCAGATCGTACTGATAATCACGCGCTCGCCCTGCACGCGGTACAAGACGATGTACGGGGTGCTTCCGATCACTAGCTCGCGGATTCCAGGCTCGGCCCCGACGCGGCCCAGGTGGGGATGATTTCTTAGAGCTTCGACCATAGCGACAATCCGCATGGCGAGCCTTTCCGCTGCCTCCGGTTTGTCCTGAGCCACATAAGCGCGTATTTCGCGCAGGCGGGTTCGTGCCAATGGAGACCAGACAATCTCTACTGGCACAGCGCCTCGTCATCATGTTGTTTGCCGCAGGCGCACTTCGGGACCGGCAACTCGTGTTCGGTTCCCCAGGACAACAGCCAAGCCTTCATGTCCTCGTTCTTGATGTAGTGTCCCGATTCGACCTGGCGATCGGCCTGACGAACCTCGGCCAGCATTCTCTCCTGATCGGAAACGTAAACTTCCACTGCGTCCGCGATCAGGAAATTAGAACTGCGTCCCGAGGCCTTCGCCAGCTTCGCCAGGCGTTTCTTGGTCTCGGGCTTTAGCCGAATGCTAAGAGTTGCGCTCCGCGTGTTTGTCATGAACACATTTTAGCACATTCGGCTCGCCCAATTACCCTGTGCGCTCAGAGACTGCTGTGGGTGGCTTTTCACCGCAAGTCGCGCCTCCTTCCCCGTTCTCCCTACAAGACGCGGCAAGCCGCGTCTCTACAACGACCACAGGAAAAGGGGTCATGCAAAAACTACTAGCCGCGCTCATTTGCTTCAGCCTTACGCTTTTTGCCGCCGCGCAGGACACCGCGCCCGCGCTCACTATTTACAACCAGAACTTCTTCGTCGCCCGCGATCACCTGACGCTGGACTTGAAAACGGGCGCCAACCACATCGAGTTTGCGGGAGTCACTGCGCACCTCGAGCCGGATTCCGTCATCCTACGCGACCTTACGGGGCGTCCGCTGCAGATTCTCGAGCAAAGTTACCGCGCCGACCCCGTCTCGCAGGAATTGCTGCTCTCGTTCTATGAAGGTAAAAGCATCGACTTTGCTGTGGGAAGGAACGCTGACGGAAGCGACGTCAAGATTCAGGGAAGAGTCATCCGTAGCGGATACATTCCGACGACCTACATCAACGGATATCCGCAACAGGCCTCCAGCCAGCCGATTATTGAGATCAATGGCATTCTGCGCTTCGGGCTTCCCGGCGAACCAAGATTCCCCGCACTCTCTGCCGATTCAATTCTCAAGCCAACCCTGACTTGGCAGCTCGCGACCACGCAGGCAGGACGCTCCGAGGCGGAAATTTCCTATGTTTCGGGCGGTATGACCTGGCAGTCGGACTACAACCTTGTCGTCTCCGATGGGGAGAAGAATTCGAACATGAACCTGCTGGACCTTGTGGGATGGATCACGATGCAGAACCACAGCGGCAAGACGTTCGAGAACGCTCGCATCAAGCTGATGGCTGGAGACGTGAGCAAGCTGCAAGGCTCGGTAGGGGCCAATGCCTATCGTCTTGAAGCCAAGGCGATGGACATGGCGGCGGCCGCACCCGTGGTGCGCGAGAAATCCTTCGACGAATTTCACCTTTACACGCTGGAGCGTCCGGCCACATTGCACGACAATGAAACCAAGCAGGTCGAATTTGTGCGCGCTACCGGAATCCAGGCACAACGGCTTTACATCTACGATGGCGCCGAGACCGGGCAGTACAACTACTATTCGCCGGAGCAGATCCGCAATGAGCCGGGATATGGCACGGCCTCAAATCCGAAGGTTTTCGTGATGCAGGAGTTGAAGAATTCGGAAGCCAATCATCTCGGAATTGCGCTGCCCAAGGGACGGCTGCGCTTCTACCGCCGCGATACCGACGGCAGCCTGCAATTCATTGGCGAGAACACCATTGACCATACGCCCAAGGACGAGATGATCCGTGTCTACACGGGCAACGCCTTCGACATCGTCGGTGAGCGCAAGCGCACCAACTTTCACGTGGAGTCGAACCAGCACTGGATGGAAGAGACTTTTGAGGTTCACGTGCGCAACCACAAGAAGGAAGCCGTGAATGTGCGCGTGGTCGAGCACCTGTATCGCTGGAGTAACTGGAAGCTTACCGACCAATCGTCTTCGTCAAAGAAGCGCGATGCGCAGACGATCGAGTTTCCTGTCGACGTCGCTGCCAATGGCGAGCAGGTCGTGACCTACACGGTGCACTATTCGTGGTAAGGCGAACTGGCCTTCAATCCCACCCTTGCCGCAAAGAACGCGGCAAGGATGGGGCACCCTATTCTGAAGAGCCGTATTTCACTTGGGGATAGGCGCGGTTGAACACGAACCACAGGGCTCCGATCACGACGAATACCAGGTAGCTTCCCTCCGGGCCAACCGAACCGCCGGTCAGCCAATCGGGACCGTGGAAGGTGGAATTGATCAGGTGACCGGGCAGGAGCGTGCCGCTGTCGGGGACGGAGTAAAGATAGCTCTCTCCCCAATCCCAGGCCATGTGAAAGCCGACGGCCCACCACAAATCGCCGGTGAGCCGCAGCGTCAAGCAAAAAAAGAAGCCGATCAACGCCGCGGCCACCAACCCAGTCGTCGTTTCACCCGGGTTGCGGCCATGGATGTAACCGAACGCAGCCGAAAGAAACGCCGCCGCCGGCCAGAAATTCATTCCCTGCGCGAGCACCCACTGCGAGTAGCCGCGCATCAGGAAATCTTCAAAGAGTGCTGCAAACAGAAAAAGCAGGGCGTAAAACGCGGCAAATTTCCAGATGCGCGCACCGTGCAGTTCCAATGCGCCGAACTCAAACGCTCCCGTCACACGCAACAGCAGCATCAGGACGCTCAGAGACGCAATGCCCCACAGCGTTCCCACCCAGAAATTTCGTCCAAAGGCGCGTCGCGCTGGTAGTCCGAAGTCGCCGAATGGACGGCCTTCAACGCGGGCCATGACAAAACCCGGCAAGATCGCGGCCAGCATCATGCTGGCTTCGATCATCATGCGCCACCAGAGGACGCTCAGATGCGACTGAAGCGACACTACCAGCCAGCCTTCGGCCTGGAAAACGACCCAAGCCATCGCCAGGTAAGTCAGCCAGCGTATTCCCGGGTAAATTCCCTTCGGACCGAGAAGAACACCGCGCAGCGGAAAGTCGTTGCCGCCGCTGTTCGTCAACAACGGCGCAGACGGAAGCGAAGGCGCAGTCGACGTGGCATCAGGCGCGACTGGTGGCTCCGGCTCCGCGGAAGTGGGGGACAATGGTTTGTTGTCCATCTTTAGTTATCCAGCGCTATCCCGGACATGGTAAAACACTCGGTCCTGCTTGTTGCGCTAAATGTTGCGGCAATTTCATTCCGATGGGTTCCGCGCACCGCAATTGGCCGCGGCCGCGCTGCTGCTGGTCTATCTTTTGCAGTGCGTCTGGCTGGTCCGCGTGGAATCGCGGCATGGCCGGATCCCGAACTCCGATCAGGCTCTGTGCATCTACCAAGGCCTTGAGCAATGGAAGGGAGGGCCAATTGCAGCGACTCCGGAATCCCTGCGCTCCGAAGCTGCCACTGGAACTCCTTCTTCGGGACGAGCCGGGCATCTCCGCGTGCGCGACGGATATGATGAAGATCGTTCACCGCTCTACTACCTGATCGCAGGAGCGCCATTCCTGGTGCGACCGGACTCGTGGTTGCCGGAAGCATTCGTGCCGTTCCTGGCTGTGACGCCATATCTATTCTTCGGCGTCATGCTCGGAGCTTCGCTCTGGTACGTCGCGCGCCGTCTCTACGGCAACACTGGTGGATACATTGCGCTTGCACTCTACTGCTTTTCGCCGGCCATGATCGTGAACGTGGCCGGAGCGCAGAGTTTGGGCGAAATGGGCGCCGTGTGGGGAGCCTTCGGAACCGTGTTCACCGCCATCGCCGTGGCGCATACGCTTTACGCTCCGCGCGAAGTCGTGCTGTGGAACTGGCGGCGCATTCTGCTTCTGGGCTTGTCACTGGCACTGGCCGCGGGCAACCAGTTTTCGCTGGCAGTGCTGGCGCTGGCGATTTTGCCGCTTATGTTCTGGGTGGCGCCAGTCCGGCCACGCGCCGTGCTTGCCATCTGGACCACGGCAATCGCGGTCGCATTGGTGCTGCTGTTTGCCGCCTACTTTCTTGAGCCGGCGTTGTTCTGGGGAGGGATGGTACACGCTCGCTGGATGAACCTCGAACCTGCCGCGTTTCAGATGTTCGTTTCCTACCGCGGCGCTTTGGAAACGATCTTCGCTGGCAGTCCGCCGCTGATGCTGGCTTTGCCGGTGGCGCTGGCGGCGTACTTGGGATGGAAGCGCGCGCGGTATTTTGGCAACACGGCGCCGCTCCTGATCGTGGGACTGGCACTCATTTTGGCCCTGGGAGCTCCCAATTTTCCGGGACAAGGATTCCATCTGACCGTGCTCGTGTTTCTCTTCGTTTTTGTCAGTGGAGTGTTTGCCGATCTGCTGGAGACACAACAAAGGCTGCTGGTGGCGGCTGGCCTCGGCGGATTGTTGAGCGCCTCTGCAATGTGGAACCTGTGGCAGTTGTGGCGGGTTTGGTTAAAATGACTGCTTACAATATTGGCAAGGATCACCTTGGCAAGGATCAACCTGGCATGAGCACTCCGACCCAGACTCCGACATCGAAAACCATCTATGTGACCCGCACTGGACTGCCGCTTAGTTTCGAGCTGGAATGGCCTTTCCGGCATGCCACATCGGGTGCGGACTTTGACGTCCTGCACACTTCGATCACGCTGGAAAATTCGGGAGGGCTGCGCGCGCTGGTAGCCGTAAATCTTTCCGCCACGCTGCGGGAAGTGTTGCCCTCACTCGAGCCGAAGGATACGGAAGGCCCCGTCATCAATGCTTTGCGGAAGGAGGTCGATCGGAAGCAGACGGAGTTCGTGAAATCGGGCAAGCTGGTGCCGCTGCCTTTATCCAGCCGCCATTACAGCTTCAAACTGAAGCAATGGGTTTTCGGTAAGGCCACGGACGAAGAAATAGCCTGCCTGATCGAGCGCAAGGTGTACTGGCAGACGCGTCTGGTAGGCGGAGATGTGTGGCTGAGCGACCGGACCGAAGCCCTTTACCTGGATACCACCACCGATCACATCGCGGAAATAGGCGCCGGACTCGCGCAGCGGGGACTTTTCATCATGGCAAGGCGGTACGCGACCGCGCTTCCCGTCCTGATGGAGCAAAAGGATCGCTTTGAATCGGAGATGGCCGGGGCGCTTCGGGAACTGGAAGAAAAACACACGTTTGAACGCGGCTAAAGTTTCCCGTGTAGAGCGGACACTCTTGTCCGCTGCCTTTGATTTTGGGGTTGCTCTCGCTTTTGCGGCTTCTTGCTCTTGTTCCTAAATTCCTAATATCAACGTCAAAAGCAGCGGACAAGAGTGTCCACTCTACACCTACCACACGCGGCAAGCGTTCTCGCGGACCATCGACTGGCCGGGCTTGCAGTGGAAGGCGGCGCGAAACTCCGGCAGGTTTGCGACTACGCCATTGGTTCGATACTTCTCCGGCGAGTGCGGATCCACGGTTGCCCGCAGCCGCTTGTTCGCCTCGCGCTCGTTGGTGCACCAGCCCTGGCCGTAGGCGACGAAGAAGCGCTGCTCCGGCGTCAGGCCATCCAGTGAGTCCAGCTTTTGACCCTTGGTATCTTCCTTCCACGCCAGATACGCCAAGAGCGTTCCGCCTAGATCCGCGAGATCCTCGCCGTTGGTCAGTTTTCCGTTGATCTTGATGTCGTCGATGATGGTGTATCCGGAATATTGGTCAACTACGCACTGGGCGCGCTGTTCGAATTCCTTGCGGTCAGAGTCCGTCCACCAGTTGCGCAAATTTCCCTGAGCGTCGAACTGGCTGCCCTCGTCGTCAAAGGCGTGGGTCAGTTCGTGGCCCATGGTGGCGCCGGTGTCGCCATAGTTGGGCGCAGCGTCGGACAGCGCGCTGAACAGCGGTGGTTGCAGGATTCCTGCGGGGAAATTGATGTCGTTTTTCTGCGGATCGTAATAGGCATTGACGGTGGGCGGCGTCATGTCCCATTCCTTGCGGTCGACGGGCTTGCCGATTTTGGCGAGCCAGCGGCGAAACTCGAACCAGGATGCCCGTTCCGAGTTTCCGATTTCGTCGCCGCGCACGATCTCGAGCGCGCTGTAGTTGCGCCATCTATCGGGATAGCCGATCTTGTTTGCAATGGTGTGCAATTTGGCGAGCGCCTGCTCCTTGGTTGCGGCTCCCATCCACGGCAGGGCCTGGATCTCGCTCTGCATGGCCGCCTCGACCTGGGTCGCGATTTTCAGCGCTGCCTGCTTGGCCTGCGGGCTAAAGTACTTCGCCACATACGCCTGGCCTAGCGCTTCTCCCAGGTCGTTATCTACGTCATTGGTGCAGCGCTTCCAGCGTGGCGGAAGTTCCTCTCGTCCACGCAGAGTCTTGCCGTAGAAATTGAAATTCTCTTTCACGAACGCGGCAGAAAGGCTGGTGGCGGCGTCGTGCGTGGCGTGCCAGCGCAGATAGGTCTTCCAGTCAGCCAGGCTTTCCTTTTCGATTTCTTCGTTCATGACGCGGAAATAGTCGGGCGCAACTACGTTCAGCGAAGCCAACGACCCCACCCCGGCTTTGGTGAAGTAGGTGCTCCAGCCGAAAGAGGGCGCCAGCTTTTGCAGGTCCCCCACGCTCATCTTGTGATAGAGCTTGGGAGGGTCGCGCCGTTCGACGCGGGTCATCTGGCCCTTGGCGAGCGCGGTCTCGATGCGCATCACCGTGGCCGCTTCCGTGGCCGCATCGGCCGGCTTGTCTCCCAGCAACTCGAACATCCTGGCGACGTGGGCGAGGTAAGCCTGGCGCAGTTCTTCGGACTTGGCGTCGTCCTTCAAATAGTACTCACGATCCGGTAAGCCGAGTCCGCCTTGATCGGCCTCGGCGATCACCTGCGTCGAGTCCTTGTAGTCCTGATTAGAGCGGAAGGTGAACAGAGTTCCTCCCTCGTAGAGTGAAGGCGGGAACGGTGTGGTGGCGGCATATTCCGCAAGATCCTGCTTCGATGTCAGACGCGCGATACGTTCCATTTCCGGCAACAGAGGCTTGGCTCCGAGCTTCTCAATGGCGGGCTCGTCCAGGCAGGAAGCGTAGTAGTCTCCGATTTTCCGGGTCACGGCATCCCGCGCGCCGGGTTTCGCCGCATCTTCGAGAATTGTCCGCAACTGCGCGCGGTTCTCGTCCTCGAGCTTGCCCGACGTGCCCCAGCTCGCTTGATCCGGTGGAATGGGATTCTTCCTGATCCACCCGCCGCAGGAGTAGGTATAGAAATCCGTGCATGGGTCGACGGTTCTGTCCATGGCGGAAACGTCCAAAACCGGTTCGGAGGAAGAGTTTTGGGCGAAGGCTGGCACGGCTGCCGATAGCACCGCCAGTATGAGAAGGAAGATTTTCCAGTTCATGAGGTTTTGAGGCGCAGTGTCGCTCTCTGAGACTAGCGCTTCGTGCAAAAGTTATCCAGCGTCAACGACCCGTCTGGGGTGCACACGTAACCAGCTAGTCAGACGCAATACTGAGAGACCCTATCCCTGAACCTCAAGAGAGTGACGGAACTTGATCAACGCCAACGCACACCCTACCTTAGTACACTCCGCGTTCGTATTCCCGCGAGGTACGCACCCTGCTACTACACCCTACTTGTTGCGCTCTACGTTTCGATCCCCACATGGCACACACGGCCGACGATATAGTCGCTGGGCTTCTCACCGTTTTGCAAGGCTATGATTTCAATCGGGTGGGCGGGGTTGTGCGGACGCAGGATCAGGCCGCGGTTGGCAGTTTCAACATATCTGATGACGCAAACCCCATGTCTACGCACGGCGTACATATTACCTTCGCCCTTGCGGTAGGGAGCCATCGAATTATAGTGGCGGTCGAGCAGGAGGGTAGCGCCGGGCATGGTGCGCGGATACATGCTCATTCCTTCGTGAGCATCGGCCTTGACGACCACAAAGCGTTCCCAGTCGCGGCGGTCGCCTTCCACCTCTGTTCTCAAGCGCTTCAGGAAGCTCTTTTTGAACTTCAGGATCTCCTTGACGTGCATGCGCATGATCAGGGCTTGGGAGGCTGCGATATGCGAGTCAGTGAGCACGACGTTATCGAATTCATCCTCGCTCGGGGGGAGGATCCAGGCCCGCTTGCTGACTTCGGCGGGATCGAGGAGATCGAGCACTGAAAGATGCTGGACGTTGAGAACTTTGTCCATACCTTCGAGGCTGAGTCCACGCTTGCGATTCAGGAAGTTGGAGATGTGGGCTTGCTTGAAGCCGGTCTGTTCTGCCAGACGAAGGCCGGTGAGTTTTCCTCCGTCAATGCGCTCCCAAAGGGTATTGCGGAGATTTTCTTGAAGCATGCGGAATTTCATGGCCGGAGTATAAGGCGTTACAATAGCTCATAGCTATTGTTAATAGAAGTACAACATCTGCAAGGCAATAAAGTTCTTGACTTAGCGGATTCTCAGCCATAATATGGCCTGATCATATGTCTCATACTGCGCTTATTTTTAGAAGAAAGGTTGTTGGCCATGATAGAAGTACAATCTCCCGAGGACGAAGGGCGAAGCTTCGTGGAGTTTCGCCGGAAAATACGCTCGGCGGAAGTGCTCTCGGCAGCCTTGCAGCGGTTGTTGCAGACCCTTCACTTCAACGGGCGTTTGAGCGTTATTGTGCAGAACGGGCAGGTGCTTAAGTCTGGATATGAGGAGGGTTACTTCCGGCAGCGGGAGCCTGGGGTAGCCGCCAGGCTGCAGTAACTGCTTCGGTTTTAACTACATAGCAGAACAGGTCATCGTAAGAGAAACGAGCCCTGGGCCGAGAGATCGGTACCGGGGCTTTTTATTTCTTGAGGTTGTTTGTTTTCTTAGAAAGAAGGCAATTATGAATTTTATAAGCAGGATAGAAGGCGAGGAGATCGAAGTCGAACTGAAGTATTGCGAACGGTGCGGCGGATTGTGGCTGCGTCGGCAGGGAGCAGAGGGAGTGTATTGCGCGAGCTGCCGCGTGCGTCTGGCGGCAATGCCCAACCCGGAGGAGGCGTCGCCCGCGGAAACGCGCCCCCGGCGGAAAGCGCGCTTGCCGGGAGCGAAAGCGGCAAAAGAAGCCCTTCAGAACCAGGCCCGGATTGAATACCTGGAGGGTGTGGCGGCGCTGGAGGTGCGGCTATGACAAGCGCACAGATGACAAGCCCACAAGTATGGAGCCTGATGGGGCAGGCGGAACTGCCGCCATCGGTGGTGTTTGGCGAAGCAGAAATGGAACTGGGGCCTTACCGGAGACGCACGGTCGCCCTGCTGCGCCGGTATGCGCGGGCCTCGGTCGAGGTGGGGAGGTTGCCGTCGCTGCTGGGGCGAGAGTTCTTCCGGTCACAAGTCACGGCATACACGATGAGGAACTTCGAGGATGTTGTGATCTTTGTGGCCGATATGGAGCGGGCGATCGAGCGGCTGACTGTAGTCGACAAAAAGCTACTGGCCATGAATGTTCTGGAAGAATACAGCATCGACGAGGTTGCGCGACTGCTTGGTTGTACTCCCAGAAACGTCCGGCGGCTGCTGCAGGATGCACTCGACCAACTCTCGCGGATCTTGCTGGCCGCTGGTTTGATGGAGGAATTGATTTCGGTCGGGAGCGCTAGAAATGGTTGTCAAGAGGGTAAAAAGTGCAATTTCGGTGTAAGTGACTCAAAGGACGGGGAAAATAAATTGGGAAATCGTGTCCGTTTTACCCCTCGGATTTGATATTCTGAATTTAAGAGTTGAAAATAAAGATTCTGAAGGGCGCGACGCAAATCGCGCCCTTTTTCTATTGACGCGGGCGGGGGCGACGGGAAGGTGACGTAGAATCATCGTAATCGGCAGATTAAGATTGCGTCGAGAAGACGAACGGAACACGGCATGGACATAACCTGGGTCACGGAACGGATCGGGCTGGGCGGTGGGATCTGGAACGCGCGGAACATGGAAGAGCTGGCGCAAAGCGGAGTGACCCACGTGCTCAACATGCAGATCGAGTTCGATGACCGGCCGCTGGCGGAGGTGCACGGGGTCCAGGTGCTATGGAATCCTACCGACGACGATTTCTTGCCGAAGTCCAAGGAACTGCTGAAACGGGGCGTTGATTTTGCGCTGGAAGCTCTGGACGACCCGGAGGCGCGGCTGTACGTTCATTGTGCTGCGGGGGTGCACCGGGCACCGATGATGACGCTGGCGGTATTATGTGCGATGGGGTGGGAAATGGAAGCGGCCATGGCGCTGATCGAAACGCGCAGACCGGCAGCCGACTTCGCGGACGTATATGTGGAGAGCGTGCGGCGATTTCTGGAGCCGCGAGTTGAGAGCGAGCCGCGGATGGCAGAGTAACAATCGGCATTGAGCTGGGAGGTAATATGCGAGAGGGGCGCCGCTCGGCAGAGCGGCTTTCTTATTGGTCCGAATTGGGGCCGCATGCGCTCACGAGGAGAAAACAAGACATGCCCAGGTGGTTGGCGGTGAATCATGAGCGTTTTCCAAGGGCGGCGAAAGCACTGATTTCGATGCTAGCGGCGTTGCTGATGGCGTGGACGTTGTCAACCACGTTATACGCCCAAGGGCCAGCCCTTACGACGATCAGCGACACCGTGTATCGAGCGGACGGAAGCGCCGCATCGGGTACGGTGCTGATTTCATGGCCGTCATTCCAAACCGCAGAGGGAGACGCGGTGGCGGCGGGCAATCTGGCTGTAACCATAGGGCCGCTCGGCGCATTTACCGCGCAACTGGTACCGAACGTGGGCGCGACTCCGGCTGGAACTTACTACGTGGTGGTGCTGCAACTGGATGACGGAACGGTGCAGACGGAATATTGGGCGGTTCCGGCAACATCGCCGACGACGATTGCCGCGGTGCTGACGACGCCGGGTACAGGACTTGGCAACCTTGCGGCAACGCAGCCGTACGTGAATGCGGCAGTGGCGAACCGCGCGATCGACGCCACGGTGGTGCACCTGGCGGGAACGGAGACGGTCACGGGCACGAAGCAGTTCACCGTGCCCCCGTCGCTTCCGACGCCGGTGGGAACCAATGACGCCGCGAACAAGGGTTATGTGGATGCGGCGGTGTCGAATGTAGGTTCGGGAGCGTACGTGCCTCTCGCGGGTGGCACCATGACCGGCCCTCTGACCCTGCCATCGGATCCGACCGCGCCCAACCAGGCCGCTGACCGGCATTATGTGGACACTGGTTTTTCGGTGAAAGCTGACTTGGTGAATGGGAACGTTCCAACCGGCGAGTTAGGAGCGGGAATCGCGACTGCGGCTACGTGTTTAACGGGTAACTCAACCTGGGGATCTTGTGGAGGCGGCGCGCCGGCTGGGATTACTTATGCCACGACGGCGCTGAATTGGACGCAGACTATCTCCAGTGCGTTAACCGGCGGATCACAGGCGACAGTTACGCTTACTCCCTGTCCGGTCGGCATCGATACCACGAGCGGATCAGGGTATCAGGTCCAGGTTTCTGGAGGAGGAAACAGCGAGGCGGTCAGCGTGGTTACCGGCGCCGGAGGATGCACTTCGGGGGCGGCGTCGGGGACGATCAAGTTCACACCGGTGTTTTCCTATGCGGCTGGATACACGATAGGTTCGGCGTCTTCCGGCATTCAGGAAACATTGAATGCGGGTTGCGGAGTAGATCCAACTTCCTACAAGAACAGCCAGTGCAACGTAACCATTCCGGCGAATGGTCCGAACGGCTCGATCAATACTTACAACATTTACGGGACGATCTATCTGCATTCGAACCAATCGGTATTGAGCGGGTACGGGACGTCGTTGAACTGCCTTGGGCGCGGCGCCTGCTTACAGATAGGCGATCTGAAGTCTACCAACGACTTCACGGATAACACCGTCACCGGGTTGAGTTTTCGCACGCCGGTGAATCTCTCAGGCAATGCCGCATTTGCTGGAGTTGCGATCACACAAACGCAAAGGACTTCTCAGATCGTGACCATCACGACGGCCAGCGCGCACGGGTTTCGAGCCGGCGATATGGTGACGATCCTGTTTACCGACAGCAGCAGCTACTGGGGCGATGCGACGATCACGGCGGTGCCGAGTTCCACCACATTCCAGTACGCTCACCCTGGCGCCGATATCGCCGCGCAAACCAGTCCCGGCGTGGTGGCCCTGGCGTATGTAGCGGTATTAGATAACGCGATGAGCACTCACCTGATCGATATTTTCTACGATAAGGTGGGAGAAAGCGGCCACTTCAATAACTTCTTCGATTTGTGGGACGACGAAAACGCCAGCATCGATCATTTCGACAATCAGGGCATATCGCTAAACAACAATGCGAACTGGACGGGATCGTTCGTGTTTTCGGCGGGAAACCAGAGCATGCAAATTGCTCCGGTGATCACGCTGCGCGATTCGAACATCACAGCGAATTTCTCGAACGGCATAACCGATTACAACTCCAATGGACTGTATATCGAAAATACGGTAATTCAAGCGACGGGCCCGTGGCAGGTGTATTCGGCGAACTCGACCGGCAACTATCAGGGAGCGTACCTCAAGAACATCTATTCCGAGAGCAGCCTGGCTCTAAACCCGCTATCCCCACCGCACTCTCCCTTTCCCGGCCTCGGAATTGCCGGCTTGATTGCCGGGATGTCGAGCGGGGCTGCAAGTTTTCAGATTGAGGGGAATGGAGGCCCGTTGGGAACGTTTGCAACGGGGGGGACTGGTTCGACGCCGTACTCCTACTTCATCGTGGTCAACGACACGAGTACGGGGACGCAAAGCTCACCGATGCGGGTTCTCAATTGGACCTCTACCGGGAGCGATTCAATTCCGGTTCGATGGCCGAGGGTGGCAAACGGAACTGACGTCATTACCTATGACGTGCTTCGTATAACCACGCCGGTCGGAGTGGGAGCGGTGTATCCCTACAATGGCGGGTGCCTGGGCGGGGCCGGTGGAACGTGTGGCGCAGTGGTGACGGCACTTTCTCAATCCGCGGCATGTTCCGGCGGTCTGGTGTGCAGCTACACAGATAGTGGCGCGTCGTCCACTGCCGCGTACACGATCAAGCAAGGCAACTACGGCGGGAACCTGATCTTCTGGCCGGGTTCGATTGTAACCGTCAACAAGGGTGTTACTGCAGATGTAGAAGCGGGGAACGTTGTAGGAGTTGGACTGAACGGAAACCCGCTGCAGATTGCGAATCAGTGTGCGAGTTATGGAGCAGCGTCCCCGGGGGGCTATACAGCTTGCCTAGCGAGCATAACAACGTTCAACAATAGTGTTCCCAATCAAACGGCCACGCTGCTGACGGAAGGAGGCACGGCCGGCGGCGGCATGACGCAGAGCAAGGGCCGCTTGAACTTTTCCGAGAGTTCTTCGGCCAGCATAGCAGCCCACCACATTATTACGCTGATCGATTCGCAGCCAGACTTGACGCGAGCGACTACAGGGTATCGTCCGCTCGCCAGCGTGAACGATACGTGGATTGGAACGGACATGGCCAATGGCAATCTTTCTTCCGGGCGACTGGCTTTTGGCTCTCCCGTGTCGATCTCGAATTACATTGCCAATGTAGGGGATAACACAAACTGGCTGGAGCGCTTGAGCGCATCGCTGAAAGAGTTCAACGTTGCGGCAAAGTTCGACCAGAGCGTTACGGTCAGCGGAAGCTTGGTGTTGCCCCAGGGGAATGGCTACGTTCCTCCAGTGGGAGGGTTTGGAGTGGATACAGCGGCCGGGTTGCCGGTGGTGAACATTGGCGGCACCACACATCAGGTTGCTCTTACAAGCTCCAATATCAGCGGACAGGCGGGGACGGCGCTTGCCCTGGCGGCGATTCCGACGCAGTGCAGCGGATCGTTTGCCACGGGCATTGCGGCGAATGGGAATGCGAATTGTGCAACTGCGGACGTTATTCAGCTGCATGAAACTGCGGCGCCGACGGGGATTCCTAACTGGGGGGAATTCTGGTTTGATTCGACTTACCATGCTCCGTTCTTTATTGACAATAATGGACAAGCTGTGCAGCTGGGGCTGACTAACTTGTTTAACTCGGATCCGGGCGGGGATAAGGCGGATAATCTTGAGGAGCAGAATGGAGCCAACGCGGAGAATTTTCGCGTCTACTCGAGTTACTTGAATAGCGGGGCGACCTGGCAGCGAATATCGCTGGGTTATGATGCGGCGGACGGCTCGGGCTATGCGGTGCTGCGCAGCGAAAACTCAACCTCAGCGTCGGCGCCGGGGTTGGGCTTTTGGATTGGGAGCGGGTTGAAGTGGGTGGTGGACGCGGCGGGCAATCTTAAACCGTGGCCTGTCTCCGGGCTGGGGGACAATCAATTCAACATTGGCAGCGACAGCGGCAATGCAGTGAAGAGCATTTTCGCCAACACCTCATTCAATATGAACAGCAATGGCCGTCAGGATTTTGAGTTTGCCAACGACGGCAGCAACGGAACGACGCTAAACCAACTCGCGGTTTACAACAGCGGCGCGACGGGGGTTCAGACAGCGGCGACTTCGAGCACGGATGGCGTGGTCGGCATCATCAGTGGCGGGGCTGGCACGTCGAACAAAGCCGTGATCACGTGGGCTGGTTTGGCGGCGTGCAATTTTGATGCCGCCAACCCGATCGCGGGAGACTATGTGATCGCCAGCGCTACGCAGGCTGGGAAGTGCCACGACACGGGATCAAGCACTCGTCCGACTGGGGTGCAGGCGATCGGGCGGATTGAAGGTGGCGAAGTGCGAGTGAGCCTTGGACCACCGAGTGGGGGCGGAGGCGGCGCGGTGAGTTCGGTTTTTGGCCGCACGGGCGCGGTTACGGCAGCGAATGGCGACTACTCGGTTTCGCAAGTTACTGGGGCTGCGGTGGACTCTACGGTGGTACACCTGGCGGGTACGGAGACGATTACCGGGGCAAAGACTTTCTCCGGCAACGTGACGCTCGCGGGGAATCTTAACGTCGCGGGGAACATCCTGCAGACCGGGACTGGGCCGACGCAGTGGTCGGGCGTGGAATGGCCTGGAACCACGGCCACGGTTCCGAGCGGCATGAACTTCTCGCTTGGCGTTGGGTCGGACAGCACCCTGAAGTGCCAGCTCTCGAGCGGAGCGTCCTGCATGCCTGCGGGCGCGGTGGCGAGCGTGTTCGGGCGGACCGGGGTAGTGACAGCGGGGTCGGGGGATTACACGGTCAGCCAGGTGACGGGAGCAGCGGCGTTGGCATCGCCGGTTTTTACAGGCTCGCCGACGGCACCGACCGCGAGCGCAGGCGACAACTCCACGAAACTGGCGACCACGGCGTATGTACGCAGCGAGATGCAGATGGCATGGACATGCCCGGTCGCCGGGACGACTGCCAACGTGCAGTACTGCAACTGGACGCTGCCTGCGGCGATCACGATTACGGGATTCGATCTCGCGGCCAGCACAGCGGCGGCGGGATGCACTACGTATCCGACACTGCAGGTCTGGGATGGAACGGCGAATGCGGAAGTGGGGAGCTATTCCATCGCATTCACGTCCGGCGCCAATTTCTTTCCACAGGTCCCCGGGAACAGCAACGTAGCTTCCGGACATCTTCTGCGGCTGAAGATCACCACGGCCGGCGCGGGATGCTCGACCAACGCAGCCGGAGTGGTCGGCACGGTTACATACCAGATGCAGAACTAGCAGAGCCACTGGATCCAGAAACCATTTTCAGACAATCATGATCAAACAAGTGCTGTTACTCCTCTTGTTAGGAGCGCGGCTGGCGTGTGCCTCCGACTATTTTGTGGATTGCAATTACGGGTCGAATGGGAATGCGGGCACCAGCCAGCAGCAGGCGTGGCGCACTCTGCTGCAAGTTGGGATCTCCAGCTTTCAGCCGGGTGACACGATCAACTTGCGGCGGGACTGTACCTGGAACGAAACCCTGACTCCGCCCTCGAGCGGGACGAACCCGGCGACGGGCGGATCGTTGATCAAGGTCGACAGTTATGGCAATGGTCAGCCGCCGCACTTAACTGGGTATTTGCCGATCGCAGCGAAGTGGTGGACGCAGGTGCAAAGTACGAACGTCTGGTCAGCAACACTGTATTCATCCGCGAGCGGGGCAGCGACCGTGGTGCAGTGCGGCGTTCGGGGCTTCTACTGTCTTACACAGCCGCCATCGCAGTTGGAGTATGTACGGTTTGGAACGGTGTGGGGAACGGCGCAGGCAAGCCAGACGGCACTTAGCCGGGATCGGGACTTCTGGTACGACTCGACTAACTATGTGTTGTATGTGTACAGCGCCGGCGGCAACCCGGCATCGTACTATCCGACGGTGGCGCCTATCGTCCTTAGCGGGGAGAGCCTGCTGAATCTCAACAACGCCTCCTGGCTGGAAGTTCAGCATCTGCAAATTGACTGGTTCGACGGTTATGGAGTGCAGGTGCAGGGAGCCAGTGATCATCTTTGGCTTGCGAACATGGCCGCTGACAGTGAAGTGGAGAACGGCACTGTGCCTCTGGGCTTTTACGTGCATCCGAGCGGCACGCCCGCGGATATCCATCTCTACAACACGGACGCGAACATGAACTATGCGGGCTACCGCTTCGATGCGGGCGGTGGCGGGCAGGAATGCCCGCCCCACACGTGCGCATTTGAGATCAAGAATTGTCGGGCATACGGGAATCGCGCATACGGAATCGTGGATAACGTGCAGGGGGCGGTGAGTTATGACTACTGCCATCTCTACGCTAACAACCTGGCTACGGCGCTGACGGTGGATACGTCGGGCACTCCTGGGCCGACGGTGGGACTGTACAATGTGCCGGCCGAAACGCCGCCCTGGATCCGTGAGTGGCACCGTTGGCCGGCTTATACGACGGTTAGTTACGACGATCCGGGACTGGTGCAGTACAGCGATAGCTATGTTAGCTCGCTGCTGCCGATGATGACGTCTAGAGGGATACCGCTCTCGATTGCGGTTGTTACCGGCGGGAGTTACTCGCAGTCGATCATTAGCGAAGTGCAGGGTTGGATTAATGCGGGATGGGACATTAATACGCACTCAATATCGCACGAATATTGGAATCCACCGGCGGCTAGTTGCGGAGCGAGTGGGCCATTTCCGGTTCCGTGTCACGCTTTTGAGAACTTGCAATACACGGGGACCATTGCGTCAAGCGTGGCGTTGAATGTTACGCATCCTACGCCGGGGCACGCGACGTTGACGGTGACTACGAGCCCGGATGATCCGGCAGCGGATATTAACTGGGATTTGACGCCAGCTCCGCCGGGACAGACTTCTAACGGGCTCGATACGCTCGGCGGAATTTTGTATACGCTGCAGCAGCGTGGAGTGTTCTCGGTAAGCCTCGACGTGAACGCAAAGAGCACCGCGCGCAGTATTTCGCTGGCCAACGTTACGAACATGGATATTGAAAGCTCGGCGCAGAACCTGGATCTTGACGAAACGCAGATGGAAACGGAAGAGATGAGTTGGGCGCGGGCGTGGATGAATCTGAACTTCGCGGGGCTACCGGCAACACGTGTGTATGTGATGCCGGGGAGTTATGAAGATGCAGTGACCGAGAACATTGCCGCCGGGCTGGGATATTTCGGAGTGCGCGGAACCGGCAGCCTCAAGCCATGCTGCGGAGCGAATACGACCCTGGCCACGGGCTATGACGTGTTCAATATTCTGAGTCAGGGGGTCGTGCCTAACTACCAGAGTTTGAGTTATCAACAGTTACGGAATCGAGTCAGCCAGGACTTATTCAAGAACGCATTGTGGGGAAGACCGATCGGGTACTTCTGGCATGTGAATGAGTTGCGGCCGGATGAACTCGAAAACTTCATGGACGCGCTGGTGCAGGGGGGCGCGTCGCTGGAATCGAACACGCAGATGGTGAATGTTCTTTTGGCGTGCGCAGCGAACGATGTTGTGCCTGCGGGGTATGTGGCGGGCAGTTATTACGTTTGTCCTTCCAGCGGGGTGGAGGCGGATTTTCGGCCAACGGTGAATTCTCCGGTGCGGGATGCGGGGGCAAACCTGGGGGCGGAATATCAGTACGACCTGTTGGGGGTTAATCAGAACTCGTATGGGACGGGGTGGGAGATTGGGGCTTATGCGTATGTGCCGGAGGGTTTCAGTGCTACGCACTGAGAGGGCAGAACCTAGGGCAGAGGTTAGAGGTCAGATTGCAGAGGTAGGACCCGAAAATCTCATCCTAACGTCGCAAAAGACGCGCCGTTAGGATGGGGCAGCCGCACGGGGCCGGTGCTGCGGTCGCTTTCTACGCGGCACTCTTCCCTCAGCGGCTAAAGCCGCATTCGAAGCAATGCCCTTATCGCAGCGCTGAAGCGCTGCGCCACCCAAAATCAAGCGGGGGTGAGACCTGGAAATCCCACCCTAACGGCGCAAAAGACGCGCCGTTAGGATGGGGCACCCGCACCCGGGCCGGTGCTACGTGGCACTCTTCCCTCAGCGGCTAAAGCCGCATTCGAAGCAATGCCCTTATCGCAGCGCTGAAGCGCTGCGCCACCCAAAATCAAGCGGGGGTGGGACCTGGAAATCCCACCCTAACGGCGCAAAAGACGCGCCGTTAGGATGGGGCACCCGGCTACATGCTCCGCTCAGGATGACAGTGGGTTTATGAATTGAAAAATGAAAAGAAGGCAGCGCGGATAACTCCCCCGGGGGAAGAGCAGGTTGAGGATAAGGATGCGGCTTGGAAAAAGAAGTTAGCAGGACTCATCGATTTCGGGAAGACGCTGGCCCGGCCTACGCGGAACCCTGAGTTCTGGCGGGAGGTTCCGGGGAGAGCGGAACCCTGGAAGATGCCGGAAGGGGATGTTTGGATTGAACAGCACTTGAAGATCCGGACGAAGCAGGGCGTGGTCAAGTTCATACGGCTGAACCCGGCACAGCAGGCGTATTCGCGCGAGTGCGACGAGAAGGGGTCGAAGCGGAACATTGTGCTGAAAGCGCGGCAGGTGGGGATCACGTCTTATATTGCGGCGCGGTTCTTTGTGCAGACGATCACGCGGCCGGGGACGCTGACGATGCTGGTGGCGCACGACCGGGAGGCGGCGGAGGAAATTTTCCGGATTGTGCACCGGTACTGGGACAACCTGCCGGAGGACCTGGAAAAGGGGCCGTTGAAGACTTCGCACAGCAGCGCGCGGGAGCTGGTGTTTCCTCGGCTGGACAGCGAGTTTACGGTGGCGTCGGCGGATGAAAACGCGGGACGGGGGAGGACGATCCAGAATCTGCACTGCACGGAAGTATCGCGCTGGGGGCGGGAGGGGGAAGAGGCGCTGGCCTCGTTGCGGGCGGCGGTGGTGCCGGGGGGAGAGATTGTGCTGGAGTCCACGGCGAACGGCGCGTGGGGACAGTTTTACGAGGAGTGGCAGCGGGCGGAGGAAACGGGATACACGCGGCATTTTTTTCCGTGGTGGTACGAGGAAAGTTATGTGGCGGAGACGGGGCCGTCGTTATTGCTGTTGACAGAAGAAGAGACGGCACTGGCGAAAGAGCATGGGTTGACGGCGCGGCAGATTGCGTGGCGGCGGCAGCAATGGGCGTCGCTGCGCGGGTTGGCGGCGCAGGAATTTGCCGAGGATGCGGTGGAGTGCTTCCGGGCCTCGGGGGAATGTGTGTTCGAGTTGACGGCGGTGGAAGCGGCGTTGGAGGGGGCGGGCGATCCGGTGGGGACGCGGGAGAACGGGCGCTTGCTGATCTGGCTGCCGGCGCGAGCGGGACATCGGTATGTGATTGGAGTCGATCCGGCGGGCGGGGGAGTGAAGGGGGATTACTCGTGCGCGGAGGTGATTGATCGCGAATCGGGGATGCAGTGCGCGGAGCTGAATGGACACTATCCGCCGCGGGAATTCGCGGAAAAGGTGATGGAGTTGGGGAAGGAATACAACTCGGCGCTGCTGGCGGTGGAGCGAAACAATCACGGACTGACGGTGCTGACGCATTTGGAAACCTGGGGAGCTAAGAATGTTTATGAGCAGGATGGGAAAGCAGGGTGGCTGACTTCGGCACACAGCCGACCGACTATGATTGCTCACCTTGAGGAGGCGCTGGTGGCGGCTCCGAGGTCGTTTCGGAGTTTGCGGTTCTTGAATGAGTGCCGGACGTTTGTTCGGGATCGGGATGGGCGGCCGGGCGGGGCTCCGGGGACACATGATGACTGCGTAATCGCGATGGCGATTGCATGGGGGGTGCGGAAGGAAGCGGGGTAGAGCGCGCATAAAATCCCAAGGGGGATGGAGTTGGGGAATCCCACCCTTGCCGCAAAGAACGCGGCAAGGATGGGGCACCCGGCAATCTGACGAGGAAGAACGACCACGGGGGCTAAAGCCCAAGCTGATTTCAGAGGGCTTACGCGGCCCTGAAGGGCCGCTCTTCCACGGCGATACGGACATTTGTGACTTTTTCCGCAAGCTGTAAAGCCGCACTCCAAGACTCGGCGGTTTATCGTAGCGCTGAAGCGCTCCACCCCATCACGCCAAAACCGGGTGTGCTGGGGACCCCGGCGCTGCGCCACCCAAAAGCTAGGGCAACGCGCAGAATCCTAAGGGGGATGGAGCATGGGAATCCCACCCTTGCGCAACGAACGCGCAAGGATGGGGCACCCGGCAGACTGGGAAAATGAACATTTCTGGTGTGGTGGCGGTCACAGGCAGGAGGCGATTGCAGAGGTTAGATTGCAGAGGTAGTTGCCGAGCTTTGCTCGGCTTGGACGGTCGAGGGCGGCCGTCCCTACGTGAGCCATGCCTACTCAGGCTGTGCAACACGTGAAGAGGATGCGGGGCGGAGCGCAGAGCCACTTGATGCGCTGCGACGATGGGCATTATTACGTCGTCAAGTTCCGGAATAATCCGCAGCATGAGCGGGTGCTGGCTAATGAATTTCTGGCTACGCGGCTGGCTGAACGAGTGGGACTGCCGGTGCCGGCGGCGGAGGTGGTGGAGGTTCCGGTGTGGCTGGTGGAGCACACGGCGGAATTGACGATTGTGTTGGGGAACCAAGCCATTCCGGTGGAGGCGGGACTGGAATTCGGGTCGCGGTACGTGGTGAGTCCGGTGGAAGGGCAGGTGTTCGATTACCTGCCTCCGGAGATGCTGGACCGGGTGCGGAACCTGGCTACGTTTGCGGGAATCCTGGCATTGGATAAATGGACGTGCAATGCGGATGGACGGCAGGCGGCATTCTGGCGGAAGATGCGGGAGAAGAAATACTCGGCGTCGTTCATCGATCAGGGGTATTGCTTTAATGCGGGGGAGTGGACGTTTCCAGATTTTCCTTTGCGCGGGGTGTATCCGCGGAATGAAGTTTATGCACGGGTGAATGGGTGGGAGTCGTTTGAGCCCTGGTTGTCGCGGATCGAGAAGCTGGATGAAGATTCGATCTGGCGAGTAGCGGGAGAGATTCCTCCGGCTTGGTATGGCGGGTCCTGGGATGAGTTGGAGGCGTTGGTGCAGCGGCTGATCGGGAGGAAAACAATTGTGCGGGAGTTGATTCTGGCGTTCCGCGGGTCGCCGCGGAGGCCGTTTCCGGAATGGGGGAGTGAGGCTTAGCTACCATCTTTCTAACCGCAGAGTACGCTGAGGTCGCAGAGAAGAGCTTGAACCACAGGGGGCACAGAGGTACACAGGGGCGATTCGGCTGAGGGCTGATGGCTGAGAAGCGACAACTCGAACTTTATCTGCTGCGATTCTTGCCGCATGCTTTGCGGGACGATTTCGTTACGGTCGGATTGTTGCTGGTGGAGAGCGATGGCGGGTTTGCCGAGGCTCGGTTTACGCGCGACTGGAGGATGCTGCAGTGCGTGGCTCCGGATGTGGAGTTGGAGTGGTTCGAGATGGTGGAGCGCGAGATTCGAGGCAGGCTGGGAAGCTTGCGGCGACGCGAAGATCTGATGCAACTGACGAGTGAGAGATTTGGAACGATGCTCGATGTGGCGCTGACGAAGGCCGTGCTGACGGAGGATCCCGCGAAAGAGATGGAAGTGCTGGAGGAGATCTATCTAGCGCCCAGGCGGGCAGGAATGCCCGCCCCACACGAGCGCGCGGGGCGAGTGGCGATTGTGAGCACGATGAAAGAGGCCTTCGGCAATGCCGGAGTGCTGGAACTGATGCAACGAGATTTGGATGTGGTGAAGTACACGGGGCCGGGAGATCCGTTCCGGATTGATTTTGGATATCGGGTGGGGAGCGCGGTAAAGATGTTCCATGCGGTATCGCTCCACCCCATCAAGCCAAAAGCGGGCTTGATGGGGGCCCCGGCGGTGGCGACGAATGTGGACCAGGCGCTGGCCCTGGCTTATCGCTACTCGCGGGTTGAGGTAGGGATGCGGCAGGAGCAACTGCAGGCTTCGCTGACGGCGGTGGTAGATCAGGAAATGGCGTTGCAGGACGAGAAGACGCGGTTCGCGCTTGGGATACTGGAGCAGAATTCGGTGCGGGTGAGAGCAGTAGGAGAGATGGTGGAGATCGCGGGTGAGGTGCGGCGGGAGCTGCGGGCGTGAGATTGCAGAGGTCAGAAGTCAGATTGCAGAAGTGAAGTTTGCTGAGAAGTGAGGAAACGGCACGGCGAAAGCTGTGCCGTTTTGTTTTGGCGGAGATCCCCACCACAGGGGGCACAGGGGTACACAGGGGAAAGCGGCGAGCGCCGCTCGATTGGACGGGCGAAGGAGCCCGTCCCCACGCGAGACGGGAGATTCATGAACATTCGAGAGAGGGTGCGCGGCGCGATGCGCCGGGTGGGAGAAGTGTCTTTGCGGGAGTGGCTTTCCACGAATTTGTTGGCCGGGCGGGATGGGCGGCGGACGGCGGGAGCGGGGTCGAACCTGGCTCCGTTCTCTCCTCAAGCGGTGCAGGTGCCGGGCACGGGGCGGGCAGGAATGCCCGCCCCACACAACCCCCCACACAATCTGGTGCCTAAGCCTACTCCGGCTAATCTGCGGCGGTTTGCAAAGACTCCGGTCGCTCGGCGGGCGATCAACGTCATTAAGGATCGGATTGTGGGGATGCGCTGGCGCATCCAGCCGCGGCGTGGGCGGGTGCTGGAGCAGATTCCGGATGGCGCACGGCGGATCCAGGCGCTGACCGAAAATTTCGAGGCGCCGAATCCAGACGATTCGTTTCGCTCCCTGATAGAGCAGGTACTGGAAGATGTGATTGTTGGAGGATTTGGGGCGATTGAAATTGATCGGGTAGAAGGGTGGTCGTTGGGTGATGCCGAGCTTCTCCACCCCGTCAAGCCAAACCCAGGCTTGACGGGGGCCCCGGTTCGCTCGGCTGGGCGGGCAGGAATGCCCGCCCCACACGGGCCGCTGATGATGTGGCCGGTGGACGGGGCGACGATCCGCATCATGACGGATTGGGATGGGCGTCCCGATTCGCCGCGATATGCGCAGGTGACGGGGTTGTATGGGGCGGAGGGGCAGATCGTACTGAACGATGACGAGCTGAGTTATATCCGGCTGAATCCGCGGACGCACACGCCGTTCGGACTGGGACGGGTAGAAGTGGCGTTCGAAACGATCAATGCATTTCTGAGCGCTTACCGGTATGCGGGGCGGTTGGCTTCGAATTCGGTGGTGCAGTATGCGCTGTGGCTGCAGGGTCTGACGCCGACACATCATGATCGGCTGATTCGATGGTGGCAGGACGAGATTGAGGGCACGGGGCGGGTGCCGATCCTTTCGGCGGAGTCGAAGCCGGAAGTGCTGCGGTTCGGGGCGGGAACGGATGCTGACCTGCGACTGGCGTGGCAGGAATTTCTGGTGCGGATCATCGCCAATGCATTCGATCTGCCGGCGCAGTTCCTCGGATTAGAACAGGATGTGAACCGGTCGACGGCGGGAGAGATGAGTGATCTGGGGTTCCGGTCGGCGATTGTTCCTACGGCGCGGCTGGTGGCCGAGTACCTGACGCGGGATGCGATTGCGAAGAAGCTGGGGTGGACTGACCTGGAGTTTGTATTCACCGACGTCGATGCGCAGGACGAGATGGAGCAGGCGCAGATCGACGAAATCCTATTGCGCAATGGGGTGGTCACGGTGAATGAAGTGCGGCGGGCGAGAGGGCTGGCCGAGATTATCTGAGGGATTTAGATTGCCACACCCAAACCCTAAACCACAGGGTACACAGAGGACCACAGGGGCCGAACACAGTAGCGTGGATGAGGAGATCACAAATGGGATTGTCAGTGGAGTCGATGGCGATTGAGATGCCGGCGGTGCATGGACATCCTAACCGGGCAGCGTTTCGGGGAGTATTGACGGTCGTGGATGCTGCATCGGACAGGTCGCCGTCGGGCGCGCGCGGGCATCGCGTGCTGCTGACCCGGAGGGCTGCGGAGGCGGCGATGCCGTCTTTGATGGGAATGGGACTGGATTACTCTCCGGCGCTGGATCGTCACGACGCGCGGCGGAAGATTGGGGTGATCACGCGAGCGGACATTGTGGGGCGCGTTATTGAAGTCGGGGGATTCTTGTATGCGCGGGATTTTCCGGAGATCGTGGCGGAGATTGGAAAGATCCCCACGCGGGCGGGGGCGCCCGCGCCACACGGGCTCGGCATGTCGTATGAGATTACTGACGCGCTGGTGGAGGACATCACGGCAGCGGTGTGGGTGCTGAACCGGGTGACCTTTACGGGGGCAGCGGTTCTACGGCGGGATAAAGCAGCTTATCGCTCGACGTGGATCGAACTGGGGTAGAGCAATCGCGGCCTCAGCGGCTAAAGCCGACGATATAAATAAGCGATTTACCGCAGCGGTGAACCGCTGCGCCACCCAAAATCAAATGCCAAGCTGGATCACAACTGGCAAACCAGGGAGGAAAGACGAATGAACGAAGAGATGGTGCAGCAGATGATGGCGGCGGCGGAACGACTGGCGGCAGCCACGGAGACACTTGATCGCGTGTTGGGAAAACTGGACGCGCAGCAGGAGATGCTGAATGCGAAAGTGGACCGGATTGTGGCCGCGGTCGAGGAGAGCGTCACGCAAACCACCGAGCGGCGCCAAGCGGAAGGAACTGAGACTGACTTGCAGCAGCGCGTCGTGCAACTGGAGAAGTCGAATGCAGATCTGAAGGCGCAGGCGTCGCGGATGGCGCGGAAGACGCTGTCGCCGGTGGTCTCGGCGCTGATTGGAAAGAATGAGATTGAAGGCGAGCGACTGGACCCAGCGGTGCTGAATAAGACGCTGGCGGCGCTGAGCGTGGAACAGCGGATTGCGGTGAAAGCGGAGCTGGCGCGGGCGGGGATGATCGAGTAGCGGGTCGTTGGTCGATCGTCGTTGGGGCGTTGGTTATGGGGCGCGAGTTGGATCGCGTCCTTTTTTAATGGGGCAAGAAAAACCCCAAATACATAGGTCCTTCGCTCCGCTCAGGATGACACAGAGGCGGGGAATCAGAAAGAAAAGGCAGTCACAACTCAATTGAGGAGAAGACATGAAAGCGAATTTTCTGGATTTACATGCAGCAGCGGACTATCTGGGGCCGGGCGCGATCGAGATCGATCGGTATCAGACCGAAATCACGGACATCGTGCGGCGGCGCGGCGTGTTCGGACAACGGATGAAGCAGGTGCCGGCAACAGGACATCCATCGCGGTTTTTCGAGGAGACGGCGATTGCTTCGCCAACCGCGGCGCAGGCGTTCGTCGATCCGCGCAACATTGCACCGACGCTGCAAACGCCGACGCGGGTGGAGCGCAGTGTTCCGCTGAAGGCGCTGGTGTCGCAGATCAACTACAACCTGTTTGACATGGAAGTGGGCACGCAGCAGAGCCAGTTCGCATATCTGCAAGCCAAGGACCTGGCCGACGCGGTGGACGGGGTCCTGCGCACGCACGATGTGGCGCTGTGGAACGGCAATGACACCTCGCTGAGCACGCCAACGACGGCGCAGTATTTCGGAGCCATCGGACAGATCGAGGCGGGAGGCAACAGCACCACCATCGCAACCACGGCCAGCATCGTGGACGGGCTGAAGAGCACCATCGCGCAGATGGTCTCGAGTTCGTCGTACGAGGTGCGGCCGACGGCGATTTATGCGAATCCGGTGCTGCTCGACCTGATCGACCGGGAGATGAAGGCGGAGTTTAACGTCGTACTCGCAACAGCGCAAATCACGGGCGGGTTGACGGTGAAGACCTTGAGCACGCAAGCCGGCGATTTGCCGCTGATTCCGGAATGGGCCCTTCCTTATACGGGCACACCGGGAAGTGGCAGTGCGGTGCTTCCGGCGTACATCGTGACCGAGGACATGATCGAGTATCACTGGCTGACCGACCCGAATCCTCGGGTCTTCAAGCTGGGACTGCCGAACACATTGACGACACAAAGTGTCGTGGTGAAGTTCGGCGGCGTGGTGGTGAAGGGCGCGTCGTACGCGCACTACGAAGTGAAAGTGAACCGGTAGAAGCAGTTGTCAGTGGCCAGTGGCCAGTTGCCAGTAAGAGCTGCGCCGGCCCTGGCTACCTGACAGCTCAGAACTGGGAATCCATCATGAATTACTTGCAACCATCGGAATATGAGTTGTATGGGCTGGAAGCCACGACAGCTCTGGCGTAGGTGACGGCAGCATCGGCGATTGTGGACGCGCATTGCCGGCGGGTCACGCTGGCGGTCAACCAGTACACGGAGCGGTTCCGAACCGAGAACGGACAGAGGCCGGTACGGCTCACATACTTGCCGCTGAACCCGGTGGCGCCGGCAACATCGCCGATTGTGTCGGCCCAAGCGCGGTATGCGACGCCGCGACGGGGCGAATTGGAGTACGAGGCGATGATGTGGGATGCGGCTATCGCGTTCGGAATTCCGGGAACCTGGGTGGACCTGAACGTGGCGGACCTGGATGTGTTCCTGGAGACAGGCGAAGTCACGCTTCCAGTGAATGTGATGGGGTGGACGTTCACCGAACTTGAGATTGTGTATACGGCGGGACTTGATCCGTTTCCAGACGCGGTCAAGGTAGCGTGCGCGCAATTGGTGAAGAATGCGCAGGCCACGCCGGCGCTGAATGTGAAAAGAAACGTTCTCCCCGACAGATTGCAACTGATGTACTTCTCCGACTCGCTGCTGGATGAAACGGTGCAATCGCTGCTGGCGCCCTATGTGGCGCAGAAAGTGGGATAACGATGACGGGAATTTCTGGAGCGGCGGCGGCGCGGGCAGCGGATGCAATGCTACAAACCCTCGGGGGCACGGAAGTGATCCTGCTGTTTGCCGCAGCGGGAATGCCAGCCGATGCCGTAGCACAGCTCGGCCTGGTGGATCCGGGAGTTGAGCAGGCGTTGATTGCTCCGGTGGTCGTCGTGGAACTTACCACGGAGAACAACGGTCCACGGCGGCGAATCGAGATGCTGGCGGGACAGGCGGCGATGGCGGAGCAGGTGAGCCAGCGCAATGTGGCTTCAGCGGAAGTGTTGTTCGAGACGGCGCTGGGATTGGTGTACGGCGGCGAAGTGTTCCACATCGAAGGGTTCGTCGTCGAGCGGCTCGGGGGTGTGACTTATCTGTACCGGGTGGCGGCGGTGGCGTAAAGCAGCTATTGGCTCTTGGCTGTTAGCCTCTAGCTATTCCTGGCTGTTTTCACCCCCACTTATCCACTTACTCCGAACTAAGAGGAGAGATATGCAGGCGGCTAAAGACAGTTTTTATATGGCGCTGCGGGAGCGGCTTACGGTTTTGAATCCGGTGCGAACGATGGTGATCGACGGAGTTACGGTGCCGGCGATCGTGGTCCGCGAAAACATGGAGCCGCGATTTGGGGAAGCGCAGCCGGGGGCGTTTTATTTGGACTTTGGCGAAGTCCTGATTGCGGAAAGCACGCGGCCGATGCTGGGACTGGATTGCCACATCTGGTATGCGAGCGAAGGCAGCGGCGGAACCGGAGTGGATCGGGGGCGCATGCTGGCGGAGATGGACGCCGAGTTGTTTGGAATCTGCGATCCACCGCATACCGAAATGCTCGATTACAGCCAGACGCCGACCGCTGATTTGGGATCGGGAATTTTCTGGACGGTGCCGGTCATGGGAAATGCGCCGGGAGACGTCTCCATCCAAAAACAACAATGGAACGCCGGCACAGCGAGGGTGGACCGGTATGCGGAACTAAGGATCTATTTCTTTCTGGCCGAGGTGGAAGCATGACGCGGGCGGGATTACGGCCGGTGGCACGGCAGATGCGCGCTTATTTCGCGCCGGTGGATAGAGTAAATGGGCCGACGGCAATTTTCGATCCATCGAAAGATAACGGTTTCCAGTTGGATGCTCCAACGGCTCCGTGGATTGATCTGGGATGGATTGACAACTTTCAGCGCGCAAGCACATCGCAGATCGAGGCCCTGGTGGGCGGGACGGCCGGTGCGGTGTCGGCACAGGCTCGGCACGCTCTGGGGGCGCGCGTCGATTTTGAATTTCGCGACTGGGGAAAGTTGCAGATGGCTCTGGCGGGAGGCGCTGAGCACATGAATGTGCTGGCCACGGATCCGAGTGCGTCGCGGGCGGGGTCAGGCGGAATTCCGTTGACGGCCGTGCCTCTGCTGGCAGGTTCGACAGCTGAGGAACTGGTATTGGGAGCAGGCGCCATTGCCGGATTCCAGGCTGGCGACCTGGTGGCATGCGATGTGGACTACGCGCAGCAGGTTGGTTATGTGGGCACGGGCATCGCGGCCGCCTATGTGAAGAATCCAGCGGACGTGCGGCAGGATGCCAACTACGTGCGGCGGGTTACGTTCAACGTGGGCCGGGTTGCGCTGGTGACGGCTACGTCATTGCTGCTGACGCAGGCACTGCCGGGGGGAGTGCCCGCGGCTGAAGCGGCGGTGCAGAAGGTGATGGCTTTTGTGGACCGCGAAGGCGGCGCGTTTCTGCAACAGTGGTCGGGATTGTTCGTGGCGGAAGAGGAGTCGGGTGGACGGGTGTGTTTCTTCTATCCGATTTTGAGTCCGTGCACGGTGAAAGCGGAATGGGCGCAGGAGAATCTGATCGAGATTCAGAAGCCGATCGGAGAGTTGGCGTTACAGGCGTCGTTTACGGCGTTGCCAACTTTGGATGGCAACGATGGAGCGGTGGTGCTTTGTTACCGGAGTTATTTTCCGGCTGGCGGAGCGGCGGTTTATTAGCAGGCTGCTAGAGCAAGAGCAAGGGCAAGGGCTTTAACCACAGGGGCACAGGGGGTCACAGGGGAAAGCGGAGTTTCTTGATACGCCATGAAATTGCTGATTGATAATCTCGATGGTCTTGGACCGCAGGACTACACCGCATTCGTGGACTCGAGCAAGAATCCCAGCCTGGCGCGCAAACTTAACGGTCCGGCCGAATTGAAATTCGGCCTGACGGCCAGCGCCGAGAGCTTGAGCGTACCGGTGATCGGCGGTCGCGTTGCGCTGACCTTAAGCAACGGGAATGATTTGTTCACCGGTTATATCACGGAGACACCGACCTATCAGTATGTGGGCTGGTCAGACCGCGGGTTGGTTTACCGGTACGAGTTAGAAGCACTCAGCGACGTGATGCTGATGGATCAAAAGGCGCCTCCCCCACATCCACCGTTTGTGGACCGCAACGCGGGGGCTGCGTTCCAGGAGTTGACGGCAGAGGCGCTGCCGGGATGGTTTGATGTGAGCGGCGTCGAAGCGGGGGATCCGATTCCGTATTACGGCGTCAACCCGGCGAAAAAATGGACAGTATCGGCGGCGGAGATTGCTCTTTCGGCGCGCTGCTCTTACCGGGACGACAACGGCAAGCTGTTCTTCGCGCCGCTGGCGGCAAACATATATGCG
>Ga0074044_10000503_pt1 | contig 37633 bp, 42 predicted proteins | sample BogForMeECP23OM1_FD_94443 | JGI IMG/M metagenome (GOLD analysis project Ga0074044, IMG submission 94443) | Bog forest soil microbial communities from Calvert Island, British Columbia, Canada - Bog Forest MetaG ECP23OM1 | ecosystem: Environmental > Terrestrial > Soil > Wetlands ...
TCGAGAATGTCGTCGATGATCGCCAGCAGCGCATGCGAGGAATTGGTGATGAAGCCGGCATATTCAAGCTGTTTGGGGTTGAGAGGGCCGACGCCTCCTGCCGCCAGCAACTGGGTGAAGCCGATGATGTTGGTGAGGGGCGTGCGCAGCTCGTAGGATACGTGGTTGACGAAATCGTTGCGCAGCTTTTCCGCCGCGACGAGCGCCTGATTGCGTTCGGTAAGCGCGCGCTCGACATTGGCGCTCGCCGTCACGTCGAGCGAGGTGAGGAGCGTGGCCCCATCAGGAAGCGGCAGCGCGGCGCAGTCGAGCGTGAGCCCGTCGTTGCGGGCAATCCTGGCTGACCGGCTCTCGCGATGTTCGTTGAGGCCGACGATCATCTCCCGCAGCCCATCCCACAGGGCGGGATCCTGGCAAAGCGCCCGGCAGCGATCCGCGATCTCGTCGATATGCGGACGACCGCGCAACTTGGGCGGGTCGACGCCCCACATTTTGGCGAAGACGGGATTGAACAACTTCATGCGACCGTCGGCGCCGAACACCGCCACGCCTTCCTTCAAGGCGTCGAGCGTCTCGCCTTGCACGTGGGTCAGCGCGTTGACCTGGGAGGCGAGCGCGAAACTCTGCGTCGCGTCGTCGTAAAGATAGGTGACGCCGCCCTTCGGATTGGGAGTGGTGACGACGCGTAAGGCGCGCCCGTCCGGCAGATGCCAGACCGTCTCGCTCGGCTCGATCGCCTGGTAGGCGCTCATCAATTGCGCTTTCCACTCGCGGAAGTTCGCCTGTTCCGGCAATTGGCGCTTGGAGCGCAAACAATCGAGGACCTCGCCGTCGGTCGGGCCCTGGTCGAGGAACGCCGGCTCGAGCGACCACATCTGCCGGTAGGCCGCATTATAGAAAGTGAGGCGCTTCGACTTGTCGAAGATCGCGACCGCGGTCGATAGTCGATCGATCATGCGCGAGTAGTCGTCCTCGTTGCGCTCCATTTCGGCGCGCAGGGCTGCGATCTCGGTCACGTCATGTGCGATGCCGGTCGAGCCGAAGGCCGTCCGGACTTCAACCGCTTCGAAAGTTCGCCGCGCGCCGTTCACGGCGGCGCTCGCGCGGCGCTTCCAGACCCCCGTGTCGCGGATCGCTTCTGCGGCCTCTCGACGCAGCGACGGGTCGAACAGCTCGATCCCGTTGTCGACGGCCGCCTTGTCGTCCGGCGCTTCGACCGCCCCGGCGTAGGATGCGTTGCACCAGACCATGCGTCCTTCGCCGTCCCGGCCCCAGGCGAGGACCGCAGCGGACTCCAGCGCCGAACGAAGCGCGCTGGAGATCTCTTCCACCCGCGCTAGTTTTTCGCGCATCTCAGCGAGCTCCAAGCGGTCCCCCGACACGTCCCGGATGCGCATGACGGCATTGCCCGACACCGGCCGGCCGCTGATTTCAACGTGCCGCCCGCGCCGACTGAGCGCCGCTATCGAGAAGGACTCGCCGCGATCGAGGAGCCGCTCCGACGCTTCCGCGACCTGTCCGGCAGCGGCATCCCCCAGCCAGGAGGCATAGTCAAGGATGCGTGGCGCAGCCGGCGAGTCGGCGACAAGGGCCAAGTCGCCTTCGAGGGCCGGCTCGGCGTCCGGCCGATCCCAGGAAATGACGATCTGCCGGTCGCCTTGCATGGTCAGCGCCGCCCGATCGGCCTTCGCCCGCGTGCGTGCCAGTTCCGCCTCCAGATCGAAGGTTCGGCGCGACCACCTCCGCCGCGCCGCGAGATGCATAACAACCGCAATCGCCGCGAGCAGAAGCGCCAACACGATGGTGAACGCAGGAACGTTGGACTCCATCGCGGCCATGTCCGGCAGGGAAGACGGCGACGCTTCGAGCCCCCGCAGCGCCTCATCGGCGCGCGCGCTCTCAGCGGTCAGGAAGACGATCAGCAGCGCGGACAGCGCGGCGGAATCCACCCCCCGCGCGCGCCTCTCGATCCGCGCGTACCATCCCGCGCTCAACCCCCGCAACGAACGGCCTCCTCGAAAGCCCGGCGGCGCACGCCTTCCAGTTTCCCGCCGACAGGCTCCCCCCGCCAAGAAGCTCCGAATCGGCTCCTGACAGGTTACGGGAAGTTTCGCGGAAAGTCGTTAACCATAATGAATGGCTGCTGAGCGCTGCCTCGGCTGGCCTAGATCTTGTAGATCCTCGCAATCGGAGGCCAGGATGTTCGGATGGCGTCCCGCGCCGCTCGTGTCTCTTGGCGAGAGCGTTAAGAGATTTCTGTGTCCGGACCGAAAGATCGAAGGATCCTAGCGGACGAGGCCCAGGATATCCTTGATCGCGTCCATATTCGGCCTCGCGATGGCGCGCGCCTTTTCGGCTCCCTCGGCGAGGACCGAATCGACGTACCCTGGATCAGCGGAAAGCCGGAGGATCTCCGCGCGGATAGGCGCGAGTTTCTCGATCGTGACCTCGGAAAGAGCGTTCTTGAACGCCGAGAACTGGCTGCCGCCGAAACGATGAATGACGTCGGCCTTGGTTTCGTCAGTTAAGGCCGCGAAGATGCCGACAAGGTTGTCCGCCTCGGGACGCGCCGCCAAGCCCTCGAGTTCTCTCGGCAAGGGCTCGGGGTCCGTCTTCGCCTTGCGGATCTTCTGCGCGATCGTGTCCGCGTCGTCGGTCAGCGCGATGTGAGCATATTCCGACGGGTCCGACTTCGACATCTTTTTCGTGCCGTCGCGCAGGCTCATGACCCGCGTCGCAGGCCCCTGAATGAGCGGCTCGGGCAGCGGAAAGAAGGCGTCGCCATGCCCGTTCGCGGCGATCGACTCGGAAAAGTCGCTGTTGAACTTCTGCGCGATGTCGCGCGTCAGCTCCAAATGCTGCTTCTGATCGTCGCCGACCGGAACGTGAGTGGCGCGATACAGAAGGATGTCGGCCGCCATCAGCACCGGATAGTTGTAAAGGCCGATCGACGCGTTTTCCCGGTCCCTGCCAGCCTTCTCCTTGAACTGGGTCATGCGGTTGAGCCAGCCGAGACGCGCAACGCAATCGAAGATCCAGGCGAGCTCGGCGTGTTCCGGGACCCGGCTCTGGTTGAAGACGGCGTTGATATTCGGATCGATGCCGCAGGCCAGGAAGGCAGCCGTCACCTCGCGTGTGGTGCGGGCAAGTTGCGCCGGTTCGTGCGGCAGGGTCATCGCATGCAGGTCGACCACGCAATAGAGGCACGGACGCGTGGCCTGCAGCGTCACGAAGCGCTTGATCGCCCCGAGGTAGTTGCCGAGGTGCAGATTGCCGGTCGGCTGAACGCCTGAGAACACGCGCTCGGGAAAAGTCGCCATCGTCGTCCGCTAGCTAAGCCACGAAATGCAGGGCGGACCTTATGGCAACGCCGGCGTGGACGTGCAAGAGGCGGAGCTTCGACGTTCAGTCGAGCGCCTCGTCGTCGGCCACCGCCAGATCGACCATGATTTCGCCCGCGAGGCGCTCCAGCGCCTTCCGCAAATCCTCGACGCCGAGCCCGTAGGGCGCCCGCAAGTGAGCACTTGCGCGGAACATCTCGGCGCCGGTGAAGGGGGCGCTTTCGAGATCGCTGGCGAATTCTTCGATGTTGACCCCGAGGCTGGCCAGCACCTGGGTGACGTCGCGCACGAGGCCCGGCCGCTCGTGGCCGAGGAGGTCGAGCTTGACCAGGCGTCCTGGCGGCTTCTCCGCTTCGGTCGAAGCGCCCTGCTCGACGGTCAGGCGCAGCCCCGCCGTCTCGAGCAGGCGCAGCGACGACTGAAGCTCCGCCGCCCTGTCGTCCGGAACGCTGACGAGCAGAATGCCGGCGAATTTGCCGGCAAGCCTAGCCGAACGGCTTTCGAGCCAGGTCGCGCCGCACGCCGCGATCTTCTCGGAGATTGCATTGACCAGTCCCGGCCGGTCGCCGCCGACGAAAGTCAGAACGAGCGGAACCATCGCGGAACTCCTCAAGCGAGTCTGCTTGCGCTATGGTAAGCGCGATCGGCCCGATCGGCCAAATCCGACGAGGGAGCGCCCCAAGCCGCTCAAAGAATGAACCGGCTGAGATCGGCGTTGCCCGCCAAGTCGCCGACATGGCGATCGACGAAGCCTGCGTCGATGCGGACCTTTTCCCCCGACCGGTCCGCGGCGGTGAAACTCACTTCGTCGAGCACCCGCTCCATCACAGTCTGAAGGCGGCGCGCCCCGATGTTCTCAACCGAGCCGTTGACTTTGGCGGCGATGCGCGCGATCGCCGCAACCGCGCCGTCGGAGAACTCGAGCTCGATCCCCTCGGTGGCCATGAGCGCCACATACTGCTTGATCAGGCTCGCCTCGGTGTCGGTGAGGATCCGCTTGAAGTCCTCCTCGGTGAGGGAGTTGAGCTCGACGCGGATCGGCAGGCGACCCTGCAACTCCGGCAGGAGGTCGGAGGGTCTGGCGATGTGGAATGCGCCCGAGGCGATGAAGAGGATGTGGTCGGTCTTGATCGTGCCGTGCTTGGTGGCGACCGTCGTGCCTTCGATGAGGGGCAGCAGGTCGCGCTGCACGCCCTCGCGCGAGACGTCCGCGCCGCCGCGACCTTCGCGCGCGCAAATCTTATCGATTTCGTCGAGGAACACGATGCCGTTGCTCTCGACCTCGCTCACCGCGTCGCGCACGATCGCGTCCTGATCGAGCAGCTTATCTGCTTCGGCCGCGATGAGCGGCTCGCGCGCCTCAGTGACGGTCATCCGCTTCGGCTTGGTTCGCTGGCCCTTGCCGAATATGTCGGCGATGTTGATCGCGCCGATCGAGGCCCCCGGCATATTGGGAAGCTCGAACATCGGCATGGCCGGGCCGCTTTGGGGCAGCTCGACCTCGATCTCCTTGTCGTTCAACTCTCCCGCATGGAGCTTGCGGCGGAAGGCTTCGCGCGTCGCGGAGGAGGAGCTTGCGCCGACAAGCGCGTCCAACACCCGCTCTTCCGCGGCCAGCTCCGCTTTGGCCTCGATGTCTTTGCGCTTGCGGCTTTTGACGAGCGCTATGGCGACCTCGATCAGGTCGCGCACGATCTGCTCGACGTCGCGTCCGACATAACCGACCTCGGTGAACTTCGTCGCCTCCACCTTCAGGAAGGGCGCGCTCGCGAGCTTGGCGAGGCGGCGGGCGATCTCGGTCTTGCCGCAACCGGTCGGGCCGATCATCAGGATATTCTTCGGCATCACCTCTTCCCGCATGGGCGAAGTGAGGCGGAGACGGCGCCAGCGGTTGCGCAAGGCGATGGCGACGGCTCGCTTCGCGTCCGCCTGTCCGACGATATAGCGGTCGAGTTCGGAGACGATTTCGCGAGGGCTCAGGTCCGTCATGAGGTCAGAGGCTTTCGACGATCAGATTGGCGTTGGTGTAAACGCAGATGTCCGCGGCGATGCGCATCGACCGGCGCACGATTTCTTCGGCGTCGAGCGGCGTCGGCAGAAGAGCGCGCGCCGCGGCGAGAGCATAGTTGCCGCCCGATCCGATCGCCATGGTGGAGCCCGCCTCCTCAATTTCGGGCTCCAGCACGTCGCCCGCGCCCGAAAGGGTGAAGCTCGCGCCCCTGTCGGCGACCAGCAGCATCGCCTCCAGCCGGCGCAAATAGCGGTCGGTGCGCCAGTCTTTCGCCAATTCGACGCAGGCGCGCGCGAGCTGGCCGGGATACTGCTCGAGCTTCGCTTCGAGCCGTTCGAACAGGGTGAAGGCGTCCGCCGTCGCTCCGGCGAAGCCGGCGATCACCTCCCCCTTGGCGAGGCGACGGACTTTGCGCGCGTTCGACTTGACGACCGTCTGTCCCATGCTGACCTGGCCGTCGCCGCCGATCACGACGCGACCGCCCTTGCGCACCAGCAGAATGGTGGTCGCGTGCCACCCGGGCAAACGGGCGGCAGAATCGTCGGTCATCGGCGCTTGTCCTTCAATCGGCAAGCGCCGCATGTATCGACGGAACGGGCGTGACGCAAGGGCGCAGTCGAACCGGAACCGAAGCGCCTGTTGGTCAGTCCAACGTGTCGACCCAGATCGGATTGGTCCACGCCCGCCGTCCCGCTCCGTCGATGATGACGATGCGGAACCATTTGTCGGGCGCGGCGTCGCTCCACGCCTTTTTCGAGGCTCGGGCGATTTCGATCGTCACGCCGGTGACGTCGCGCCCGACATGGGTCAGGGCGCGCGAGGTCCCAGTGACGAGCGAAAGCTTCGTTGCGGCTCACTTCGATATTGTGTAGCCGGGGACCCCGGCTCGAATAGAATTCGCCCGCCTTCAACGCGTTCAAGAGGCCGTCCGGGTCGAGCGACTCCGACTTGACCATCACAAACCCGCCGAACGCGTCATAGTCGCCGTGGCGAAAATGGGCGTCGTCGGTTGCAATCGCAGTCAGCCGGCGATCCTCATTGCAGAGCTGATCCAGGAGATAGAAGCCGTCGCCGCGGTCTGCCTCGACCGCCGATCCATGGTTGTAAATTTCGACCGCGTGCGCGGCGGCGAGGGCGCGTCCGTCCTCGATCGTCAGTTGCGACCAGGCTGGATGAGCGATGGCGACGAAGGCGCCGGCCTCGCGCGTCCGGGCCGCCAGCCGTGGCCCGTTCTCGTCGGCACTCGCCGGTGGGAAGTCGAGTGGCAGGCCGGTCGCGAGGATGTGCCACAATTCCCCTGCGGAGGTGCCCATGGCCAGCCGTAGCAGCCGAGGAAATGGTCGGACAATTGCACGAAATCGTAGCCCGCGCGCTTGTAGGCCCCGATGACCTCCTCAGGCGTCAAAGCCCCGTCCGATCGATCCGAATGCGCGTGAAGATTGCCGCGCCAGAAGCGTCCCGGCGTCGAAAACGGAGGAATGCGCATCGAAGGAGACTCTCGCCCTCGCCGCGAAGGAGGAAGCAGAGTTCCATGATGACTTGATGAACAAGCGCCGCGCCCGATCAGCGCAGCGTGCATTGCGTCAGTCGAACGCCACGCCGCGCTTGAGGCCGAGGCGCCGAAAGACGATCGCGGCGGGGCAGAATCCGGTGAAAGACGATTGGAGCATGTTGAGGGCGGCGAAGGCCGTCAACAGGAACCAGTAGGGGCTGACCACGTAGCCGAGGGCGCCGCTGATCAGAACGACAAGGCCGGCGAAAGCCAGGACGGCGCGATCGAGATTCATTGAGTTTTGCCTTCATTCATGCGCGTGACGCGCGCCCGCGCCGGCATTTCGCTATCCGCCGACGATGCGCATGGCCAAAATACGGTCTTGCTAAATTCGAATATCTGAATATATACGTCAAGCAAGCCCTTACGGCTCGTAGGCGTCAAGGAGACTTCGATCATGGAGACGACGAACTGGCCAGAGCTCACGAAAGGTTTGAGCGCTGAGCTGAGGTATTTGCGCGGCGGCGCGCCGGAGGTGATGAAGGCCTTCTCGTCGATCGCCCAGACAGCGCTGGCGCAAGGGGCGCTTGACGCCAAGACGAAGGAGCTGATCGCGATTGGCATTTCGGTCGCGGTCCGCTGCGACGATTGCATCGCCTTCCACGTCAAGGCGGCGGTCGACCGCGGCGCGACGCGCGAGGAGATCGTCGAAACGCTCGGCATGGCGATCTATATGGGAGCGGGGCCGTCGGCGATGTACGCCAGCCATGCGCTCGGCGCGTACACGCAATTCGCGGCCGCAAAGTCCGCCCAAGCTGCATGAATGGAGGTGTGATGTTCTCGAACCCCTTTTCCCGATCGACCCCCGCTGCCGACCCCGACACGATCGATTGCGAGGCCTTCGAGAAGGCCGTGAGGGAGGGCGAGGCGACCGTCGTCGACGTTCGCGAGCCCGACGAATTCGCGGCGGGCCACATTCCGGACGCGCTGAACCTGCCGCTTTCGCGATTCGATCCCAAGCAATTGCCGTCCGGCAAGCCGGTCGTGCTGATCTGTCAGACGGGCCGCCGGTCCCGCAATGCGCTGAACCAGGCTCGGGCGATCGGCCGCGACGACGTCAATCACTATGCCGGCGGAATGACCGGGTGGCGCTCGCGTAACGGCGCGCTCGCCCGCTAACTCGGACCGCAAGGAGCCGAAATATGTCGTACAACATCAGCCGCAAGACAATCGGGGATTTCGATTCGGTCGTCGCACGCGTCAAAGAGTCGCTGAAGGCCGAGGGCTTCGGAGTGCTGACCGAGATCGACGTCGCCGGAACGCTGAAGGCGAAGATCGACAGGGATTTTCGGCCCTACCGCATCCTCGGCGCCTGCAACCCGAGGTTCGCTTACGAGGCGCTGAGCGCCGAGCCCCATATCGGCGTGATGCTGCCGTGCAACGTAGTCGTCCAGCGTTACGACGACGGCGAGGTCGAGGTCTCTTCGATCGATCCGGCGACGGCGATGGAGGCGGTCGGCAACCCCGCGCTCGCGGCCGTCGCGGACAAGGTGCGCGGCGCGCTGCAGCGCGTTATCGACAGCCTCTGAGGGTCGAGGCGACGCTCCGTCCGGGTCAGGTCTTGCGCGGCGCGCCGGCCACATAGGTCTGGCGCACGGCGCGGTCGTCTCCCATCGTGATCAGGGCAAAGAGCTCGACGTCGAGATCGCCGTTCGCCGATTCCATCCGGTGCGCCATCGCGGGTGTGGCGCGCGCGTCGAGCACGACAAGGTCCGCCTCCTTGCCCTTTGCGATCGAGCCGACGCGGTTGTCGAGGCTTAGCGCGCGAGCGTTGCCGAGGGTCATGCGGTAGAAAGCCTGGGCCGCGGGCCACGACTGCCCATTGAGCTGCAAAACCTTGTATCCTTCCGCCGCAGTGCGCAGCATCGAGTAGCTCGTGCCGCCGCCCACGTCGGTCGCGAGCGCGACGCGCACGCCCGCATTGCGCAGCCGCGCTTGATCGAACAGACCCGAGCCGAGAAACAGATTCGACGTCGGACAGAACGCCGCGACCGATCGGCTCGCCGCAAGCGCGGCCACCTCGCTGTCCGCGAGATGAATGCAGTGGCCGAACACCGAGCGCGGCCCGAGGAGCCCGGCGCGCTCGTAGACCTCGAGATAGGTCTGCGTCCCGGGAAAGAGCTTCGCGACCAGATCGATCTCGTCTTCGTTCTCGTCGAGATGCGTCTGGACATAGACGCCAGGAAATTCGTCGGCCAGCGCCCCCGCAGCCTCGAGTTGCGCCTGGCTGGAGGTGATCGCGAAGCGGGGAGTGATTGCGTAATCGAGCCGTCCACGCCGTCCCCACCGCTCGATCAGCGCCTTGCTCTCGTCGTAGCCGCGCTGAGCCGTGTCCGTCAGCGCCGTGGGCGCGTCGCGGTCCATCATTGTCTTCCCTGCGATCATGCGCGCGCCGCGTCGCTCGGCCGCGGCGAAGAACGCGTCAACCGATTGTGGATGCACCGTGCAATAGACCATCGCCGTCGTCGTGCCGCAGCGAAAGAGTTCGTCGAGGAAGAATTCGGCGATGCGGACGCAATGGTACGGATCGGCGAACTTCTGCTCCTCGACGAACGTGTAATTGTGCAGCCAGTCGAGCAGCTGCGCCCCGTACGACCCGATGACCTGGGTCTGCGGATAGTGGATATGCGCGTCGATGAAGCCGGGCATGATGAGGCAGCCCGAATGATCGTCGACCGCCGCGCCTTCGGGAGCCTGCAGGAGAACTTCGCGCGCCTCGCCGACCGATTCGATCCGTCCGTTCGCGACCAGCACCGCTCCGTTCTCGAGATAGAGGCGGGCGGACGATCCGGCTTCCGCCGGATCGTCCCTGAACGTCAGGACACGCCCGCGGATGACGCGCGCTATCGGGCTCAAGGCAGGATGTCCTTCAGGCGCACCGCCGCAATGCGGTCGATCTCGGCGAGGGCCGACGTCGTCTCGGTTTCCGAATCGTTGACGAGCCGGCGCTCGAATGCGGCGAGAACGTCGGCTTTGCTCCTGCCTTTGACCGCCATGATGAAGGGAAAGCCGAAGCGCGCCCGATAGGCGTCGTTGAGCGCGGTGAACCTGGCGAGTTCGTCGGGGCTGAGCCTATCGAGACCGGCGCTCGCCTGTTCCCGCGTCGACTCCGCCGTCAGCGTCTTGGCGAGCGCAAGCTTTCCGGCGAGATCGGGGTGAGCGACGATCAACGACCGCTTCTGGTCGTCCGATCCTTTCGCCGCCGCAGCCGCCATCGCCGCGGCGAGCCCCTCCGCTGTGTCCGCTTCGGCGGTCAGGCCCGCGTCGTAGGCCGCCGCAGCAATCCAGGGCGAGTGTTCATAGACGCCGCCAAAGCGCTCGAGGAACAACACGCGGGTGAGCCGCGAGGGCCTCCATCCGCCGGCCGGCGCGTGTTTGCGGATCCAGTGACGCGCGATGTCGAGTCTGGTCGGCGTCCATATTCGGTCGTGGCTGAGCACGTAATCGATGAATCGGGCCAGCGAAGCCGCCCGTCCGGGGCGGCCGACGAGCCGGCAGTGCAGCCCGACCGACAGCATTTTCGGCGCCACGTCGCCTTCGGCGTAGAGCGTGTCGAACGAATCCTTGAGATAGGCATAGAACTGGTCGCCCGAGTTGAAGCCTTGCACCGTCGCGAATCGCATGTCGTTGGAGTCGAGGGTATAGGGCGTTATCAGTTGAGGCCCGCGCGGTCCTTCGAGCCAGTAGGGGAGGTCGTCGGCGTAGGAGTCCGCGCAATAGAGAAAGCCGCCTTCCTCCATGCCGAGCCGGATGGTGTTGACCGACGAACGCCCCTGGTAGAAGCCGAGCGGCCGAGACCCAGCCACTTCGGCATGAATGCGCACCGCCTCGGCGATATGGCGGGCCTCGATCTCGGGCGGCGTGTCGCGATAGTCGATCCATTTCAAGCCGTGGGTGGCGATCTCCCACCCCGCCTCGTTCATGGCTGCGACCGCTTCGCGGTTGCGCGCCATGGCGGTAGCGACCGCGTAGACGGTGACGGGCGCGGAGCGCTCGGTGAACAAGCGATGCAGCCGCCAGAAACCGGCGCGCGAACCGTATTCGTAGATCGACTCCATATTCATGTGGCGCATGCCCGGCCAGGCCGCGGCGCCGACGATTTCGGACAGGAATGCTTCGGAGGCCGGGTCGCCGTGCAGAATGTTGTTCTCGCCGCCCTCCTCGTAATTGATGACGAACTGCACCGCCACGCGCGCGTTGCCGGGCCAGTCGGCGAAGGGTGGCGTGGGTCCGTAACCGACCATGTCGCGCGGATAGCTGTCGTCGATCGTCATCCCCTCGCAACCCTCGTATGCGCTTGAGCCGCCGCCGGCGCAACGCTACGACAGGATCGTCGTTTGCTCCAGCCCGGCAATTGCTCCAAAAGGGGCGCAAGACATCTCGTCGCCGTTCAAAGTGCCCCATGACCGACATTTCCCTTCTTTTCGAACCGCCCTTTGCACGCGTCGTGCTCAACCGGCCCGAGCGCCGCAATGCGATTTCGCGCGCCATGTGGCGCGCGCTGCCTACGATCCGCGCGGCGATCGAGGCGCGCCAGGACGCGCTGGTTGTGCTCGTCGAGGGTCGAGGCGGTCATTTCAGCGCCGGCGCGGACATATCGGAATTCGGCGAGGTTTATCGCGACTCGGCAGCCGCCCGCGATTACGGCGACGCCGTCCAGGACGGCCTCAAGGCGCTGATCGACATCGATCGTCCCTCGATCGCGGTGCTGCAGGGGAACGCCGTAGGCGGGGGCCTTGGGCTGGCGCTCGCCTGCGACTTGCGCTTTTGCGCGGCCGACGCTTATCTCGCGGTCACGCCGGCGAAGCTCGGTCTCGTCTACGGCCATGCCGAGACGCGGCGTCTCGTCGAACTGGTCGGACCTTCGCGGGCGAAGGACCTCCTGTTCACCGGACGGCGAATCGAGACCGACGAGGCGCTTGCGATCGGGCTCATCGACCGGCGGATCGAGACCGGGCTGCACGACACGGCGATCGGCTATGCGCGCGGCCTGGCGGCGCTCAGCCAGGCGTCGATTCGAGGCGCCAAGCGCACGGTCGAGGCAATCGTCTCCGGTATGACCGTCGAAACGCCGTCGTTCCGGGCGCTCGTCGAATCCGCCGCGCTCGGCGTCGACTTTGCGGAGGGGCGCGCGGCGTTTGCCGAGAAACGGACACCGAAATTCTCCTTCCGCGGCGCGACCCTCCCGCTTCCGCAAGGCTGACGACGAGCGGCCAGCGGCCGGCCGCCATGACGCCCCCAGTCCTCGCGCTTCTCCCGCTGGTTGGTTTCGGGTCCGGCTTCGTCGACGCCATCGCCGGCGGCGGAGGATTGCTGACCCTGCCTTCGCTCGCGCTCGCCGGACTCGATCCGGTCGCGGCCGTGGCGACCAACAAGCTCGCAAGCACCTTCGGCTCCGGTTCGGCGACGCTCGCGTTCTGCCGCGCCGGCAAGGTCGAGCGGGCGATGACGCCATCGGCTGCCGCGGCCTGCGCCGGCGCGGCGCTCGGCGCAATCGAGCTGCCGTGGGCGCCTTGGGCGTTCCTGAGCCAGGCCCTGCCGGTCGCGCTCTGTTTCGCGTTCGCGCCGAACCTGACGAAGCGCAACGCCACGCGCGCCTTTCGCTTGGCCGATTCGCATCGAATTTGGCGCCCGCCATCGGCTTTTACGACGGCGTGTTCGGCCCCGGCGCCGGTCCAGTCTACATGATCGGTTTGGTTAATGTCACTGGATTCGGCCTCAGCCGCGGGATGGACGGCGGGCCGCCCGGCCGTCGATTTTCCCAGCGCCTGCCCGGGCGGGTTTCACGTGACAATTGTGGTTGAGGGCCCCGGGTTGTCCGCGCTTTTCGGCATCGGCGCAGGAATTCCCTGCTCAGGCGAAAAATTCCCTGCATATTCCTTCCCTGCTCGGCGCAAAAAAATTCCCTGCTCGCCCGCGCAGGGAATTGTGCCGCAAGACCCTCGAATCAAAGGCCTTTTCGACGCCGATTTTGCCGAAAAAGGCCGAATTCCCTGCAAATTCGCTGCCCGCAGGGAATTTTTCCCTGCTCGCGGGCCGCTACCCCACCTCCAAGAGCCGCTCCGCCTCCGCCATCTCCACCGACACGATCTGGCTCACGCCGCGCTCCGCCGCCATCGTCACGCCGAACAGCCTGTCCTGCGGCCGCTCATTGTCGAGTTGCGCGATGGCGCTGCGTCTCATGGCGGCGCCGGGCGGGCTGCTCGCCGCGGCGTGGAAATCGGCGTCCGGTGGTTGACGCCTCCAAAGGGTAGAGCTTATAAGCCGGCGATCCAGGCTGGGCCGCAACCCGGCCCCTTTCGTTTTTGAGCGAACGCGCGCGGCAGCGCTCGAGCGCCGCACCCCAAGGAATCGAGTTCATGGCCAATACGAAGTCGGCCCAGAAAGCCGTCCGCCAGACCATCCGCCGGACCGCCGTCAACAAGTCGCGCCGCAGCGAGATGCGCACCTATGTCCGCAAGGTCGAAGAAGTGATCGCCTCCAAGGACCCGAAGGCCGCCGTCGAGGCGCTGAGTGAGGCCGAGCCCCGGCTGGCCCGCGCCGCGCAGAAGGGTATCGTCCACAAGAATGCCGCCTCGCGCAAGATTTCGCGCCTGACCAAGCGCGTCAAGGCTCTCGCGGCCGGCTGACCAACTGATCTCCCATCGAATGAATCTTGTCTGCCGCCGGGGCCAGTGCGGTTTGCGTTTCGGCGGCCCTCGAGACCCCTCGGATGACGGATGTCCCTCCCGATCGGCTCAGCGTGGATCCGGCAAGCCCCTTTTATGACGAAGCGGCGCTCGCGCGAGGCGTCGGCATACGCTTCCGCGGAGTCGAGCGGCGCGACGTCGAGGAATATTGCGTCAGCGAGAACTGGATTCGCGCCCCCGTGGGCAAGACGCGCGACCGCAACGGCAATCCGTTGCTCATCAAGATGTCCGGAACTGTCGAGCCCTATTTCCTGACGCCGCCGGCCGGAGTGGACGCTGCTGACGGAAACTGACGCTGCTTGCGCCTATCAGTGGCGCCGCATCAACGCGGAGCCACTCCCATGCCGGACATCAGTTTTGTTCTCGTCTATGTCGAGGACGTCTCCAGAAGCGAAGCCTTATACACGTCGATTCTCGGGAGGACTTCAATCGAATCCTCGCCGACCTTCGCCATGCTGCCTGCCGCGCCCGGCCTGAAGCTCGGCTTGTGGCGACGCGATGGCGTTAAGCCGACCGCGGGCCGCGGCGCCGGCGGCGAGATCGCCTTCACCGCCAAGAACGAAGCCGAGGTCGATGCCTTCTGCGCCGACTGGCGCGCGCGAGGCATCGCGATCGCCCAGGCGCCGACATCGATGGATTTCGGATACACTTTCGTCGCGCTCGATCCTGACGGGCAGCGCGTGCGTGTTTTCGCCCCCGCGGTCTAGAGCCCTTCGAAGAGGGCGGTCGAGAGATAGCGCTCGGCGAAGTCAGGAATGATGACGACGATCGTCTTGCCGGCGTTCTCCGGTCGACGTCCCACGTCGATCGCCGCGGCGACGGCCGCGCCCGACGAAATGCCGACCGGGATGCCCTCGATTCGAGCCACGAGCCGGGCGGTGTCGAAGGCCGTCTGGTTGCCGATCGCGACAATCTCATCGATCACGCCGCGGTCCAGTATTGCCGGAACGAAGCCGGCGCCGATCCCCTGAATCTTGTGCGGTCCCGGCGCGCCGCCGGAAAGTACCGGCGAGTCCTCAGGTTCGACCGCGACCATGCGCACGCCCGGCTTGCGGCGCTTGAGAACCTGACCGACGCCGGTGATCGTTCCTCCCGTTCCGACGCCGGAGACGACGACGTCGACTTCGCCCTCGGTGTCGTTCCAGATTTCCTCGGCCGTGGCGCGGCGGTGGATTTCGGGATTGGCGGGATTTTCGAACTGCTGGGGCATGATTCCGCCCGGGGTCGAGGCGACGATTTCATTGGCCCTGGCGATGGCGCCCTTCATGCCCTGTGCGGCCGGAGTGAGCACCAGTTCGGCGCCGAGCAAGGACAGCATCTTGCGGCGCTCGATCGACATCGACTCCGGCATGACGAGAATGAGCTTGTAGCCGCGCGCCGCCGCCGTAAACGCCAGGGCAATGCCGGTGTTGCCGGAGGTCGGCTCGACCAGAACGCCGCGTCCCGGCGAAATCCTGCCTTGCGCTTCGAGCGCGTCGATCATGCTGACGCCAATGCGATCCTTGACGCTGCTGATCGGGTTGAAGAATTCGAGCTTCCCGAGAAGGCGCGCGACGACGCTCTTTTCGCGAGCGATGCGATCCATCGCAACGAGGGGCGTATCTCCGATCGTATCTGTGATCGAGGCGTAGATCCTGCCCCGACCGGGCGCTTTCACGGCGCTCTCTGTCGTCGTCATTGCATGGCTCTCCATAAGTGTCGTCGGGCCGTTCGCTTGATAAGCGCACGACCCGACGGTAACACTTAATCCGGAAAGCCTCTATATAACGTTGATAATATCAACGCTAGATAGCAAAATCCCCGGCGGCCTTTTCGTCGTCGAGAACATGGGCTTGCTCGGCCGTCTCGCACATGTTTTCAACCGTGATCGAGTCGAGGTTGGCGAGGAAGGTTTCCCCCGCTTTTCTCACGGTCGGATCAATGACTCGCTCCAGCAGGACGGAATTCGCGCCAAGGTCTTCCGGGTCCGCCGTGCTCAACGACATCGCAGTGCGCACGATTTCGCCGACGGTAATGCGACGGCGCTCGCGCGCGAGTTCGTAACCACCACGCGGACCGCGCACGCCTTTCAAGATTTTTGCGTGGACGAGCCCCTGCAGCAATGTCTCCAAGTGGCGCGGTGGCAGTTTGTGGCGCGCAGCGAGGGCCTTCGCCGCAACCGGCGCAGACCGAGAGTGCAACGCGACATCGACAACGGCGGCGATGGCGAGAACGCTCCGTCGCGATAATAGGTTCATAATCATACCTCCTCGGATGAGCGCCCGGTGGAGCCGAATCCATTTGAGCCTCGGGCGCTCGAAGTGAGCCGCTCGCCCGCAATCAGAGCGACGCGTTCCACAGAACAGACGACGAGTTGCGCTATTCGCGCCCCACGCCGAACCGCAAAAGGCTTTTTTCCAAAATTAATGAGTATGACGCCGATTTCTCCACGATAATCCGCATCGACTGTGCCCGGACTATTGAGAACAGTCACTCCATCGTGCAGGGCCAACCCCGATCGGGGACGGATCTGCGCTTCAAAACCCTTGGGCAACTCAATCGCCAACCCGGTCGGAATCAAGGCCCACGCGCCGGGGGCGAGGACAACCTCGCCATCGGCGGGCAATGCTGCCATGAGGTCCATCCCGGCTGCATCTTCACTCTTATACGCCGGCAATTGCAAGCCCTCGGCATGCGCCATACGCCTGTAAACAATGGGAATCATCAGCGTTTCGCCAGCTCGGCCGCCAGGCGCCGGACGATGCGGTCCGCCACTTCCGCCTTGCTCATCGGCGGCCACGATTCGATTCCTTCGCGGTCGATCAGTTGTACTTCGTTCGTCTCGCCGCCGAAGGTCGACGTGCCTTCCGCCACGCTGTTGGCCACGATCAAATCACAGCCCTTGCGCTTCAATTTGGCTTTGGCGTTTGCGGCGACGTCCTCAGTCTCGGCAGCGAAGCCAATCACAAAGGCGGGCCGGAAAGCTGTTTTTCTTGAGATTTCCGCCAGGATGTCGGGGTTTTCGACAAGGCGCAGCGTCGGCGCCGAATGGCCGTCTTTCTTGATCTTGTCGGAAGAAACATCGGCCACTCGCCAATCGGCGACCGCGGCTGCGCCGATGAAGGCGTCGGCCGGCAACGCCGCCTCGACCGCCGCCCGCATTTGAAGCGCCGACTCCACGTGAATCACGGTTGCGCCGCTTGGATCGAGTAGAGCAACCGGCCCGCTCACCAAGGTAACCCTTGCGCCAGCGCCAACGGCGGATTGCGCAATTGCATGGCCCTGGCGGCCGGACGAGCGGTTTCCGAGGAACCGGACGGGGTCGATGGCCTCGTAAGTCGGGCCTGAGGTGACGACGACATGCCGGCCCGCCAGCGATCCCGAGGTTGATTCGCGCGTATCGGACAGGGCGCTGGGCGCTTTCAGCGTCTGCTCGATCGCCTCGACGATCGCCGGGGGTTCGGCCATTCGCCCGGGGCCGAATTCGCCGCAGGCCATCGGCCCCGAATCCGGGCCAACGACCAGCACGCCATCGGCCTCAAGCCGTTCGACATTGCGCCGCGTCGCTGGATGCAGCCACATCCGGACGTTCATCGCCGGGGCGACAAGGACGCGTTTGTCGGTCGCCAACAACAAAGTCGTCGCGAGATCGTCGGCCAGTCCGCCGGCCATGCGGGCGAGCAGATTCGCGGTGGCCGGGGCGACGACGACCAGGTCGGCGGCGCGTGAGAGCTCGATATGGCCGATCAGCGCCTCGTCTGTCAGGCTGAAGAGGTCGTCCCGAACCGACTCGCCGGCCAGGGTGGCGGCCGAGAGGGGCGTGATGAATTCGCAGGCTGCCGCCGTCATTACGACGCGGACGCCCGCGCCCTGGTCTCGAAGCCGCCGGATCAATTCGAGCGACTTGTAGGCGGCGATTCCGCCCCCGATGATCAGAAGGATACGCGCGGCGGCCAGCGGAGGGGCGGTCAATTTGGTCTCCCTACCGTTCCTTTAACATAAACTTTGCGCTGCTACGAATTTGTTCCGTTCGAAGGGCGGGAGAGTCTTCGCGCCCGCCCTCACGTCCTACAAGACCCAGCGGAAGACGGCGAGGGCCAGAAGCGCGAGGAAAAACCCGGCGACAAGATAGGTCCAGGCGGAGTGGGAGATGTCGTTTTCGAACTGCCTCGCGACCCTGCCCGCGGCCGCAGTTTCCAGTCGAACGACCATGTCCTCCAGACGCTGCGGCGCCTCGACAAGGAAGGCGGCCGCGGACGCAAGGCTTCGGCTCGCGTCCTCCACCCGCCCGCGCGGCCCCAAGTTCTCGGCGATCCACGAGCCGACGACCGGCTCGGACGTCGACCACATGTTTAGTTGCGGATCGAGTTTTCGCGCGACGCCCTCGACGACGACCATCGTCTTTTGCAGCATGACAAGCTCGACTCGGGTCGTCATGTCGAAAAGCGCCGTGATGTCGAAAAGCAGCGTCAAGAGTTTCGCCATCGAGATCTGGTCCGCGGTGCGCGAGTGGATGGGCTCGCCGATCGCTCGTATCGCCTGCGCGAAATCCTCCACCTTATGCACATGCGGAACGTAGCCCGCCTCGAAGTGCACCTCGGCGACGCGCTGGTAGTCGCGCCGAATGAAGCCGAACAGGATCTCGGCGAGGAATCTTCGCTCCTTTCGCCCGAGCCGGCCCATAATGCCGAAATCGACCGCGACGATACGCCCCGATTCGTCGACGAAAAAATTCCCCTGATGCATGTCGGCATGGAAGAAGCCGTCGCGAAGCGCATTGCGCAGAAAGGTCTGGATGAGGGCTTTCGCGAGCCCGCGCGGATCGTATCCGAGCTCGGCGAGACGCTGCGGGTCCGCGAGCGGAACGCCGTCGATCCATTCCATGGTCATGACTTCGCGCGTCGTGCGGTCCCAATCGATCGCAGGCGCGCGAATGTCTGGATCGTCCTTGGAGTTTTCGGCGAATTCCGACGCGGCTGCGGCTTCGAGCCGAAAGTCCATCTCCATGCGCACGGAGCGCGCGAGCGTCTCGATCACCTGGACGAGCCGCAGTCGGCGCGTCTCAGACGCCAGACGCTCGGCCATTCGCGCGGCGAAGAACATGTCGGCGAGGTCGCGCGCGAAGCGTCGCTCGACGCCGGCGCGCAGAACCTTCACTGCGACCGGCTTCGAGCCCTCGCTCGTCTTGACCGTCGCGCGATGAACCTGCGCGATCGAGGCCGCGGCGACCGGTTCGCCGAAACTTTCAAACACCGTGTCGATTTTCGCTCCGAACGCCGCCTCGATGATGCCGACAGCGGTTTGACGGCTCATCGGCGTCACCCGATCCTGCAGGCTCTCGAGTTCGAACGCGACTTTCGGTCCGACGATGTCGGGCCGCGTCGAAAGAAACTGGCCCATCTTGACATAAGAGGGGCCGAGGCGGTCGATCGCGCGGGAAAGGCCGGTTAGCCCATGCACATTGCGCTTGGCGATAAGGTTCGCGAGCGCAAGCGGCAGACGCGCGATGGGAGGCAGCAGGCCGGGATCGACGTCGACGAATGCCCCTTCTCGCGCAAAGACGAAGCCGGCGCGCGCGAGCCTGAGGCCGTGGCCGAACGCGGCGACGATCGACATTAATCAGAGCTTCCAGCCCGAGTGGATGGCGACGACCCCGCCGCTCAATGGCGTCGCTTCCACGCGGGCGAAGCCGGCGGCGGCGATCATGTCCGCGAACAGCTCGGCGTTCGGAAACTTGCGGATCGACTCCACGAGATAGCGATAGGCCGCCCCGTCTCCGGTCACGACCTTGCCGATCGCCGGAATGGCGGCGAAGGAGTAGGCGTCGTAGACGCGGTCGAACATTGGCACGTCGACGTGGGAGAACTCGAGGCACAGAAAGTGGCCGCCCCGCTTCAGCGCCCGAAAGGCCTCGCCGAGCGCCGTCTCGATCCCCGGCACGTTGCGGATGCCGAAGGCGATCGTATAGGCGTCGAACCGCCCGTCGGAAAACGGCAGCGCCTCCGCGTTGGCCTCGACGAAGGCGACCCGATCAGCAAGCCCACGCTTCCTCGCGCGTTCGGCGCCGACGCGCAGCATCTCCGCGTTGATGTCAGCGACGGTGACGCGCGTTTGCGGCCCGCCGGCCCGAGCGACGCGGAAGGCGACGTCGCCGGTGCCGCCGGCGACATCGAGAAGCGCGAAGGGGCGCGACGCCGAGGGACGCACTTTGGCGGCCAGGATGTCCTTCCACACCCTGTGCAGTCCGAAGGACATAAGATCGTTCATCACGTCGTAGCGGTCGGCGACCTTATGGAAGACCGCGTCCACCAGACCCTGCTTTTCGTCCATCCGAACGGTGCGCTGGCCGAAATGCGTGTGTTCCGACGGTGCAGGCATTGAACGTCTCCGTGGAGAGCAGGCGAATTTAGCGCGCCCGACAAATGGCGTATATCGCCTAGTCCATCCGCACCGGGATGCCGGCCTCCGCCATGCGAGCCTTCGCCTCGCGGATCGTGAACTCGCCGAAGTGGAAGATCGAGGCCGCGAGCACAGCGCTCGCGTGGCCCTGCTTGACGCCCTCGACGAGATGCTCGAGAGCGCCGACGCCGCCCGAGGCGATCACGGGAATCGTCACCGCGTCGGCGACCGTGCGCGTCAGTTCGAGGTCGAAGCCCAGCTTCGACCCGTCGCGATCCATCGAGGTGAGGAGAATCTCGCCTGCGCCGAGTTCGGCCACTTCGCGCGCGTAAGTCACGGCGTCGATGCCGGTCGGCCTGCGTCCGCCGTGAGTGAAGATTTCCCAGCGCGGCGGGTCGCCCGGCGCAGAAACAAGCTTGGCGTCTATGGCCACGACGATGCACTGGCTGCCGAATTTCTCGGCCGCCTGACGCACGAATAGCCGGTCAGCCACCGCCGCGGAATTGACCGAGGTCTTGTCGGCGCCGGCGAGCAGCAGATTGCGGATGTCGTAGGTCGTCCGAACGCCTCCGCCGATCGTCAGCGGCATGAAGCACACATCGGCCGTGCGCCGGACGATGTCGAGCAGAATGCCGCGATCCTCGTGGCTCGCGGTGATGTCGAGGAAGCAGAGCTCGTCCGCTCCAGCCCTGTCGTAGGCGATGGCGCTCTCGACCGGATCGCCGGCGTCGCGCAGATTGACGAAATTGACGCCCTTGACGACGCGGCCGTCCTTTACGTCGAGGCAGGGAATCACCCGGGCCTTCAGCGTCACGGGACGGCTCCCTCGGATTGGCTTGAACTGGACGCATTCGCCCGCAGGAGCGCCAAGGCCTCCCGCGCATCGAGGCGCCCGTCGTACAGCGCGCGGCCGGCGATCGCGCCGCCGAGGCGGGCGCAGTCGGGCTCGGTCAGCCGCCTGACGTCCTCGATCGAGGCGAGGCCGCCGGAGGCGATGACGGGAATCGAGAGCGCGTTGGCGAGGGCGACCGTGCTTGCGATGTTGAGCCCCGTGAGCGCGCCGTCGCGAGCGATGTCCGTGTAGATGATGGCCGCGACTCCCGCGTCCTCGAACCGGCGTCCCAGGTCGGGCGCGGAGACGTTCGAGGTCTTCGCCCAGCCCTCGACCGCGACCCGGCCGTCGCGCGCGTCGATACCGACGGCGATCCGGCCCGGGAAGAGGCGGGCGGCCTCGCGCACGAACTCCGGATCGCGCACCGCCGCCGTGCCGATGATGACGCGCGTCACTCCATTCTCCAGCCAACCGCGCACCGTCTTCATGTCGCGCACGCCGCCGCCGAGCTGCATCTTCATAGTGAGCCCGGAGAGAATCCGCTTGACCGCCTCGGCGTTGACGGGCTTGCCGGCGAAGGCGCCGTCGAGATCGACGACGTGCAGATATTCGAACCCCTGATCGGCGAACGCCCGCGCCTGCGCGGGCGGGTCCGTGTTGAACACGGTCGCCTGCGCCATGTCGCCGCGCCGGAGACGCACGCATTCGCCGTTTTTGAGGTCGATCGCGGGAAAGAGAATCACGGGCGCCACTTCAGGAAGTTGGCGATCAGCCTCAAACCGAGGGTCTGGCTCTTCTCCGGGTGAAACTGCGTGCCGAAGATGTTGTCGCGAGCGACGATTGCCGTCACCGGACCGCCGTAGTCCGCGGTCGCGACCACATCAGCCGCATCCTCGGCATAAAGCTGGTAGGAGTGGACGAAATAGGCGTGCAGGCCATCCGGTCCGGTCTTGATCCGGTCGAGCGCCGGATGGGCGCGTTTCACATCGAGCGTATTCCAGCCCATGTGGGGAATCTTGAGCTTCGGGTCGGTCGGCTTGATCGGCGCGACGTCGCCGGCGATCCAGTCGAGGCCGCTGACGATCTCATACTCGAGGCCGCGGGTCGCGAGCAATTGCGCGCCGACGCAGATGCCGAGGAACGGCTTGCCGCGCCTACGCACCGATTCTTCCAGGGCCTCGATCATTCCGGCTGCCTGGTCGAGCCCGCGCCGGCAATCGGCGAAAGCGCCGACCCCCGGCAACACGACGTGCTCGGCCGCAAGAACGTCCTCCGGCCGCGAGGTGACGTTGATCCTGCGCGTCATCCCCGCCTCGCGCGCCGCCCGCTCGAACGCCTTTTGCGCCGAATGCAGGTTGCCCGAGCCGTAATCGATGATGGCGACGGTCACAGCGCGCCCTTGGTCGACGGAACGCGCTCGGCTTGGCGCGGGTCGATCGCGACCGCGGCCTTGAGCGCGCGCGCGACGCCCTTGAAGCAGGATTCGGCGATGTGGTGGCTGTTGACGCCATAGAGCGTCTCGATGTGCAGGGTGAGTCCCGCGTTTCCGGCGAAGGCCTGGAAAAACTCGCGTACGAGCTGCGCGTCGAAGGTACCGATGCGTTCGGTTGGGAACTCGGTCCGGAAGACCAGAAACGGCCGCCCCGACACGTCGACCGCGACCCGGGTCAGCGTCTCGTCCATCGGCAGTAGGCAATCGGCGTAGCGGGCAAGACCCTTCTTGTCGCCAAGCGCCTTGGCGAGCGCCTGCCCGAGCGCGATGCCGACGTCTTCCACGGTGTGATGGTCGTCGATGTGCCGGTCGCCCATGGCGCGCACCGTCATGTCGATCAGCGAATGGCGCGCGAGCTGGTCGAGCATATGGTCGAAGAACCCAATGCCGGTCGAAACGTCGGAAATGCCCGAGCCGTCGAGATCGAGGTTCGCCTCGATGCTCGTCTCCTTGGTCTTGCGTGCGACTGCGCCCTTGCGCATGGGGATCCCGGAGCCTGTAAGGTTCAGGCGGCGTGATAGCAAGCTCCGAAGGGATTTGCCACCCGCGAGGACCCTCCCCGGCCTCCGGCAGGACGAGTCGCCGATCGACATCGCGGACCTTGCCGCCTATCGCGCGGCGGTAAAGATTGCCGTAGAAAAGACCCCGGGCCAGTGGTTTGCTTCCGCAAGGCGGGAGACAGCTCGGCTTCGAAAACAGGCCTCGGTAAGCCTGGCACAAAATTGGGAGGGAACATGTTTCGTGACGCCGGTCGGCGAGAGCCTGCCGCTTTCGTTCGTCGTTGCGGCGTTGCCCGTTCTCGCCGTGCTCGTGCTTCTCGGGATCCTCCGGCGGCCGGCCTGGCAGGCTTCGCTGGCGGGTCTCGTCGTCGGGCTGTTTCTCGCGATCGGCGTCTGGGCGCTTCCGACGCATCTGGCCGTGAGCTCGGTCCTGAACGGCGTCGTGTTCGCCTTGTGGCCGGTGATGTGGATCATAGTCAACGCGCTTCTGCTCTACAACGTCGCGGTCGAATCGAAGCGGTTCGACGCCTTTCGGGCCTGGGTCCTCAATCATCTCCCGAACGATCGTCGGATCGTCCTTGTGGTCATCGGCTTCTGCTTCGGCGCGCTGCTCGAGGGCATCGCCGGCTTCGGCACGCCGATCGCGATCACCTCGTCGCTCCTGATATTGGTCGGATTTCCGACGCTGGAAGCGCTGGTCTTCGTTCTGATCTTCAACACCGCGCCGGTCGCCTTCGGCGCGCTCGGCGTCCCGGTGACGGTGCTCGGCGCAGTGACCGGCCTGCCCGCCGGCGTGCTCGGCTCGATGATCGGGCGCCAGCTGCCGATCATCGCGCTCATCCTGCCGTTCTATGTCATGGCCATCTTCGGCGGCATGCGCTCTGTCCGCGCCCTATGGCCGGCTCTGCTGGTCGCCGGGGGCTCGTTCGCCGCCTGCCAGTTCATTTCGTCGAACTACATCGACTACCCGCTGACCGACGTTCTGTCGTCGCTCGGCTCCCTGATCGCGACCTTGCTGTTCCTTCAGGCGTGGAAGCCGGCGCCCGACCCTGAATTCGCCGTCAAGGCGGCAGGCGAGGAAAGCGCCGCGCGATCGGAAGTCGGACCCTGGCAAGGGTGGCTGCCGTGGATCATCGTGACCGCGGTGGTCATTCTCTGGACAACGCTCAAGGTCGCCCCGATCGGCCAGCTGTCCATCCCTTGGCCCGGCCTCGACAAGGCGATTTCGATCACGCTCTACAATGACAAGCCCTACGCGGCAGTCTGGGCGTTCCAACCTTTGTCGACGGGGACGGCCATTCTCCTCGCGGCGATCGTCACAGCGATCGCCGTGCAGATGAGCCCTTCCGGCTTTTTCACCTGCGTCGGCCATACGGCCCGGCAGGCCTGGCTGGCGGTGGTCACGGTCTGCCTCATCGTCGGCCTCGCCTATCTCATGAACTATTCGGGCATGGCCTACACGCTCGGGCTCGGCGCATCGTCCGCCGGACACGCCTTTGTCCTGCTCTCGCCGTTCCTCGGCTGGCTCGCCGTGTTCCTGTCGGGCAGCGACACCTCGGGCAACGCGCTGTTCGGCAACCTGCAGGTGGTCGCGGCAAAGCAGCTCGGCCTCGACCCGGTGCTGTTCGCCGCGACCAACTCGTCGGGCGGGGTGATGGGCAAGATGATCTCGCCGCAGAACATCGCGACCGGCGTCTCCGTCACAAACCTACGGGGACACGAAGGAATCGTCTTCGCCCGGACCTTCTGGCACAGCGTCATCCTCACGCTTGCGCTCGGCGTTCTCGTCGCCCTGCAGCAATTCGTCTTCCCGGGCGTCATTCCGCACTGAATGGACGCACGCGTTCAGGAGCGCGGGCCCCGTCGCTGAAGAAGAACCCTCGGCCAATATACCGGGCTGAATGCCGATTCGACGCGGCTGGCCCTCGCCGGAACCCGCGGAAGACTCGCCGCCCGCTCCCACGCTTTGCGAAAACGGGCGGCGCGACCTCACATTTCCGCGGACAGGTAGGCCGTCACTTCCATACCTGCGCAGACTTCGCGAACTTCAGGAGTTGTCCATGTCATGGGCAGAATTCCTCAATTTAGGGGGTCATTGCACGATGCGATTTCCGTCGGTCCCCTTGTCGGGGAAGCGGCAGACGAATTTAACATCGCGGCTTCAACTGTCAAATTTTAGGCGCCGGCACGCGGCCAGCGCGAAGCTCGAACGCAGGCTGGCGGGATTCTGCTCGAGATTGCTGACCGCGCTCGCGAGCCATCGTTGCTCCGACCGTCAGCCTGGCGGCGTCCGGTTCCGCCCGAATTCTACCAGCGGAAGGCAAACGGACGGCTTTTCGCCGCGCCCTGAGGCGCGCGGAGGCGGACGGATTATTAATCTGCTATATTTGGATCAGCGCGCGCGGGCGCCCGGAATAGGACGTCATACGGCGACGCCGGCGATGCGTATTGCGCCCGCGACTTCGGCGAGGAAGGACAAGCCCCGTGAAGCGATCGGAAATCAACGCCGCCATCAGGCGGGCGATGGAGCTTTTGGAAGCGAACCGCTGGTCGCTGCCGCCCTGGGCGCATTGGAGGGCCGAGGACTACGCCAAGTCAGGCCCGACGGCCCGCTTCCTGCGCGAGTGCCAGATGGGCTGGGACGTGACCGATTTCGGCTCCGGCGACTTCGCCCGACGCGGCCTCACCCTGTTCTGCGTCCGCAACGGCGTCCAGAGCGACCCGAACGGCAAGCCATATGCGGAGAAGCTTTTGATCGTCGGCGAGGGACAGGAGACCCCGACGCATCGCCACCGCATCAAGATGGAGGACATCATCAACCGCGCTGGCGGCGTGCTCGCGATCGAATTCGCCCACGCCGACAAGGACGGCAAGCCGACCGACGCGCCGGTGACGGTCACTGCGGACGGCGTCGCGCGCAACCTTCAGCCGTGGGAAAAACTGCGGCTCAAGCCCGGTGAGAGCGTGACGGTCGACCGCGGCGTCTATCACCGCTTCTACGGCGAAGCGGGCAAGGGACTCGTGCTGGTCGGCGAGGTCAGCCAGGTCAACGATGACCGAACCGACAATTACTTCCTCGAGCCGGTCGGGCGCTTTGCCGAAATCGAGGAGGACGAGCCGCCGCTGCGCCGCCTGTGGAACGAGGTCGCCGCGTAAGCGAAGGATACGGGACCGCGCCTGTAGCCGTGCGCGGTGAGCGCGGCTAGCGCGGCCAGCGGCAGGCGGCGCCCGCCCCGGGCGCCTCCAACGGGCGCAGGTCCAACGGGCGCAGGAAGCAACTTTTTGTCAGCGCCACGGTTTGTAAGTTCGATCGGACGGCGATCCTGGCGGCCTCGTTCGCCAGTTCGTCGACTCCCCTTCAGTCGATCGCCGTCGCGAGAGCCCTAAAATGAAACCAATCCAGGAACCCATCACCGGCAAAGAGGGTCTCGGAGACCTCAGTCAGCCGCAACAGGCGTTGGCCCAGTTCTACAAGGCGTTCAACACGCGCGATCTGAAGTTGATCGACGACAATTTCGCCCCTGCCGACGACGTCGCGATCGACAACCCGCTCGGCGGCATTCGTCGCGGGTCGGACGTGCCTCACAAGATGTACGAGGCGGTGTTCAAAAGCCCGGCGGACGTCCATCTCGAGTTTTGGGACTACACTCTTCATCGCTTCGGAGACGTCTTCTGGGCGGTCGGCCGGGAACGCGGAACCTACCGGGACGGCGGCGAAGTCAAAGACCTGAACATTCGCACCACCCGAATCTTTCTGCTTCTCTATGGCCGTTGGCGGCAGATCCATCATCACGGCTCGATCGAAGACGCAAAGCTGCTCGCGGATTATCAGAGCGCCGTGCGGTCTCCGAAGGGACTCTAGCCTTCTCCGCGAAGCGGGGAAAGGGCCGGATGGGGTGTGGAAAGCAGGGCGGGCTCGGTGCAGGTTCGCGGTGACGCTCGTGCAATCCGAGTTGGGTCGAGGCAGCGGGCCACACCCCATCCGGCGCTCCGCGCCACCTTCCCCAGCAAAGCTGGAGAAGGAAACGTCCGCGCCTACGCGGCGTCTTCGTTCAAGACCATCAGCGTCGAGGTTCCGTGGGCGAGAACGCGGCCCTTGGCGTCGGTCACGCGCGCTTCCGTGGATAGAATACGCCGGCCCCGCGAGACGACCCGCGCCTCGGCGCGGACCCGGCCGGCATCCATTGCGATCGGCCGCGAGAAGTTCACCTTGGTTTCGATCGTCGTATAAGCGGCGCCGGGGGGCAGCAACGACATGCCGGCGCATCCGGTCGCGCTGTCGACGAGGGTCAGCGCCCAGCCCCCGTGCACCGAGCCCATCGGATTGAGGAAGGCTTCGCTGGGTTCGCCCTCGAACACCGCCGTTCCGTCGCCGACTTCAACCAGGGAGAAGTCGAGCGTCTTCGCCATCGGCGGCGCCGGCAATTCGCCGCGCATGATCGCCTGCAAAAACTCCCTGCCCGTCAGGGCCGCGGCGGCTTTGGGATCGGCGAGGCCGTAGCGTGACTCTGGAGCGTCGAGCATGATCGTCTCCCTTCCATTGCAGATACAAATATTGTATATGCATGGAATGGCCCGCAATGCAAGGCTCTCGCCGAAAAAGAAGCTCGTGACCGACGCGCGCGCCGCGATCGAGGCGTGCGCTGTTTGGAACGCGCGGCTTGCCGCGCGCAGGCTGACCCAGTTCCTGACGGACCATATGAAGGCGTCGGAGCTGAGCGTCGCTCAGTTCGGGTTGATGGCGCAGATCGCGGCCGCGGCCGACGATTCGCTCGGCGCGCTGGCGGAGCGCTCGGGCCTCGATCCGTCGACGCTGTCGCGCAATCTGCAGGTTCTCGAGCGCGAAGGGCTGGTCGAGATGGCGGCTGGTGAAACCGACTCCCGCCGCCGGGCAGTCTGGCTGAGCGAGGATGGGGCCCGGCGCCTCGAAACGGCGCTCGCCGAGTGGCGAAAGGCGCATGCCGAGCTCGCCGCCCTCATCGACGTCGGCGCCGTCCAGCGAATAGCCAAGGCGACGGAGCGGCTGGCGGAGGTGTAGCAACCTGCCGCGGCGCCACCCAGCGCGGTGACGTCCGCTCTCGGAGGCGGACCTTCGCGCCATCGAACTCGACGTCGGCTCGCACCCGTCGATCGACGCCGCCATCGCCAAGATCATCGCCGACCAGCGCCGCATTCGAGGCCGGCCCTACACCGGCTTCGGCAAGCAGGTCCAGGTAGCCTTCGCCAACATTGTGCCGCCAGACGCCGACGCTTCTCTCGTCGCCGACGCCTTCGTCAAGGTCGTCGACGCGCCGTTCGGCAAGCAGCCCTACCGGGTCCATATCGACCCGACCTAGGCGGGTCCCAACGAGGATCGCAGAAGTTTCTTCAAAATGACAATGGTATGGTCGATCAATGACTGTTGGTATCGATAGTACATCTCGTCGCCCATCGGAGTGGCGAACGACTTTGCCTGGCGCTGACATCGATCGCGCAGGCTCGCTAAGCGGCTCAAAATATCCTGCGCTGTAGCACTCGCGTTTTGGTCGGCCAAGACAGCGTGGGTCGGTAAGTCCCATGTCGGCGCGTGGCTAACGATGTCGCCCGCTAGCTGATTGACTTCGGATTCGAGCTTCTCGCGCGCGGCGTCGATCCTCCAGAGGCGAAAGTGACTCAATCCCCTCAGCGCGTTGAAGAGGACCGTTACGGCCATGACGAGATAGACCCAATATGCGGGCGACATGACGTTGACCAACCATGGGAAATACCGGTCCGCGATTTCCGGCTCCCCGGCGAGAAAAAATTGTCTGGCCTCCGACGAAAGCGGAAGCGCGGTCGCCGAGCTTGTCGAACTCGGCGGGTTGCTGCGCACAAACTCTGGAAGTTCCGCGCTCAGCGCGACAAGAAACTCAATGCGACCCGCACGCCTTGCGCAGGGGCTCGTCACGACAAGAGTGTTGACTTGCGGAACCATCGTATCGGCGGTTGGCGTCACGCGCACAAGGTCATAGCGGCCCGCCGGCACCCGCCCCAGACTAAGCCAAGGGTAGCGCCCGACCAATCCCTGCATATCCGGCAAACCCGCAATATCCAGGTCGTATTTGCGAATGACCGAGCGCAAGAATTCGGCATCCTCACGCATGACAAAGGCAGCAAAGTCGAGACTTCCCTGTGCGACGAGACGCGCCTGTTCATCCAGCTCATGGTTGGAAAAATGAATATCGAGGCCAGACAGGTCGGGGGCATCGAGAAGCTGGCGCATCAGGTAAGCGGTGCCTGATCCGTTTGGGCCAATCCCGATAGAGGCGCCCCGCAAGCCGGCGACACCGGCGACGGTGCGACCTCGCCTTTCCAGCAGCAGCAGCGACTCTGGCTGCGGAAGGCGTCCGAGCAGTTCGAGACCGGAGGTTGAAGGAACGGGCGTCCCGTCTTGAATAAATGCGAACTTCTCCATGCAGCGACTGCGGTTCGCAACAAGGCGGTCAACGTTCTCGACCGAACCCGCGGTTGCAACGACGTCAAGACGACCGCCATCAGCCTTAACTCGTTCCGCCAGACGCGTTCCAAGCACATAGTACGCGCCCCCCGGAGTTCCCGTCAGAAGCGAGGCTCGAAAATAGCCGAAATCACGAACCATGCCGAAGGACGAAGCGATGGCGGCGATGATCGCGGCAGCGGCCAAAAGGATTAAGCCACGCATTATGCTTTTGCGTCGCGAGACGGCCTTACCCTCCTCGGGTGTCGGTGACTGACCTTCCATAGTTGGGCCCTAACGCCCCTCGTGCCCGCCTTGGCTGGACCGCCAGCTTTGCACGCGGATGGGTCGGCCGACTAGGTAATTGACACGACGTCGCAAATGCTGCCTCGGCCTTTGGCGCCGTCCAAGGTCATTTCGGAGAACACACTTGCGGCGTAGCAGAACCACCAATCCCGATCATTAAATAGCTCGGGCCTCGTCGTCGACGCTGTCGCGCAATCTGCAGGTTCTCGAGCGCGAAGGGCTGGTCGAGATGGCGGCCGACGAAACCGACTCCCGTCGCCGAACGGTCTGGCCGACCGAGGAGGGCGCCCGGCGCCTCGAATCGGCGCTCGCCGAGCGGCGAAAGGCGCATGCCGCGCTCGCCGCCCTCATCGACGTCGACGCCGTCCAGCGAATCGCCAAGGCGACGGAGCGGCTGGCCGAGGGGTAGCAATCTGCCGCGGCGCCACCCAGCGCGGTGACATCCACTCTCGGAGGCGGACCTTCGCGCCATCGAACCCGCGATCCTGGGTCAATCGCATCCTTGTGGGAACGTCCGGTTGTGCCAACAACGGACAATCGTTTCGAGTTGCATTGGCGATCCGGCAGCCCACAATCTCTTGTTGGCTTCGTCATGTCAGCGACAGCGCACATCCCAGAATTTGGTATTCAAGCCTCGCCGATCTCACGACCCGAATCGATCCCTACTCCGTAGTAATCGGCTCGGCCCGCCGATCTGAATTTGAGAGTAAGCTCGCCTGCCCGCTGGAAGGCCTTCGTCGTATCACTGGCCGTGAGCGCCACGGTAGTGGTTATATCCGAAAGGCTTCCGCCAGCCGCGGCGGTAAGCACCGCTGAAATCATCGTGGGCTCATCCGGTGCTTCCGCTATGATCAGCCAATCGTAGGGTCCCAAAGTCAGATACCAACTGATCAATCGAGCACCGGCGGCCGCGAACAGCTCCGCGACCGCCTCGGAACGGTCCTCCGGCTTCGCAGACATCCCCTTGATGGCCGCGGCGGTGTAACGACCTTGAGAAATGTAGATCGTCATGCTGGTCTCCTCTACATTCGCTAGTTCTATCTACCTGAGGGCAGCCGTCTTACGCCGGATCGACCGCTTCGTCGTATTCTTTTTTGAGCCGCGCGATCAGCTCAGCGGCGGGCAGGATTTTGCCGACGCTGCCGACGCCCTGGCCGCAGCCCCAGATTTCCTTCCAGGTTTTCGGCTTGGCGCGCTCAGCTGATGCGTCGGTGCCGAAACTCATTTTCGACGCATCGGACTCCGGAAGATTGTCCGGATCCATGCCCGCCGCCACAATCGACGGCTTCAGATAATTGCCGTGCACGCCGGTGAACAGGTTCGTGTAGACGATGTCTTCCGCGGTCGAGGTGGTGATCATCTGCTTGTAACCCTCCACCGCATTGGCCTCGGCGGTGGCGATGAAGGCGGAGCCGATATAGGCAAAGTCGGCGCCGAGTGTCCGCGCCGCGCGGATCGCGCGACCGTTGCCGATCGCGCCCGACAGTGCGATCGGTCCATCGAACCATTGCCGGGTCTCCGCCACGAATGCGAAGGGCGAAATTTCGCCGGCATGACCGCCCGCGCCGGCGGAAACCAGAATCAGGCCGTCCGCGCCCTTCTCGATCGCCTTGTGCGCGAATTTCTGGTTGATCACGTCATGAAAAACGATGCCGCCCCAGCTATGCGCGGCCTGATTGAGCTCTTCGCGGGCGCCGAGCGAGGTGATGATCATCGGCACCTTGTGCTTCTCGCAAAGCGCTAAATCCTGTTCGAGCCGGTTGTTTGATCGATGCACGATCTGGTTCACCGCGAACGGCGCCGACAGCCGGTCGGGATGCGCCTTGTCGTGGGCGGCGAGTTCTTTCTTGATCCGCGCCAGCCACTCGTCGAGCAGAGCAGGCGGACGCGCATTCAGCGCCGGAAAAGATCCGACGATTCCCGCCTTGCACTGCGCGATCACCAGATCCGGCACGGAAATGATGAACAATGGCGCACCAATCACGGGAATCGACAGACGACCCTTGAACAAGGCAGGCATGGCCATTCGGAAAAATCCTTTTCGTTATTCAGGGGCAGACCCGATGCTTGGGTTTAAACCCCTCTCGTCCAACAGCGCACTGGAGCCGCGACGAATCCCCTTCGACGCCGTGATAGATGAGCCGCGACGGTCCGCCAAACCAAATGACGTCTCCGCTTTTCAATTCTAGTCGGCGAACCGGGTCTTTCCGCGACAGCCCGCCCGGCCGGGACCAGGCCGCCTCAGCGACAGACCCTGCCTTAGAGGATGCTATTTTCATGAACCATCTCGAAGAGCTCGTGATTGTCGCGGTAGTCCACATGGACGCCGACGATCACCGGTCCTCGAGTGTCAAACGCCGTCTTCATGACCGGGGCGATGTCGTCCGGCTTATTGATCATGAATCCCTTTGCGCCGAATGCCTCGGCATACTTGACATAGTCGAGGCGACCGATGTCGACCCCGACGTTCGGCCGTATTTCAGCTGCTCCTGGACTGCGACCATGTTGCAGCAACGGCATCGTAGACCAGCCGTGCCGCCGCAATGTCTTCCACCGCAATCCCGACAGACTTGAACACCGTGGTTTCGGAACGTTGAGGGACTTTCAGTCCGGCAAACAATTCTCCTGCCTCGGCAAAGATCGGAGCCCCGGACAAGATTACATCGCCCGATTCCTTGAGGACGGCTTCGCGGGAGTCGACGATCAGAGTGTTATGCATGGCGACGTCGTCGAGTTCTCGCCACGTTGGACGGGGAGAGCCTACCGCGTTGATGTGGGCACCCCGCTTTAGCCACTCGCCCTTCAAGAAAGGCTCCAAAGCATTTGTCGCCGTCACGATCACGTCTGCGCCCCGCACAGCAGGCTCCAGCTCCATAGCCTTTGCACCGTGCAGTGCGGCAAAGCGCTGCGCGCGATCCGGTGTTCGGCTCCATACCCTAACTTCGTCGAATTGGCACACATGGCGAAGGGCCTGCAGATGTGCCTTCGCCTGAACTCCGCTCCCTAACAACGCAAGCACTCTCCTATCGTTGTTGGGTGCGAGATATTTCGTGACCGCTGCTGAAACGGCCGCGGTTCGCATCTCAGTAATGAGACGCCCATCCAAGAACGCTAAGGGCTGCCCCGTTTCCGGTTCAAAGAGCGCGATCATTGCTAAAAGTGTCGGCACCTGGGAACCAGCATTCTTCGGGAAGAAGCACACGAGTTTGGCGCCCATCCCGTCCTCGGTCACCGCGGGCATGATGCCTAGAAATCGCTTCCCCTCCTCGATGGTGAGCACAGCGCTTTCTCCATCATTGGTATGAGCTGCTCATACTTCAAGACTTTGGCGACGTCGGCGTCGGAAAGAGTGAGGATCATTGGGACAATGCTCCAAATTAAGCCAAAGGCATTTTATTCAATTCGCGAGTACTGTGTTTTTGGCCCAATTTTGCCAAGGAGCGCAGGCACCGTAGGATCGACTTCGACTTGCAGCACGTAGGGGCCCTTTGCTGCCAGCCCTTTCTTAATGGCTTCCTCCAACTCGGCGGGTTTCGAAACGTAGTCGCCGTCACATCCATATCCCTTCGCAAGTTGCACCGTATCGATCCCGGGAAGATCAAATCCAGGGACGCCGGGCGCAACCAAGTACTCGCTGAAGGACTTGAGAATGCAATATTCGTGGTTGCGAAGAATGATGAACAGAATCGGAAGCTTTAGTTGCGCGGCATTCCAGAATGCCTGAATGACATACTGAGTCGCACCGTCACCCTGCAACGAGAGCACCTTCCGGTTTGTGCCAAGATCCCGTTCGGCGAGCGCGACGCCAACGGCTGCCGGCAGGCCGTACCCGAGCACTCCACTGAACATGGAGAAGAAAGACCTGGGATTTGAGGTTGGCAGCCGATCTTTTAACAGGCCGAGGCTTGAAAGCGACTCGTGGGCGATGACGGAGTTCTCTGGTCGGAGTTTGGCTACCGTATGATAGAGATAATCGGCCGTGATCGTTGACTTCACTTGAGGAGCTGGAAGTGGCGTGAGCGGCTTTGGAGCTTGGCGAGTCGCTTTGGGCAGTAGCTCGACGAGCGTCGCGCACGCACGCGCGGGATCGCAAATGATACTGTCGCCGGCGACGGCGCGTGCGGCCTCCTCCGGACTGTCGGTAATGTGGATCAGTCGGCTTCCCTTTGGCAGATAGTCTCCACGCGACCAGGGATAATAGCGGAACACCGGAGCTCCGATCACGACAATGAGGTCGTAGCCTTCCAGTTGTTTGCAGACCGAGGCGGCGGCACTGAGAAGCGCGCCCTGGAAAAGCGGGTGAGTCTCGGGGAATCCCGGCCTGCCCTCGAATGGAGCCGCCATCACCGCAGCGTTCAGCTTTTCGGCAAGCGCGATGCCGTCGCGCCAACCACCAGTCTGATCGAGCGCCCCGCCAATGACCAGCACGGGCCGCTTCGCAGCCGCTAAGGCATCGGCAACGGGCTGGAGAACGTCTTTGCCCGCGGAAAGGCGAGGTTCGATTTTCCGCAGCAGTGGCGGCTGCAAGCACTCGTGATCCATGTCATCCATAGGGAGTGACAGGTAAACGGGTCCTGCAGGCGCCTGAATGGCCGTGGCATAAGCCCTCAGGAATGCCGCCGGAGCATCTTCGGCCGTGGCCGGCTCATAGCTCCATTTCACCCACGGCATGGCCTGCAGAGTGGGATTCTTGTTCGTCAGATAGGGCTCGTGAACCAGCATCGTCCGAACATGCTGGCCGGCCGTGATGATCATTGGCGTGCGGTTGTACCAGGCGGTTTCGATATTGCCCATGCCGTTACCGCTGCCCGCCGCGGTATGCAGGTTTACATGTACCGGCTTGCCGGTGGCCTGCGAATAGGCGTCTGCGGTCGCGACCGCCACCGACTCCTGCAATGACAAGATGTACTCGAAGTCGGACGGGAAATTTTGGAGGAACGGTTCCTCGGTGGAACCGACATTTCCGAAAATCTTCGTCATTCCTAATTGACGCATAAGGTCGAACAGCACGTCGCGCACTTTTCCAGGGGTAAGGCTTTCCGCTACCTGGAGTTCCTTGGTCTTCTCGTTGGGGACCGCTGCGTTGGTCATCTTTCGCTCCCTGATGTCGAGGTGTGGACAGGCCCTCTCGGGCCGAAGATAAAAACTAGGCCATCACACAGAGGCCCCGCGCACCAGGGAGCCCGACGAGCCGGGATAGCCCGACGCAAGATCCCCAATGAGGCGCAGTCCCAAAGCCCCAGTCCCGGCATGATTCCCGGAACGAAAGCGACAAAGCCCGGCCGGCACGATCGCGGTCGCGCCGTTGAAACGGAAAACCGGCGGCCCTTCGGTTCGGGCCTAATGCGCGAACGCCACACGGATCAGGTCCTTCACCGCCTGAACAAAAGCTGCCGGCTTTTCCTTGGGCACGTCGTGCCCGACACCCTCCAGCACACGGCGTTCATAGTGGCTGGTGTAAAGCGTTCGTTGGTCCGCTGAGAACGAGACCGGAAACAGCGGGTCGCTATCCGGAGCAAGCGTGAGTGTGGGCGCCGAGATCTTTGGACGTCGCCAAAGTTTCTCCTCGAACTGCTGTACCGTCGGGTCGCTCTCGGCATTGCCGTACCAATAGCGGTAGCAATGGATGCTCGTGTCGACCCAGTCGGGATTGCGAAAGGACTTGGCGCTCTGCTGGAAGAATGAATCCTCGAACCGCCACTTGGGCGACCAGGCTTCCCAACACTGGCGTGCGATATCGTCACGTTCTGCGGCCAGTATAGCCGGGCCATTTGGCGCGTTCATGAACCACCGATACCAGGTTTGCCGAAGCGCGACCGCGTCGCCGGGCTGCTTACTGAGCGCTGGAATGTCAAGAATCGTGTAGCCGTGCACGCTAACGAAGGCCCGCACCCGCTCAGGCCATAGCGCCGCGACGGCGCAGGCGGCGCGGTTGCCCCAATCGAACCCAGCGAGGATGGCCTTTTGAATGTTCAGCGCATCCATCAACTCAACAATGTCCCTGCCCAGGGCCGACTGCTGGCCCGATCGGAAGATCTCGGGCGAGCGATAGACCGTCGGTCCAAAGCAGCGTAGATAGGGGACGATTACCCGATGGCCGGACTCAGCCAACGGCCCGACCACCTCGTCAAAGCTTCGCGGGTCATAGGGCCAACCGTGCAGCAGGAAGATCGGGTCGCCGGATGCCGGCCCCGTCTCCTCATAACCGATGTTGAGCGACGGTGTCTGGGCCATTTTCTGCATGGTTTGTCCCCCTGCCTTGGCGGGCAGAGCCGCGGCGACGGCAAAAGCCGCCACGCCTAGGAGCGCTGCCCGACGATCCAGTACGACAAGCGCATCGTCCGAGGACGCGGAACGCGATATCGGAGCGGCTTCAGTTCCGACGGAAACGCCATTCATCGACACAGCCCCTCGACGCCGCGGCGTTGGACGAGGTTTCGGAGGCGGCGGATCATCGGGCGGCGCATCCAACGTTAGCGATGGCTGCCGAGGCGAGCGACCGTCCCTCCGAACTTATCGGACCGAGGTCGCCCCAAATCAAACCGGGGTCGCAGGGCGACCACACCGCGTCACTTGCGCAGCGTGGCAATGAAACTGCCGATTGTCTTTCGCGATCGCACGCTATTTGCGAAATGGCATGATCGCTTCCAACGCGGCCTGAACGAAACGACTGGTTACGTTCTGGCGGTCGCAAGATCGTGCCACCGTCGCCATGTCTGCGGCGGCTGACCTACGAAGCGACTGAAGACGATCGTGAAGTGTGACTGGGCCTGGAATCCGACCGACAACGCGACATCCGCCACCGACATGCTGGTTCGGGCGAGCAATTCCTGGGCGCGCTCGATCCGCCTGCGGAGCAGGTATTCGTGAGGTCGCAGACCAGTGGCGGCTCTGAATTGCGCCGCAAAATGCATGGGCGTCAGGCCGACCGCCGTCGCCACGTCCGCAGTGCTCATCGATTCCGCGAGATGCTCCTCGAAATAATCCATAGCTCGCTTCAATCGCCATCGCGAAAGCTCCGCTATCCTTGGTCTCTCGCAAGGAGCTGCGCGATTCGTCGAGGCCAGAAGGCGTGCGACGACGGCCGTGTTGATGGAATCCCCATAGAGGTATCCGAGCGGGCCGCCGATCTGGTCAGCCGCAAGCAGAGAGTGTCCAAGTCGCTCGATCACGGAGTCCTTGGACAGGCTAATCATGGGAGAAAGCGTTGCGATCGGAATGCCGGGGATTTCGTCGGCGCACTCCGCAATCAGCTTGTTGGGCACATGCAAGTGAAGGATATCGTAGGATCCACGGAAAACACAGCGGACCGGCGCGGCGGGTGTGGTGACGTGGAACATTCCAGGCATGGCGACGCGATCGTGCACCGTTCGGCCGGCCACCTCAAACCGAATGTTCATCCTCCTGAGTACGAGTTTGAAGATGTGACAATCGTCCGGCGTTTCAGCGAAAAATTCCTGCGTTTGCTCGCTAACGGCATGCCATCGCGTCGCTATCGCTTTTGGGCGGGACCCCATCGTGGCGTGTTGCGGCGGCGGCGCTCGCCAAACCCGTTCTTCGCCAATGACGCTTATCGGATAGGCTGGACTCAAGCCGGATCCATTGACCGGAGGCGAAATCGTGATCTTCTCAAAACGGGACATTAGTTCGCCTCCACAATAGATAGAGTCATGAGATCGTAACGGACAATTCGGGCGCTCCCGGGAAGGATCAGCATCTGACAGGCGAGTCGATCGCGCCTTCGAGACATTTCGCGAGCGCCTTTGCGATTTTGACTCCGCGCTCCCGGCGCAGGTTCGCTTCGGCCGCGCCTTTGTCCAGCTGGATGGCGTTGGATGCAGCTTGAACGGACCCAACCGCCGCGACGCTCGGCGCCAGCCCTGCTCCAATAAACGAGGTGTCGATCACGATCTTCGCGGATTTCCGTTCTCCAATGGTCTCCGGCCCGCCGGGGTCCGGCCTCCGGCTGCAAAGTCGCGCAGCCGGATTTTCATGACGCTACGGTGATCGGTCGCGAAGTCGCCGGACATCAAGGTCGCCCTCGACGCCGGAGAACCGTTTGGGCGCACGCCTTCGAA
>Ga0074044_10000504_pt1 | contig 37604 bp, 31 predicted proteins | sample BogForMeECP23OM1_FD_94443 | JGI IMG/M metagenome (GOLD analysis project Ga0074044, IMG submission 94443) | Bog forest soil microbial communities from Calvert Island, British Columbia, Canada - Bog Forest MetaG ECP23OM1 | ecosystem: Environmental > Terrestrial > Soil > Wetlands ...
CTGATAAGCGAAGACTTTATCATCGCCGCATTTGAGGCACTGGCCTGAAGGCGTCGGGAATGTGGCATGGCTAAATTCGTGCAGTATGTCCCACCAAAGTCGTCTGACTTCAGACGCCCCACCAGCAGATACGCTACGAACAGATCCGAGAACGTGTGCTCTTGGGTAAAGGCGGCGGACCATCCTATTTAATGCGAGCAGGCGAGCGTAGGGAGGTAACGGAAGTTTGATGGAGTGCGGGCTGAGTGTTTTTTCCCAATTCAGCCCGGCAGTACCGCGTCCAACATCATTCGTCAGTGGGTCGAACTGAGTCAGTGGTTCCCCTCATTGACACCCGCTATGGGGAACCTTGCCGGCAATGGCACAATTGGGACTACGTATCTTCCATTCGCGAATTACTCTCCGCCTGAAAAGCGGCTCCGCTCGGGATGACAAAACGTAGGGTGAGCCAAACTGCACCACTACCGATACGTGTATCCGCTGGACTCCAGAGCGAAAGCTTTTTCGTACAATAAACGTACAATGGATCGGGCAATGGGGCCTTTTTCGCCGTTCAGGCAGTTTCTGGAATCAGTAACTTATGTGTTATCAACACGCTGAATAGTTCGACTCCCGCCGCCTCCGCCAACTTCACCGGCTTTAGTTCAACCTTTGCAATCGTCACAGCAGACCCCAGTTGCAGCGATGCTCGCAGCCGGCTTTTCACTGGTGTATGCTCCAGTACTCTTGGCTGCCTTCGCTGTGGCGACCGTGGTGGCGATCGCTCTTGCCACGACCTTCTTGGCGATGATCTCTTCCGCCACGATCGTCTCTGCGACGATTTTCTCCAGGGCGATCAAGTCGATGGCGACGATCGAGCCACGCGATCCAGGCGGTCAGGCCCAGCCGCTTCGCGATGAACGTGAGAGCAACTAGAGACAACAGCGTGACCAGGCAGGCCGCCGCGTGATGGATTAGCGTTTGCATCATCGGAACATCCTCCCGGCTCTCGCAGCATTCATCGGATACTGTCCTTGAGCCTTCTCCCTGCCATTACTAAGCTGCCGGCAACGGCTTAGGCGCTGCGGCTTTCGTCAACTCCCCTTCGGGCTTTCGATCGAGCCATGCAAACGTCAGACGCACCAGCAATACGTTCACCAGGATTGAGATCAAGGACGCGGCGATCACGGTGCTGAAGACGTTTTCGGCCACGATCCCCGACGACCGCGCGACTTGCACGACCACGAACGAGAGTTCGCCGATCTGCGTCAGCCCAGCGGCCACTCCAATTGCAGTCCGCATCGGATAACGGAAGAGCCACACGACCACCGTCCAAACCAGAAATTTGCCGGCCACGATGAGAAGTAGCATGAATCCGAGAAGCGGCAAGCTGTGGAAGAGCAGCTTGGGATCGATCAGAGTGCCGAGCGAGACGAAGAACAGGGCTACGAAGGCGTCGCGCAGCGGCATCAGTTGAGTATGCGCATCATGCAGGTCGGGCAAGGCACTGATCGAGAGTCCGGCCAGAAAGGCGCCCAGAGCTACCGAGAATCCCACCGCCTGGGCCAGGGCAGCAGTTCCCAGGCAGATTGCAATTGCGACCAGCAGCAGAAGTTCGGTGTTACACGTGAGCTTGACCCGACGCAGGAGTCGCGGAATCGCCTTGATCGCGAGAAATACCAGCGGCACCAGCAGGACCAACGCCTTGCCAAGAGTCCATGCGGCCTTCGCGAAGCGGCCATCTCCGGAGCCGCCAAGTGCAGGAAGAACGACCGTCATGCAGATCACGGCGAGATCTTCGACCAGAGTGATCCCGATCATCACGCGGCCGAGAGTTGTATTCAGTTTTCCGGAGTCGGTCAGCAGGCGCGCCAACACCATCGTGCTCGCCACTGAGATGGTCGCGCCGATGACGACTCCTTCGGTAAGCGTCCACCCGAGGAATTTTGCCGCGCCGGCTGCGATGCCCACGAGTAACAGAATTCCAATGGGAGCACCGACGAGGGCGACCCATTTCACGCGCATCAAATCCGGAATCGAAAACTCAACTCCGATGGAGAACATCAGCAGGACCACCCCGACTTCGGCAAACACTTCGAAGGTGTGCAGGTCGGACAAGTGAGGACCTGGCGTAAACGGGCTGATTGCGATCCCGCCGAAGATGAATCCAAGAATCAGAGGCAGTCGAAGACGCCACGCCACCAGCCCGCCAAATACAGCGGCCACGAAGATGTAGGTCAGATCTCGGAATAGAATCGGGCTCGCTTCCATTTTTTCAGCCTCCAGGCAGGCGGCTTGACCCGCCTGTCTTGAAATCGCCACCACCTTTTTCTTCCAGCCCTGGCGGTTGGCGTTATTTTCCCTTATCGAATCCCGTGCAGACTAATGACGGGGCGAGTTCGCCGCTCGGCCTTGCCGTACCGGAGATCGCGCGGGGCCATCGGATCATCTTCGCCCTAAGCGACCGAAGCCCGTAGACTTCCGCCCGAGTTCACGAAAACGGTGATCACAGAACGGCGATCGATTTACGTCGCGACATCGACTTGCTTCGATCCGTAGAACGAGTACAGCGCAATAAAGATGTAAGCGAACAGCGGGACCACATACGCCCAGGCGATGCTGTGAAGTTTCTCGGAAATGAGGCCCATCACCGGAGTGAGAACCGCGCCGCCTACGATTGCCATCACCAGCAGCGAGCCTCCGATCTTTGTGTTTGGACCCAACCCTTTCAGACCCAGCGCGAAGATCGTGGGGAACATCAGGGACATGAAAAAGCTGGTGAGAAAAACGCACCACAAGCCGAACCATCCCGGAAATAAAACGCCGAGCGAAACCAGTGCGATGTTCGCGATGCTGTATGCACCCATCAGCCGGTTGGGCGCGATCGTACGCATGAGATAGGCCGAAGTGAATCTTCCCACGCCGAACGCGGCCAGTGTGCCTGTCAGGATGTAACCAGCAATTTTTTCAGGCAGATGTGTCGATTCCTGAATGTATTGAATGAAATAACTCCAGGTCCCGACCTGCGCGCCGACATACAGAAATTGCGCGACGACCGCCCACAGGAAATGAGGATAGCGGAACAGTTCTTTGAAGTGGCCGTGGTCGCCGGGGCCGCTCCCGTGTTCACTCTGAATAGGCGGAAACTTCGTGCGTACGATCAGGAGCGCCCAGAATATCGCCACTACGCCGATGACCAGGTACGGTTTGACCACGCGCAACGTTTCCATCCGAAGATAGGCTTCATACAGGCCTTGAGCTTTGCGCGCGGCAATTTCCTGCGGGGACAATTCGATACCGGAAAAAATGAAAACAGTTCCGATTAGCGCGCCGGTGATCGCTCCAATGGGATTGAATGCCTGCGAAAAATTCAGCCGCCTCTCGGAGCTGTCGGGATCGCCCAGCTGCGCGATAAACGGATTGGACGCCGTTTCCAGAAAAGACAAGCCGCTGGCAATCACGAACAACGCGCCGAGAAAGAATCCATAGCTTCCAGCCCGCGCGGCGGGCCAGAACAGAAAACAACCGCTTCCGAATAGGAGCAAACCGATAACAAATCCTGTCTTATAGCCCGCCTTCCTCATAAGAAGAGCGGCCGGCATCGCCAGGAAAAAATAGCCCACATAAAAGGCAAACTGGACGAGCCCGGCCTGGGTACGCGTAAGAGTAAAAGACTTCATGAACTGACGAATCAAAACGTCATTCAGGTTGGCGGGAATCCCCCAGAGGAAGAACAGCACGGTGACAAGAACGAAGGGGACAAGCTGCCCCACAGGAAACAGCGCGCGGGCGTGCTCCGCTTCACTTGACGGCTTGAGCTTGCCTGGGATCGCAACATGCATGGTGTATTTGTTTACGCCTGCAGAAGAGGAAAGTCCACTCTGCACGCTGCACCCGCCAGCCCTCGCTATCACAGACTCGTCATGCAAAGTTCTCTGGTACACTGTCGCGGATGAGCGTGACATCGCGTAGACAATTTCTTGGGACGTGCGCCGGTGCGGCCGCCGGAGCTTGGCTTCTGCCGGAGTTGGTGCGTGCGGCCTCGGGTTCTGCTCCTTCCGTGAATTTTCCTTCTGCGCCACGGGATCGCGTGTCGGTGGCGGCATATCCGTTTCGCGAGTTTATTGTGGGCTGGAAGGGCTGGGACGGCAATTCTGCCAGCAAGACACCGGCGGCACAGCGGATCGAGTTAATCGATTTCGCGGCCCACGTGGCTGAGAAATTCAACGTGCACAAGATCGAGCCGTGGAGCCCCGTCTTCCCTTCGACCGATCCCAAATATCTAGATCAATTCCGCGCGGCTGTGCAGAAAGCCGGCTCCTCTGTTGTAGACATCGCCGTCGACGAGCGTCATAGCCAATACTCTCCCGATGCGGCGATACGCGACATGGCCGTGACTTCGAGCAAACAATGGATCGACGTAGGCGCTGCGCTCGGTTCGCCGAGCATTCGCACGCACGTTCATGGAGCGAAAGACACGAAGCCGGACGTAGGGCGCGCGGCCGACACGCTGGCTCGCGTCGCGGACTATGCCGCCGCTAAGAATGTTGTGGTGCATCTGGAGAATGACGACCCGGTGAGCGAGGATCCATTTTTTATTGTGCAGGTCATCGACAAGGTGAAAAGTCCGTGGCTGCGCGCTTTGCCGGATTTCGGCAACTCCCTGGCTGCACACGACGAAGACTTTGCCTATCGCGCAATCGACGCTATGTTTGCGCACGCCTACGGCATTTGCCACGTCAAGGATGGCGAAGAGAACGATCAGGGCAAGATGGTGCATGTGGACCTGGCGCGGACCTTCGGCATTCTCAAGAAGAACGGCTACAAGGGATATTGTTCGATTGAGTACGATGCGCCGGGCGACCCGTACAAGCCGACGGCGGAGCTGGTGGAGAATACTGTCGCATTTCTTTCGTAGCGAGAGCGGCAGATTCCTCTCTGCGCTCGGAATAACAATTCACTTCGGAGAACCAGATGGCAGGACAGGGCGTTGGTCGACGCGAAGTGTTGCGCATTCTCGGAACGGCAGCGGCCGCTGCACACTTTCCTGGGTTCAGCCGATGGAGTTTCGCTTGCGGCCACATCGGAAATGCTGCATTGCAGGTCAAGCCGGCGACGTATCATCCACAGTTCTTCACGGTCGCTGAATACGCAATAGTGGAACGGCTGACGGACATCATCATTCCGAGCGACGCCACTCCGGGCGCCAAAGAAGCGGGCGTGGCCGAATTCATTGACTTCATGGTGGCCAGCGACCCCGAGCCGCAATATCCGTTCCGCACCGGACTGACCTGGCTGAATGCGCACAGTGAGCGCAACTTGGGGCGGAAGTTCGTAGAACTGACGGCGGAACAGCAGAATTCCCTGCTCGAACCTCTCGGCTTCAAAGACAAGGCACGGCCGGGCGAAGAGGACGGGCGCAGGTTCTTCAGCCTGATTCGCGAGTTTACCGTGACCGGTTTTTATACTAGCGAGATCGGATACAAGGAACTGGACAACCCGTCGTTGAAGTTTTATTCAGAATCGCCGGAGTGTCCGCACAAAGGCGATCCCGAGCACCGGCATCTTTCTCAAGCGAGATCGTGAAAGAACTGAAAGCTCGAATCGTGAGTCGAATCCGAAGCTTGAACCGCAAAGCGCGCAAAGAACACCCGCTAAGATCGCAAACAAAATCAACAATGTTTAAATAGAACTTTCTGGAAGATACGGAAATCATGGCCAAACAAATCTACGACGTAATCGTGATTGGAACCGGGGCCGGCGGCGGCATGACGATCAAGACCTTGTGTGAAGCGGGGCTGAAAGTATGCGCCCTGAACATGGGGCGCAGGCTTGATCCGGAAAAAGATTTTCGCTATCACCGCATGCCCTGGGACATGAAGTTTCGCGGGCTGGACGATCCCGACTATCGCGCGAAATCTTTTGGCTACATGGACAACGAATACACCAAGGCGGCATGGGATCACGAGATTCCCTTTACCACCGCGCCGGGGACGAAGTGGATGTGGCCGCGATGCGGCGCGGTCGGCGGCAAGACAAATTTCTGGGGACGAAGTTCGGCGCGCTTCAGCGAGATTGATTTTCGCGCCGCTTCCCGCGACGGCTACGACGTGGATTGGCCAGTTACGTATGACGAGATCAGTCCTTATTACACGCGCGTGGAGAAAATGATTGGCGTGGCCAGCACGGTGCAGAACCGCCCCAGCAACCCGGACGGTTCCTACCTGCCGCCGTTCAAGTATCGCTGCCTCGATTTCATTCTCGAGGCGGGATGTAACAAGGTCGGGATCCCGTATCTTCCCGATCGCTGCGCCCAGCTGACGCAGCCGCATGAAGGACATCCGGCATGCCATTTCTGCGGCGAGTGCACCACCGGCTGCGATGTCGGGGCGTTTTTCTCGACGCCATATTTTCTGCTGCCAAAAGCGGAAGCGACGAACAATCTGGAGTTGAGGACCGACGCACTGGCGAAAAATATTCTGGTCGATGAAAACGGTCATGCGTCGGGCGTGGCTTATATCGACCGCAAAACGCGGCAGGAAGTCGAAGTTTACGGGCGCGCCGTCGTGGTTGCGGCGTCGTGCATCGAGTCGGCGCGCATTCTGCTGAATTCGAAGTCACGGCAATGGCCGAACGGTATCGCCAATTCGAGTGGACAGCTCGGAAAGAACCTCTGCGATCATCTTTATGGCGACTCGGCTCGGGGATACCTGCCGCAATTGCTGGGGCAACCGAGTTTTCCGGACCACGTCTCCGACAGCACGATCGCCTGGATGCCGCGCTGGCAGAATCTGAAGGACCCGCACGAGGAGAAATTTATTCGCGGGTATTCGGTCTATCCCGACGGCGGGTGCAGCGAATTTCCCTGGTTTGCGACCGACCTAGACGGCTTTGGATCGTCATTCAAACGCGAGGTCAAGAGGCGCTATCCGGCTCCGGTAAGCTTTGGCATTCAGGCGCCTTCGCAGCGGTCGGATACGAACTTCATGGATCTCGATCCCGAAGTGAAAGATCCGTTTGGAATTCCAGTGGCGCGCATGCATTTCCAGTGGGATGAAAATGTGCTGAAGATGTGGGAGCACTCCAAGCAGGCGTGCGCCGAGGTGCTGCGTGCCGCGGGAGGCGAGTTCGAGGGGGCGGGCGACGGTCCGGAAATTCCGGGCTGGAGCCTGCACGAGACCGGCACCTGCCGGATGGGAAATGATCCGAAGAACTTTGTGACCAATCGTTTTGGACAGACCCACGACGTGCCCAATCTTTATGTGTGTGATGCCAGCGTCTTTTTGAACTGCACCGACAAGACCACTACGATCAGCATCCTGACGTTCTCGCTGCGGACTTCCGAGTTCCTGATCGAAAACTTCCGCCGCGGCGAGCACCGGGCCGCGTGAGTGCGAAAGTTGAATTCGTTGTTGTGCAGCGCTACAGTGCAACTCCCAACTCTAAACTCGGCGTGAGGACAATATGAAGCGTGATCCGATTCTATTGAGCATGTTGTGCCTGCTGGTATGCGTTTCGGCATCGGCAGCCGATCGTAAGTACATCGTGAACTCTCGGCCCGCGGACGCGAAAGCTCTGCCGTTCAGCGAAGGCGTTCTGGCGGGTGACACACTTTACATCGCCGGACATCTTGGCCTCGACCCGAAAACGGGGCAGGCTCCGACGAACCCGGAGGACGAGCTGCGCCTGGTGATGGAGGGCGTCAAGCAGACCGTCGAGTCCGCGGGCCTGACCATGGACGACGTTGTTTCGGTCCAGATCTTCTGTACCGATCTGAATCTCTACGGAGCTTTCAACGGCGTGTACCAGACTTATTTTCACGGCGATTATCCGGCCCGGGCATTCATAGGAACGGACAAGTTGCTGCGGGGAGCTCACTTTGAAATCATGGGAATCGCGGTGAAGCGATCGCGCTGAGGCGAGTATTGGGGTAGTGGTTTCGTTTGGCTCACGCTCGAAGCCGGATAAGACTTCGATCCTTCGCTTCGCCTGAAAAACGGCTGCGTTCAGGATGACACTGTAGGGTAGGAAATCCCAACTCCATATTCGTTTTTCATTCGCCCTGGGAGGCAGTTTTGTGGTACATGTATAGGCCATGCGCAAGGCCGTTAACCATCTCAAAAAATCTGACCCCGTGCTGCGCGCCATCATCGAGCGCGTGGGGCCGTGTCGCATGGAATATGGCACGCCTGAATTTTCCAATCTGGCCGAGTCCATCGTCTACCAGCAACTGAACGGCAAGGCCGCAGCCACGATTTTCGAACGATTTGCCGCGCTCGCGGGCGAACCGCTGACTCCAGAAAACATTCTCAAGCTCACGGACGAGCAATTACGAAGTGTTGGATTGTCGAAGCAGAAATCCTCTTATATGAAGGATCTGGCGGCCAAGACGCGCGACGGCCTGCTCGACTTTTCGAAATTGCCGGAACTCAGCGATGAAGAAGTGATCGAGCACTTAACTCAGGTGAAGGGCATCGGCGTGTGGACCGCGCATATGTTTCTGATGTTCACCTTGAAGCGTGAGGATGTGCTACCCACGGGCGATTACGGCATTCAGGCGGCTATGAAGAAGCACTACCGCAAGCGAAAGATGCCCAAGCCGAAAGAGATGGAGAGAATCGCGCGGTCCTGGTCTCCATATCGCAGCGTGGCCTGCTGGTACTTGTGGCGCAGTCTGGACATCAAGACCCTCTAGGTCAAGGATTGCGCGAAGACAGCCGAACTTCTCTGTGATCCCTGTGCCCTCTGTGGTTAAATGATGAACGATGGCTGATTCGAAGATTCGCGTGCTGGTGGCCAAGCCTGGGCTCGACGGTCACGACCGTGGAGCAAAGGTCATAGCACGCGCACTCCGCGACGCGGGCATGGAAGTGATCTACACCGGCCTGCGACAGACGCCGGAGATGATCGTGAACGCTGCACTCCAGGAAGACGTGCAGGTCATCGGGTTGTCGATTCTTTCGGGGGCGCACAACGCCATCGTGCCGCGCGTGATGGATCTGCTCAAGCAGAACAAGATGGACGACGTAATCGTGGTCGTCGGCGGCATCATCCCCAACCAGGATATCGACGGCCTGAAGCAGGCGGGCGTGGCCGCGATTTTTCAGCCAGGCACCGCCATGGATGACATTGTTCAGTTCATCCGAACGCACGTGAAGGGGCCGGGCGTGCCGGCGGCCGGCTGATGACTGGAGTCAACGCCTCCCGCATCAAGGATCTCCTCGCAAAAACCATCGGCCCAACGCCGTGGTATTGGAATACTTTTCCGTCGTTTCAGTCCTTGGCCGGGCAACGTTTTGTCTGGACGCACCACGGAGAGCAAGGTCCGATCGGCCATCTGGTGACGCTCGGTCTGGCGCAGGAACCGGACAAAGCCCGCCTGGCGCTGAATACTTATTGCCGTCCATTTCTCGTGCCTCCGAATTTTTTGGGGATCTGGTGCCCGGAAGGGCGCAACATTCGCGTGACCTGCTTCGATCCCGATCAGCTTAAAGCGTTTGACCTGGCGGAAGTCGCCGGCTGGTTCAAGCCGTCTTCAGACCGGATCTATGCAGCGACGGCTCCGCTGGCCGAGTTCGAAGTTCCGCTTATGCTGGCGCCCGGCATGCACAACGTCGAAGTCCCGAAGGAACTGCAGACCGTGGATGAGTTGATCGTTCCGACCAGCTACAAGGCAATGTCGAACGACGATCCAGCGTTCGCGCTTTTCGTTTTTTACTTGCAGCCCGGGCTGGTCGAGGTGCTTCCGCAACAGTGGTTCACCGCAGCGCAATACCGCGTGGGCCAGCAGTGGATCACGCGGGCGGCTCGCGATCCGGAGTCGCACCGCATATTCGGCGAGTGCTTTGGCCTGGGAACTTTCCTGCTGGAGGAAGACGGCCGCCGTCTGGCGGAGTGGGTCAGCACGAACGCCTTGTAGTGCTCCGCGCGTTGCGCGGTTCCGCCTGCGTGGTATACCGTAATCAGTCCACTTCTGAAGCCCATGGCCGATCGCAACGACACTTATACGGCGAACTCGCCTGCGCCTGCGAACGTGCTGGCCAGCAAGGTTGACCCCACTTCTGCGCGTTTTGAGGCGAACATGCGCTTTCTCGCGGACCTGATGTCGCAGATCCGCAATGAAGAAGAAATAATTTCCGAGGGCGGCGGCAAGAAAAATATTGAAAGCCAGCACAGTAAAGGACGCCTGACGGCACGCGAGCGCATCGAGCTGCTGACCGATCCGGGAACGTTTTTCGAACTCGGCCTGTACGCCGCGCATGGCATGTACGAAGAGTGGGGCGGAGCGCCCGCGGCAGGTGTGATCACCGGCATGGCCCGAGTGCAGACGCGGCTGGTGATGATCATCGCCAACGACGCAACCGTGAAGGCGGGAGCGTTTTTCCCGATGACATCGAAAAAAGTGATTCGAGCGCAGAACATTGCGATCGAGAATCGCGTCCCGACCATTTATCTGGTGGATTCGGCTGGCGTGTTCCTGCCTCTGCAGGAAGATGTCTTCCCCGACACTGACGATTTTGGCCGCGTCTTCCGCAATAATGCGGTGATGTCGGCGATAGGGATTCCACAGGTCGCGGCGATCATGGGAATGTGCGTGGCTGGCGGAGGGTATCTGCCCGTCATGTGCGATCACGTGTTGATGACCGACGGCAGCGGCTTATTCCTGGCGGGGCCAGCGCTGGTGCAGGCCGCGATCGGGCAGAAAGTTTCTGCGGAGGAGTTAGGTGGAGCGGCGATGCACTCGGCGATCAGCGGCACCATCGATTTTCGCGAGCCCAATGATGAAGCCTGCCTTGCGCGCATTCGCTCGATCATCGAGAAGTGGGGATACCGCCGGCTCTCGCCCTGGGATCGTAAGAAGCCCGTCGAGCCGGCGCTGGCCGCGGAAGAAATTTACGGAATCTACGACTCGTCGCCGGCGCGGCCTTATGACATGAAGGAAGTGCTGGCCCGCGTTCTCGATGGCAGCCGCTTCGATGAATATAAGCCGGAGTATGGAGCGACGCTGATCTGCGGCTACGGGCGCATCGGCGGCTTCGCCGTGGGAATCGTCGCGAATCAGAAACTCCACGCGCAGCAGACCGATCATGAAGGTCACAAGCGCATCGAGTTCGGGGGCGTCATCTACACCGAGTCGGCCGAAAAGGCCGCTCGCTTCATCATGGACTGCAACCAGAATCTGATTCCGCTGATCTTCTTTCACGATGTCAACGGATTCATGGTCGGACGCGACGCGGAGTGGAGCGGGATCATCAAGGCGGGCGCGAAGTTGGTGAATGCAGTTTCTAATTCCGTCGTCCCGAAGATTACCGTGATCGTTGGCGGCTCGTTTGGCGCGGGGCATTATGCGATGTGCGGTAAGGCTTTCGATCCGCGCTTTGTGTTCGCCTGGCCGACGGCGCGCTACGCGGTAATGAGCGGCGATTCGGCCGCAGGAACGCTGGTCGAGATCAAGGTGAAACAACTCGAACGCGGCGGCAAGAAGCTGAGCGAGGAAGAAAGAAAAGAGCTCTACGAATCCGTGAAGCGCACCTACGACGAGCAAACCGATCCGCGCTACGGGGCCGCGCGGCTGTGGATCGACAAGATCATCGACCCGATTGAGACGCGCGAAGCGATAACCCAGGCGCTGGAAGCGGCGGCCCTCAATCCGGACGTGCCAGAGTTCAAAGTGGGAGTGTTGCAAACGTAGTCAAATCTTTTCGCCACGGATTCGCACGCATCGATACGGATTGCGAACCGAGCCTTTGTTTTTCAAGGCTTTGATTTTCGAGGCCTCGATCCGTGAGAATCCGCGTAAATCCGTGGCAAGTTTTTATATGTCTGATTCCGTCAAATTGATCGAATGTCCGCGCGACGCCTGGCAGGGGCTCAAGGGAATTATCCCTGCCGATCTCAAGGCGGATTATCTGAAAGCCTTGATCAGCATCGGATTCAAGCATATTGACGCGGTTTCGTTCGTGTCGCCCAAGGCCGTGCCGCAGATGGCCGATTCCGAAGACATGCTGAAGGGACTCGATCCGCCGGACGACGTGGAAATCATCGCGATAGTCGTGAATGAAAAAGGGGCCGAGCGCGCGATCGAGACCAAGGCCGTATCGACACTGGGCTTTCCCTACTCGATTTCTGAGACTTTTCTGCGTAAGAATCAGAATCAGTCGCCCGAGGAAGCGCTCGACGAACTGGAGAAGATTCAGAAGAAGGCCGACGATGCCGGAGTCGACATCGTAGTCTACATCTCCATGGCATTCGGCAATCCCTACGGCGATTTGTGGAATACGGAGGAAGTCATCGAGGCCATCGCGCTGATGGAAATCGAGAACCTGCGTATGATTTCCCTGGCCGACACGGTCGGTATGGCGAGCGCGCAGCAGACTGGCGATCTGGTAGGCGCAGTGATGGAGAAGTACGACTATCTCGAGGTCGGTGTCCATTTACACAGCCGTCCCGACCAGGCCGAAGAAAAAATACTGGCCGCGTACGACGCCGGCTGCCGCAGGTTTGATTCGGCTTTAGGAGGCTTGGGTGGATGCCCTTTTGCCCAGGACGCCCTGGTTGGTAACATCGCGACCGAGAAGGTTATTGAGACACTAAAGCAGCGCGGCGCGGAATTGCCGCCGCTGAAACCGCTGGATTCGCTCTTGAAGGCAACGAACGGAATCGCGGCAAAGTTTGCCGGCTCGCACGCGGCAGATTAGCAGGTTCAATTCTAGAAGCCAGTCCACCTATGGATTACAAGACGATCCAACTCGCATACGACGACGCCGTGGCTACGATCACTCTGAATCGTCCAGAGAAGCGCAACGCCATCAGTTTCGAATTGATCGACGATTTGCTCGGTGCGCTGGATGAAGTTGCGAAATCGGATGCGATCGTATTAATCGTAACGGGCGCGGGCAAAGCTTTCTGTTCAGGCCTGGACTTGGAGAATCTGAAGGCTTTGCTCGGTCGGACCGCCGAACAGAACCTGAAAGATTCCCAAACCATGGTGCGGCTGTTCCGCTCCGTTTATGAATTTCCCAAAGTAACGATCGCCGCAGTGAACGGGGCCGCTATTGCCGGTGGCACCGGAGTCGCATTGCTATGCGACTTCACCCTGGCGGTTCCGGAGGCGAAGTTTGGATACACCGAAGTGCGCATCGGATTCGTCCCTGCCATCGTCTCGACATTTCTTCTTCGCCAAGTGGGTGAAAAAAGGGCGCGCGACCTGCTCCTCACGGGCAGGATCTTTGGAGCTGATGAGGCCGCTGCGATGGGTTTGATAACCGAGGTCGTGCCTGCCGCCGACCTGATATCCCGCGCGCGCGCGTTGGCCTCGCTTCTGATCGAAAACAGTCCGGCATCCTTGCGGGCCACCAAACAACTTCTGACCGACCACGCGCGCGCGCAGATCGACCACCAGATGGACGCCGCGGTGCGGGAGAACGCCGCCATCCGGACAACGGCTGATTTCCGGGAAGGGATCACCTCATTTCTCGAAAAACGAAAACCCCAGTGGACGGGAAAGTGAATTCCCGCCAGCACGAGGCAGTCAACGAAACCAGGCTTCGCGTGCGTTATGCCGAGACCGACCAGATGGGTGTGGTCTATCACTCCAACCATCTCATATGGTTTGAAGTGGGCCGCGTAGAACTGATGCGGCAGATGGGCTTTCTCTATCGGGACATGGAGCGCGACGACGGGCGCTTCATCGCGGTTGCCGAAGCCAGGTGCCGCTATCGCGCGCCGGTGTTCTACGATGAAGAAGTCGTGGTGCGGACTCGGCTGAAGAGCGTGCGCGAGTCAGTGGTGGTTTTCACTTACGAGTTGGTGCGGGCCGACGATGGAAAACTTCTGGCCGAGGGAGAAACTGTTCACGTAGTCACGGACTCGCAATTGAAACTTGCCCGTTTGCCAGAGAAATACTTAAAAGCATTTCGCGCCGCCCTGGGAAAGAACCACTAGGCTTGGTTGGTGAAGCGGCCGCACGCGGTCAGCCGGGCGCCGGCAAACACCAAGTTCCTCGGCGGCTCGTGCCGGTTTGGAATGACAACTTTCAAGCCTTGTCGGTAGACGAAACGGAGACGTTCTTGAACGCGTTGCACATCAACGGAAACGATCTCACGCTCGAAGCAGTTCATGAAGTAGCCAGCATGGAAGTCCGCCGCGCCGTCCTGCTGGCTCCGGACGCGCGCGCGCTGGTTAACCTGGCGCGCTCGGTTGTGGATGAAATAGTAGCCAGCAACAAAGTTGCCTATGCCATCACCACTGGAGTCGGCAAATTAAGCGATGTCCGCATCGCGGGCGATCAGATTCGCGAGTTGCAGATCAATCTGGTGCGCTCGCATACGGTCGGCGTCGGAGAGCCGCTTTCTGTGGCCGAAACGCGCGCTCTCATGCTACTGCGGGCAAATTCGCTCGCCAAAGGACACTCGGGCGTACGCGGCGTTGTGATCGACACACTTTGCGGGGCGCTCAACCGCGGCGTGACGCCAGTTGTCCCTTCGCAGGGCAGCGTTGGCGCGAGCGGCGACCTGGCTCCGCTGGCTCATCTCGCGCTCGCTTTGATCGGCGAGGGCGAATGTTTTGACCAAAACGGCGCCCGCATCCCGAGCGCTGAGGCGCTGAAGCGTGGGCAGATCAAGCCACTCGTCTTGGAAGCCAAGGAAACCATTTCTCTGATCAACGGGACTCAAGCCATGCTCGCCGTTGGGATCCTCACCCTGCTCGCGGCGGAGACGCTTGTCGATACGGCCGACGTTCTCGGCGGGCTCTGTTGTGACGCGCTGAAGGGCACGGACGCGGCGTATGACGAGCGTATTCACAAGGCGCGACCGCACTCCGGACAAATGAAGACTGCCGCAAACTTGCGGCTCATGCTCGAAGGCAGCCAGATTCGCGAATCCCACCGCGAATGCGGCCGTGTACAGGATGCTTACTCGCTGCGCTGCATCCCGCAAGTACACGGAGCCGTTCGCGACACTTTAACTCACTGCCGCGGAATCTTCGAGATCGAGGCCAACTCGGCAGTCGATAATCCCCTCGTCTTCATCACCGACGCGAAGAGCTCTCAGGGCGACGTCATTTCTGGAGGAAACTTTCACGGCGAACCATTGGCGTTCGCTTTGGATTTCTTGGCCATTTCGCTCAGTGCGCTTGCAGGCATCAGCGAGCGGCGTATCGAGCGACTGGTGAATCCCGCGCTCAGCGAAGGTCTGCCGCCATTCCTCGCGTCTGGAGCGGGCTTGAATTCGGGCTTCATGATGCCGCAAGTCACCGCGGCCGCCCTGGTCAGCGAAAACAAGGTTCTCTCGCATCCGGCCTCTGTCGATTCAATTACGACCTCGGGGAATAAGGAGGACTACGTTTCCATGGGGATGACGGCTGCGACCAAGCTGAAGCGCATCGTGGAAAACACCCGAAGCGTTCTCGCGATCGAAGCCATGGCGGTCGCGCAGGCCCTGGATTTCCTGGCTCCGCTGAAGACGTCGAAGCGTGGCCAGGCCGCCCACGCGGCAATCCGTTCGGTGTGTCCGACAATGGAGAAAGACCGCGTGATGTACAAAGACTTTGCCAGGATCGCGGAACTTATCGCTGAGGGAAAACTTGCAGAGATCGTGCGGTAGGTCGATCGGCAACGAATCGGACATACATTCACTCCATGAAAACGCTGACTGAGTACCTGAAGTTTCATACCAAGACGCATCGCGCGTACGTACACATCACGCCGCAGGTCGAAGACTTGGTACGCAAGAGCGGCGTCCAGGAGGGCATGGTACTGGTCTCGGCGATGCACATTACGGCCGGAGTCTACGTGAACGATAACGAGAGCGGTCTGATCGAAGACATCGACCAGTGGCTCGAACATCTCGCTCCTTTTCGCAAGAACTACAAGCATCACGATACAGGCGAAGACAACGGCGATTCGCATCTGAAGGCGCTGCTCATCCATCACGAAGTCATCGTGCCCATTACCGCGGGCAAACTGGATCTGGGTACCTGGCAGCGCATTTTTTATGCCGAGTTCGACGGCCAGCGCGACAAACGCGTAATTGTGAAAGTCATGGGAGAGTAACCGATGAGTTCGGAAGAGTTGAACGAATTGCAGGAGCATGCGGAACATGCGAAAGAAGATCCGACGCTGGCGCCGGTATCGGTGAGCATGGCGATCCTCGCGGTGCTCGTGGCCGTGGTATCGCTGCTCGGCCATCGCTCGCACACCGAAGAGGTCGTGCTGCAGGCGCAGTCGTCGGACCAATGGGCCTTCTACCAGGCAAAGAATATCCGGCGGCATACCGACGAACTTTTTCTCGACCTCACTTCGGTGACACCCATCACCGACGCCCCCACGCTGGCCAAACTGCGCGACAAGTATTCGCAGGAGGCGACGCGCTACCAGAGCGAGCAGAAAGGAATCGAGGACAAAGCGAACGAACTGGAAGCAGACGTGAAGGCCGAGCGGCATCGCGCGGACCGATTCGACCTGGCCGAAGTGTTTCTCGAGATCGGCCTGGTCATCACTTCGATCACGCTGCTCTCCGGACGAAGAATCTTCTGGGCTTTGGGCTTAGTGCTCGGGGTCATCGGCCTCATCGTGGCGACGATGGGGCTTCTCGCGCATTGACCGGCGTACTTACAGGCGCGGCTTCCGGCTTCACGACCAGGAACGAACCGATTGCAAGTACATCCATCCGCGTGCGCTGGAAGCAATCGATGGCCTCTTCCGGAGTGCAAACAATCGGTTCATTCTCGTTGAAACTTGTGTTCAAGATGACCGGAATCCCTGTCTTGCGGTGAACCGCTGAAATCAAGTCGTAATACAAAGGATTCTCGTCGCGCGCAACGGTCTGTAACCGTCCGGTATCATCTACATGGTTGACCGCACATAACGCCTCGCGCTTTTCCGGCCGGATTTTGTACACGTGCAGCATGAAGGGCGACGCGTGATCGTGCTCGAAATACTCATGCTGATATTCGGCGAGAATCGATGGCGCGAAGGGACGAAACCATTCGCGATGCTTAATGCGGGCGTTGAGAACATCTTTCATGTTGGGCAAGCCGGGGTGCGCGGCGATCGAGCGATTGCCTAACGCGCGCGGCCCCCATTCCATCCGTCCTTGAAACCAGCCGACGACATTGCCCGCGGCAATCTGCCCGGCGACAGCATCGAGCAGTTCACTGCGTTCCATTTTGCGAGATTCCAGACCGGCGCTTTGCAGAGACGATTGAACGCGGGAGTCCGAAAATTCCGGCCCCAGGTAAGAACTCCGCAATTCGTGACGACGAGGCTGCTTGAGAATTGAGTGATAGGCGTGCAAGGCCGCGCCGATCGCGAGGCCCTCATCTCCTGCTGCGGGCTGGATATAAGTACGCCGGAAGGGTGTGCGATCGAAGATTTTGCCGTTGGCCACGCTGTTGAGCGCGCATCCTCCGGCCATGGCAAGGTCATCCACCGGAACTCGCTCGTGCAAGCGATTCAGTAAATGGAAGAAGATTTCTTCGAAGCGATGTTGCACAGCGAAGGCTAGGTCCATGTCCCGCTGCGTGACTTCTGAATGCGGTTGGCGAGGCTGACCAAACAGCTTTTCAATGCGCTCAGAGAAATGCCGCGCCAGACGCACCGTTCCGTCGGGCAATATCTGCATTCCCTGGTTGCTGCCCAAAGGCTTGAAGTAGCTGAGATCCAGCTGGAACCCTTCGTTCTTGACCGCGACAATCTTGCGAAGCTCATCTCGATACTCATCTCTGTTTTTGCCATACGGGGCAAGGCCCATCACTTTGCCCTCATCGCCGTATTTCGAGTAGCCGATGAATTCGCAGATCATGGTGTAGAGACTGCCGAGCGAGTGCGGCAGAAACACGCGGTCGAGCACTTCAATCTCATTGCCTTCGCAGCGCGCCATCATGGTTGAGACGAAGTCGCCGGAACCGTCGTAGCTGAATCCTGCCGCCTCCTCCCATGGTGAGCAGTAGTAAGCGCTCGCGATATGCGCGATGTGGTGCTCGATGTGATGTTCCTGAAAGCGAAGCGCGCTGGAATCGGCGTCGAGAGCCTTCGCCAATAGCGAGCGAACGTCGCGCATGCTCTCTTTGCGCTGCCGCAGCCGAATGAAGTTCAGAATCTTCGACGGGTTCGCCAACGCATATTGCACTTTCTTCGCGAGATTAGCGTCGCCGTCTTGGCCGACAGCGACGTGATCGATATCCGCAATCCGCGCTCCAACCGCATCCAGGCAGGCTTTGACCGCGAGGGCCGGGAACCCGCCGAAATGCTTGTGCCGGTTGAGGCGCTCCTCGGCAACTGCAAACTTGATTTCCCCGTCAACTACGATCGCCGCCGAGGCATCGGCGTGAAACATATTGAGGCCCAAAATGAGCATGGATTAGCTTCGCCTCTTAGAACGTTGCATGATTGGCTGGATCATCCGTTCAGGTTGGCATCCAGGTTGGCGTTCAGGCTCGCGCTGACATTTTGACTTCGCTGCGCACGTCCGAGAAAGGCGGCGGTATCGACTGTGAGGCGCTGGCCGGTCGTCACCGATTCATCGAGACGCAGGGTTGCTTGCGTGGAGCAGACAATGTCTTCGAATCTAATCGGCGCTTCATCGCCCTTCTGCACGCTCTGTGCGAAGGCCGCCCACTCGGCAGCGTGCCCTTTGTCCTGACGCCAGCGCGACCGAACAGTTTGCTTGCGTCCGTCGCGAACAAGTTCGAGACGACGAAAGTCGTCGAGCACGGCAACGGCGCCACCACCGAATACTTCGATTCTCTCTTTGGAGAAGGCGCGATCTCCGTTGGCCAGATAGCTGATCGTTCCTTCCGATCCGTTGGCAAAGCGCAACGAGGCCAATACATTTCCGCCCGCGTATCGGCCGCTGTCGCTCGGGGCGCGGCCTTCGACTTCAATGATGGGAGAGGATGCCAGAAACATCAGCAGGTCGACGAAGTGGCAGACTTCGCCCAGAATGCGACCGCCTCCCTGCTCGCGATCGTTGAGCCAATGGTCTGGCGGAAGGTGCCCGGCGTTGATGCGATAGTGAAATGTCAGAGGCTCCGTAATCGGCGCAAGAAACGATTTCATCTGCGCAATCATCGGCGCGAAGCGCCGGTTGAAGCCGACCATCAATGCTTGCCTGCCAGACGACTTAGCCCGAACAATCGAACGCAATTCGTTCTCGTTCAGGCAGAGCGGCTTCTCGCAGAATACATGCTTCCCCGCGGCGAGTGCGGCAAGAGCCTGCCTGCAGTGCAAATGGTTCCGCGTTGCGATTACGACAGCGTTGATTGCCGAGTCGTTGATGAGTTGAGATTCGTCAGTAGTGCAAACTCGAAAGCCGAATTTTTGCGCAGCATGTTGCGCATGCGATCCAGTGGCCGCGCATACGCTGACCAACGTCGTGTTGGCCGACGCTTTCAGTGCGGGAACGAGCGTACTGGTTGCGAACAGTCCCGACCCGAGCAGGCCGACCGATACGCGGCCAGAGGAAGCCGTTTGGATTCCGCCAGCGGCAGTCTTGACCAGCGTGAGAGTCTGCAAATCTTCTCCGGCCTCGTATTGAAGTACCACTCCCAGAAAAGACTCACGCGACTTGCCGGCGATCAGTTCGTACGCCCTCTGCGCATCCTCAATTCCGAAGCGATGCGTAATTAGCGGGCCGACGTTCACCTTCGCGTCGGCCACCAACTGCAGAAACGACTCCATGTTGCGCGTTTCCGTCCAACGCACATAGCCGATCGGATAATCGCGGCCTTTCTGTTCGTAAGCGGAGTCGTAACGTCCCGGACCGTAGGAGCGCGAGATGCGGAAGTCAAGTTCCTTTTCGTAATACGCCTTGCGCTCGATGTCGAGGCCTACTGTGCCAACGGCAACCACGATCGCCCGGTCGCGTGCGATGGCACCGGCCAGGTTCACGGGATCGCTGCTCGAGGTCTCAGCCGTAATCAGCACGCAGTCGGCGCCTGCTCCGCCCGAGAATTCAAGGCAGAGATCGCGAAAGCCAGAGGCCGAGCTGGCCACCGCATCGGCGCCGAGCTCGCGCGCAAGGCTTGCGCGTAACGGATCGATGTCCATGCCGAGAACGCGGCAACCGGCCGCCTTCAGAAGTTGGACTGTGAGTTGACCGATCAGACCGAGTCCGATGACCGCAACTTGATCGCCGAGTTTGGCTTCCGCGGAGCGGACGCCATGAAGCGCAACGGCACCCAGAGTTGCGAACGCAGCTTCATCGAAAGAAACTTCGACGGCGATTGAGTGGACGGGGATCGGCGCCACTAGTAATCGCGGAATGCACGCGATTTCCGCGTGGACCGCAAATCCGGCGCCCGCGCAAGCAACGCGATCTCCAGGTCTCAAGTCGGTGACGCCCTCCCCGACTGCAACGACTGTTCCCGCGCTGCTGTACCCGGGCGTTTGCGGCTGGTCGAGACGGCTGCGGACGGCCTGCATTGCCGAAGCGATCCCGTCCCGTTGTATTTTACCGATGACCTCGCGCACCAGATCGGGCCGCGACCGGGCCTTGTCGAGCAAACTCTTGCGGGCAAACTCCGCCGACGCGCGCTCAGTTCCTGCCGAGACGACCGATGCCGCGACGCGTACGAGCACACACCCAGGAAGCAATTGTGGCGCAGGAACTTCCTCCACGGTGATCTCGCCGGTGCGCGCGTGTTGAAGAAGCTGCTTCATGCCGTGGCCGCCTGTTGCGGTGCGAGCATTTCAGATTCAAATCTTCGAGCGCCGCCATCAAGAAACGTCTGCATCCATAATTCCAGTGTCAGGAACTGCCAGATCTGCATCGACCAGTCGGCGCGTCCGCTGCGATGTTCATCGACCAGCCGCCGCACGGCCTCGGGCCGGAACACTCCGCGCCGGCGCAGTTGCGCGGGTGAAATCAAGTCGTCCACCATTGGCTTGAGGTCGTGCGCCAGCCAGTAGTCGATCGGAGCGGCGAAGCCGGCTTTTGCCTGTTGCAGCACTTCACGCGGCAGAATATCGCGCATCGCACGGCGCAAAATGTACTTTGTAGTCGGCCTCATCCGACCTTTGACCTTCAGTTCGGGTGGAACGCTCCAGGCCACGAATTCGGCTAACTCGCGATCAAGAAATGGAACGCGGACTTCGACCGACGAGGCCATGCTCATTTTGTCGTTGTAAGTGAGATTCAAGCTGGTCATGAAGATTTTGCTGTCGAGGTAAAGCATTTGGTGCAGGAAATCGGCATGACCCACTTTATCGAACGCGGTCCGGTGGCGGCAGGCGGGATCGGGAGCTGCACGGTCTTCGAGAAATTCAGAAGTATATAACCCGGCCTTTTGCTCTTCGTCGAGATACGTCGCGTTAGCGATAAATCGGTCAGCGGAATTGAGCGCCGCGCTTCGCGCCATCTTCTTCGCGAGGCGGACTCTGCCCTTCCATGACGTCCCGCGCAGACTGGGCAGCGCGGCAAGAACTCCTTCCGCCAAATGTCGAGCGAACGACGGCACTCTCGCATAAGCCTGCGCCCAGTAGTGCGCCACGTGCTTGCGATATCCGCCAAACAGCTCGTCCCCGCCCACGCCAGAGAGTAGAACCGTCGCCTGCCTGCGGGCTTCGCGGCACACGAGATATGCAGGGATGATCGCGGGATCGGCAGTGGGTTCGTCCATGTGCCAGACCAGCTTCGGCAACAGGTCGGTGACGTTCGGCTCCACCACGATGCGCTGGTTTTTGCAGCCGAGTTGCCGCGCCAGTCGAGTTGCTACTTCCGGATCGTCGAGCGTGGTCTCGCCGACGCGATATTTTTCCGGGAACGTAATCGTGTAAGTGCGGACCGGCTGGCTGGTCGCGCGGCTCATCATCGCCACGATGCTGGAAGAATCGAGGCCGGCGCTGAGAAAGGCTCCGATGGGAACGTCGCTGACCATCTGCGCTTCGACCGACTGACGAAAGCGGGCGCGCACTTCATTAGCGAGGTCCTCTTCTGATCGCACGTAAGTCTGCGTCGCCGGTGGAAACGTCAAATCCCAGTACTGCGTCAGCTTAAGTTCTCCGTTGCACAGCGTCGCATAGTGGCCAGCGGGAAGTTTCTGAATACGGCGGAACATCGTGCTGGGATCCGGGACCCAAAGAAATGTCAGATACTGATGAAGCGATTCGGAATCGAGCTCCGCCTCGATCTCCGGAACCTGCAGAAGCGACTTGATCTCTGAAGCAAAGGCGAAGCGCTTGCCATCGTGAAAATAATAAAAGGGCTTCACGCCGAAATGATCGCGGGCGATAAAAAGCACCGGAGAGCGACCGCGAAGATCGCAGATGGCAAAAGCGAACATGCCGTTCAAGCGCTGCACGCAATCGGCTCCCTCCTGCTCGTAGAGATGCAGGATGACCTCAGTGTCTGTGTGAGAGACGAAACGGTGCCCTTTGTTTTCTAGTTCACGACGAAGGTCGGCGAAGTTATAGATCTCGCCGTTGTAAGTGATCCATACGGAGCGATCTTCGTTGCACATCGGCATGTGGCCGCCGGGAGACAGATCGAGAATCGCGAGGCGGCGGCTGCCCAGGCCGATGTAGGACCCATCTGGAAACTTCCGCTCCCAGAGACCGGAGTCGTCGGGTCCGCGATGCGCCTGGACGTGAGTCATCCGGGCCAGCGTCTCCCGATCCCCGCAATTCACCAGCCCGCTAATGCCGCACATTTCGTATCAGACCCTCGTCGAACTTTCCTTGCTCGCCGCCTTCAGTTCGTAGATCTTGGCCTTGGTGTGGAACATCTGCACGGCCTGAAAACCGCAGTAGATCAGCCCAGGGATGCCGTCCAGAAAACCCAGGCGCAGAAAATACCGGTACACAAAAAGTAGGACAGGCGAACCAGGCAGAGCGAAAAGTCTCTTCTTGAGCCAGCGACGGCGCTGAGCCTGCATGCCGAAAAGTGATGGCGGCAATTCAGAAGAATTGTGTTCCCCCTGCAGCAATAAACGTGCTTCCCAATTGGAGTACTCGTCGTGCTTCTGGATGTAACGCGAAAGCGATTCCACGTTGTGATGAATCAGCGGACACTTCAAACGAGCCGTAGGACCATCCACCACAACGTGTTCGTGAATTTCCATGTCAGCCATCGACAAGTCCTGGTCGCGAAGCCGGCATTCGTAGCGTCCCTTGCCGCGGCGGAATAATGCAAGCTTCCAGAAACTCGCGTCGCCGTGCCGCAGAACCCTTCCGAGAAAGTGCATGCGCAGGGAAACAAAATAGCCATCAGCGCTTCCCTCGGCGATGGCGCCGCGAATCTCCGCGGACAGTGCGGGCGTAAGAGCCTCGTCGGCATCAACCAGAAGAACCCAATCAAATTCCAGGGGCAGAGTATCGATGGCCCACTGGCGCTTCTTCGGCCAGCCGCCCTGGTAATGGAACTGCACGACTTTGGCTCCGAATGAGCGCGCAATCTCCGGGGTTGCATCGGTACTCTGCGAGTCGACGACGTAGACCTCACCCGCATCACGCAGCGCTTCCAGGCAGCGAGGCAGATTTTTCTCTTCGTTCCGCGCGGCGACGATGACGCTCACCGGCAACTTGTGCGCCGATATCGCCGATTGCGTACTCGTCATCTCGTCAAGCTTTTGCATGCGTGAGTTAATTACAAATGCGATTCACACCAGCGCTGCAGCACAAACAAAGACCACGGCCGCGACCATGACACTGTGCCCCGCAGGAAATCGTTCCATACCTGTTGCACATGCTTCCCATCCAGAAAACCACCGAGCGGACCGTCGTCGATTGTCTTCGCAGCCAGCACGGGCTCAACTTCAGCTCGAAGGTCCTGCCGCATCCAGTGCTCGAAGGGCAAGGTAAAGCCGCGCTTGGGTCGATGAACAATTTCGTCGGGAAGCGAGCCGGCCAGCGCTCGAACCAGCAGCTTTTTCGGCGTGCCGTTCACCTTCCAGGCCCCCGGAAGAGCCAGCACAGCCTTGGCCAGTCGATGATCGATCAGGGGAACTCGGACTTCCAGACCCTGGGACATGCTCATAAAATCGGCGTCGCGTAACAGTGTATTGAGCATATAACAGCGTGACTCGAGATAGGAAACGCGATTGATGGCATCGAGCGTGAGCGCGCGCTGCAGCGCCTGGCGTTGCGAAGCGGCAGCGTCAGCCTCCGCGCCCGAAGAACGGGACAGAAGATTCCGCTGCGCGGGCGTAAACAAAGTGCGAGTCAGGAAGTAGGGGTGAAGCGCACGACCATTGTCGCGCGCCAGCGAAAGCAGTTTGCGGTTTCGATCATTCTCTGACGCAAGTCCCGCAAACGCGGAAGCCAATGGGCGCCGAACGGGATCAGGAACCTGCTTCCACAGGCGAAGGAAACTCTCCATGCGCGGGACGGCGCGAAAGGTGGAGTATCCGGCGAAGACTTCGTCACCGCCCAGGCCGGAGAGTGCGACCTTTACTCCCGCCCGCCGCGTTTCGCGCGAAACGAAATAAGTATTCACTCCGTCCATCGTGGGTAGGTCCATCGCGCGCAACGCATCCGGAATGGCGGCCAGCACATCGGTCTGCGACACGTTGATTTCGTGATGATCCGTGCGAAACTTCGCTGCTACTGCGCGCGAGTGTTGCGCCTCAGAGAACTCGGCCTCACGGAACACAATCGAAAACGTATTGGGAGTAACGCCGCCGCGACTGAGAATGCTGACCAGAGCACTGGAATCGATTCCCCCGGAGAGAAAGACTCCTACGGGAACATCACTGACCAACTGAAGGCGCACGGCCTCTTCCAGAACCGGCTGAAGTTGTTGGACGGCAGCGTCTTCATCGCGTGCAGAGAGAAGTTCTGGTAAATCGCCAGAGTCTTTTCCCTCGCCGATCAGATCCCAGTAGGGCAAAAGACGCAGCGTCCCGCTTTTCCACGTCAGAGTGTGGCCGGGAGGAACCGCACGCACTCCCTCAATCAGCGTGAGCGGATCATAGGCGGAGCCGAACGTCAGGTAGTTCAGAAGTCCGGCCGAGTCGATACGGCGCGGTACGAGGCCAGTCCCGAGCAGGGTGCGGACTTCTGACGCAAAAAGAAAATAAGATCCAGTCTGAATGTAATAGAGCGGCTTGATCCCCATCGGGTCGCGGGCCAGCAGCAGGCGATTCCGGTGAGCGTCCCACAGGGCGAAGGCAAACATGCCGCGAAATTTGCTAAGGCAGGCCTCGCCCCACCGGCTGTAGGCTTTCAATAGCACTTCCGTATCGGAGTGGCTTACGAAGGTGGTTCCGGTTTCTTCGAGTTCCCGGCGGATGTCGCGAAAGTTGTAAATCTCCCCGTTGTAGACGATCCAGTTGCCGGTCTCGGCGTCCTGCATAGGTTGGTGTGCCAGCGGCGAGAGGTCGAGGATGGCGAGGCGCCGGTTGCCCAATCCAATTTCGGTCACACCCGCTTCAGAGCCGGAAACCGGGTCGTGCAGGATGATAGTACCCGAGTCGTCCGGCCCTCGATGTGCGAGCGACTGCGTCGCGCGCTCAAGCACATCTCGCGCGACGCGGGCGTTGTGCCCAACCATGCCAAAGATTCCGCACATTTCAGAATGTCGCTGCAGACCGGGCGGCGAACAGCATCTATTAAACACCATCAAGTGCGCCCAGGAATCGCTGCGTTATAATCCGTTGACCGAACGGCGCAAATTACCAGTTCCAGCTCTGCAGTCGAGCCGAGATCGATGGCGCTCTCCCAAATGTCCACGCGCGAAGCCAGTCTTGCCTCGTCGGATTCCACGACGATCTCCAGGCCACTCGAACCATCGCAATCCGAACTGGCGGCGCTGGTCCTGCTCAGCTTTGTATTGTTCATCTCGGTGGTGGCGTTGGCGCGCCCCTACGCTGCAGCGGTCGACAACTTTGGCGATAGTTCGGCCTACATGGCCCTGGCTTCTGCGATTCGCCGATGGGATTTCCGGGGCATCATCATCAAGCAGTTCTGGGGCCTTCCGTATGCCATGGCAGGATTTTCCAAACTGACGGGCCTCTCCGATCGCACGGCCCTGCTGGTGTTCTCAGCGTTACCCTCTTTTCTCGCAGCTTTGTTCGCGCGCCGCCTGTGGGGCGGTTGGATCGCTGGCTATTTTGCGGTGATGAACTTTGACTGGCTGCAACGCTCCTGTCTCGGAGGGTCAGAGCCTCTTTTTGTATGTCTGCTGTTGGCCGCGTTCTGGAGTGTTCGGCAGGAACGCTGGCTGCTGGCTTCCCTCCTGGCGTCGCTTGCGACTCTGGTGCGTCCCCTGGGATTGTTTGCGCTGGTCGGAATCGGGCTAGCGCTGCTTTCAAGACGTGAGTTCCGCACGCTTGTAGCCGCGACTGCTGTCGGATTATTCGTTGGAGTCCTGTACGCCATCCCGCTCGCAACTCATTTCGGAGATCCCCTGGCGACGGTCAACAGCTACCACAGTAAGCAATGGCAGGGCGGCTGGCTCTTCGGCTTTCCTTTTTATGCCATCATCAAGGGGACGCTGATTTACCCCGCACCATGGACCAATCTCGTCTTGAGCTTCTCCTGGATTTTTCTGGTTGTCTTCGCGGTCGTGGTGATGGTGAGGTCCGGCGAATTTCGCGCCTATTGCAGGGATCATCTGGTCGAAGCTGCATTTCTCGTCCCTTATCTTTGGTGTCTGTTCACCTATAATTATCCCTACTGGGCACGCGGCAATTTTGCCCGCTTTGCGATCCCGATACTGCCCTTCGTGCTGCTGGCCCTTCGCCGTTGGATTCCGAGGGACAGGCGCGTCTTATGGACCATGGGCGTGATCTGCTCGCTTCTGGCCGCGAGTTCAGCGCTGGGAATCGTAAACGTTGTACACGCGCTCCGCCAGGCCATCGGCTAAAAAGGTCTTGAATGTCAAACTCGCCCCACAAAGTGCCGTATCTCGATTTGAAGGCGCAATATCGGAGCATTAAACCCGAGATCGATGCGGCAATCTCCAGAGTCCTCGAGAGCAGTGAGTTCGTCCTCGGCAGCGAGGTCGCCGGCTTCGAGCGAGAGTTCGCCGCGTATTGCGGCGCCAGCGAGTGCATCGCGCTGAATTCCGGCACCAGCGCCCTGCATCTTGCCTTGCTGGCGGCGGGAGTGGGCCCCGGCGATGAAGTGATCACGGTCCCCTTCACATTTGTGGCCAGCCTGGCGGCCGTGCTCTACGCAGGAGCACGGCCAGTACTCGTTGATATCGATCCACGTTCGTTCAACATGGATCCGGCTGCGGTTGAGGCTGCCATCACTCCCCGCACCAAAGCCATCCTGCCTGTGCATCTCTACGGTCATCCCGCCGATATGGATCCGATCATGGAAGTGGCGCGACGGCGCAGACTGGTCGTAATCGAGGACGCGGCGCAGGCGCACGGCGCGAAATATAAAGGGCGGCAGGTCGGAAGCATCGGTGACATCGCCTGCTTCAGTTTTTATCCTACGAAGAATCTTGGCGCTTACGGCGAGGGTGGCGCCATCACCACGAGCAATGCCGACTACGCGCGAACAATTCGCATGCTCCGCGATTGGGGACAGGATCGCAAATATCATCACGTTCTGCGCGGATATAACTACCGGATGGAGGGCCTGCAGGGCGCAATTCTGCGGGTAAAGCTCCGTCACCTGGAGCAATGGACCGAGGCCCGCCGAGCCGTCGCCAGCAAATATGATCACCTGCTGACGGATTGTGACATCGAGCTTCCCCTCGAAATGCCCTGGGCGCGGCACGTCTACCACACCTACACGGTGCGAACCATGGAGCGCGAACGCTTTCAGGCCTCATTGGCGGCGGAAGGAATTCAAACTGCGATCCACTACGCCGAGCCCGCGCACTTGCAGCCGGCGTACGCCGATCTCGGATACGGAGAAGGCGCCTTTCCCCACGCGGAGGCCGCGGCCAGGCAGGTTTTGTCGCTGCCGATCTATCCGGAGCTTTCGGCAGACGCGATCGCCCAGGTCGCCCGCGCCGTGAAAAACGCCGTGAGAAGAAGAGAGACCCCTGCCGCGCAGCCTGTCGTCTGACAGAACTCACTCCGCGCCTATTCGGAGGCGCGCGAAACCGCCGGCGGGTGTTCTGAAAATACTTCCGGCCTGAACATGAAACCCAGAAGCAAGAGTGTCAGGAATATTAGAAACCAGACCTCGTGCGGAAGGACAATTGCATTCCACCACCAACCGTTGACGACCAACGAAGGAATCCGGCCGGTGCTCGCAAGTTCCGTCAATACGGCCGGCCCAGGCATAAGAAATGGCGCGATCATCGCGGTAATCAAAATCGTGACGGAGCGTCTCTCGACCAGCAATAGACACCATGCCAAGGGCCAGATTAACACCGCAGCATCGTAAAACCTGTGGTAGACAGAAATCAGAGACAAGACTGAGATAGCGCTGATTTCCAGCAGCTCTGACGGAGCGCGCTGCCGGTAACAGAGCCACAACCAGAGCCCCAGCAGGCCCGCACCCAGCAATTGCGCCAACCGGTTCGCCAGCGGCGCGTTCCCCAGAAGACTGTAGAACAGTACCTGAGCGTTGATCATGTTGAAGCGTATCGCATCCGGCCGCGCGAAATCGGCAAGAGACCCCGCAGCAAAAATCCTGTGCGTATTCTCGATGTAGGAAGCCATCCAGGGCACTCCCGCTAGCTGGAAGCGTAAGACTGCGAGGCCAGCAACGGCCACGGCAATAGCGCACGCGATGCCAGTGACTCTCCACCGCCGGCGAACGAGATAGTAGAGCAACACGCCGCCGGCAACTGTTGGCTTGAGACAAACAGCGACCGCCAGCAGAGCGCCGGCCAAGCTCAGCTTGCCGCGATGCTCGGCCCAGACTGCGGCGACCGTGAGACTTATGGCCAGCATGGCGGGATTTGCGGTCCCCAGGCCCGTGTGCAGTGGAGTCAGCGCGAACACCGCCACCAGAAACACCTGCGCGCGCAAGTCTGCTATGGCAACACCGCAAAGCGAGATCAACGCGAAGGGCGAGAGCACGGCCGCCCCGGTGCTGATCACAATCCACAGCGTGATGGCGACCGACCATGGCAGCACAGTGAACGGCGAAAGTACAACCAGACTGCTCAGCGGATACGGCGTCGGGATGCCGCGCTTCAATTCCAACAATCCGCTGGCCGCATCGCTTTCCACCCACGGAGGACGCTGAACATGAGAAGGCCAATCGGAAATAAGCGATCGCGGACTGTAGGGATCCTCGCCGTGTGCCCACGCCTTCGCCTGAATATACGGGAAGAGGAAATCATTCCAGCCGGTCCCGTGTGCGATACGAAGCGGGCCTCGGATCCCAAACTCAGTAACGGCAACGACAAGCAAGACCACCACCAGAATGCTCTGCCACTTCTTACTCGTCACTGGTCTCTCTTTCGCACGCAAATGAACGGATGAGACACCGGATTCTATGCGCCACGCTTCCGCCGAATCAACCGCGAGCCCGGCGTCTCGGGAACGTTTCACGCGGGCTCGCCGCCGGACACTTCAGTTCCTGGGGCGACAGTTTCTGGGCCTACAAGGGAATGCGCCAGCACCAGCAATTCCTCGACGTGCTTCTTCCAGCTAAACGTTGCCGCCCGCTCGGCTCCGCGGGTGGACAACTGCTTTCTCAGATCGGCCGATGATGCAACCTCCGCAACCCGTTCGGCCAGAGCTTCCGCCGAAAACCGTGGAAAATAATGGGCAGCGTCACCGCACATTTCCCGATGTACCGGCAGATCGGAAGCCACCACAGGGAGGCCGCTCGCCATCGCCTCGACCAAGGGATGCGCAAAGGTTTCCGTGTAGGCAGGAGTCACGTAGATATCGGCCCGGCGATAAAGTTGATGAAGCTGACTGTATGGAACCGATCCCAGCTCAATCAGCATGTCGGAGACTCCGAGTTCCCTGACGAGGCCAGCTGCGGCCTCGGTCCTGTATGCGCCAGGATTCTCCCCGGCTGCCAGCTTGCAGGTCAACACCAGCTTCACCGGGCGTCCGCAGCGATCGCGTAAAAGGGGCAGGGCACGGAACAGCGTTTCGAAGTTGCGATAATAGTTGTAGTGGCTGACAAAAAGCAGCTTCAGCGAACTCTCCGCAGCCTTCAACTTGTTTTCCAGTTCAGCGGAGAGCGGTGTGGAATCGCGAATAAACTCGTCCCTGTCAAAGCCGTGATGAATCACCCGAATTTTATCCTCCGGGATTTTAGCTACTCGGTTCTTTGCTCTCTCACTCGCCTGCCCCTGAACCCCGGCGTGCGTCCACCGACGAAGCTCGGCGGCGAATGGCTCGCTGGGCGCTACGGTTACGGTGGCCCAGTCGATCGACCTCTTGGCGAGCGCCCCTCGTAGGCGCGTATCCAGCCACATGCGGTATTCGCGTCGCGCGAGCAGATCGCGGTAGAAATCGCTGGACGTGTAGATCGAGTTTCGCGACAGCAGGATCTGCGGTACCGGCGACCTTCTAAGCGCGAAGTTCCCGGCGGAGAGCAGGACGTCCGCCCGGCAACGCTGGATTATCCCAGGAAGGGTTGACTGCTCGTACCAGAAGCGGCGCGCGGCGGGGACCTCCATCTCTACAAACTTCACTTTGGTGAAGCCGCGAAACTCTTCGCGAAGGCTGGGAGCAAGGGCAACGGTAACCTGCAAATCAGGAACGGCTGCCAGGTGGGGGATTACGTTGCGAATGTACGTAAGGCCCCCGCCAGCGCTCGCGGCAAGGCCATTGATAAACAGGTGCATCGTCAGTTCGGGGCTACGCCGCTCCAGCTCTGCTGAGCAGGGCTGGAATGCCACCTCAAGGAGAGCCGTGGCACAGCTGTTGAAGGCGCGAAGTCGGCCAGAATGAACGCCAGACTCCAGAAGAAGACGCACAGATAATAGCCCACTGCGAAGAGCCAGTCTTCGAGACCAGCATTGATCAGCCCAGCAATCATTACCATCGCGAGAGGAATCGCCGGATGGGAGGGGTCGCCTGTCTTCCACATCCACATCACGGTGCGGACGATATTCCTGCCGAGAACGAGCAGTAGAAAAAAGAACGGCAGAACGCCGAGCAGCCCAACCCAGGTGACGATGGTCAGGTAGCTGCTGCCATTCTCCGACGTCACTTTTTCGCTGGTAGCGAAATGTCCGTACTGATCGAGAAACTGGCTGGCATCCTGGCCATTGTCGGTCGTGCCGAAGCCGGAACCTAGCCAAAGATGCTTTTGGATGCTGTCGAACGCCCCCTGCCACGGCGATTGCCTGGAGGCAAACACTCCAAGATTCGGATCATGCCCCTTATACACAACACTGTCGGAGAGCGCGTCCACCGTTCTCGAGAATCCCTCTGCGTCAAAGATAGCCGATGAAGTAATAATAATCAGAAGGATCAGGATGCCCTGACTCAGCAGCTTGTAACGTCGTAGAGCCACACACAGCACTCCGCACGCTCCGAACGCCGCGGCAATGCCGGAACGAGAGTGACTGTGGAAGGTCAGATACATCGTGACCACGAACAGAACTTGCCGCCGCTGGTGAACAGAGACACTCTCCTCCAGCAGTGTTCCCCAGAGCAAAATCGGCGCGGCCACCACCCCCATCACAGCACCCAACGAGTTGGGATTGCCCATCGCTTCCAGCCCCAGGAAGTGAAAACCCGCAATCGCCGCCGCAAACAACTCACAGCCTGCCAGCAGTCCAGTGAAAAAGCGATTTTCGCGTCCCGCGACCGCCAATCGTGCTCCAGTAGCGGCGTACAGGAACAGAAGAAGCAGGCTCACCGCTTTCAGAAGAGCAAACCCGGGGTAGCGGGAAACAGCCGCCGACACCAGCGCCGCCAGAACCGCAAACGCCGCCAAAACATGAAAGAGACCGAAGTGATGCCGCCACTCCTTCAGCATGATGAAGCAACCGACCAGGGCTCCTGCAGAAAGAAAGAACCAGCGCCCAGCCATCCACATTCCCGCCAAAGGCAAGGTCATTCCCGCCAGCAAAAAGGCGACGACTACAAGAGGGAAAAACACCTGGCGGTAGAACCAAATGGAAGCCAGGATCACTTCGCAGAGGACCAGGCCAGCGAGATAAGTGGGATTGGTGAAGTACCCGGGGCGCGTATAGGCCATACCGGCCATGATCGGGAGGCACAGCAACCCGGCGCCGATCAGAACTCCCTTGGGAATAGGCTCAGTCATGGGAGATTCCCGTGGTCGTGACGGCTTGAGCGATGGCCGTCGACCACGCTTCCGGCGAATAGTTTCTGATGTGCTGCCGCGCGCGGGCGCCCATCGACGTCCGCAATTCGGGTTGCTCAGCGATATATTTCATGGATCTCGCCAGCACCTCGACATCCCGAGGCGGAATCAGCAACCCAGTCTCGTTTTCTCGCAGCAGATCGGAAGCACATCCAGCCGCGCGGCTAAGAATCACCGGCAACCCGCAAGCCATGGCTTCATTCACAACCAGTCCCCAGGTGTCAGTGTAAGTTGGCAGAACGAGTGCTTCTGCCAGCGCGTAGTACGGAGCCAGGGCCTCGCGCTCTACGAAGCCAGCGAATCTTATCACTCCGGGCGAAATTGTGGCCGCTTGCCGCTCCAGCAGACGACTCGACTCGCCATCACCGGCAAATACCAGGCCGACTTCTTCACGCAACGATGCATCTAGTTTGGCATAAGCCGAGAGCAAATCAAACACTCCTTTTTCCGGCACCAGTCGGCCTACAAAGAGGAAGTAGCGCTCGGGCAACTTCAGTTCGCCACGGCGGAGAGTGGCGCTCTCGCGCGCCGTGGCAGCGCCTGCATCGAACAGATCGTTGTCAACAGCATTGGGCGTAACGACAATCCGGCCCTCCTCGATTCTGTGCGCTCGAAGATATTCCAGCGCCGATCGTCCCGGCACGACGAATGCACTGCACATGCGAAGAAATTTGCGCTTCAAGAACTCAACCGCTTCGTGGCCGCCACGCAGGTCCTGGAGATTACTCTCGGACCACAGCAGAAAAGGAATCCTCCGCGACCGAGCCCAGAACAGAGCCTGCCAGGAGGCGACGTAGTTATACCCTCCGCACAGGATGAGGTCCGGCACCGCGGCGGCCAGCGCGCGCCCGACCCCGCGGTTCAGAAGCAGATTGTATCCGCCCCAGCGACTTCGCCAGGAAGGCAACACCTGGTGCGAAAACTTAATCTCTTCCCGGTAAACCCGCCACTGACGCAGCTTCGGATCGGTCTCAGCCAGAAAAATGACGTGCAGGTCAACACTCTCATTGCGCGCGAGGACGTTGAACAGTGGGATGCGATAGGGAGAAATAATCTCCGTCAGAATTACCAGCCGGCGTTTCATCCCACCGACTCCCGGTACATGCGCGCGAGATTCTCTGCCTGGTGCGTCAGCGTGAGCCGTTCCAGAATCGTATCTCGGGCCACCGCACCAAGATTCCGGCGGCGCTGGTCGTCGCGGAGCAACATGGCGAGAGCCAGAGTCAATTCTTTTTCGTTGTCCGGGCCAACCAGGAAACCATTCGACCCGTGCCGAATGATCTCCGCAATTCCCTGCCCGCGGCAGCCGATCACCGGCTTGCCCACAGACATCGCTTCAAGATAAACGCAGCCCAGGCCTTCATATCGGCTGGGCAATGCAAAGACTGTGCAGCGGCGCATGGCGTCAGCGACTTGCCGCCGCGACTGTCTCCCGGCAAAGTGAACGCGGTCGAGAATCTGGAGTTGCTGCGCTAGCGCGCGCAAAGATCCATGTTCGGGACCGTCGCCGATAATCTCAAGACTTATCCGAGGAAATTCAGAAACGAGTGCCCCAACCGCGCGGATGAGCAGGTCATGCCCCTTGATTGGAATCAGGTTGCCGACGCTGAGGATGAGTGGATCCCCGGACGCCGCTTCACTTTTCCCCTCACTTCCCGCTTCACTTCCCGGCGAAAACAACTCCGGATCGACTCCGTTGTAAACGACCGAGGTCCGGCAACTCCGCCGCATCCCTTCCAGGACCAGTTCGCGAACGTGTTCGCTGACGCAAATCACTCGTCGGGATGATCGGTACACACGCTGCGACAATCGCCGGCTCCACTCGCCAGCGCGACTCGCAGTCTGCCCGGTCGAGAAGACATCGAGCCCGTGTACCGAGACAACGTACGGAATACCAAGCTCCGCGCTCAACAGCATGGCAGCGTGTCCACTCGGCAGTGGCGCATGGGCGTGGATGAGATCGATCTGATGCGAGCGCTGCAACTCACGAACCTGACTTACAATTCGCGCGAAGGCAAATGCGCCGGCGGCCGGAAGTCCAGCGCTCCCCGGCCAGGAGAAATAGCGAAGCCATCGCGCAGTTGCGCCAGAATCGCGCGCGCGCAGCTTCCTCCGGTAAAAAGTCTGCAAGGCGAATACCGTATTCACCACGCCATAGGCAGCGAGCGCGTCGAGTGGTTCGGAGACAAAGCACCCCGCCGCATCGTCCTCTTCTGACGGATAAAAAGGAGTCAGGGTCAGAACATGAAGCGGCGCGGAGCCTCGGGGCTTCGCCGAACCGCGCTCCGGATCGGAACGTGGAGGAACATTTGCAGTCTCTGTCAAGCGGCCTGCCCCTCCCGGCAGCGGCGGCTCAGCACCAGCCAGCGAAACAGTTGGTCACTGCGATCGGCACCCGCCTGGTGTTCGCGAAATAACTGCCAAGCCGGTGCTGTATCGATGACCTCGCGCAATTCAGGCGAAAACTCGCGCAAAGCCCGCTCCGCCTGCGACCGGAGAGTCGTCCGCAGCCACGTAGCCAGCGGCGGAGTGAAGCCTCGTTTTTCGCGCCAGCGAATCTGCTCTGGCACCCAATCCGGCAGAGCGTTGCGCAGCAGCGCTTTGCCCATGCCGCGCTCGAAGTGATATTCCTGCGGAAGCTGGCGGACGAATTCCATCAAGCCGCGATCCAGAAACGGACTACGACATTCCAGCGCCGACCTCATACTGGCACGATCTACCTTGACCAATATCTGTTCGGGAAGATACGACACCGTCATCGCCTCGATCGCCGACGCCGGATACGACAAGCGCGCATGATGTGCAGCCTCGGTTCGCAATTCTTCCAGACCTTGATCCGCCTCCGGTCGATGCGGAGGAAGGAAAAGATCGAGCAGCGCCTTCCGCTGTTTCTCGGGATAAAGAAGATTCCAATCCGAACACGCAAGAAACGACAACGGACCAACGCCTCGCCGCGAAGTGCCCCAATAGGGTAACAGCGCGCCGGCCGCCGCACTCACCCCCGGAAAGCGCCGCAGGCCGTGCAGCGCGTGATAGCGAAAGAACTCGCGATAGCCAACGAAGTACTCATCCCCGCCGTCGCCTGAAAGCATTACCTTGCAGTGCTCCCGCGCCGCCCGGCACACCGCGAAAGTTGGAAACATGGACGCATCGGCAAAGGGCTCGTCGTAATGATCAATGAGCGCATCGAACGAACTCAACACCTGCTCGGATGTGAAATGTAGTTCGTGGTGGTCGGTGCCGATGCGTTCGGCGATCGCGCGAGCGTAGGGCGCCTCGTCTAATTCGTCATCGTCAAAGGACGCGCAGAATGTGCTGAACTTCGCGCCCGGAATCAGTTCCGCCATCGCGCTCACCACGAAAGTGGAATCGATTCCGCCCGAGAGAAATGCGGCGAGCGGTACGTCGCTGCGTAATCGAAGCCTGACCGACTCGCGCACGCGATGACGAATCTGCTCGACGGCCTCTGCCTTGCGAGGCATCTTCTCAGCAACCGCGTCGGAGAATTCCGGCTGCCAGTACCGCCAGCGGCGAATACCCGCACCACTTTCGACGGCTAGCGCTTCGCCCGCCATCAGCTTGCGGACGCCTTGCAGGTGGGTCCGCGGCGCAGGAATATAACGCAGCGCCAGAAACTGCGCCAGCGCCGCAACATCGAGGCGGCGATCAAGCTGCGGCAGCGGCAGCAAAGCTTTCATCTCGGACGCGAAAGCGATGCCGTGTGTTCCGATCGGCGTCCAATAAAGAGGCTTCTCGCCGAAATGGTCGCGGGCGGCCAGAAGGCGTTTATTTTTTTCATCCAGCAGAACGAAAGCGAACATCCCGACAAGATCGTCAAGCAGTCGGTCGCCCTTCTCCTCGTAAAGATGCACCAGGACTTCGCAATCGCTGTGAGTCTGAAAGCGGTGCCCCTTGTCCACGAGCTCGGCGCGCAGTTCGATGTAGTTGTAAATTTCGCCGTTGCAGATCACCCACACCGTTCCATCTTCGTTACGCAGCGGTTGCCTGCCGCATTCGAGGTCGATGATCGACAGTCGCGTGTGTCCGAGCAGGCAATGCCCCTGCAATCGCTCCTCGCAGCCCTGGTCGTCCGGACCGCGATGTCGCAGCAGTTCCTGCGCTCGGCCAGACCAGGCGCGCATGTTGTCGTCGAGACGCGACGAGGGATCGAAGGCTCCGTAAATTCCACACATCTCAGTGTTTTCGTCGCGTCGCGATCGCCCGTTCGAAAGCATCCTGCCACTGCCCCGCGATGACGTCCCAATCGAATTTTCGCGAGTGAGCGATGGCGGCTTCACCCATGGCGAGTCGCAACTCCGGCTGATGAATCAACAAGTCTAACTTCTCAGCCAGCTCATTGTCGGTCTCGACCAGAAAACCGGTCGCGCCGTTCACGACGTAATCAGGCCGGTAGATATTCATGGCAATGCTCGGAAGGCCGCTGGCAGCGGCCTGACCCAGAACCTGCGGATGCCCTTCGATGATGCTCGGAAAGAGAAAAATGTCGGCCTGCCTCATCGCGTCGCCGAGTGCGGGGAGCGAAAGATGCCCTAGAAACTCCAAGTTTCCGCACCCCAGGTCGGACGCCAGCTTTTTACACACCTGCTCTTCTTCGCCCGCGCCCGCGATGCGGAAGCGGACCTTGGGCCAGCGCGCCGCCTGCTGCACAACCATCGGCACGCGCTTATAAGGGCGCAACGAGCCCCCGTAGAGAACCGTCACGGTCTCGCGTGGCGCTCGCGAAGAGTCCGGAGGGAAAAAATAGCGGCGGTCGATCCCGCTGTGGATCACTCCCGCATCGACTCCCGTCTTCTCCCGAACTAACTCCGCCAGGTAGGCGTTGTTGGCGTAAACGGCATCCGCCTGGCGAATATTTCGCTCGCGGGCCGCTGAATAGGGCTGCTGATACAGGCCGCCGGAGACGACCGGCGTCACCACCGCCGTTTTCAATCTCAGATAACGGCGCAGAGTGAAGAAAGCGGAATCGAGCGGGCCCTCGCGCGGATGAAAATAAATGTCCGGAACACTTCTGAGAATACGCGCGATCGTCCGCGCGGTGTTCCCACGTTTCTGCCAGCGCAATAGAGTCGTATTGGGCCGCGACCCGATGCGCGGATCAACCGCACCCTCATGCAACATGGTTACCGACACTCGCTTCGGGTCAAGCCGCGCCACGATTTCTTTAGCGGAGAGATTCTGGGCATTGGTATCGGCTTCGTCCGCGAACGACGGCGTAAGCATTGTGATCATTGCTGGAGCCACGACGGCCAGTGCGCGGCTAGGAGGCCACTGGCGAAGACCTGCTGGCTGGGTTTTTCCATTCTAGCTGAATTTCTCGCAGACGCGCCTGCGCGCGCGCCCGCCAGGGCGACCGCGATCGAGCCGGCCAACCGGTCGCAGGGAACCGCCGCCGTCCGATCGATGGCAGAGATGAAACGCTTGCGGCTGGCGCCGAGCAGCACCGGTCGGC
>Ga0074044_10000506_pt1 | contig 37548 bp, 33 predicted proteins | sample BogForMeECP23OM1_FD_94443 | JGI IMG/M metagenome (GOLD analysis project Ga0074044, IMG submission 94443) | Bog forest soil microbial communities from Calvert Island, British Columbia, Canada - Bog Forest MetaG ECP23OM1 | ecosystem: Environmental > Terrestrial > Soil > Wetlands ...
AGGTGCGGGATTCGGTTTTGCAGGCGATTGGGAATACGCCGGTTGTGAGGCTGAGGAAGATAGTGTCGCCGGGGATGGCTGAGGTGCTGGTGAAGCTGGAGTACTACAATCCGACCGGATCGTACAAGGACCGGATGGCGCTGGCGATGATTGAAGGGGCGGAGGCGCGGGGCGAGTTGCGGCCGGGGATGCGGGTGGTGGAGTGGACTGGAGGAAGCACGGGATCGTCCCTGGCGATGGTGTGCGCGATCAAGGGGTACCGGTTCACGCCGATCTCGTCGGACGGATTCTCGGACGAGAAGTTACGGACGATGCGGCTTTTCGGCGGGGACCTGGAGATCTTTCCAGCGGTGGGCGGCAAACTCGTGCCGGAACTCTACCAGCAGATGAAGCGACGCGCGGAGGAATTGGCGCGGGAGCCGGGCACATTCTACACAAACCAATTCAATAACCAGGACGCGATCCGCGCGTACATGGGGATTGGCAAGGAACTCGTGGAACAAGCCGGCGACGGGCTGACGGCGTTCTGCGGCGGAGTGGGCACCGCCGGAATGATTATGGGCGTGTCGCGCGCGCTGAAGGAGGCTGGATGCAAAGCGCGGATTGTGGTGCTCGAGCCGGCAGGTTCACCGGTGCTCACGACGGGGAAAGGCGGGGCGCATCGCGTCGAAGGGATCGCCGCAGGCTTCCGGCCGCCGCATTTGAAGGATGGAGATTTTGATGAAGTCCGGACTGTGGAGGAAACGGAAGCGCGGGAAATGGCGCGACGGTTGGCGAAGGAGGAAGGAATTTTTGCGGGGACGTCGTCGGGGCTGAATGTTGCGGCGGTCCTGCAGTTGGCGAGGGAGCTGGGGAGCGGGAGTACAGTGGCGACGGTGGCGGTGGATACGGGATTTAAGTATCTCGCGGGGGATTTGTATAGAGACTAAAGGAAACTCGGGGCATGAGATGAGCGCCGGGATAAAGCGGGAATGAAGAGAGATTTCATCGCACAGAATGCGTGCGATGGGGCAGCGGTTCTCTCTACGCGGACCGACCGTTTCGCAGGAGCGAAACGGAAAGAAAAAGCGTCGGTCCCCTCCGTTCGAAATGACGGTTGGGTGGTGACGGATAAAGAGAGCAGGTTATTCGGAGGCACCAAGGGGGAGGAAGTATTGGGTGCCTTTGACGGGATCCTGGAGGCGGCGGAGTAGTTGTTGGAGATCTTCGCTGCGCTCGACGAAGTCGATGTCGGAAGTGTTGATAACCAGGAGGTCGGAAGCGGCATAGCGGAAAAAGAAATGTTCGTAGGCGTGGGCCACTTCTTCGATGTATTCGGGAGAGATTTGGGCTTCATCGCGGGAAGCTTTTTTGGCGATGCGGGCACGGAGAACTTCCGGCTTGGCTTGGAGATAAATGACTAGATCGGGAGCGGGAATGTCGGCGGCCAGAGATTCGTAGTAGCGGTCGTAGAGTTTGAGTTCTTCGTCATCGAGATTGAGATTGGCGAAGATGCGGTCCTTTTCGAGGAGGAAATCGGAGAGGACCGGGCCGGGAGTTTCAATCGCCAGAGCCTCGCGGATGCGTTTTTGGCGTTCCATCAGGAAATACATTTGGGCGCGGAAGGTGGCGCCGGCTTTTTCTTTGTAGAAATCGGCGAGGAAGGGATTGTCTTCGCAGTCGTAAATGCGGCGGGCGTGGAGACGCTCGGCGAGGATTTTGGCGAGGGTGGTTTTGCCGACTCGGAGCGGGCCTTCAATGACGATGAAACGGGGGGATTGAGGGCCGCGCTCCGGTCGAGGAGCGCGCTTGGCTGCGCTGGATTGGTTGGCCGCCATCGTTGAGTGGGACCTCTGTAACGACCGCGGCAGGGCCGGGGTCAATGGACGGGATTATAGCAGAGTCGTTCTCACCGGAACTGTGAGAAGCGGCGTTTTGCCTGGGTCGCAAAGAGAAACAGAATAGGCGGGAGCAGGATTTGGGGGTTGGAATTCCTCCGTCCGAAGAAGGCGGGAGCGGGGCTCCCGCACTCCAAATTTGAGAGATGGCGCGGTATAGCGATGCCACAAATGTGAAAATTTGTTCACTTTTGCGGCTAGTACAGGAGTCCCGAAATGGGGAAACGGAGGGTCTAGAGGAGGGTACTAATCAGAATGAGACCAATGGGCCAGTGTCACCTGCCCTTTAGGACAGTATATTCTCCGTAGTTGAGAGTGGGGACCGAAATGCACAGCTTTCAACTACTGAGGTGATAAATGCTGCTTGCAACGATCCTTTTGCTTTGCCCCTTTCCGCAGAGTGTAGAGGTAGCAAAGGCAGTCTCGGAGCGCCCCGCAGGCGTTTCCCTAGATGAGGCGAAAGACTCTTCCTCCTCGAAGGCGCTGCCTTCCGCGCCAGATCCAAAGATCAAGACGGACTCTGAGATTGCGGCTGATTCAAATGCCGCGGGCGTTAGCCCCGCTCCGGCGGCCCAACCGGTCGCGCCGGGAAGCGCACCCCTGGCCGTTCGGCCAGGTAAGCCGGCTTTCAACCCGGAAGACGTTTCGGAACGGCAGAAGAAGGCTTGGTATGCGCTGATCTTCGCGTCTTCTGGCGCGGCGGCGTTTGATGCGTGGTCCACCCGGCGGGCGGTTTCTGGGAATTACGGCACGGAAGGCAATCCGATGCTACGGCCGTTTTCGCACTCGAATGCAATTTACGCGGCGACACAGGTCAGTCCACTCGTGCTGGATTTCATCGGACGAAAGATGATGACCAGCCGTGAACCGTTGTTGCGCAAGATGTGGTGGCTGCCGCAGTCGGCGGGGACAGGGATGTCCTTGTTCGCGGGAGTACACAACGTTGGCGTGGTGCCCTCGAACTAACGCGCCGAAAACATAGAGAAAATCAAAAGCGTCCCGGTGAGTGATTTCACCGGGACGCTTTTATTTTGCGCGGAGTCGTGGGTGTGACCTGGCCGGCTTCCCACTCGCGCGCGTGTATCTGACTACTTGCTTACGACCACGATGGCGAAGGAGCCCGGCTTCATTTTGCCGCGGCGCTCGCCGGGAGCCGGAGGATCGAAGTCTGCGGAAGGCAGGAAAATGTTGTGTGTTTTCAAGTCGAGCCCCATGGTGCGGGCGCTGCGCTTGGTGGGAACGTTGTCGACGACGGTAAATTTGTCGGGGGAGTCTTCGTGGACGACGGTGATGTTGCCGTCGCCACAGGAAGCGAAGGCGTAAGCGGTGGCAGGATCGAAAGCGGAGGCGTCGGGGCCTTCACAGATCGTGGGTGTGGCAACGACGGCGCCGGTGTCGGCGTTGACTACGGCCATGACTTTTTCATCGCAAACGGCGAAGAGGCGGCGGTTCTTGAGGTCCATGGAGAGGCCGGAGGGAGATTTGCACGGCGCGAGAGGCCAGCGATGGGTTTCCGTGAGCTTTTCCGCGTCGAATTGGACGAGCTCGTTTTTGTCTTCGATGTTGACGTAGATGCTGCCCTTGCCATCGGCAACGGCGAACTCGGGTTTGCCGCCTAGAGCGAGAGTGCCGGCGATGGTGCCGTCGGCGCCATTGATGGCGGTGGTGTTCTGGCCGCGTCCGTTCAGAGTGAAGACGCGTTTGGTGACGCCGTCGTAGACAATGGCGTCGGGATTAGCGTCGGTTTTTACGGTGCCGAGAGTTTTGAGCGATTTGATGTCGAAGATTACGGCGGTGTTGGCGCGGCCGGCGCTGACGAAGCCGCGGCCGAGGTCGGGAGCGAGCGCGATGCCGTGGACGCCTTGCGTGTCGGGGACGTCGCCTTCGATGGCGTAAGTGTCGGCGTTCATGACGACGACGTGGGAGCCGTGAGAGATGTAGACGCGGCGAGCGTCGGCGCCAACGATGAGATAGTCCCACCCTTCGTCACCGGGAATCGGAACGGTTTTGATGACGTGATAGCCGGAGGTACCTAGCGCCGGAGAAGCGGCGCGCGACATTAGGGCGGCGCAGAGGATGATCGCGATAGAGAGGGAACCTAGGATTGGGAGTGCTGCGAAACGATTACGCATGAAAATATCTCTCCTAAAATTGCTCGCCCTCGTTAGAGATTAGGCGGAGCTATCTATACAGGGCGCAACCTAAACCCAAGATAAACGATACGCGGAAGGGAGCGAGGGTGACCTTCGGCGTGCGCGGGCCGGGCCCTTCGTTCCTCAGAGTAAACAAGCCCGGCCCATGCATAAAGAGCAGGATTGTTAGTTGGTGGATTTGTGTTGTTGGAACCAGCCGGCGACGTAAAGCATTTTGGTGATGTGGTGGCTGGGGCGGCGGCTGATGCCGTGCGGTTCTTCGGGGACGCGGACCAGGACGGCGTCAATGTTGAGGAGTTTCAGGGCCGCGTAGAACTGCTCGGCTTCGGAGATGGGGGTGCGGTAGTCGGCTTCACCGGTCATCAGCAGAGTTGGTGTTTTGATTTTGGCGACCAGATTGGTGAGGGAGCGCTGCATGTACTGGTCGGTGTTCTCCCAGGGAACGCCGGGGAACCAATATTTCGAGGTCCAAGGAATGTCGCTGGTGAGGACGAAGCTGTACCAGTTGATGACGGGATAGAGGCATGCGGCAGCGCGGAAGCGTTCGGTGTGCTCGATGGTCCACGCCGTCAGAACGCCGCCGCCGCTGCCGCCGGTGACGAAGAGATTGTTTGTGTCGATGTAGCCCTTGGCGATGACGGCGTCGACGCCGGTATTGAGATCGGCGAAATCGTCGCCGGGATAGGCGTGGTGGATGAGGTTGGCAAATTCTTCGCCGTAGCTGGTGCTGCCACGCGGGTTGGTATACAGGACGACGTAGCCCATGGCCGCCCAAACTTGTTTTTCAAAATCGAAGCGGTCGCCGTAATCAGCAAAAGGACCGCCATGAATTTCGAGGATGAAGGGATATTTTTTCGCGGGATCGAAATCGGGCGGCTGAACAATCCAGCCTTCGATCTCGCGATTGTCCTTTGAGGATTTGTACCGAATTTCTTCGACGTGGCCGGGTTTCTTCTGCTCGAGCAACTCCTGATTGAGGGAGGTCAGCACTTTCATCGCGCCCATGTTGCTGATGGCGACGTCGCCGGGGATGTCCGTTCGGCCGTAGGTGAAGGCGATGGGGCCAGCATGAGCGACGGAGAAAGAGCCGCCGCCGCCCGCGCTGGTCGAGGCTGCGACGTGGTCGGCAATTTTCTTGGGAGTTCCGTCAGGAGACAGGAAGCCGATCTTTGTGTCGCCTTGCTCGTCGTATTGAAAGTAGACGCCGCTGTTATCGGGCGCCCAAGTGGGATTCTGGATGTCGGCATCGAGTTTGTCTGAAATGGAGTGAGAATCCGTGCCGTCGCGCTTCATCAGGTAGAGCTTTGTGGTTTGGTGGCCCTGGAGACGGTCGTCGAAGCCGGTGTAGGCGATCCACTTTCCGTCGTAAGAAACAGCGGGAGAATTATCGGGGCCTCTGCGGTTTGTGAGCGCGCGGAGAGAGCCATCGGCGACGCTAAATTCGTAGATTTCGGTGTCGAAATTATCGTGGTCGGATTCGGGGTGGCGATCGGCGGAGACGAGGAGGAATTTTCCGTCGGGCGTCCACGTAGCGCGGCTGGGACCGAATTCGTTGCCGCCATTCGGAAAATTGCCATTGCTAACCTGCCGCGGGGCACCGCCTTCCGCGGAGACGACGAATATTTGCATAAAGCCAGGCTTTAGATAGCCAGCGCCGTTGTATCGATAGACGAGTCGATCGTATGCGGTGGCGGGATCAGCCCATTTGGCACCTGCGGGTGGCGCGGGCAGATCGGCAATGTGAGGCCCTTTACCGAGAACGAGCGAGGAGAAGGAGAGCATTTTTCCGTCGGGAGACCATGCTATGGCATCTGGAGATTGATCGAGGTTGGTGATGCGGGCCGTTTGCCCGGAGTCCATCCAGCGAACATAGATTTGCTGCTTGCCGTCGGTGTCGGAGAGATAGGCGAGACGCAAACCGTCGGGCGACCAGCGCGGCGAAGCGTCGTTGCGGTTACCAGTGGTGAGCGGACGATGATCGGTGCCGTCCGCATTGACGATCCAGAGATTGGAGTAGCGGCGGTCGGTCATGGGATCCGCGAAACGGCGCACGTAGACGATTTTCTTGCCGTCGGGAGAGATTTGGGGGTCGGTGGGGAGCTGGATTTGAAATTCGTCCATCACCGTAAGTTTGTGTGAAGACTCTTGCGCAGGCAGAACATTGGGATAAGCCGAGAATAGAACGGCAGCAACGGCCAGTGCGGACACGTAGTGCTTGCAGCTCATGAGTGGAGACCTCCCCGCTGCGGGGAGTAAACAATGAGCGGGAAAATGTGTCAAGCCGCGCGGAAGGCTGAAAGGACGAGAAGCAATTCTCTTTCGAGTAACTCTGATACTCGCGGTTATCTGACATTGAGATACCGGCAGGAGGTTGGAGGGCGCTGCTACTTTTTGGTCTTCTTGACGATATGCAGCTTCACTTCTTTGCCAGCGACGTCGACCACGTACGCGTGTCTCCCCTCGATGGCTACTTTCGTTGGCACATTTAACACGAGATCCGGCCCGCGGCCATTGTTATGCTGGTCCGGTCGATAGTTAAATTCGGCGAGATAAACCATATCGGTGGTTTCGATCGAGTAGTGCATCGTGTTTTTCGCGCCCCACAGTGGCCAGGAAACATCGGTTTCCGAAAGCACAACTACCGTCGCGGGTTTCCAGTCGCGCGTCTTCGCCAGAGTCGCAGTCGCGATCAACGGCGTCACCATTAGCATCAGAAACATGAGCTTTTTCATTTAGCGTCCTCTGCAGAGTATAGTCCGAATCGCGTCCACAACGGCCCACCGCAACTCACACTTTTCCATATCCCAACGGTGCCAGATCCCCCACAAATTGGAGCCAGCGCCGGAGCAACGCATCATCGACGGACGAGCCAATCGAAAACTGCCCCCGCCGAAAATACGGAACCTTGGAACGAGACACTCTTTTTTGCTAAAGTAAGGCGGTCGTTTCCGCTAGGAAGGATTCGCCAGCCTTTATTCCAGGAACTCCCCCGCCAAGGTTCTGGAAGGCGCATTTTGGATGTGCGTAGGGGTGTCCGATGTCTCGTTCGCTGCACGTGGTTCACAGACCTTTTCGTCCGAGATTCCTCCCGAGCGTGCGGCACTGGGTGAGAAACTTCCTTCACAACTCTGGGTTTAGGCGGACGTCCGCGCACACTCACGCAGATCAGGCTCAGGCCATGCCCGCCACGACGCACCAACATAGGACTTTCCCTTCTCTCCCGAAAGATTACATTCACCGCCGCCGCTTGCGACGCCGCATCTCCAACGTGATTCTCATTCCACTTCTCAGCGGGGTGGCCGCCTACTTCATCACTCGCCAAACCGGCGGCTCGGGCTTTTCTCTTCCAAAATCTGCGCTACAAGCGTCTCTTTCCGCGCCGGCAAATCCCGCATCCTTAGTGCATCACGACGCAGTGAACGACAACACGGCAAACTCCCCGGATCGCCTTGCGGCGGCCACCTCCGCGAGCTCCCCGCCAAGCACAATGGTCAGCGGGGCGTACAAGCTAGGGGATGGCGCGCACGCCGTCACAGAAGTACCGGACATCGTTCTCCACGATGCCAAACGCGACAAAGATCTCCATGTCCGCGTTTTTTATCCGAAGGAACCGGGACTCTACCCGGTTATCGTTTTTTCGCACGGCGCCGGGGGATCGCAATCTTGCTGCGAAGCTCTTACGCGCCACTGGGCCACCTACGGCTACGTCACACTGCAGCCCACGCACGATGATTCCACCATGCAACGCCGCAATGCCGGCGAAGAAGACATCAACATTTTGAATGCCGTGCGTGACGCGCTGAAAAAACCGGCGCTTTGGCAGAGCCGTCCGCAAGACATTTCGTTCGTTCTGAATTCGCTGCCCGCACTGCAAAAACGCGAACCGGCGCTCGCCGGCAAAATGGACGCGGAACATGTCGGGGTGGGCGGACACTCGATGGGTGCGTTCACCGCGGACGCCATTGCCGGGGCACTGGTGGATCTCCCCAATCATCCCTCTACCAACTTCGCTGATCCTCGCGTGCGAGCCGTTCTTTTGCTTTCGCCTCAGGGGCCCGGCGAATTTGGGCTTACCGACCATTCTTGGGACCACGTCACGCTCCCGCTATTGAGCATGACTGGGTCGCTCGACCTAGGCGCGGGCGATCAGGGCCCGGATTGGAAAAAGATTCCTTTTGAACGCAGCCAGCCTGGCGCCAAATATCACGTTTTCATCGAGGGCGCGAATCACATGTCCTTCATCAGCGCAAAGTCGAGCATTCCCGGGCGGACAGCCCAGGACGATTCGATTCTGGGGCTCACCAATGCGGCCTCGCTTGCGTTCTGGGATGCGTATTTGAAGGCCGATCCTGCCGCAAGAAATTATCTGCAATCGGACGCGCTTCCTGAGTTCAGCCACAAAGTCGTAAAACTCTCTCGGCGGTGAGCTGACGAGCGGGACGCTCGCATTCCTCAGCTTTTCCACACTTTCCTCGGGGGAGTCCTTCCGTACCATTGACGCTGTTACTAGCTGCTACGGAAACTTAGTACAGTATGGCCCGCTACTCAGCCTTTCTTGGGCGCAGGGTTGAAGTGCAATACCGCGCCGGAGACATCCTTTTGCCTGCGTCCGGCACGTTTGTCGCGGATTCGGGCCGCTCCATTTTCCTGGAACAGCATTTCGAGCAGCGTGGCTCACAGAAGCATTTTCGCTGGGAGATTCCCTACCAGTACATTGTGCGCCTCGAGGAGAAACCGGAGCTGCCTCCTGCTAGTGGTTCCGGGGCCAGTGCAAGCTCTCCTGCGACCGCAACCGCACAGGCGCCGGCTTCCTCCCCTGATACCAAAGCACAAAGCCCGGCCAACGCCACAGCCCCCGCCGGCGGGGCAACAGCGATCCTGCCCTTGCAGAATCGTCCCAAGACTGCCTAGCGCTCTGCTTCTTTCCTGACCCTCCACACGACTCTACCTCTGCGATTCGGTTACAATCGACGCGCTGCAACCCTACATTTTCGCCAGGGCGGCCTCGATTCGTGGCCCTCGCGCGCAGGAGGCTTTTCATGATTTTAGACGATCGCCCCAAGACAAGCTTAGGCTCCGGAGAGAAGGCCGGCACAGGAGCGAATTTCAGCGCTATGAGAAACATCGGTCCCGGCTCGAAAATCGGACTGATCGGCCTCGGCCTCATGGGGCGGCCCATGGGTTTGAACCTATTGAAGGCAGGCTATTCTCTGACCGTTTGGAACCGCACCGCTTCGCGCGCCGAATCGCTCGTGGCCGCAGGCGCCAAGGTGGCTGGTTCACCCCAGGAAGTGGCCGCCGCCTCCGATGTGCTCATCACGATCGTCAGCGACCCGCCCGCTCTGGAGGGGGTCCTTTGGGGCGGCTCCGCCTCCGGCCAATCTGGCGGCGCTCTTGGAGCCCTGCGGCCTGGCAGCATTTACATCGATTCCAGCACCGTTTCTCCCGTCCTTGCCCGCAAGATTGCGGCGGCTTGCGCGGAGCGCCAGATTGCATTTTTGGACGCTCCCGTGACAGGTGGAACCTGGGGCGCCGAAAAGGGGGAGCTGGTCTTCATGGTGGGGGGAGACGCTCAAATCCTGAAGGATGCGGAGCCGGTGTTTGGCGTGTTGGGTAAGCGCTGGTTTCACCTCGGGCCGAATGGGGCTGGGCAAACCATTAAGCTGGCAATGAACCTCATCCTGGCGCTCCAGGTTGACGCTTTGGCCGAGGCTCTGGCCCTGGTCACGGCAGCGGGGCTCCAAGGGGAGAAACTGGTCGAGGTTCTACAGTCCAGCATGGCCCGGGCTGCCGTCCTGGACGTCAAGGCTCCCTTGCTCCTCAAGGGTGAATATCCGCCCAGCTTTCCCTTGCGCCTTATGCACAAGGATATGGGGCTGGCGCTGGATCTGGCGAGGGAGGCTGGCGTGGCGCTGCCTGCAGCCGCAGCAGCATATTCCACGTATTCCGCCGTCAAGGCTGCCGCGAAGGAAGACCTGGACTATGCCGCGGTGATGAAATTCTGGCGGCGCTGAGGCATTTGCGGAGGACTGTGCGCATTGCCGGAAAGATGGGAGGAGCCGAGACGGCTGCGCCCTCAGCGTGAATTGTGTGAGTTTCTAAATGTCAAAAAGCTCTGCGCACATACGAGGGAAGGAGAGGGAAAAAGCGCGGTGCCAGGCGTAGAGCAAAGTTCGCTGGCTATTTTTAGATAGAACGAACGGCCGCTCGTTGGTCGAGATCGAGAGCAAGCTTTTGATCGAGGACCACCGCGACATAGCGCGAACAGGTTTTCATCTCCGAAGATGCCCAGGCAGAGATGGCCGGCTGAATCGATCGGAAGCTTTTCTCCAGCTTTGCCACAACGCTGTAGTAGCCCTTGACCTCACGTAGCCACGGGGTGCCTTTGTTCAGGCGCGGCGACATCTCGTCGCAAAGCCCCATGAGCTTGCCAAAATCGTTGGGACCTATGGTATCGGCGGCGATGCCGGTCGCGGCGAGCAAGGAATCCGAAAGAGGCTGGTTGGCGGTGGTCAGCCAAATCATTCGCCACTGGCTAATGGCGAATTGCACCAGAGCCAGCAGGGAGAACACGAGTATAAGGGCAGCGGTCATAGTTTTTGTTTCGAGTAGTAGTCTGACTCGAATACCGGCAGATCCCTATAGGACCCCCGTACCACTGTACAGGTACCGGTCGCGCGGACAGGAAGGGCTACTTTTCGGCACAGCCGAACGAGCCGGAGCTCTGCCTTCCCGCTGCTGTGCAGGATGAAGCTCGCTAACTCGTAAGTAACTTTCAGGCCGCAATTCCCGCCTTTACCATTGACCGCTAAACGAGCGCACTCTAGGGTTGAAGATAAGGTAGTTACACGCGGTCTCCCTCACATGGACATCCAAAAGAACCTGCACGCGCTGCCTCTCGAAACGACCAGCGATCAAGAGATCGCCGAGAACCTGCGCAAAATTGAGAAGAGGGACTGGTGGATCTGGGCAAACTCGATTTTTGTCATGCTGCTGCTCACGGGGGCATTAATCTCTTTCACTCTGCCCTCGCTTTCGCCGGGAGCGACGCCCCTCTTCCGGATCAAGGTTACGGAGGCCATATTCGGATTGGTGGCGCTGGTCGTTGTGTTCAACGTGTACACGATCTACCAGCAAGTGCTCATCAAACGCCTAAGGCGCCAACTTGCGGAAAAGCAGCACCACTCGATGATTTTGCGTGAACTGGCGATGATCGACGCTCTGACGGGGCTGTACAACCGCCGGTTTGCCGAGCAGCGGCTCGCCGCCGAGGTGGCGCGCTCCTCTCGCAAGGGTCATCCCTTCATCGTGGTGCTGCTGGACCTCGACGAGTTCAAGCTTATCAACGATACCTATGGCCATCCCGCGGGGGATTTGGTGCTGCAGGAGTTTGCGGCGGCACTGAACCGCGCCATTCGCACCGGGGATCTGGCGGTTCGCTTGGGAGGGGACGAGTTTTTGCTGATACTTCCCGAATGCAATCACGAGCAATTACAGCTTGTCTTGAAGCGCTTGGGTCCTCTCGAACTGGCGTGGGAGGGCCGGAAATTCCCTATCAAGTATTCCGCCGGCTGGAAGGAATATGCCTCTGGAGACCAGCCGGAAGCGATGCTTGCGGCGGCCGATCAAGCTCTCTACGCGAACAAGCGGGCCGCCAAGAGCGCGACTGACCCCGTTTCCGTCACCGCCTGACTCCTCGCCCGGTTCGCAAATTCGTGCTCCTAACGCGCGGCGGAGCTGCCCGCCCAAGTTTCCGCCGAGATGAGATAGAATGCCTCGATTCCACAGCTAGACGGATGCCCGCTGCAGCAATCAGGAGGCATTGCAAATGAAGCTGATAAAACGATCGTTATTGATTGCGTGCGCGCTCTCGATCGTTGTGGTGCTGGGCGTAGCGGCGGCATTGCCGCAAACAAACAGCTTGGGAATTTTTACGAATGAAGGCAGCGTCGGGCAGACACCGCCTGGCTGCAAAGCCCAGTACGATGCAGCCAAAGGCGAATACCGTATCACCGGGGGCGGCACCAACATGTGGGGCGCTGCCGACGCCTTCTATTTCGTTTGGAAGAAAGCCTCCGGCGACGTCACACTCACCGCTGATATCCAGTGGATGGGGACGAGCGCCGCGGAGCATCGCAAAGCCGCGTTGATTGTGCGCCAAAGCCTCGATCCAGGCTCGCCCTACGCCGACGCGGTTTCTCACGGCAATGGGCTCACTTCTCTGCAATTTCGCGGCGCACCCAATGAGCAGACCTATCAGATAGTGGCCGCGGAAGATGGAGCGTCACGGTTGCGGATCGTCAAGAAAGGCAGCCGCTTCACGATGTACTTTGGCAAGCCGGGAGAGGAGCTGAAGACTTCCGGCCCCGTCGAATTTGTTACTCTTCAAGAGCCTTTCTACGTTGGGTTGGGAGTTTGTTCGCATGTCGCGACAACGCTAGAGACTGCCATATTTTCCAACGTGAGACTGGAAGAAACCGCAACAGCAAAATAGGTCGCATCCGGGCGAGGACGAAATCATGGCTACAGTCGCTTCCATCATGGCCGAACTGAAAAAGAAGGGGAAGGAGAGTACACGAAAAATTTACGCGCGCCACGGAATGGCCACCGACAAAATGTTCGGCGTGAGCGTCGCTGACCTCAAGGTCATCGCGAAGACGATCAAGGGACAGCAGGCACTTGCTTGCGAACTGTACGGCACGGGCTATATGGACGCAATGTACCTCGCCGGGATGGTTGCGGATGGCTCCAAGATGACCGTAAAAGAGTTGAACGCCTGGGCCGAGGGCGCGGCAAACTTGCAGATGATTGCGGAGTATACGGTGCCCTGGGTAACGGTGGAAAATCCGAACGGCCGCGATCTGGCGATGCAATGGATCAAGTCGAAGAAGGAACACGTCGCATCGTCTGGTTGGTGTACCTATTCGGGGCTCGTCGCCACTAAACTGGATGACGCGTTGGACCTCTCGGAAATCGAAGGCCTTCTTGGCACGATCGTCAAGGGAATCCATAGCGCACAAAACCGCGTGCGCTACACCATGAATGGTTTCGTAATCGCGGTTGGCGGTTATGTCAAACCATTATCGAAACAGGCGAAGGCAGCCGCCCGCCAGATTGGCGCCGTTTCCGTGGACGTGGGCGACACGGCATGCAACGTGCCGCTTGCCACGGCCTACATTGAAAAGATGGAGGCAGCCGGCCGCGCAGGAAAGAAACGAAAAACCATCCGTTGCTGACGGACAAGCACGGTGGACGCAAAGCTCTCGCCCTCCATCGCACGGTCTCTTCCTAAAAATGCGGCTGGCACTTTTGCCTGGCGCTGGGCTTACGTCTGAAATACCTGCGATACTGGTTGCGTTGGGATCTCCTTCAGGGGCGAAGCAAACATATGTTGTGCGCGTCGCGGCCACTTCGCAAATCCATTGATGCGTTCCTTTCCGCACAGCAGAATCAGAAATTTTCCTATTCTGAAGTTGGGTCTTCCCGACAGGGCGCGCCGGGGGGATACATCGCCGATCACAATCGAATCCAGTTGGGCCAGGGAGCGGATACTTTCGAACGGGCCAAGAGCGCTATTCAGCAGTGGAAAATGTTCGAGATGGCTTGGGTTAACCTATGTTGGCCAGATACGCCCATCGTGCCTGGCGCCACCGTGGCGGTCGTCGTGTCGCATTTCGGATTCTGGTCCATGAACGCCTGCAGGATCATTTACGTCATCGAAGAACAGGGCTCGCGTGAGAGATATGGATTCGCCTACGGTACTCTGCCCGAGCACGCAGAAATCGGTGAAGAGCGATTCACGGTGGAATTCCATCCCGATGATCAAACGGTCTGGTATGACCTGTACGCATTCTCGCGGCCGACTGTGCTCGCACGTTTGGCTTACCCCTTCACGAGGAGTTTGCAGAAGTGCTTTACCAGAGATTCAAAAGCAGCTATGCAGAAGGCCGTTCAATTTCCGGGGTGATATTCACGCTCGGTATGCCCTTGGAGTTGCGATCGGTAGAAATACACCTCGCGCAAGTCTCCCTTGCTGTATCGCACGGCCTCGTCGTTGAAGTAAGGTGACGCGGGGCTGCCGCTTTCGCCTCCAGCCGTCACGGCCCTGGCTCGCACTTTCTCTCCAAACTCGACCACGGCAACGAAACTGTTCCCGCTCGTGCCATACCATTTTTTCGTTCCTGGATAGGGGCGCGCGCCGAACGATGCCAGCGAGCCCCACACCGCCGAAGTGAAGCCCACCGGGATGCTCGGTCCTGCGTCATTAAAGGGCTGAACGATATCGCCCGTCAGCCGCTGGAACCGATTGATGTCACCCCACGGCGTCTTCCAACTTCCGAAATCCGCCGCGAGTTTGTCAGACGCATCCGATAGCGACTGCAGTAGCAAATCTGGCGGCGCTTTTGTGCAGATGTAATCGCTCATGTAGATGCCCGCCTTTCTCGCATCGGCGCCCACGCGCTTCTGAATGTCTTCGCCCCAAAACACGGCCAAAGACGTGGGGACGGACGCGGCTCCCCAGCGCAAATTCCACTCGCGCAACACACCGATCCGTTCGGCCAATTTCGCTTTCAGCGGATGGTCCGTAGGCGCGTCCTCCCACGCCTTCGCCAGACAAGGCACTGGCTTCTCAAACCAGGCCAGATAGCTGTCATATGCAGCCGAGATCAGCGAGCTGACTGTGAAGTCTTTTTTGTCCTGCAGTACACGGATGGCATGCAACCCCCGAGCTGATTCTCCGCCGGTCTCCACATAAACGGGGAAATCTTCTTTCTTCGGGCTGCTCGGCCCGGCGGCCGACCACGGCCAATTGTTGGAGTTGTACAGCCAGCCGCTCTTCGGATTCAGCAGAAGCGGCGTCTCATCAATAGAGAGGAGACCTTTCCATTCTGTCGCCGGATTGCTGCCGTCGACAGGTTTCGTCCAATCGAAGGATGTATCGCGACGGGGGATAAAATTCCCGTGAAAGTACGCAATGTCCCCGTCGGCATCCGCAAAAATCGTATTGTTCGAGGAATTCGTGTGCAGCTCCATCGTCTGCCGGAACGATTTATAATCCTTCGCCTTCGTCCGCGTGTACGACTGTGTCAACGCCTTCACCGGCTCCTGCATCAAGCGGATGCTCATCCACTTTCCGTCTGTCTCCGCGACGACCGGGCCATGCTGCGTGCGGTATACAGTGAACTTCTTCTCCGCCACTCCGTCCGCGGTCTTGTATGGCACGACGATCTCTTTTGCTTCGACAGGCCGCTCTTCCTTGCCATACTTGTAAAAAAACTTCTCGCCCTTTTTCTCCGCGGTTTCGAGATACCAGCTGATGGCGTTCACTCCGCTCGACGTGTGCATCCATCCCGCTTTGTCGTTGAATCCCTGGTAGACAAAAAACTGCCCCCACGTAACCGCGCCGTACACGTCCAAGCCTTCCTCGCTCACCATCTGTAGCTCCGACCGGAAGAAAAACGAGGTGTGGGGATTGATCAGCAGCAGCGCGTGATGTTCGGCAGCGTTCGAAGGCGCAATAGCAATGCCATTCGATCCCCGGGGCTCTTCGACCTCGTCGTCTTCCGCGGAGGGTAGAGCACTCACGGCAACTTTCCCGTAGAACGCCTCAAGCTGTGCCAGGTTCACGCGCTCGATGTCGCCGCCGATACTCCCCTCGGTAAAACTCAGTGCCATCCAGGGTTCGAATCGCTTGATAACCCTTGGCTTCACCTCGGGATGTTTCGAAAGGTAGTAATTCAATCCGTCCGCGAACGCGTTCATCAATTTCTTCAGCCATTCCGGGCTCGCGGCGTAGTCCTTCTTCAACGCCTCTGGGTCGATGAACAGCTTCATCCGCAAATCCTGATAAATTTTCCCTTCGCCCTCCGCCTCGGCCAGCCGTCCCATCGCGTTGATGTAGTTCGTCTCGACGCGATTGAAGTCGTCTTCCGCTTGCGCGTAAATCATGCCGAACACCGCGTCAGCGTCCGTCTTGCCGTAAACATGCGCGATGCCCCAATCATCCCGCGTAATGCTGACGTTACGAGCCTCGCGCTCCCACCGCGCCGCTTCCGTATTTTTGCCGCTCTGTGAACTGACCGCCGCGGCCGGCTGCGCGGCAACTGCCTGCAAACCAAGCGAACACGCCGCCGTCGCAAGAATAAAAACGCAAACGAATTTCCTCATGAGTGCCCCTAGAAGTGTGCAAAACCGCGCGAATCCCCACGTTGCATCTCTGAACCGTTCTGAGCGGCCGCGCCAGCGCAACATCATACTCCGCTCCGCCGAACGCGGCACCACTCACCCTTCTCCGGCACGCGGCGTTCGTGTAGATTTCTTTTCACCATGCGCACAAATTCCATAATGGCGCTCATCCTCATCGCGCTAGTCTCCACAATCTCCTCTGCGGATCCCGACAAAAGACAAACCACGCCGGCGAAAATGGAATCCGACGCGCAACAGCGCGACACTTCGGCGGACGTCGACGCCATCGGGCGCATCATCGCCAAGTACGCAAAATCTATCGATGCTGCGGACACAACTTTGGCATCCCAAATTTGGTGGGACTCGCCTGAAGTCTCTTTTATCCACCCGCTAGGCCACGAACACGGCTTCGACCAAATCAAGGCGGATGTCTACCAGCGCTTGATGGGAGAGACTCTCTCCGAGCGCAAGCTCACGCCTCGCGACATCACGATCCATGTCTACGGAGATGCAGCCTGGGCCGAGTTTTATTGGGATTTCAACGCCAAGTTCCGAAAAGATGGCCAGCCCATCACCACGCATGGCCGCGAGACGCAAATCTACCGAAAGTTCCCGTCCGGCTGGCGCATCATCCACGTCCACTACTCCGGCATGCCCATCACGCAGCCCGGTCAAGGGTTCTAAGCGAAATGGTTCGTTTGCGACACCACGCTGGTAAAACTCGCCTCTTCCGCCAGTAATGACGGGTCACTTGGTAAGGCTTTTTTCACGGCCTTGCGTTCGGCGAGAAAAACCCGATCGGCAGATCCCGCGCGGTCCGCAAGCCCGCAGGAGCATCCAGAATCACCGGAATCGAGTTCACCACCACCGAGGCGGTGGCGATGTCTCCATGCGTTCCGCCGGGAATCACGAGACTAATGTTCGGATGGCCTTTTAAGGCGATCGTGTCGGCGGGCTCTTTCGCGCCGACGTACATTTGAAGTTCAAGGTATACGAGTTCTTTCCCATCGCCTAGGCCGCGCGCGATCTGGTGCACGCCCGCCGCTTGTCCCGCTTCGACGGTCAGATATTCCGTCCGTACTCGCTCGGTGGCGATTTTCGGCTCGATCGATTCCGTGATCTCATCGACGGGCAGGTTCAAACTGTCCGCGATCATGGCCACGGACTCCGGCAAGCCGACATGTTTAATCACTCCCGCTTTTACCTGTGCGCGAAATTCTTCTTCCGTCATGCCCGCGCCGATTTTCTTCTGCAACGGGAGACGCCGCTTGGACGCATCCACGACGCGCAGCGCTTTCGCGTGTTCGATCCGTTGGGAAACCGCCGCCAGCGTGATGAGCAGCTTGTCCATCACGAAGCCCGGGTTCACTCCCGTTCCGACGAGGGCCACGCCCCAATCCTTCGCCGCCTTATCCAATTGTGCAGACAACTCCGGATATGTCCGCAGCGGATACGATAGCTCCTCGCACGTCGAAACGATGCAAGCCTCTGCTTCGAGGCACGCGAGCAACTGGTCCATCACTTTCGGCAGCGAAGACGAGGTCGAGTGGATCACCACGTCCGCGGCTTGTTCGAGTACTTCTTTGGCGTCCGCGGAAACCGTCACGCCCCAGGGCGCGTCTGTCGCGCCGGTCACTTCGCCGAGGTCGCGACCCACTTTTGCCGGGTCTGTGTCGATGGCGCCGATAATTTCAATGGCTTGCTTCTCTCGCATCAGCCGCACGATCGAAGCGCCGATCGGCCCAATGCCATACTGAATCACTCGAATCTTCTTCTTCACGATTTCCCCCGTCGATTTGGAGCACGCGGCGCACACCGCGCATTTTTGCTGGAAAAGAAACCTCTACGATAATGGAATTTGCGCAGGCATTCAACGACGAAGGCGGGTCCGGCGCGCCCGCGAAGCGGCTGCGGCAGTCTTGCCGATACTTAGGGCGCGGCACATAATGGACCTGCTCCTCACGCACTTCTGGAGGTCCACATCATGCCCGCAAAGAAATTGACCGACGCCGAAATACAAGCACTCCTTTCCAAATTACCCGGCTGGAAAATCGTCAACGGCAAGCTGCATCAGGAATACGCATGCAAGGATTTCGTCGCGGCGTTCGGCAACATGACTCGCGTCGCCCTCGTTGCGGAGGGCATGAACCACCATCCGGAGTGGTTCAACGTCTGGAACAAAGTAGTGATCGATCTCACCACGCATAGCGTAAAAGGCATCAGCGACTACGATTTCGTGCTGGCGGAAAAAATCGACGAGATTTTTGTTCCGGCACGTTTGACTCTTGCTGGCACGGCGAAGTAACGCACGATGGGCTCCGGCCTTTGCGCTCTGCGGGTCCGAAGCTCTCGCCGCAGCTGGCCATGGCACATCCATGGCCGTCAGGGGGAGGGTTTCTTTTGGCGTTGACACCGGCACTTGGCAGTGCTACAAAACCCTGAAGGCAAGCCCTTTGGTGGTGAGTCTCCTAGCGCAATTCAATCAGCGAGTGAGGCCGCAGACCTGCCTGGCAGGGCAGGGCTGCATGGCCGCCTGGGGATTGTCCTGTAATACCCCACCCCACCCCGGGAGGTGAGAACCCTAGGTTTTCACCTCCTTTTTATTTTTGTTCCCATTCCGCGGCGATTTCGCTTTGAGGCGTTCGATAAACCCAAGGCGGCTCTAAGTTCCAGCCTTCTGACTGCGGGACAGTTTTCGGTAATGGCGCGAATCGGGCGCGAGGTGCCTGGTCCGTTGCCTGCTTGGGATAATTTCTGAGCAATTGACGAACCGAGAGATGGAAGGCACGACTTTAGCTATTTACGAGGAGCCATCGTCTCAGCCAACCAATCGGTGACGCGCTTCCAAAGATCGAGCACGTTCGCGCGGCTCGAGATTGTGTGCTCCTCGCCTTGGTAGCGCACGAATTCCGCGCGCTTGTCCTGCCTCAACAGCGCGGTGAAGAACTCTTCGTCCTGTTGAATCGGTATGAAGTCGAGATCGCCATGAATTAGCATCAATGGCGTCTCTACCTTGTCCGCGCGCAGCACCGCACTTCCGGCTCGATAAAGATCGGCATCGACCCACGGCGGACCGCCGAGACCGTCGTAGCCTTTCTCCATCTGCAGCATTCGCAGGACTTGTCCTTTCTCCGGCGGCCCTGCGTCGCCATAACGGTATTGGCCGTAGAATGTTCCGAAGAGACTCACGAGATCCGAGAACCCCGCACTCTCGATCGCCGAGCGAAACCGATTTGTTTCCGTAATCAACCCGAGAGTCGCGAAGCCGCCGTCGCTTTGACCAGCCACAGCTACGCGGTCGGGGTCGGCAATTCCGCGCGCAATTGCGGCATCAATTGCTGGAAGCACTCCATCGGGCAAGGCCTTGAGTTTATCGGATTGGTTCTTCTCGGCCGGCATGCTTGGCAACAGAACTGCGTAGCCGAGCGCCGCGAACAACTGCGGATGCTCCCAAAAATCGGCCTCGTAGAGTGAAAAATCAGACGGCTGTGTGGCCTCGTACACCAACCCCGGGTACACAATTGTGACCATCGGCACTTTCGCCCCCGCCGAATAGTCTGGCGGCAGCAGCAACCACGCCGTGAGTACAGTGCCATCCGCTGTTTTGTAGGGGATCGACTCGATGCTGCCGGTCTTGATTTCTCGTATCCACTCATTGGCGTGCCAAATCTCTGTGCACGAGGACTTGGCCTGCACTCCGCCGCCGCAAAGCCACAAATGTGATCCATCCGAAGCGTTCGCGGTGTAAACGGCGGCGCTTCCGACAGGAGCGCCGGAAATCCAGCGCGCGTCAGGCCTCGGAGGCGGCACGTTCGCGTCGGCTTTTGGCGCTGGTTTCTTTGTCCCAGTGGAGGTAGATGACGGCGCTACCTCCGCTCCCGACCGGGCGTCGATCATGTGAGTCGCTGTGCCTCGGTTTACGGCCACGTAAGCCGTGTCCACGTCGGGTGTTGCCAACGCAAAATAGGACGACACTGATTGGCCCGGAACACCCGGTTGTTCCTGATCGAATTTCATGAAACGCCCGTCATCGGAAACACTCAGGTTGTGCATGCGTCCGCGTGCAAGAGTTCTAGCCGCTTTAGTCTGTACATCAACTACTACGAGCCGCGCCGACGGCCCCCTCTGCTGTGCGTAACGTCCCGATTCTAGAACAGAGACGGTTGGTGATTGAACGCCCTCGGCACGCTCGTAGTCGTCGGCGACATGGCGGCCGCGCAGGATTTCCGCGTACAGATTTCCGCTCTTTTCGGCGCCGATGTCCCAAGCGAGCACAGCGAGGTGGTCATTGTCCACCCACGCCATCGGCGAATCATTGAAACCGGCGCGCATATCCAAGTCACCCAGGGGTGATACGGCATCAGCACCAACTTTCCAAATCCAAACTTGAACTGTAGCGTTCAAGTCGACAGATAGAAACGCGAGTCGCTGGCCGTCAGGCGACCACTTAGGATTAAAGAAGCCAACGTACTTAGGCGCATTCGAGCTCAGCGTGCGAAGCGTGCGGCTTTTCACGTCGAGCAACCCCATCTCGTTGGACACCTCGTTGCCGAGTGCGCGATCGGGTCTGGTTAATTCGATAGCCGCGTGGAGCCCATCAGCGGACCATGCGACCGCTCCGACTTGGCGGATGCGAAAAAGATCTTCCGGTTGGAACTTTCGTACTGGCGGCCCTTGCTGAGCAGCTAGATTTAGCGCTGCTGCTGCGAGAGCCGAAAGGGTAATTGCTGTGCGGAGCAGACTGATCGTGTGCTTCATTGCGGCTTGGATAACGCAGTCCACGAGGAGGTATTATATGTCCGGGTCGTCGTTGAAGTCTGCAGCGTCGGGTCAAGTCCTGGTAAGTAGTAGAACCGCGCAATAACTTCCGGCGGAGACTTCACTTGTTGGGTTTCCGCCCCTACCGGAGTCTGGCGATGCTCGGAGGCTCGCCAGAACATTCTTGCCCGGTTCACCGCGTCGGCAAGCGTGACTGATTTCTTGCCCTTCGTGGATTAAGGTTGGGCTTGTTGGCCCCTGGAAGCGCTTGGGGTCAGTCTTCGGATGACAAATTCTTGGAGGATATTGGCGGCGGCATTCTCGCCGATTTCGATGAGAGCGTTTTCAAACGTCAGAGCCGCTCCGTTGCGATCTTGTGCCGGATAGTAAAGGTTGGAAATGCCGCCAGCAGCGAGGCTTCCGAGAATGCCCGAATAATTGGCCTGCCAGTGTTTATTGTCGCCCTTGCAAATCACGGAATTGGCGATCGCATACAAAATCCGCGATCGCGTGCTGCCGGTTCCCTTGTAGAAATAACGCGGATCTTGTTTCAGGAGCGACGGCAGTATCGCGCCTCCGATGAACGTCTCTGTAACAAGGTTCGTATAGGAAGCACCGTAGCGCTTGGCGTAGCCTTGCGCGCCTTGCCCGTATCCGCTGAAATCGTTCTGTGCCTGCTGAATTCCCGCAATGGCTCCATTCAAGCCGAAGGTCACAGGATCCACACTCGTCTTCCAGGCCAGTTCGAACTTTTGCTTCGGTGTGAGAGGAGCTGCGTCGGAGATGTAGCTCACATAGAAATTTGGAATGACGCCGAGCACACGCTGCTTCTCTTCCACCTTGATCTCGTCTTCCGCCACTTCCGCCACTTTGGGTACGACCCGCACTTCAGTGATGTTGGTCGCAATCGCCAGCGTCGTCTGCGGGACGGTGTAGACCTCTCCCGGGTTCAGCATTCCGGAAAATGTTTGCGACGCGAAACCCGGCAAAGTAATGGTGAGCTGGAAGAGTCCGGGAATGATGTTGGCAAGGAAAAATTGCCCATCTTCGTCGGATGCCACCTCTTGGTTTTGGGATGAATCGTCACGCGTAAGCTGCACACGGGCACCGACGATGAAGGCTCCCGTTCGATCAACAACGATTCCGCGGATGCTCCCCGTCGCCTGCGGCTCTGGCAACTGCACGCGGGCTGATGATCCTGTTGCCGATGTCCCAGCCGGGCTACTTCCCGCGCCTGCAGTGGCAGGGGGCTCTTGCGACTGTGCCAAAGCGAAACCAGGAAAGCCCCAGAACAATACACTCAAGCTTAACCAGGCTATCTTGGCCTTGTATCCAGGCATATTCACCGCCACCCAGCCCATTATGATGCCCCGCGATGGGAATTTGGATTCCCCGTCACATTGACGTTTTATCAGTTACCTGTACCGACTGCCAGTCCTCAAAAAACCCGTCCCGCGAGAATCCCATGGAACACCAAAGTTGTCGATTCGATGGGTGGAGAGCATAGAATTTGCGTTCCTTTCTACCAGCCTGCAGGCCATAAGTAAGATGGATGCATGGCCATGGCGAAAGTCGGCAGTGTTGCGGAATCTGAGCAGCCGCGGGCTGCTCTAGTTCCTTATCTCTCATTTCCGCTTCGTTAAGATATAGTTCCCACTTTACCCAAATCCGAGATGACCACGCCGCCACCTCTCCTTGCTTTGCATGACGTTACCGTAGTGCGCGGAGAGTCTTCGGAGCGGCCGGCTCTGGATCGCGTGTCGCTTCGCATCGGTGCCGGCGAACATGTTTGCATACTTGGCCCCAACGGGTGCGGCAAATCCACGCTGATCAAAACGATTACGCGAGAGTGCTATCCCGTGGCGCGGGAAGGCTCCTCGATTTCCATTCTCGGACGCGAACGCTGGAATATTTTCGAGCTACGTTCGCTGCTGGGAATCGTCTCACCGGATTTGCTGGCATCTTGCACCACGGACGCTACCGGGCGCGACGTGGTGCTATCCGGCTTTTTCAGCAGCACTCGGATATTTCCGCATCATCATCCGGACCCCGAGCATCTTGCGCGCGCGGAAGCGACACTCACGCGCCTGGGCATCGGGCATCTCGCCGGTCGCGCCGTCTCGCAGATGTCTTCCGGCGAAGCCAAACGCACGCTGATTGCGAGGGCGCTGGTGCACGATCCGCAAACGCTGCTCTTCGATGAGCCCAGCAACGCGCTGGACATCGCGGCGCAATTTCAATTGCGAGATACCATGCGAGAGCTGGCGCAGAGCGGGCTTGGGATTTTGCTCGTGACGCACCACGTCGCTGAGATCATTCCGGAAATCGAACGCGTGGCGCTGCTGCGAGAGGGCCGTATTCTGGCCGACGGCGGGAAACAGGAAATTCTCACCGCCGGGCATTTATCGTCGCTTTTTGGCGTGCCCGTCCGCCTCGTGCAACACGACGGCTATTTTCATTTGTATTAGGCGGCGGAGGATTCCGCGGCTGGTGCTTTGCGCATCCTTCGCGTGCACCAGCGCCACATTCCGTGCACGCCAATGGCTGCGAGAAGAAGGACTACCGGGTCGATGGGATGGCGGTAGCGCAGCGAGGTGTGCGTCACGTAGTAAAGCAGTGGGAAGACAGCGGGAATAATGACGACCGGTAATGCGTAGGCGTTTTTCGTAGCGAGAAGAACGATGATTCCGAGAAACGCAAAGAGAGGCGCCACGTCATTGCACAGAAGGATCAGGCGTAGCCAGAACGAATCCGCTTGGCGAAAGGCAGCCAAAGGAGTTGCCGTGCCCGTCCAGAAATCTACAAATCGCTGTGCGATGAGCCACGCCTCGATTCGCGGGTGCTCCACGATAAATGCTACCGCTTTTCTTTTTTCTTCTTCCATGAAGGCGGTCTCGCCCATGCGAAGGTAGCGCAGGATTTCGCGGTCTTGCGTGATCGCTGCTGGCCGAAACTTGTGCTGGTCGTCGTAGTTTTCGTTATTGCCGATGTACAGTTCGAACGCAAAATTGGAACGCAGCGGGATGAGCTTATGGAATTGAATGTAATTGCGGATGGTCCAGGGTAAACAGCAGAGAAGCGCGAGGGCCGCGGCCATAGCGGGACGGACGAGCGTTGCCCCGCGATCGCGAGTACGGTATGCGGCCCACGCCAGCAGCACTGGAAAAAGCAAAGCGACGGCGGGATTGGTGAGCAGCGCGAAGCCCCACAAAAGCCCGTAGAGGCTCCAATCGCGGACGCGCCGTGATTCCGCCAGCTCCAGCGTGGCCCACAGCAGGGTTGCCACTAAGAGCGCCGACAAGGATGTATCCCAAATCCATTCAAAGGGAATGATGATGGCGTTGGGGAAGAGAGCCCAGAGCCACGCGGCGGCGCTGGCCACCCCAAGACCAGCGATGCGCTTGCCCACGTAGAAAATCGGCACACATGCTCCTGCGGAAAACAAAATGTTTAGAGAAAGCGCGGCGAAAAAAGAACGGAGAGAGTAGACACCAAACAGTTTGAAAATCTCCGCGAGAAGATACGGATAAACCGGGGCAAGCCAGGCAGTTGGGCCAGTATCCCTTTGAAAGGGCGAAGAGAATCCCTTTCCGCTGGCAATCGAGTACGCGATATGGCCCGTCTCCGTCTGAAACGGCACGATGCTCAAAACTTGCGGGGAAAATTGCCGCACCTCATACCATGCGAACGCCAATCGCGTTGCCAACGCAACTAGCACAATCAGCAGAAGGGATGTCGCGGTTTTTCGCAACGCGTTGTTCATCGACATGAAGTACGCAGGAGCATTACACAGAATCCTGTCGAAGAATTAATTTCTTCTGACGTCAGGCCGCGAGCGCGTTAGATCGTCGCATTACCGCCCAACTCTTAGACGCAGCCGCAGTGTGCCTGGATGTCACCCGTTGAACATGAACGATACGGCTTTCGCATTTGCAAGAGATGGAGCATGCGTTTCCCAGCCTTTCCGCGAAGTGGGAAAATTGGCGGGAAACAGAGAAGAAGTAGCTGCTATTTCGTCGTGCGTGAGGTGGAAAGCGGGCGGGCATCCGGATGCTTCGAGGACCAGTCTTCGGGAGGAAACGCGACGCGCCAGAATGTGGGGCGAGGCTCAGAAAACTCAAGCCCGATCTCGGCCTTGCCCCCGCGCACGGGACCGAGAAAAACCACGTGGCATTCTTGTTCTTCCTGGGTCCGCTTGTGTTGCATCATGACCTTGCTGCCGCTGGTCACACGGGCGTTCACCAGGATCAAGGCGCCATGCGCGTTGATCGCCAGCGTCTCCGTTTCTTCCTCAAACGCATTGCCTTGCGAGTCCTTTCCGCGAACGCGGACAGCGACTTGCATCAGCACACGTTGGCTGCGCCGGCGCACCGCGGGACTGCCAGTCGAATTCGGGGTTTGCGACATACCACCTCTCTCGGTCAACTATACCCGGCTCGACCAGATTGTCGAGCAACAACGCGGGAATAGGTACTAAATCGTGATATTGCACATTGTTTTTCTTGAGGGCCCATTTGGTTTTGGATTGGAAGTCGCCGTCAGCTCCGCTGGTCCATGGGGACATACTGGCGCGTGTCGTGGCCCAGATAAATTTGGCGCGGCCGGGCAATCTTCTGTTCCGGGTCGAGCAGCATCTCTTGCCACTGGGCGATCCAGCCGGATGTCCGCGGAATCGCAAAGAGCACCGGGAACATCGAGATCGGGAATCCCATCGACTGGTAAATCAGGCCGGTGTAGAAGTCCACATTGGGATAGAGCTTGCGCTTGATGAAGTATTCGTCTTCGAGAGCGATCCGTTCGCATTCAAGCGCGATTTCCAGCAGCGGATTCTTGCCCATCAATTCGAAAACTTCGTAAGCCACCTTCTTAATGATGCGGGCGCGCGGGTCGTAATGCTTGTAGACGCGGTGGCCGAAGCCCATGAGCTTGGTTTCGCCCGCTTTCACGCGCTTGATGAAGTCCGGCACTTTTTGGACGGAGCCGATCTCCAGGAGCATGCGAAGAACTTCTTCGTTGGCGCCACCATGAAGCGGCCCGTAGAGCGCGGCGATGGCCGCAGCCGTGGCCGAATAGGGGTCGACGTGCGAGCTTCCGACTCCGCGGATAGTGTTCGTCGAGCAGTTCTGCTCGTGATCCGCGTGCAGGATAAAAAGAACATCAAGAGCGTGCTCGAGCGTCGGATTCGGGCGGTACTTCGCTTCCGTGGTGCGGAAAAGCATGTTCAGAAAATTGCCGGGATAGCTCAGTTCGTTATCCGGATAGACGAACGGCATGCCCAGTGTGTGCCGGTAGGAAAACGCCGCAATCGTGGGCATCTTGCCGACCAGACGGTACGTCTGCTTGCGGCGTGATTCCGGATCAAAAATATCTTTCGCATCGTGATAGAAAGTCGAAAGCGCCGCAATGGTGGAAATCATCATCCCCATAGGGTGCGCATCGTAGTGAAATCCATCCAGAAATTTCTTGATGCTTTCGTGGATAAAAGTGTGATGCGTGACGTTGTACGTCCATTCCTTGAGCTGCGATGCGGTCGGCAACTCTCCGTGTAGGAGAAGAAAAGCCGTTTCGAGGTAGGTGCTTTTTTCGGCGAGTTCTTCGATCGGATAGCCGCGGTAGCGCAGGATGCCGGCATCGCCATCGATGAAAGTGATTTTGCTGATACAGGACGCCGTATTGTTATACGCGGGGTCGTAACTCATCATGCCGAATTCGGTGGGGTCTACTTTGATCTGCCGGAGGTCCATGGCGCGGATGGCGCCGTGCGTTATGGGGATTTCGTAGGATTTGCCGGTGCGGTTATCCGTGACGGTGAGCGTTTCGCGGGGTGCGGCAGTAGTTTCAGGCTTTCTAGCTTGCGTTGCGGACGGCGCGGAATCCATTGGGCGATCCTCGGAAACAGAGACGGCGAATGGCTGTGACTAAACCAGTCTATACCAAAGGGAGGCCGCCGGGAATGGGACGGAAGTACCTCTAACTCCAAGCAGATGCTGGCGTTGTGGAAAAAGAGGCGAGAGTACCTGCGAAGAAAGAGCGGAATCCAAATGCGCCTCTTGACAATAGTCGTTATAACAAGTAATATCCTCCTGTCAAACCGAGGAGGTGGACCATGATCGAGATCCGCAAAAGCCAGGAACGCGGCCATTTCAACCACGGCTGGCTGGATACGTATTTTACGTTTTCGTTTGCCGACTATTACGACCCCAAGCATGTGCAGTTCCGCACGCTGCGCGTCATGAATGACGACCGCGTCGCTCCGGGCGAGGGCTTTCCCACGCACCCGCACCGCGACATGGAAATCGTCACCTACGTGCTGGAAGGCGCGCTGGAACACCGCGACAGCATGGGCACGGGTTCCGTGATACGTCCTGGCGACGTGCAGTACATGAGCGCCGGCTCTGGCGTGACGCACAGCGAATTTAACGCGTCGAAGACCGAGCCCGTGCACCTGCTGCAAATCTGGATGTTTCCGGAAGAGAAAGGCCTGAAGCCGGTCTACGGCCAAAAGACCTTCAGCGAAGGAGAGAAGCGCGGGAAGCTGCGGCTGGTCGCCTCGCCGGACGGCCGCGACGGTTCCGTGAAAATCCGTCAGAACAATGAACTTTACGCGACGTTGCTGAGCAAAGGCGAAGCAGTCAAGCACGAGCTGAAGCCAGGGCGCCACGCGTACATTCAAGTCGCGCGCGGCAGCGTGAAGCTGAACGACACAAAGCTGGAAGAGGGCGATGGCGCAGCCATCTCAAAAGAAAAATCCGTCGAGCTAACTGGCATCGATAACGCCGAAGTCCTGCTCTTCGACCTGGCGTAAGCCTAGTCGCAACCATCGAAGACTAAGGCGCGCAGGAACTGCTCCTCGTGGACACTTCCTGCGCGCTTCTTTGTGCCGTGGATTATTCATAACGCAGTGCCACGATTGGGTCGACCCGCATGGCGCGGCGCGCGGGCAGGTATCCGGCGACGACCGAGACAGCGGAAAGCACACCGATCGCCGCGACAAACGTGAAAGTGTCATGGGGCGCGAGCCCAAACAACATTTTTTGCAGCACGCCCACGGTTGCCAAGGCAAGGCAGGCTCCTGCTGCGAGGCCACCAGCAAGAACAACAATCACGTCGCGCATCACCAGCCGCAGTATGGAACCTCTCGGCGCGCCCAGCGCCATGCGAATCCCGAATTCCGGCTGGCGCTGCGCGACCATATAGCTCAACGCGCCATACAACCCGATCATTGCCAGCAACAACGCCAATGCGCCAAAGAACGTAGAGAGCGTTGCCAGCAAGCGTTCCTGCACAAGTGAATCATTCACTTGCTGTGCCAGCGTCCCAAACTCCAGCGGAATCGCCTTGCTTACGCTAGCCACGGCATCCTGCACCGGCAAAATCAGTGCCGAAGGACGCATTGCGGTGCGCAGTTCAAACGACTGTGCTTCGGAATGCTCCGGCACTTGGGTAATCGGGAAGAACGCGGTGACGGAGTTCTCCTCGCGCAGCGATTCATACTTCGCGTCTTTTACCAGCCCCACCACTTCAATCGGTAGAGCTGTCTTGCCGGTCTCCGGGTGACTCCGAAAAACCTTCCCCACCGGGTTGACGTTCGGAAAAAATCTTTTGGCCAGCGATTCCGTGACGACGGCGACCTGCGCTGATGTTTTTGTGTCGGATTCGTTAAAGTCGCGGCCCGCCAGCAGCGGTGCGCGCAACGTTTCAAAATAACCGGGCGAGATGTAGTTGAAGTTAGCCACCGCATCCTCGCCCGTCGGTGGATTAGGCATATCCACCTCTAAAAAATTGTTCCATATTTGGCCGCTCACGGGCGTAATGATGGAGCGGCCCGCGGACAGCACTCCGGGCGTGGCGCGTAATCTTCTCTCTATTTCGTCGAACATTGCGGATTGCTGCTCCACCGGAACTTTCGCAGTTTGCAAATTCGCGTACACGAGAAGAACATTGTTCCGGTCGAAACCGGCGTCCAATGTGACAAGTTTCACTAGGCTCCGCAAAAATAGGCCGCTGGCCACCAGCAGCACGAGCGACAGCGCCACCTGGGAAGCAACAATCCATTTTCCTGGGCGGAATTTAGCGCGGCTTTCGGTGTCGGTTGCCTGACTCCCTTTCATCGCGGAGGTCAGTGATACACGAGTCGAACGAAAGGCTGGCAGTACCCCAAAGAGCAGGCCGGTGAAGACAGCTACCGCCCCCGTGAAAGTCAGCGTTCTCCAGTCGAACGACAAATCGAGAGAAATGTTGTTGTTTCTCGTCGAGATGTAACGCACGAGCAGCGAACTCCCCCAGCGGGCAAAAAAGACGCCAAGAAAAGCTCCCGCCGCGGAAAGCAGCACGCATTCTGTCAGCAACTGCCGGATCAGCCGCCCTCTCGACGCGCCCATCGCGCTCCGCACGGCAATTTCCTTGTGTCGCGCCGCCGCCCGGGCCAGCATCAAGCTCGCGATGTTTGCGCATGCGATCAGCAACACAAGCCCGACCACTGCCATCAGGATGTCGAGCGGTTGTTGAAACTCGCGCCGCAAATAGGTCGTGCCAGTAGCCGCGGGCGTCACGACGAGAACGCGTTTCTTGAAGTTCTCCTGATCTTTCGGCTCCCAGTTCGGAGGTGGAACTGCCAAAAAAATCTGCGGGGAAATCACGTTGAGCCTTGCTGTCAACTGGGCTGAGCTGATACCCGGCTTCACTCGCCCCATAACACTCAACCACCCCCAGGACCTTTGGTCCAGCCGTGATCTGGCTCCGTCAAACAGCGCCGCAGCGCAAATCGGGATGACCACATCGAATTTGCTTCCCACTTCCACGCCGTAAAACCCCGGTGCCGCTACGCCAATCACCTCGAACTTGTGATTGTTGAGCGTGATCGCGCTCCCGACGGCGCTGGCCGCTCCGCCGAAATGTTCCTGCCAAAAGCCATAGCTCAGGACTGCCTCTCCCACGCATCCCCGCTGATCATCGGATTCCGACAGCAAACGCCCCGCTACGGGGCGAACGCCGAGGGTTGAGAAATAGTCCCCACTCACATACGTGCCGTTCGCTTCGTTCACGGCGCCGCCTTGCGCCAAGTCGAATTGCGTCGAACTCCAGGCGAAAACGCCAGAGAAAACACTCTGAAGGTTTCGCACCTCTTCCCAGAGTGGATTGGTAAATGTTGGATTGCCCTCGCCACTCGGCCTTTGCGGGTTGAGTATCCGTAACTGAACCAATTCCTCCGGGTTTGCGACTGGCAGCATCCTCAGCATCACACTGTCAATCAAAGAGAAGATTGCCGTGTTTGCGCCGATGCCCAGCGCGAGCGAGAGAACCGCGACGCAGGAGATCACCGGCGTACGCCCGAGAATGCGCAGCCCGTAACGAATGTCTTGAAAGAGCGTTTCGATGAGATTCACGCCACGCGCGTCGCGGATCTCTTCCTTGAGCTGTTCGTGCCCGCCAAATTCAAGCCGTGCGCGCCGCATCGCCTCCTCGCGCGTCAGTCCGGATTTGAGATATTTCTCCACTTGCTGGTCGAAATGGAAGCGCAGCTCTGAATCCGCTTCGGACTCCACGGCATCGCGCCGGAACAGCGAACGAAGACGGAACAATAGATCGCTGAACATAGAGGTCTCCTACGCCGTCTCGAGAATCTGGGCGACGGCTGCCGCCAATTTGTTCCAGGTATCTTTCTCGAGTTCGAGCTGTTTGCGCCCGGTCTTGGTGAGCTCGTAATATTTCGCACGGCGGTTGTTTTCGGACGTGCCCCACTTCGCCTTGACCCAGCCGCGCCGCTCCAGCCGGTGCAGCGCGGGATACAACGAGCCTTGCTGGATCAGCAGCACGTCGCTGGAGATCTGGTGGATGCGCTCGGAAATTGCCCACCCATGCTGCGGCTCCAGCGCCAGCGTGCGCAGTATCAGAAGGTCCAGCGTGCCTTGCGGAAGCTCAATTCTCTTATGCACCATCGGCAGATTCCCCCTGTCACTTCGACAAGAGACAATACGCCCACTCTTGTCGAAGTGCAAGGGGAAAGAGTTGTTCTCAAGGAGGAGTGCCTTACAGGCGGAGCGATAACAGTTAACACGAAGGATTCTGTGGGGGCGGTGCGTGTTTACCCTGGAAGGGCCCCGCCCGCATTGACTAACCTCTCGTCCGCTGGAACTCGTGCATGAAACATGTCAGGGCTTCGACGTCATCCAGCGTCACCGCGTTATACAGCGACACGCGCATTCCGCCCACCGACCGGTGGCCCGGCGTGCCGACAAGGCCCGCCTCGGCGGCTTCCACGGCGAACTGCTTTTCGATGTCTTCGTTCCCGCCGGCAACGCGAAAAACCACGTTCATCTTCGAGCGTGAAGAATGTTCAACCGGGCAGCGGTAAAAGCCATTGCTAGCCTCAAGGGTGTCGTAGAGGAGCTTCGCCTTGGCGTTGTTACGCTTTTCGATCGCGGTGATCCCACCCTCGGCATCAATCCATTCCATCACGAGCCCGACGATGTAAATCGCGAACGTCGGAGGTGTGTGATACAGCGATTTCTCCTTGATGTGCGTGCGGTATTGCAGAAGTGTAGGCAAATTCTTGTCCGCGCGTTCGGCAAGGTCTTTGCGCACGATCACAATAGTGACGCCGCTCGGCCCCAGATTTTTCTGCGCGCCGGCAAAAATGAGCCCGAATTTCTTCACATCGGTCGGCCGCGAAGCAATATCCGAGGACATGTCCGCGACCAGCGGCGCGTTCCCTGTCTCCGGCAGATCGGTCCATTGCGTCCCTTCAATCGTGTTGTTCGTGCACATGTGCACGTAGGAAGCGTCGGGCGAGTACTTGATTTCTTCTTTACGCGGCAGACGCGCGAACTTGTCCGCCTCGGTCGAAGCCACAACGTTGTGCAAAATGCCTTTTTTCAATTCGCCAAGCGCCTTCGCCGTCCAAGTCCCGGTGTGAATCAAATCGACGGGCTTTCCGGGCAAGCACAGATTCATAGGCGCCATCGTGAACTGCATGCTGCCGCCACCTTGCAGAAAAAGCACGGCGTAGTTGTCTGGAATAACCAGATGCTTGCGCAGCCCCGCTTCCGCGGCCGCGTTGATGCTTTCGAATTCCGGCGAGCGATGGCTCATCTCCATCACGGACATCCCGCTGCCGCGCCAATCCAGCAATTCTTCCTTGATGCGTTCGAGCACAGGCAGCGGCAAAGCCCCCGGGCCCGCATTGAAATTGTGTACGCGCTTTAGGGCGCGTTCCGAAGCTGTGGACGTACTCACGGTGGATGGTTCCTCTCTGTTCTAATATTTCGCGCCTTCAAGGATACCAGAACGAACTGCGGATATGCCCCGCCCCGCCGCGCTTAACCGCATTTTCTTGCTATATTCAAAATTGCCGTGGGTGAACGATGGCGCCCCTTGGCTTCCCCCGTCACTTTGCTGGAGAACCACGTTGGAATATTGGCTCGAGAAGGCCGCTGAGTATCTTCCCGGCCTTGAGGATTTGCTTACGCAGGAACAGGCGATGCCTGGACCAATGGCCGTGTGGATTGACCTTCATTTCGAGCTAGTCAAAGCCTACGACACGTCGCCTCCGAACGAAGACTTGATCCGTGGAATATACGATTTCGCGGCCTGGTGTCTGGCTCAGCCGCAGACCGACGACGCCAGTACCGATCTTTCAACCGCCGTGGCGGTCGCCCTCATCGAACACCTACCACTCGATCGGCCGGTCGCTCAGGACTTGCATCGATGGATGTCGATGGAATCCTTCAGAGGATTCGAGCATTTATTCAGATACCATTTGTCGGACGAAGAGTACCGGCAGTTTGCAAAGGATTTCGCGAGCAGGCGTAAGCCGTCAGATCCCCCGCCACGTCTCTGAGGCATTCTCACGCGACCTCGGCGATGGCGAACTCCACACGTCGCCGCATGGGGTCGATGCGCTCCGCTCGCACGTGCACGCGGTCTCCCAGATGCCAGGCACGCTCTTTGGAGCCAGCGCCACGTCCACGACGCGATCCAGGCGCGCCGCGCCGCCCTTCGCCTCCAGCGAGAGCGACCATGGCATGATCGCGCTCGCGAAATACGACGCGCCCGCCCGCCGCATCTTCGAGAGCATTGATAGGCAGCAAGCCCTCGACGAAAACTTCGAACAGCTCGACAAAACATCCAAACTTCTGCACCGAAATGATCAGCGCTTCATATTCCTCCCCGAGATGCTGCTCCATGAACTGCGCCGTCTTCCAATCCATCAACTCGCGCTCAGCGCCATTGGCGCGGCGCTCCGCTTCTGAAGTTTCCGAAGCAATCTCCTCAAGCTGCGTTTGCGAATAAAGGGTCGCTTCCACGCCGCGTACCGCGTGGCTCGCGATGGGTGCAGCTGCGTGCGGATGCTCCAACGCCCATTTCAACACGCGATGCACGATCAAATCCGGATACCGCCGAATCGGCGAGGTGAAATGCGTGTATTCGTCAAACCCCAGCGCAAAATGCCCGAGCGGCTCGGCGGCGTAGCGCGCCTGCTTCAGCGAGCGCAGCATCAAGTAAGAAACGATGCGCTCTTCAGGCTTGCCCGCTAATTTGCGGAGCAGTTTCTGATAATGCTGCGGCGTAATCCGCAGCTCCGTGGAACCCGGCAGCGCCACTTTCATGCCACGTTCGCGTCCGTGCCCGTAGGAATCCGGCCGCCCCGCCTTTGCTGGCGCAGGCACACGCCCGTGCCGCACGGCCACTTCCCGCTGATGCAAATCCGCCACGCCAAGCGAATAACCAAACGCCCGCGCCAGCTCTTCGAACTCCAGCACTTTGCGCGCGTCCGGCTTCTCGTGCACCCGGTGCAACGCCGCTATCCCGCGCTTGAGCAAATAACCATCCACCGCCCGGTTCGCCGCCAGCATAAATTCTTCAATCAGCCGGTGCGCAATATTGCGCTCGCTGCGCACAATGTTCGTCATGCGCTGCTGCTCGTCAAATTCAATCACCGGCTCGGGCAAATCGAAATCGATCGAGCCATGCTCATTGCGTCGCTTATTGAGCAATAGCGCCAGCTCTTTCATATCGCGAAAATGCTCAGCCAGCCCCGCATAGCGCACGGTAGCGTCCGTATCGCCTTCGATCACTTTATTTACGTCGGTATAAGTCATCCGCTCCGCTGAGCGGATCACACCCGATGTCATCCGCGCGCTCTGTATGTTTCCGGCCGCGTCGAACTCCATCAGCGCGCTCATCACCAACCGTTCCTCCCGCGGCTTCAGCGAACACATCCCATTCGAGAGCGCCTCGGGCAACATCGGCACCGCGCGGTCAGGAAAATACACCGAAGTTCCACGCAGCCGCGCTTCCTGATCGAGCGCTGTCCCCGTTCGAACGTAGTGGGCCACGTCGGCAATGTGCACTTGAAGCCGCCAGCCGCCATCCGCGCGCCGTTCCACGTAAACAGCATCATCAAAATCGCGCGCCGTTTCCCCGTCGATCGTCACAATCGGCAGGTGGCGAAAATCCTCGCGCCCTTCGCGCTCGGTTTCGCTCACCGGCGCGGCGCGATGTTCGGCTTCCTCCAAAACTGCCCCGGAAAATTCATGTGGCAAATGGTGTTTGCGAATAATGATCTCGATGTCCACACCGAGATCTCCAGGACGCCCAATAATCTCAATCACGCGCCCGGTCGGCGCCGCTCCCCCGCGCGGATAACGCAGCAGCTCCACGTTCACCACCGCGCCATCCAGTTCGGGCAGCTGCGGCAAACGTCTGCCGCGCGCCCCGCCTTCTTTCCCGTCGCCCCCCAAACCCAATTTTTCTCGCAGCGCCGCCGTCAGCTCATCGCCAGGAGGAATCTCGATTTCGTGTTGAATCCGATTGTCATAAGGCAGCACGACATTTCCGCGCGGCCCGTAGCGAAACAATCCCACGACCGAAGGATGCGCCCGCCCCAGCACGCGCACGATCCGCCCTTCCGCGCGCTGCCCTCCTCCGCGGAACTCGCTAACGCGCTGCAACTTTGCCAGCACACGATCACCGTGCATCGCATCTTCCACCGCGTCGCGCGGAATAAATACATCGCCATCCAGTTGCGGCATCGGCACATCCGGCACCACGAACCCGTAACCGTCATGATGCAGAACAAGCCGTCCGCGCACTTCATCGCGTGCCAACGCAGGCGATTCCCTCTGCGGACGAACGTTTCCCGTGGAACCACTCCCCGCAGCTCCGGCCACCGCGGTGCCGCCCGCAGCGGAACGACCCGCCTTGCCTCCTGATACTCCCTCGCCCTTTCGCCCGGCTAGCCGGTAGCGGCCGCCAGGCAATTCCTCTATTGCCCCCCGTTTTTTCAGCGAAAGCAGCATTTTAAAGAGCGGCTTGCGGTCGGCTTTCCCGATGTGCAAAGCCGCCGCAATCTCGTTCGTAGAAGCCGCATCTCTCGTAACTTGCAGAAAACGCAAGATGTTATCTGGACTCAGGTGGGATGGACGTGGCATAGGGTGGAATCACCCCGGCACCGGGCCTTGATTCCACGAAGATTCTAGTCACTTTTTTCATTTTCACCGGAACTTTTTTCGCGCCGCCGGGATTAATAGGTAGGCCAACACACGACCGGCTAGCCGCCCTCCGTCAGGCTGGCCGGACATCCCCGAAAGGGGATCTGAGGAGGCGGGACGACCTGGCCCGCCTCCTCTTTATTTCTCCCCCACTTAATCTCCAAACTAATTCCAGCGAGCTAGCGCCGAACACGGCCGGGGGTGCCCCACGCGTCGGTTTTATGTGTGGGGATTTTGACTTTGCTTACGATTTTTTCGTCTTGCCTTTTTTGTTTCCAATTCCTATGTTCCTCACGGGTTTTCAATCCGTGAAATCGATGGGCACCAATCCTCCCTCACCTTTCCCGTGAGCCAAGAAACTACTCCACCCCGTTTTGGACATTCTCCGGCCTGTTCCCTTGCCGTCATGGTCGAATACGCAGAGAGGAAATCGAGCTACCTTGGCCATACGTCAAGCCAGTGCAGCGCTTCCTGCTGGCTCGGAAACACCTCTGCGGAGAGCCCTCGGTTTTGACTGACGCGCACGCCGAATCCGTCTACTGAGGGCGGCTTGCCGACAATTGCCAGCCTGGGGCTCAATTCGCGCTGCTTTAAGTAGGCCGCTAGCTCAATTGCGAGATTATATCTCTCAATCGTGGAAAGCTCTCCTTCCACCAAAAGACAATTCAGCAGAATTTTGTTAGCTTCGTTCTGTTTCGCTGTATCGAACACTTGCTTGAAGAGCCGCAACGCCGCGTCGAATGCCAGGTTGCCGCTGGCGGTTGCCACCACTATTCCGTCCTGTAATTCAGTATCAACGCGCAGGTCCATCTTTTGGCTTAAATCCTTACGATAGGCCTGTCCCCCGCGGGGCACGGCCTTCCTTCATGCCCGATCAGCAGGTGCTTAATCACGGCGCTGATGCTTTTGTGCTTCTCGCCATTCAGCTCGGCATCTTCGTAAAATGACACATCTCGGGAGCGCCGAATTTTCCTCGCTTCGCGGGACACCCGGACCGCCTCGCGTTTCAATGCATCGAGTTCTGCGCACATATCCTTCGCTCCGGCGGCTGGCAATTCTAGGGTTCGGGAGCCAGAGGCACAAGAGCATTTTTACGCCCGCTTGCTGCCATCGCGGGGAAACGGGGAAAACGGAGAAAGATGGGACGTTCACTCGCTAAACTCGAATGCGATTCGAGCGCTAACCAAAGGGCAGGGAAAACGTGCTCCGTCTGTCCCCCGCCAATCCTGGCTCCGAGGCACAATAAATGAAAATCCCGCACACACCTGATGGTGGAGAACTACTCCCCGGTATTTAATCGTTGCAGTGTGCACTCCTTTTGGTTCATGTTTGTGCGTTGCCATGTAGGGGGAAGCCATGGCTGTAATCTGGCTGGTGGCGTTGATTTTGGGCTCGGGATTCGCCATTGCGAGCGGACAGGGAGCCAAGTGGAAAGTGCTCAATGCGGTCATTATCTTGGCTTGCATGGGCGTGGGGCTCGGTCTCGGGCATGCGTTAGGTTTAGGGAGCGGGAATCTGGGATTCATCCCCAACCAGGGCCTACCGTTCGCCATGATGTTCGGGGTCGTGGGAGCGATGGCCTGCGTGGCGCGAAACACGTGGAGCACGAAGGAGTGAGTCATCGGCTTGTGGCCAGGACGATCTGATTCCGAATCTGTAAAATTCCCGTCAATCGACTTACGCAGCTTCCACCCGTCTCATTCGAATGATACTCTTTAAATAATAGTCCCTGACAGTAATAAAAATCCGTGCTACTATCCTGAATGGTCGCTGCCTACTCCACCCAACACTTTCTTCCCCTTTCCCGTGCACTCTTTGTCCTCTGCGTTAAAATCCGCCTTCACCCCCGCCCCGGCATGTTCCTGCTTCTCGCCCCTAAGTCCCGCAGAATCTGCACTTCCGCAAAACGCACCCATAAACCCTTTGGAATCCGCACTTCCAGAACAAAGCACTTAAAACCGGCTCTGTTTACATCCTGCAGGAGCGGGGCGATGCCGCAACCGATAGAAGTTAAAAGCCAGTCCGAGCAACAGAGCTTGCCGCATCTGCATGGGCAAACTGCGCCCCGGTGCTTTGGCCGAA
>Ga0074044_10000507_pt1 | contig 37547 bp, 27 predicted proteins | sample BogForMeECP23OM1_FD_94443 | JGI IMG/M metagenome (GOLD analysis project Ga0074044, IMG submission 94443) | Bog forest soil microbial communities from Calvert Island, British Columbia, Canada - Bog Forest MetaG ECP23OM1 | ecosystem: Environmental > Terrestrial > Soil > Wetlands ...
CGGCGGTGCGGGAGGTGGCGCAATTCGGCTCACGGTGACCGGCATGTTGCAGGTGGCGGGGGTGATTTCCGCCAATGGCGGCAATGGTACATCCGGCAGCGGCGGCGGCTCGGGCGGGAGCATCTGGCTGACCGTGGGCACTCTGTCCGGCGCCGGCTCCGTCACGGCGAATGGCGGCAGCGGGGCGGATTCCGTTGGCGGCGGCGGCGGCGGCGGGATCATTTACATTTCCTGTAACAATAATTTGTTTGCGGGAAATGCTTCGGCGTATGGCGGCGGCGGCGCCAATTGGGGCGGGGCGGGAACCGTGCTCATCCAATCCTACGGACAAAACGGCCAGCTCATTCTGAACAACGGCGGAAACGCCGGCGCCGACACGCCACTTCAATCCGTGAGTTCCTCGGATTTGACTCTGCGCAATGGCGCAATTGGGTTGATGTCCGGCCCGCTGACTTTCGGCAATTTGCTCGTGAGTTCAAACGCCTGGCTGCTGATGACCAACTCCAATTACACTGTGACATTGTCGAGTGCAACTATTCAAGCGGGGGGTGGCATTATCGCCGATGCTTTTGGTTACGCAGCGGGCCAGGGACCCGGCGCGGGACAATATTATTACAACAATTCCACCTACCCGGGCGGCGGGGCGGGTCACGGAGGCTACGGCGCAAACAGCACCGGTAATTACGCCCTTGGGGGGAACACCTATGATTCCACGACATCACCCACCAGCCCCGGCAGTGGCGGCGGTTCTTATTCTCCGTATTCCGTCGGTGGGGTGGGTGGTGGCTTGATTCGACTGAATGTGAGCGGCATTTTGGAGGCGGACGGACGCATCTCGGCCAATGGCGGCAACGGTTCCGGCTCGGGTGGCGGCGGCGGCTCTGGTGGCAGCATCTGGCTGACCGTGGGTACCCTGTCCGGTGCCGGCTCCATCACGGCCAACGGTGGTAATGGAGCGGATGCCATCGGCGGCGGCGGCGGCGGCGGACGCATTGCCATTGCCTATAATAACAATTCATTCACGGGACCGGTTTCCGCTTACGGCGGCGGGACCAATTGGGGTGGGGCCGGAACAGTCTATCTCAAGGCAAACTCGCAGAGCTATGGCCAGTTGATCCTGGACAACGGCGGAAACACCGGAACCAACACCACGTTCAGCGCCAGTTCCATCGACTTGTCAGTAACGGGCGGGGCCATCGGACAAGGCCCACTCGGCGGTTGGAGTGTGCGAAACCTTCAAATCAATACCAACAGCGTGCTGACGACCGTTGCCTCCACTTCGTCTCAAACTGTCAGCGTGACCGGCAACGCCACCATAAATTCCGGCGGTGCCATTTCGGTTGATGGAACCGGAAGTGGAGCTTCATCTGGAATCGGCGCGGGCGCCACCTCTTCCGGCAGCATCAAAGGTGGAGGCGGTCACGGTGGTTTTGGGGCGGCCAATCCTTCCGGATATGGCGGCGTTTACGACTCGATCCAATCACCTGTCACTGCGGGCAGCGGTGGCGGCAATGGCAGTGGCAGCAGCATTGCTCCGCTTGGCGGCGCGGGCGGCGGGGCGCTCCGGCTCGCTGTCACCGGCACACTGGCCGTCACCGGCAGAGTTTCGGCAAACGGCAAAAATGGAAACGTCAACAGTGGCGGAGGGGCGGGCGGCAGCCTTTGGATTACCGCCGGCACCATTGCCGGATCAGGAACCATTTCCGCAAACGGCGGCTCCGGCAACGGGCTCGGCGGTGGGGGTGGTGGCGGACGCATTTCCCTGGGATACACGGTCAGTGTCATTACCGGACCTGTCTCGGCTTGTGGCGGCAGCGGATACGCGGGCGGTGGCGCCGGAACGATTTACACAAAGGCCAACAACCAGTCCGTGGGTCAATTGCTGGTGGACAATGGCGGCCTGTCGGGCACGAACACGCCGTTGTCCAGCGTTTATGGCACGCCTGCTTCACCTTTCAACCTTACGATCGGTGATGGCGCGGTGGTTTGTCCGCTATCTTCCTTCCCAGTGCTGAGCAATCTGAACGTCACAGCCGGCGGCCTGTTTATCACCTTGTCCGGCCAGTCGAACCTGGACCTGATGGTCCTGCAGAACGTGGATGTCGCGACCGGCGGGGCCATTGCCGTGGACGCAAAAGGCTTTGCTCAAGCCAGCGGGCCAGGCGCCGGGCAATCCGCCGGCGGATCTGGAAGCGGTGCGGGCTATGGCGGTCTGGGCGGGGCTTCCGCAACCGCCGCAACCGGCGGCACCAACTACGGCTCGGCCCAACAACCCGTGGACCAGGGCAGCGGCGGCGGATTTGGATCCGGACCACTTTACGGCGGTTCGGAAGGCGGCGGCGCAATCCGTTTGAACGTGGGCGGCGTTCTCACCGTGGACGGCCAGCTCAGTGCCAACGGGGATTTGGGCCTCCAAGACAATTCCGGCGGCGGTTCCGGCGGCAGCATCTGGGTGACCGCTGGCACGCTGGTCGGGAACGGTCAAATCACCGCAGATGGCGGTGAGGGCGAATTATATGGCGGCGGCGGCGCCGGTGGACGCATTGCCCTTTATTCGCATGCGAATGTCTTCGCCGGTCTGGTTTCCGTCTTCGGCGGCGAGGGTGATTTCCAGGGCGCCAACGGCTCGATTTTTGATTCCACAAATCCTCCCTTGCAGGTTCTCTCGAGCACGCCTGCTGGCATTGTCAGCAGCGGCGTGAGTTCGTTGGACCTGGTCTTCAACGAGGCGCCGGATCCGGCTTCATTCTCCGGAGCCGACGTGTCGCTCACAACTCCCAACGGGCCTCTGTCCGCAGGTGCATTCACCGTTTCCATGCTGAGCTCCTCCAGCTACAGTGTCAGTTTCCCACTGCAGACGGCCGTGGGTAATTACACGTTCACGGTTGGAACCAACATCAACGACCTGTACGGCCAGCCCATGTCGCAGGTTTATACGGGCGCGTTCACCATTTTGCTGCCGGTCATTCAAGGCGCGATCACCGACACCAACGGACAACCGGTGTCCGGCGTCCTGATCCAGCCGGACGGCGGATTGTCCGCCACCACCACCGACACCAACGGCAACTACGCGCTGGGAATCCTGCCCGGCTGGAGCGGCACGGTCGTGCCGTCGGGCGGCGGCTTCGTGTTTGCGCCCGGCTCACGGGTTTACACCAACGTGACCGCGTCCATCTCGAACCAGAACTATGTGGCGGTTATCACCATCGCACCCGTCGTGTCCGCCGGGCTTCAAGCCACCAACCTGACAATGAGTTGGTTTGGCATCTCCGGGGTAACCTACCAGATTTATTCCTCCACCAACCTGGTGGACTGGCTGCCTTATGGCGATGCGTTCCCGGGCACCAACGGGCCGGTGGAACTGCCCGTGCCGACAACTGGCGACCCGGCAAGGTTCTTCCGTGTGCAAGCCAGCAATTGAGAACCCGGCATTAATTGGCATCCGGAGCGCCGCCGGCGAAACGGTTTTTATGGTTTGTTGACCAGCGAGCTTACGCAAACACCGGCCGTTTCAACCCCGAAGCCTGCGTTGACACCCGGCAACTCCGCTCCTACTTTCGCATGGCATGTTCGAACTCGCCGCGCCATATAAACCCGCCGGTGACCAACCGCAAGCGATTGCGAAGCTGACCGACAGCTTGCTGTCCGGCGTGAAACATCAAGTGCTGCTCGGCGTCACCGGCTCGGGCAAGACGTTTACCATTGCCAATGTCATCGCGAAGGTGAACAAACCCACGCTCGTCATCTCGCACAACAAGACACTCGCCGCACAGCTTTACGCCGAGTTCAAAAGTTTTTTTCCGAAGAATGCCGTCGAATACTTCGTCAGCTACTTTGATTATTACCAGCCGGAAGCCTATATCCCGCGCACGGACACGTTCATTGAAAAGGACTCGAGCCGGAACGAGGAAATCGAGCGCCTGCGGCTCTCCGCGATGAGTTCGCTGTTCTCGCGCCGGGACGTCATCGTGGTCGCCAGCGTGTCGTGTATTTACGGCATTGGCAGCAAGGAGGATTACACGGCCATGATTATTCCGGTTCGTACCGGGATGGAATTGTCACGCGAACAATTCCTCACGCGCCTCGTGGACTTGCTCTACGACCGGAATGACATTGAGTTCACCCGTGGCCAGTTCCGCGTGCGCGGCGACACGGTGGAACTTCGTCCGGCCGGGCGCGAAGACGGGCTGCGCGTGGAATTTTTCGGCGAGGAAGTTGAACGCCTCACCCGCTTCGAACCGCTGACCGGCAACAAAATTGAGCCGCTCGACGCCGTCACCATTTTCCCGGCAAAGCAATTCGTCACCACCGGCGACAAGATGAAACGCGCCATCCTCGCCATCCGCGAGGAGCTCGGCGAACGCATCGCCTGGTTCGAGAAGCACGGCAAGCTGCTCGAAGCCCAGCGCATCAAGCAGCGGACGGAATATGATCTGGAAATGATGGAGGAAATGGGTGTTTGCTCCGGCATTGAGAACTACTCGCGCCACATCGCCGGCCGCGCGCCCGGTTCGCAACCCTGTACGCTGCTTGATTTTTTCCCGCCGGATTATCTACTCGTGATTGATGAATCACACGCCACCGTGCCGCAAATCGGCGGCATGCATGAAGGCGACCGCTCGCGCAAAACGGTTCTGGTCGAGCACGGTTTCCGCCTGCCAAGCGCGCTCGACAATCGCCCGCTGAATTTTCTGGAATTTCAGTCCACGCAAAACCAGACGATTTACGTCAGCGCGACCCCCGCGCCGCGGGAACTGGAATGGGCGCGGCAAAGTAGCGCAGGCGTCCCGCCTGCACAGCTTGAGTCGCATTCATCAGGAAGCAGGCGGGACGCCTGCGCTACGTTACAGCAACCCGGGGTCGTGGAACTCGTTGTGCGCCCGACCGGTCTCATTGACCCGAAGGTCACGCTCAAGCCGCTCAAGGGCCAGATTGACGATCTGATCGAGGAATGCCGCAAGCGCGCCGACGGGAAGGAACGCGTGCTGGTCACCACGCTCACCAAGCGCACCGCCGAGGAGTTGACCGATTATCTGCGCGACATCGGTGTCAACGTGCGCTACCTCCACAGCGAGATTAACGCCATCGAGCGCGTCGAGATTTTGCGCGCGCTGCGCAAAGGCGGATTCGACGTGCTCGTCGGCATCAACCTGCTCCGCGAGGGGCTTGATTTGCCGGAAGTTTCACTCGTGGCGATTCTCGACGCGGACAAGGAAGGTTTTCTGCGCAGCGAGACGAGCCTGATTCAGACTGCCGGTCGCGCCGCACGCCATCTCAACGGTGAAGTCATTCTCTACGCCGACGTGATGACCAACAGCATCAAAAAATTTCTGGCTGTCACCGAATACCGCCGCAAGCGCCAGCTCGAATACAACCGCGAGCACAACATCTCGCCGCGCAGCGTCAGCCGGGCGGTCGAGGAAAGCCTCGCCACCTACGAATCGAAGCGCAAAGAAGCCGATGCCGTCCTCCACGACGCCGGCATGGACGTGGACCTCACCGGGACGATCAGTGAACTCGAAGACGAAATGCTTGCCGCCGCGAACGAGCTTAAATTCGAGAAAGCCGCCCTGCTGCGGGACCAGGTCAAGGAGCTCAAGCGGATGATTGATGGCAGCCGGCCGGTCAGGGAGGTGAAGGCACAACCGGCAAGTGACCGGAAGAAAGACCGGCCAGGCCATGCTTGAGCGCAGTATTTCAACCTGGCCCAAAAAACCGCCGGACAGATGAAAATTGTCCGGCACGGTCTGTGCTGTCAGATGCAACGTTTGAACACCGGCGCGGACACCGACAACGTTAAAGACAAAGCCGTTCCGGCGGGAAAGGAAATTGCTCAATCATGATTACTCCAGGTTTTTTGGCCGGTGCATTCCGTATAGGGGAAGAGAATTCAATTCGGGCGTTGATTCCCGCCGGATCCACCGTTGCTCAAGTCCTTATTTATTTCGGCGCTCTATTCCTGGTGGCGCTGGCGGTTTTCGCCTGGGCGTTTTTTCGCACGCAGCACCGCCGGCGGCATTCGCACCATTATCGTCCAAAGCCGGCGTCAAAACACCAGCGGCTGCCGGAGTATCGCCCACGCCATCCAACACTGGCGGAAACCGGCGGCCTGCCGCCACTTCGCACCGAAAAACACCCTCCATCCCCGGCCTGATTTGGAGCGCATGATTGACGGAACGAAGCCGGAAAACAAACCCAAGCCGGTTGGCTATCGGAAAGCGAACCACCGGCGGGTGTGAAAATAAAATGTGCAACAATCCGGCGAAACCCCGGTTGGCCGCTTGACCCGCCATAAACTGAGTGGGACATTGCAACCGCTTCTCATGTTGGGAACAGGCGATCCAAATCAAATTGTTGCCGGGCTTGGCGTGGCATTTTTGCTCCTTGCCGGATTATGGCGGTTTGTCGGCTGGGTTCGTGAGGCCCCTCAAAAACCGGATCCTTGGGACGCCGAGTTCGAGCAAAGGTTGGAGGCCCCGGAAATTCAGGAGGTTTGCTGTCATTGTTCAACTCCACAAGAACCAGGCGCGTGGTTCTGCAAGCACTGTGGAAGTGCAGTGGGCCCCTATAACAATTTGATGCCTTATGTTCACATCTTCTCTGAAGGTGAGGTGTTTAGAAATGGTGTCACCGGCCGATTTCGAAACCGGCCGTTTATTTTGATCGGTTACGTCCTGATTACACTGGGGATCAATCCCGTCTTCGCGCCGATTTACTGGTTCTTTCTTTTGTCCAATCTGAAACATCCGCAGAACGAACAGGAGTCCGCTGAAGACCAAGACGTTCAACAATGAATCTTCCGCCAGCACTTTGACACGCGGGCAAATTGAGCCAGGCGATTTGCCGGCGGCATGAAGGGCGACCTGTGATTTATCGGAAAGCCAAAGGCTCACCCTGAAGAGTTTCGCGGCAGGAACCGTTCGTTTTGGATCAAGAAACCGCGTGGCTGATTCCGAGCCGTGAACCGGCCAGGGCCGTTTCATGCCACAGGCTGATGAGTTCACTCAGGCTTTGCAGCCACGGCAGCACGCGGTTTTCCAGCGCGTTGGAGAGCGGAATCGTGTCTTCCGAATGGCAGGCTTCGTTCACGTCCCTGATAATGGCGGCGATTTGTTCAAGCTGCCACTTGCGGAGTTGGGCGAGCGACGTGCGATTGTCGAATGGCTCGCAAGTATTTTCCGGCAACAGGCTCAAGGTAATTACCGGCTCTTTGAGAACCGAGGCCAGATTCCACCAGACTTCGTGCGCCACCCGACCCTTGTTGATGAGGACAAGCGTGAGAGCGATTTCAACGCATTCCCGGGCGAGGTCGGTTTGTTGAAACGCCTTCTTGAGCAGCAGGAGGGAAGTCTCTTCCAAAGCAACCGTCCCCGCCTCGACGCGGCAAAAAATTCTTTGATTAAGCAATGGCAGGGCAAGGTTTACCGGCTGCCCATCAACGCTTAAGGAATACAGAATGCGATGTCTTTCCAAGGCGAGCGTTTCGAGATGGCAGCGAATGGCGTTAAGGGAGCGGTGCCCGGACGGCAATCCCACCGGCAGACCATCGAGTATTACTTCAATCTCATCGCGGCTTTCAAGGGGATCGAACGCGTTTTTGGGCATATTAACATGAAAAGCCGCAAACTTTGTGCCCCCGAACGAAGCCGTTCCTGAAAGTTATTCACAATCGATTCACAAAACGCTTCCGGAAAAATGATCCGGCCGGAAACACCATCAGACGAACCGGAGCCGGCAGAAAAACGCGGGACTTGAAACCGCTCGTCTTACTTCGCCGGATTCGCGCCCTTGACAATCAGATGAATGGAATAAAGTGATTTGCTCGCGGTGATGAAGAGCGTTTGATGATCCTTGCCACCAAAGCTGACGTTCGCCGACCAGGGTTCGGGCACGTCAATGTGTTCGATTTGCTTGCCGGTTTTGTCGAAGACCGTCACGCCATGTCCGCAGAGGTAAATGTCGCCCTTTTCGTCAATCGTCATGCCGTCGGAACCTTTCGGACAATACAGCGTTTTGTTCGAGAGCGCACCGTCGGGCAGGATGTCGTAGGCATAAGTGCGGTCCGCGCCAATGTCGGCGACGAAAAGTTTTTTGCCGTCCGGCGTGCCGGTGATGCCATTGGGCTTTTTGAAATCGTTCGTGACCCGCGCCAGTTTTTTGCCGTCGGGTGAAAGATGATAAACCTGCTCGCCGTCCTGCGCCATCGTATCGTGATCCCACCACTGGCGTTTGTAAAACGGATCGGTGATATACATGCCACCATCCGGCGCAACCCACACGTCATTCGGGCCGTTGAGATATTTGCCCTGATAGCCTTTGACGAGCACGGTTGTTTTTTTATCGGGGGCAATGGACCAAAGCTCGTTCTTCTCGTCGGCACACGCAATCAAGTTGCCCTTTCCATCGAAATACATGCCGTTGGCGCGGCCGGCGGGTTGCATGAACGTGGACAGCTTTCCGTCCACGCTCCATTCCAGGATGCGATCGTTCGGCTGGTCGGTGAAAAAAACGTTGCCGTTCGCGTCGCACGTCGGGCCTTCGCCGAATTTGAGGTCACCGGCGAGTTTTTCAAGTTTCGCGCCGGGGGTGATGACGCTTTCGGCCACGGCCGGCGAAAAACCGGCGAGGCCGAAACAAATCAATCCAGCGAGAAGAGCCAACAATTTTTTTGCCATCATCCGGAACAATCTGCGCCAGTCAAAAATTTTAGGCGACAAAAAAATGCGCGAAGGTTGCGAAGGGGAAAAGTTTTCTGTCTTTGCCTTCTTCGTGGGACATCTCCGTCTCTTTAGTTTGTTCCTTGTTTTTGGCGGCAAACTGAAGCATTTTTTGTGAAACGTTGTTTTTCGACGAAAAACATGCAGGCCGGCACAAAAAAATTTCTGCGCTTTTCGCAAGCCTGGCTCATCAACACCTTGGCGGTGCTGGTGGCGGTCTATATCGTGCCGGGGATTCACTTCAGCAAAGACAGCAGTCTGCTCGCACCGTTCATCGCCTCGCTCGTGCTCGGAATCCTCAACGCCTTCATCCGGCCGATTCTGATGCTGCTTGCACTGCCACTGCTGATTTTCACGCTCGGCCTGTTCACCCTCGTCATCAACGCGCTGTTGCTTTACTTCGTCGGCGTGCTGCTGGCGCCGCATTTTCAAGTGGACACTTTCGGCTCCGCCTTTCTCGGCGCACTCATCATCAGCATCGTGTCCATTGCACTGAATGCTTTGACGGGCGCGGGCAACGCCCGCGTCACGTTTCAACGCCGCCCGCCATCACCCCCAAAATCCGATGACGACGGCCCGGTCATTGATGTTTGAAATTCATGCCGGCGTTCGATAAGCCGCGCATAATATGCTGATGCCGCGCGCGCGAAATTCCCGCTCAAAATCCGTGAGCAATTCCGCCAGTTCCGGCGGCGTTTCAATCCGCTGAAACTCCTTGCTCGCGCCAAACACCCCGGTCATTTGCGCAAAGTAATCTTCATCGTCGGTTCGCAAATATACCCCACCGCCCGGAGCGAGCGCAGCCTGAGCCAGTCGCGGAAACGATTCGTTGATGAGCCGGTTTTTACGGTGCCTTTTCTTCGGCCAGGGATCGGGAAAATAAACGTGCAACGCGGATGCCGAGTGAGGCGGCAAAAGATATTGCAAAAAATAAGACGATTCGATCTGCACGCCGCGTAAATTCGTCAGCCCGGCGCGGCGGCCTTTGCGATCCAGCTTGCGGATGCGGCCAAGCAACCGCTCGACGCCGATGAAATTCCGTTCCGGATGCCGCCCGGCGTATTCAGCGAGGAACGAAGCGTCGCCACAGCCAAGCTCGACCTCCAGCGGCTGCGGTTTGGGAAAAAGTTGCGCCAGGTCGAGCGATTCGACGATGGAACGCAACTCCACAACCAGATTCTCCAGCGTGATGGTTTGAGTTTTCAAATCGGAAACCGGCAACACCGCTCCGCGCGTGCGGAGTTGAAAATTGAAAGATGGTCGGGGCGGTGAGATTCGAACTCACGACCTCTTGTACCCGAAACAAGCGCGCTAGCCAGGCTACGCTACGCCCCGACATCAGAATTAAACAGGTTGCCCGCCCGCGACGCGAAAGGCAATGCTGAATTTCAAGAGCACAACATTTACGGTCGAACATCACCACCTGCGCCTTAAACCCGTTTGGCTCAACCTTCGTCTGAAAATGCGTGCCCCTGTGTTGCACCACGGCGCGAACGCACTCCAGGTTTTTCCCCAGCACGGCCATTTTGGCGCACGACGTGGCGAGGTCGTCGTGATCCTGCTCGCTCAAGTCGGCGGTGATGTCGCCGGTGATCTGCGTGTCGAGGTCAATGCGATCCACCACGATGATGACTGTGGGACGGCCAAGCTTCGGATGCAGCCGCAGCTTCGGCGCGGCGAAGACCATGAGCAGCGATTTGCCGCTGCCCTGAAAATGCCAGGGGAGACCTTTTCTGATTCTTTGAAACCAGTTCCGGTTTGCTTTTTGACGTGACAAAGCATCCGGTCTTGGGCATTGACAACATCAATGGATGCTGGATTGAGAATGGCCCGTTTCATCTCGGTGGTGGTACCGGTTTACAACAGCGAATTGATCCTGCCTGCGTTGATCAAGCGATTGGAACCGGCGCTGGCTTCCCTGACCAACAAGTATGAAGTTGTGCTCGTCAACGATGGCAGCCGGGATCAAAGCTGGAAAGTCATCCAGGAACTGTCGCGCTCCTTCCCCTGGGTCCGCGGAATCAACCTGATGCGAAATTACGGACAGCACAATGCACTCCTCTGCGGCATTCGGGCGGCCCGGTTTGACACCCTTGTGACGATGGACGACGACCTGCAACATCCGCCAGAAGAGATCCACAAGCTGGTGGCCAAACTCGATGAGGGTTTCGAGGTGGTTTATGGTTTTCCCGAACACGAGCAGCACGGTTTCTTGAGAGATATCGCCTCGGGATTGACCAAGCTGGCCCTCCAGAGATCCATGGGGGCCGAAACGGCCCGCCATGTGTCGGCCTTCCGCGCGTTTCGGACGCAAGCCCGCGATGCCTTTGCAAGTTATCACAGCCCATTTATTTCCATCGACGTCGTGCTGACCTGGGCCACCACCCGGTTTGTTGCCATTCAAGTCCGGCACGATCCCCGTCAGGCAGGCATTTCGAACTACACTTTTGGCATGCTGTTCCGGCACGCGATGAACATGATGACCGGTTTTTCAACTCTGCCCCTGCAATTGGCCAATCTCATGGGCTTTTTGTGCACGGCCTTTGGTGGAGTTATCCTGGTATTCGTCATTGGACGATATCTGCTATATGGCACCAGCGTGCCAGGATTCACCTTTTTGGCGTCGATCATAGCAGTTTTTTCAGGAGCTCAGTTTCTGGCTCTGGGTATCATTGGAGAGTACCTGGCCCGGATGCATTTCCGGATGATGGAGCGCCCAACTTACACCGTCCGTGAGGAAATTGCCCCTCGTGGCGGGGAGGCGGTATGAGCGTGTCCAACTCTGCCCCTTGTGAATTGCTGCCATGGGACACGGAGTTTTTCCGCTGTCGCATCGCCCGCGTCTGTGGCGATACGCTGAAACAGGAGCAGGCAGCGCAAATCGATGAGTGGAGCCGGAGCAATCGTATTCGGGGCCTGTATTTCCTATCGCGGGCGGATGACCCGGTGACCATCCAAACTGCCGGGCAGCATGGCTTCGGGCTGGTCGATATTCGTGTCACCTTCGAACGCGTGGTGATGAATTCACACGAACCAGCCCGCCCTGACCCATCGGCTGGTGCCAGCATCCGGCCGGTTCAACCTGAGGACCTGCCAGGATTGCAGGCGATGGCCCGGACGGGACACAGGGAAACGCGTTTTTTCAGCGATTCACATTTTCCGCGCCAACGCGCGGAGGATCTCTATTCAACCTGGATCACTCTGGAGTCTCAGGGTCGCGCTCAAACGGTATTGGTGGCTGCCTCGGCGACCAATCAGCCTTTGGGTTATGTCTCCTGCCACCTGGATTCGGCCCGCCGGGCAGGGCAAATCGGTTTAGCCGGGGTCAGTCCGGAGGTTCGCGGAAGAGGCGTTGGTAAAAGCCTGGTTCTGGCTGCGATTGACTGGTACCGGGCCCAAGGAGCGCATGAGGTGACGGTCGTTACCCAAGGAAAGAATCGAGCTGCCCAGCGTCTTTACCAGCAGTGCGGTTTTTTGATCCGGGATCTGCAGCTCTGGTATCATAAGTGGTATCCGATTCTGGATTAGCAACCATGCCCGTACGATAAACCAGATCAAATGGACCAAAGTTATTCAATCCCATTTAACCATTCCTCGCTCCTGGGCCGGGAACTGGAGCACATTTCCAGGACGATGACCATCGGCCAGATTGCCGGAGACCAAACTTACTCAAAAAGGTGCCATGCTTTTTTGGAGCAGGTGCTGGGCGTGCAAAAGGTGATGGTAACCACATCGTGCACTCACGCGCTCGAGATGTGCGCCCTGCTCCTCGATATCCAGCCCGGCGACGAAGTGATTGTCCCCTCCTTTACCTTCGTGTCCACGGCGAATGCCTTCGCGTTGCGAGGAGCCCGGATTATTTTTTCCGACATCCGGACCGACACGCTGAATCTGAACGAGAAGCAACTGGAAGATCTCATCTCTTCCCGGACGAGAGCGGTTGTCCCGGTCCATTATGCCGGGGTGGGTTGCGAGATGGATGTGATTGGCGGGATTGCCGCCCGACATGGTTTGTCCGTGGTGGAAGACAATGCGCACGGATTGTTCGGCAAGTTCCACGGCCGCTGGCTGGGCACCTTCGGCTGTCTGGCTGCCCAGAGTTTTCATGAAACAAAGAATATCACCTGCGGCGAGGGCGGCGCGCTGCTCATCAACGACGCGCGTTTGATTGAGCGGGCCGAGATCATTCGTGAAAAGGGGACGAATCGCAGCCGGTTCTTTCGGGGACAGGTGGACAAATATTCCTGGGTGGACATTGGCTCGAGTTATGTGATGAGTGACGTCCTGGCGGCCTTTCTCTACGCCCAGTTGGAAGTATGGCAAGCCATCCAGGCGCAGCGGCAACGCATTTGGGAGTATTACGACCAGCACCTGCGCGACTGGGCGCAGGAACGCGGGATTGGCTGCCCCGTGGTGCCAGCCCACTGCGAGCAATCCTACCATATGTATTATCTGGTAATGCCGTCTTTGGATAAGCGCCAGGCACTCATTTCATTTCTAAAGTCGCGCGGCATTCTTAGCGTATTTCATTATGTGCCGCTCCACCTTTCCCCCATGGGCCAGCGCATGGGGGGGCGGAATGGGCGTTGTCCTGTGAGCGAACAGAAAAGCGAACGTCTGATCCGGTTGCCCTTTTACAATAGTCTCAGCCAGGGCGATCAGGACCAGGTGATAGCGGCCGTCCGGCAATTTCAGCAATGAAAATTGTTGAAAGACTTTCATCGCTCCTGAGTTTCCCGGCCGGTTACCGGCTTTTCCGGTGGATGGTGGGAGGGGAGTCCGCCTGGAAAATTTATCTGGCTGAGTACGTGAAACCGGTTCCCGGGGACAAAATTCTCGACATTGGATGTGGGCCGGCAGACGTTTTGAATTACCTCCCGGCAGTCAACTACACGGGACTCGACATAAGCCCGGAATATATTTATTCGGCAAAGAAACGCTTCGGATCCAGGGGGCGCTTCTGCTGCGGTGACGTAGGCTTGGCTGCCATTGAGGGAGAGCAAGGTGCTTTTGACCTGGTTCTGGCCACGGGCGTGATCCACCATTTGGACGATGCGCAAGCAGCCAGGTTATTTGATTTGGCCCGCCTGGTTTTGCGCCCCACCGGACGCCTGGTCACTTATGATGGATGCTATGTACCCCAGCAGTCACGAATAGCACGCTGGATGCTTGCAAAAGACCGTGGGAAATTTGTCCGCACCCGCGAGGAATACCTGCGGCTGGCCTTGGCGCGCTTCTCGAAGGTGGAACCCCAGCTCAGACATGACCTGCTTCGCGTACCTTATACTCACCTGATTATGCGTTGCTTCGACTAAGTTGCCGCAGGCGACAGGCTGAGTCAGTCCGCATTAGACTTATAGCCCGAGAACCAGAGCACTGGAAGGTTCTCCAAGTGGCTCACTGGCCCATTCACGGGTATTTCGATGACACGTGCCTGCGACGCATGGCCCAGCAGATGTGCCATAACTTGCGCACTCCAGTAATCCAAGTACGGTCGCAGCCACCACTTGGTCGGCAGTCCCGGTGGCGGGGGCAGCAGCGGTGATAACTGGTTCGGCGGCACGACTGTCACATGTCCCACTACCCAGACACTATTCCCGCTGCGCAAGGCGTTGGTAATCTCACGCAGCACCGGAGCCATCGAATCCCGTTGGTTCATCTTTTCCAATACCAGGTCATTGCGATGCACCTTGTGTGAGTCAATCGGAGGCACTGTCACCCAATGGGCCCGGCCGTGATAATACCGGTTGAATGTAATTCCCTCCCATGCGCCTTGCACCACGATTAGATCCCCCGCTGAGGCGTTCTTGTCGAGAACGGCGGCTATCAGATCGACATTGCTCCGCCGTGTATGCGCTTCCTCCCACCCCGACCTTGCACCCCAGGTCATCATTACCACCATGAATCCGATACGAAATAGTCCCCAAGGGCGCAGCGTGGGCCAGTTCGCACCCAACAGTCCGTCGAGCGAAATTGCACATAGACTGAGCATTTCGATGTAATACCACGTCTGCGTCAAATAATGTAACCTTAGCAGAAAAGCCAAATACCCCACCGTCCCGAAAAGCATGCTCACGACACAGAACAGAGCCAGGTCGGTGCGGACCCGGACAGCTACCACTGCGGCAGCCTCCTGGTTGTGCTCCTGACGCTCGCGTGCCCGCTGCATCACAAGTGCCACAACTGATCCGCCCAATAACAGCGCAATCCAGAGCCAGATCTCCGGGCCGTTAGGTCCGGTGAATGAAACGCTGCTCCGTGCCGTTACCGCGTCACCGAGCTTATACCACAAGGTTGAGAAATCGAAGAATGGCGCCTGGATCATCGGCACGTAAGCCGAGCCCCGGCGGATGATGGGCAAGTAGATCACCAAGGATGAGCCGGACACGGCACCGATCCCCACCAGGGTCCCCAGCGTCTTCCATTGCCGGCGTCGAATCGCCACCATGGCTGCGCCAGACAGCATCGCACACAGGAACACCATGTCATAATAAACACAATGTGCGAAAAGAATGCAGGCGAGACCCGCCAAAAGAACCCGCGACCTCGACGGGAATTCCACCATCCGCCAGATCATTCCGAAACTGAGCACCAGCAGACAACTCGCCAGACCATAAGCCCGGTTCGCCCCCACGATGAAGACAAACGCCGGCAGACTGCCCAGCAGTGCAATGCTCAGGATCGGTGCGCGACCCCCAGTCCAGCGCGAGCACAACCACAGCGAAGCGAGGAAGAAAAAACCCACGTACAGCCCCAGGACGCGGATGCCTGCATCGCTGTCCGCCATGCCTAGAAAACTCCACCCGCGCACAAGCAACGGCCAGAGAGGCGGAAACGACTCAAACGACAGATGGTTCCAGAACTCCTTCAGCGAGGGCATCTGCGCCACGTTGAGGGTGTTGGTCTCATCGCGCCACAGAGGTCCCGCGTACATCGCCGTTAGAACCAGCAACATCGCCGAGAACGCAGTGCCGGCCAATGCCACAGCGGTTTCCGCCTCCAGCTTTGGCGGTCGCGGCGGGAACGTGATTTTGAGATTGGCCGGATGAACTGTCACGCGTCAATTTACTTTCCCTTGGCCAAATTATTCAGGGGCATCTTCGCCACAACGATCGATTCTGCCATAGATTCTTGTTTTTTTATGCGCACTACAGGTCAGTCAAAGCACTCGAGACAAACGCGCTACCAGCGCTACGCCCCGACATCAAAGCAAACAACTGCCCGCCCGCGATGCGAAAGGCAATGCTGAATTTCAAATCGCCAGCAACAGTGTCTTGATTTCCTTCAATCGCGCGCCGGCTTGTTTCTTTGTCAGTCGCGGGAACTTGCCGCCAAGCATGATGAAATCGCCGTGGCGCGTAAGCATCAGCTTGTCGTCCTTGACCTCGATAATCGTCACAGCCTTTTCGCTGGCGAGAATCTTGAGTTCGGCCACTTGCAGCAGCAATTCCACCGCCGGCGGCAGCGGGCCGAAGCGGTCGCGTAATTCCTTCTGCAAATTTTCCAGCGCGGTTTTTTCGTTGGCCTGTGCGAGCTTGCGATAAATTTCGATGCGGTGCTGCGGCTCGGTGACGTAGTGGTGGGGGAGTGATGCCTGGTTTCGGAGGGCGGAGTTATACGACGCCCCAGCTGAAGGATAATTTGGGGCTCGTGGAACTCGCCCCTCCGAAATTTGTTCACCCGCTGCCGCATTCATCTCCAGAAAATCCAATTTCACAGTGACTTCAAGGCGGGGTTTGACTTTTTCGCCTTTGAGCACAGCGATGCTTTGTTTGAGCAACTGACAGTAAAGTTCAAAGCCGACGGCGGTGATGTGGCCGCTTTGTTCCGAGCCGAGCAGGTTGCCCGCGCCGCGGATTTCGAGGTCGCGCATGGCAATTTTGAAGCCGCTGCCGAGCGTGGAGTACTGCCGGATGGCGCTGATGCGCTTGCGCACGTCGGTGAGCAGACTCGCGTGGCGCGGCAACAGCAGGTAGGCGTAAGCCTGGTGCTTGTAACGCCCGACCCGCCCGCGCAATTGGTAAAGATCGCTCAGACCAAAGCGGTCCGCGCGGTCAATGATGATGGTGTTCGCGTTCGGAATATCCAGGCCGCTCTCGATGATGGTTGTCGAAAGCAGCACGTCCGCCTCGCCGTTGACGAACCTTGTCATCACTTCCTCAAGTTCGTCCGATTCCATCTGGCCGTGGCCGACGACGATGCGCGCGTGGGGCGTCAGCATCTGTAATTTCGACCGCATGGCTTCGATGGTCAGCACGCGGTTGTGCAGAAAGAAAACCTGCCCGCCGCGATTCAGCTCGCGCTGGATGGCGTCGCGAATGACGCGTTCGTCGTACTGCACCACGATGGTCTCGACCGGCAGGCGGTCGTGCGGCGGCGTCTGGATGGTGCTCATGTCGCGCGCGCCGGTAAGGGCGAGATAAAGCGTCCGCGGGATGGGCGTGGCGCTGAGCGTCAGCACGTCCACGAGCGTGCGCAACCGCTTGAACTTTTCCTTGTGCAGCACGCCGAAGCGTTGCTCTTCGTCAATCACCACCAAGCCGAGTTCTTTGAAAGCGATGTCGCTTTGAATCAGCCGGTGCGTGCCGATGACGATGTCCACCCCGCCCGCCGCCAAATCCCTGACGACGCGCTGTTGTTCGCGATGTGTGCGGAACCGCGAGAGCAGTTCGATGCGCACCGGGTAATCAGCCATGCGCTCGCGGAACGTGTTGAAATGCTGTTGCGCCAGCACCGTCGTCGGCACCAGCACGGCAACCTGCTTCCCGCCCATCACGGCCTTGAACGCGGCGCGAATGGCGACTTCAGTCTTGCCAAAACCGACGTCGCCGCAAATCAAGCGGTCCATCGGCTTGGGGCGTTCCATGTCGGATTTCGTTTCGCCGATGGCGCGAAGCTGGTCCGGTGTTTCTTCAAAAATGAATGCGCCCTCGAATTCGCGCTGCCACGGCATGTCCGGTGGGAACGAGTGGCCGGCCTGCGATTCACGCACGGCCTGGATTTGCAGCAATTCGGCGGCGACATCGCGGACGGCGCGCCCGGCCTGTTCTTTCGCCTTGTTCCAGCGCGTGCCGCCGAGCGTATTGAGCGGCGGATGCGCCTTGCCCGCACCAACGTATTTGCCGACGAGATGCGCCTCGGTGACGGGCACGTAAAGTTTCGGCGGTTCGTCGCCGGGATGGCGAGGCGCGTATTCGATGACGAGGCACTCCGTTTCAGATTGTTGATTGCCGATTGCCGATTGCCGATTGCCCGAAGTGAAGGGCAGGGTTTTCAGGCCAAGAAATTTTCCGATGCCGTATTGGAGATGAACGACAAGGTCGCCTTCTTCCAGTTCGGTGAAATCAATGTCGAGGGCGGAACGGGTGGCCAGAGCGTGCGGGGATTTCAACCGGCGTGGCCGCTGAATTTTGTAGCGCCCGAAAACTTCCGCGTCGGTGACGACAACGAGCTTTGCTGCTTCACAAAAAAATCCACGGGCCAGCGTGCCGATGTGCAACGTAGGACAGGCTTCCAGCCTGTCTTGAACTTTGTCTTTCAATTCATGTTCAGATGGAGACAGGCCTGACGCCTGTCCTACGAGTTCATCCCAAATTTCCGTGAAGCGTTGCCGCTCGCCGTCATTGTTGCAGAAAACGTGAACGGCACAGTCCTGGCGGAGCCAGCGGTGAAGCTGGTTGAAGAATTCGCGGCGTTGCGCCTCGGCGATTTGCGGATCGGGCGCGCGTTCGCCGAGCGGACGAAAGGCATCGAGACTTTGGAATTGCGGAGTGGCAGTGTCCGCTTCCTCGGCTTCGGCAACACGGATTGTGGTGATTTGTTTTGCTGCGAGTTGGGCGAGTAAATTGGGCCACGGAATGAAAAATGGATCGTTTTCAGGGATTTGCTGCGCGTATTCGTCGGCGCGGATGGCGAGTTGCTCCGGTTCGCAGAGGAGAAAAATCGTCTCTGGCGGCAGATAATCCATCAAGGTGGCAAGTGGGGCGCGGCCTTGAGGCCGCTTCGCTGCGAGGTTGTTATGCGGTGAAGAAAATTCAGTCGCCGCCTGCTCTGCGGGCGTTGAAGCGTGAACGCCGCGCTCCGCTTCGCGCTTCAAAAGACCGAGTTCACCCGCCGGTGGCAGGGTGATGCTTAAAATTTCTTCGCGCGAAATTTGCGTGAGCGGATCGAAATGGCGCAGGGATTCAAGTTCGTCGCCGAAAAATTCGAGCCGCACCGGCCACGGGCTGGTGAGCGGCCAGACGTCGAGAATGCCGCCGCGCAGGGCGATTTCACCCTTTTGCGTGACCTGGGCTTCCGGTTCGCAGCCTTGCTCTTCGAGCCATTCGATCAAGTCGGGGGGATTAATTTTATCGCCGCGGGCAAGCGTGCGGGTGCGTTTCCGAATTTCACCGGGTGGAAAAGTTTTTTGCAAAAGCGCGGTGACGCTGGTGACAACCAATGGCGCGTATTGCGTGTTGCGTGCTGCGTCAAGTGACAGGGCAACCAGCGTTTGGAGCCGGTCGCTGATGGTGTCAGCATGCGGGAGTTTGCCTTCGTGTGGCAGCACGTCCCAAGCCGGGTAGAAAAACGGTCGAAGGTCGAAGGTCGAAGGTCGGGAGCCGGGACCGTTTTGCCCTCGACCCTCGACGCTCGACTCTCGACCAGACGAGAGCCACGTCTCCAGGTCCTGTTGAAAACTTTCCTGCGTCTTGAGGTTGTCGGTCACGACGACAATCGGGCGGCGCGGGAAAATTTTCCGGAGCAGGGCCGCAAAAAACGGCTGCGCCGCCTGGCTGACACCCGCGCAAGTCAGCACTCCGCCATGCTCCAGTCGCTGCGCCAGGCATTGCACAGCGGGAGCTTTCGAGATGTCAGCGAACAAGCTGCTTGTCGCCGACGCTGCCGCGTTTTGCGCCAAGCAAAGGGACATTCGCAGCGGGAAGCGGAGTCGTCAAGTCGGCGGCGTTTGCGGAATTACGACTTGCCCGTTTAAAAAATGCGAACGCCGTCCGGTTAGGGCGAATTGATTTGCGCCGGGGAACGCCAGCCGGTGGCGATGGTTAACGACATGTTTTCCATCGGGCTGATCGAATTGGTCGTAGGATCAACAAGCGTCACAGCATTGGTAATATGATAGGCCAGGAAATAGGTGAGCTTGGCGCTCCAAGCGTCCGAATAAGGTCGGTCAGCCCAACCTTCCGGTCCATTGGGAGCCGAAGGCAAATCGGCTGGCGGAGGTTCGTCAGGCTGTGGCATGTGGATTTTACCGACGATCCAGACGCTGTGTCCGGAACGGAGCGCGGTTGCCACCTGTTTCAACACCGGTTCGATGACGTTGGTCATCTGAAGTTTTGATTTGAGCAGGTCGTAGCGGTGAAACCGATAATCTTCCAGTGGCGGCAGGGTTGTCCAAGACACGGCGCCACGGTAATAATGCCCAAAAGTAATGCCAAAATACCATGGATGAACGATAATCAAGTCGTCGGGCCTGGCATTTTGTGAAATTTGCGCGGCCACCAGGTCGCCGTTCGTTTGCGGCAACTTCAAGGCGGATTGTGCTGTTGGAAAAGCAAACAACGCGACGACAACGGCAATTACCAGCACTCCAACACGCGCTGCCTGGTGGATTCGCGGCAAAATTATGTCACAACAAACCACTGCAAAACCCATGGCCGGAATATAATACCAGCGTTGGGTGAGCAAACCCGACAACTTGATAAAAAATCCAAATCCGGCCAGGCCAATTACCAGGGCAATGCTGGTGAACAAAAGCAAATCCTGCTGAACCCGCATTTCAGCAGGCGAAGTTTTTATCAAGACGCAGCCAATGCCGAATAATGCCGCGATCAGAACCAGAACCACCCAGACCCCCACCAACATTCCAGTCGCTTCAGCAATCCGGAACAAAAAGCCGAGAAAATTAACCCCGGTTTTGCTTACAATCCACCAGCTTTGCGCCTGACGCATGGGATCGACGTATGGCAGCAAGGATAGCACCGCCGGCAAGCCAATGCTCAAGACGGCCATTGCCTTGCGTAGCTGGTGTCGGCGAAGACAAACAACCGCACCTGCAATACAAAGGGTCAGCAAAAAAAATGCATTTTGGTAAAGCGTCTGCACGCTCAACACGGCAGCCAGACCGGCGAGCAAACCGCGCCGCATCGTTGGCGCTTCAACAAAACGCCAGATCAGCGACATCGTGAGCAATACAAACACGGTCGCCAGGCCATAGGCACGGATTGAATCACCATACCGGATGACGGTGAAATTCAAGCCGGCAAGCGCCAGTGCAAGCAGTGGCAACCCCTGGTCCATCGTCCGGCTGGCAACCCAAAATGCCGCCAGCAACAACAATCCACAACCCAGCCCCAGAATTCGCAGACCAATATCTGTTGTTCCGAGCCCCGCAGCCGACCAAACTCGCACCAGCGAGGGAAACAGAATGGGGCAATGATCATGCGGCAGCGCTTCCCAGACCTGTCCAAAGGATGGAAGCGTCGCGATGCTTTTGACGGATATTTCATCACGCCAAAGGCCTCCGGCATGAATTAAATAAAAGAAATGCAACCAGACGGCGGCGACAGTGGCCAAAATTGCCACCATCCATTCAGTCTGGCGCAAAAATGTTTTTTGAGGCGGGGCGGCCATGATTTATTCAATGATTGTTCACGGTGGTTTTACGTTGATAAACTTCCAGGCCGCTCCCATGAATATCCTTGCCATAGCGCGCAACCCATTTTGCACCCAAAGCATAAACGGTTTGCGTTGGCGAAAGGATGTCAGCCATCCCGACCAGTGTGTAGTTGGTTTGATAAGAATCCCACCAATTGAAAATTTCTGGGTCTGAATCGGGTTGGCGGTTCCAGGACATGATGTTGTCGGCAAAGACGACGAATTCTGGTTTGCGCGTTTCGATGTCGCTGATCATTTCGTGTTGCATTTTCAGGGCGAACGGCTGCGATTCCATCTGCGCGTAGGTGTAAATGTAGCCGGTCGCGGAGTGGCGGTGCGCGAGAAAATAAATCTCCGGTTCCGAGCCGAGCACGGCCACGCGCGCGTCCGGCTCCGAGTTGTTGTAGATGTATCTGGCAATGATCTCCGATTCCGGCAATGGATCGGCGCCATACATGGTGCGCGCAATTTGCACTGATGTCTTCACGAACCAGATATCACTCTTGGCCATGATCGTTGTCGCCACCATCAGCGCGTAGCACCAGACCGGCCAGTCGCCAGGCCTGGAGTTTTTGGCCCGCTGGCTCCAAAGCTGGCGCGCTCCACTGACCGCGCAACCGGCGAGCAACGCCGCCGCCGGCAGGGTCAAAAGATAATAATGTTTCCGAAAATAAAAGCCGGGGCAAATGGTCAATGCCGACGCCAGACTGAATCCCAGGAGCCAAAGCCGCGTTGGCCGCAGCCGTTTGTCGAACCACACCATTCCCAGCCCGGCGGCGACAACCAGCCACAGCAAAAAAACACCCGCGGTGACAAGGCAAAAGGTTTTCCAAAAGATCATCGGCGCAGCACTGACGGGGATGAGGGAGGCGTATTGGTGCGCGTAGCGAATCGTCCAAAACCAGAATTTTTCAAAAACCCCGGCGTGCCAGAGAATCAAACAGCACACGCTGAACGGCAAAATCATTCCCACGCCAAACGCCGCGACCGGCCAAAACCGTTTGGCCAGTGGCAATTGGGTTTGGCGAACCAGCTGAACGATAAAAGCAATCACCGCCCACAAACCAATGAACGCGACTTGTTGTTTCATTAAAACGCTGACACCGAACAATAAACCGGCGGTGAACCCAATCAGCCAGCTCGCGTTCTGCCGCGCCTTCCACGCCACGCACAAGCCGGCGGTGGCAAAGAACGCGGCGAAATGCGTGGCGTGCCCGGCCAGTCCCAGCATGGCCGGACTGGCAGCCATCACGGCGTAGGAAGTGGCGGCGGCCATCCCTGCCGTCCAGTCGAGAATTTGTTTGCCCAGCCGGAAAAGCATCAGCGCCGTCAGCGTCGTCATGCACAGCACGCCAAAATGAATGCCCGCCGGAGTCTGGCCGAACAACGCCATGATGGCCGCATAAGCCGCATACGTGCCGGGAAACTTCATGTTGTAGGCGAGTTGGTAAGGCGGGATGCCCTGCAGCATGAGCTGGCCGGCATAGGCGTATTCGCCTTCGTCGCGTTCGAGCGGAAAATTCAGCAAACGAAGCCGGGCGACGGCGACCACCACCAGCACCGCCACCATGAACCACCAGGTCCAATGCCGCTGGAAAAGCCGGGGCCGGACGGGCGGCGGCGCGACGGATGGCTGCGTCATGGACGGCAATGGAACAAATCAGCCGGCACTAGACAAGTGAATTTGCCGGCAGCGGCGCGATTATTTTGCCTTGAACCAATCCAGCGGAATGTCCAGCGACGCGCCCAGCCAAAGGGCCGAGTCGGTATTGCTTCCGTCATAAGTCTTGCGGGCATGGAACCCCCAGCGGAAGTGCCGTTTGGAGGTTGTGTAACTGAAGCCCGCGTCAAGGGAATCGCTGATTTCCCGCACGTCAACCGGATAGGTGATGCTGTTGTAGGTGCTCGACTGCCCCGCCGTTGGCGGGCCCAGCACAATGTCTTCACCTGAAAGCGTCTGCAAATGCCGGTAGCCGAGATCCAGTTCCCATCCCTTGATTTGCTGGAATACGCCAGCCGCGGCGATGTATTGGTCGGCGCCGATGGTGTGTTCCCACCGGTACAACACATCGCCCCAGATGCCGAATCCCTCCCAGCCAAGATGTTTGCGGAAAAGAATGGACGGTTCAATGGCCACGCCGTGATTGCCGGTCGTAAACGCCAGGTGCCGGTCATAAACACCCGGCACAATCGCTCCGGCGCGAAAGGTCAGCGTCGGCAGCCAGGATGGCGCGTTGGAATCAGTTTCATTGAAAATCTGATACCGGACACCGAAGGTCGGGTCCATGACTCCGGTGGTTTTCTGAATGTCACCGCCGTCGAACGGCCGCCAGCCCACCGTGGTGGCGCCCAGGTTCAGGTCCGCCGCCCACTTTTTGGTGATGCCGTAGTTGAAGGTGAAATACCCCTGCCGCACGTCAATGCCGTAGTTTTCGCCGCCAACCCGGGTGTTGGCCGGCATGCGATTGTTGCCTTGTACCCAGACGTGATAAGCCTCGGATTGCTCGTACAATGTGCCAAAAATCAACTGGCCCGGCTCCGGCACTTCCGCCCATTCCGCAAACGGACGGCGGGCTTCATCTTCACTGGCCATCAAGTTTTGATTCAGCACCAACGGCAAGGACGCTCCAACGGCAAATGCGACCAAATGAACAAACTTGAACACAGACGTTTTCATGGCGTTAATTCGATGACGGAACATTTGTCTTTTAATTTTCACCGGCGCAAATTCTTGATAAGCCGTGGAATAATATCAATGCAAATTTTTAATGACAATTCCCGGCGTTTCTATTTGACCCGCCTTCACGCGCCCAAGCAGTCTTTCGAGGCATGAACTACGAAGTCATCGCGCCAAACCCGTGGATGATTCTGCCGTTCGCGCTGCTCCTGGGTGCGATGGCGCTCGCGCCGTTGCTGGCGGCCAAGTGGTGGCTGCGGCATTACACAAAAGTGTCGCTCGGCCTCGGCGCAATCACGCTCGGCTATTATTTCCTGGGTTTGCAGGCCTCGGCGCGCGTGTGGCACACCGCGCACGATTACATCAGTTTCATCGCGCTCATCGGTTCGCTCTTTGTCGTTTCCGGCGGCATTCACCTCCGCGTCAAAGGCGAAGCCACGCCGTCGGCCAACGTCATTTTTTTGTTCATCGGCGCGATTGCCGCCAATTTCTTGGGCACGACCGGCGCGGCAATGCTGCTGATTCGCCCGTGGATTCGAATGAACCGGTATCGTGTCACGGCGCATCACATCGCCTTCTTCATCTTCATCGTGGCCAACGTCGGCGGCTGTCTGACGCCCGTCGGTGATCCGCCGTTGTTCCTCGGCTACTTGCAGGGCGTGCCGTTTTGGTGGGTCGCAAAAAATTGCTGGCCGATATGGGCGACGGGCGTTGGAATTCTGCTCGCGATGTTTTACGTCGTGGACCGGATCAATTTCACCCGGGCGCCGCGCAAGGTGCGCGAGCAGGAAACCACGCCTGAAACGTGGCGGTTCGACGGACTGCCGAATTTGTTTTTCCTCGCCGTCATTCTCGGCGCGGTTTTTGTGACCCGGCCGATTTTTGTGCGTGAAGCGCTCATGGTTGCCGCGGCCATCGCTTCCTATTTTACATCCCCGAAATCCATTCACGCGGCGAACGATTTCAACTTTCATCCGATTCAGGAAGTCGCTGTTTTGTTCGCCGGAATTTTTGCGACGATGATGCCCATGCTCGACTGGCTTAATCAAAACGCGAGCGAATGGCCTGGCCAAAACCCCGCGCCCGGGTTTTTTTTCTGGGGTGCGGGCGCGTTGTCCAGCGTGCTTGACAACGCGCCAACATATCTCGGTTTTCTCAACGCGCTTTTCGGCGCGATTGGCGCGAAGAACGTTGGCGAACTGCTGAACCAGCACGCCTTGAACCTGCTGGCCATCAGCGTCGGAGCGGTATTTTTCGGCGCGGCCACTTACATCGGCAACGGGCCGAATTTCATGGTTAAAGCCGTCGCCGATCACCTGAAAATCCGCACGCCGGCGTTTCCCGGATTCGTTTTGAAATTCACGCTGCCTTTCCTGTTGCCGATGTTGCTGGCCGTTTGGCTGATTTTCTTTCGCGGCTGAAAAAGTTGCCATTTCGAAACATTTTCTTTGCGCCCGGCGTCTTTTTTCAGGAGAGTATGCTTGTTGGGAATTGGGACTTCGGGTGCGCATACTATACAACATTCTGTTCACGATTTTTTTCGTGCTGTCTTCGCCGTATTACTTCATGCGGATGTGGCGGCGCGGCAACTGGCGTCCCGGCCTTCGCGAGCGCTTCGGACATTACAGCGCGGGACTTAAACAAGTGCTTACCAACCATCATGTCATTTGGATTCACGCCGTCAGTGTCGGCGAAGTCAATTTATGCACGCAACTCATCCGCGCGCTCGAACCACACGTGCCCAACATCAAAATTGTCGTGTCCACCACGACGACAACCGGCATGGGCGAATTGCGCAGCCGGTTGCCCACGCACATCAGCAAAATTTACTATCCGATTGACCGGCGGAAATACATCAACCGCGCGCTGGCCGTCATCAACCCCATAGCCATCGTGCTCGTCGAGGCGGAAATCTGGCCCAACTTCATCTGGCGCGCCCGCAGTCTCGGCATCCCGTTTTTTCTGGCCAACGCACGGCTGTCCAACCGCTCGTATCGGGGCTATAAACGATTTGGGTTTCTATTCCGGCCGCTCTTTGCCTCGTTTGCCGGCGTCGGCGCGCAAAATGAAGAAGACGCCGGGCGCCTGCGGGAAGTCGGCTGCCGGCCGGAAGCCATCCGCATCGTGGGCAACTTGAAATTCGACGCGGCCAAACTGAATGAACGCCGCACACTCGACGTGCCGACGTTGCTGCGGCAAATCGGCGTGCCACCGGACGCGCCGATTTTAATTGGCGGCAGCACACACGCGGGCGAGGAAATTCTTCTGGCGGAGATTGCGCAACGGCTGCGCGCGCGGTTTCCAAAACTGTTTCTCGTGCTCGTGCCGCGGCATTTCGAGCGCGCCAGGGAGGTCGGGCGGCAGTTGCAGGAGCGCGGCGTGAAATTTATTTATCGCAATGATATTATTACGAACACGCTGTTTCACGAAGGCGCGGTGGATTGCCTGTTGGTCAACACCACCGGCGAATTGCGGTTTTTTTACCAAAACGCGACGGTGGTGTTCGTCGGCAAAAGTCTCACCGCCGTCGGCGGGCAAAATCCGATTGAGCCGGGTGCGCTGGGCAAGGCGATGGTTTTGGGGCCGCACATGCAAAACTTCGCCGACATCACGCGGAGTTTTGTCGCGCAGAAAGGCGCGATTCAAGTACGCGACCCGGAAGAATTGGAAGGCGCCATTGCCGGATTGCTTGCCGATGAAAACCGCCGCGCGGAGTTGGGGCGCAACGCGCAACGGGTCGTTCATGAAAATCTCGGCGCGATTGACCGTACGGTGGAAATGATTCTGGAACATCTCAAAAAACACGAAATTTACATCGCTTCCGACATATAAAATTTTTTGCCGCCGCAATTTTTCAGCCGCGGTTGCAAAAAAAGCATTTCCCCGCTTGACGAGTTAGACCAGTCGTTCCATATTTCCTCTGCTTTCGGTGATGAACCGGAAGTGTTGAACGCGTATGTCAAAATCGAAGGTTCGGAAACCCGAGGTGGATTCGTCCCCGAAGAAAGGAAGGCCCGATGGCGCGGTGTTCACTGACAAGGCTTTCCATTCTGCTGCGTCCCCGTTGCTCAACGGCTCGCCCCAAACTGATACAGACACGGAATTATCGGGAAAAATCAAGGAACTCGTCCGTCTCGCACAGGAACAGGGGCGTTTGACCTACGGTGACATCAGCGAAGCGCTGCCGGAAAGCGCAATTGAACCGGAAAAGTTGGATTATATTTTCGCCAAACTTCGCAGTCTCGACATCGAAATCGTGGATCAAGCGGAGGTGGACCGCGTCAAAACCCCTGGCACCGAGGAAGAAGACGCCACGCGGCTGGACATTCTGGATGACCCGGTGCGGATGTATCTCAAGCAGATGGGCCAGGTGGCGTTGCTGACACGCGAACAGGAAGTTGAAATTTCCAAACGCATCGAAGCCGCCGAAAACGAAGTCCGCAAAATCATTTACAGCCTTGGTTTCGCCGGCAAGGAACACATCGCGCTGGCGGAAAAACTCCTGGTCGAGCCGCCGCGGGAACGGTTTGACCGCGTCATTCTCGACAAGAAAGTGGACAATCGCAACGCGCATTTGCGCGCGCTGCACCGGCTGGTTGCGCAGGTCCGGAAAATTGACCGGGAGGTGGATGAGAAATACACCGCGTGGCGGAACGCGCATAACAAGTCCAAACAGAATCGCGCGCTGACGGCGTTCAAACGGCTGGATCGAAAACTGCAAGGGGTGTTCCCCGGATTTTACTGCAAGCAAAAAGTGATTGAGGAAATGGCGCTCGTGGCCGAAAACATTCACGACAAATTGCAATACAGCCTGCGCGCGCTGGCCGACGCCGAGGCGCAGCGCGAATCCAGCGCCCAGCGGCATCTGGTCGATGCCGAACGGCAAAAAATCAGGGCGCTCGAGGAATTTGTCCGGATGCCGCATGCGGATTACCTCGGAACCTTTGACCGCCTGCGCGAATTTTCCACCCGGGCGCTCCAGGCCAAAACCGAAATGGTCGAGGCCAATCTGCGTCTCGTCATTTCCATCGCCAAAAAATACACGAACCGTGGCCTGTCGTTTCTCGACCTGATCCAGGAGGGCAACATGGGTTTGATGAAGGCCGTCGAGAAATTTGAATATCGCCGCGGCTACAAATTTTCCACCTACGCCACGTGGTGGATCCGGCAGGCCATCACGCGCAGCATCGCCGATCAGGCGCGGACCATTCGCATTCCGGTGCACATGATCGAAATCATCAACAAGCTCATGCGCACCCAAAAACGCCTGCAGCAGGACTTCGGCCGTGAACCCACGCCCGAGGAAATCGCCGACGAGATACAAATTCCCGTGGACCGCGTGCGCGCCGTTTTGAAAATGGCGCAGCAGCCGATTTCGCTGCAATCACCGGTCGGGGACACCGATGACGCCAACTTCGGCGATTTCATCGAGGACAAGGCCGCCGACAATCCCCTCGACATCACCAGTTTCAGCCTGCTCAAGGACAAACTCGGCGATGTGTTGTGCAGCCTGACCGAGCGCGAACGGAAGGTGCTGGAACTGCGTTTTGGTCTGGGCGATGGTTGCGCGCGCACGCTCGAGGAAGTTGGGCAACAATTCAGAGTTACGCGTGAGCGCATCCGGCAGATCGAGGCCAAGGCGCTCCGTAAAATGCGCCACCCCACGCGCATCCGCCAGTTGCACGGCTTTTTGGAAATTGAAGACCTGGAGGGACTGAGGTCGGCGGAATAAACCTGTCGCGGACGCGGCCCGCCGCAAAATGCTCCCGCTTCGGGCCCGTAACTCAGCGGTCAGAGCAGCCCCGAAAGCATTCGGGGTTGGTCAATTCAAATCCATCCACCTGCCGGTGATTTTTCAGGCGGTGAGTATCTCAAATTGTCAAAGCCTCGGGTTGGGAACCAGAACCGTGCCACGCCGCCCACTCGCGGATTTAGTTTCAAATCACCGCTCAAATCATGCACGAGGCAGAAGGCGAGTATTCACGAGCAAGATTGCGTTTCTTGGCTGATGAGTGGGGTGGAGACTATCCAAATTTGGCAGACTTTGCCTCGCTATTCCGTCAAGTGAACCAGCCTTCGTTCTCTGCTGTGACATGCTGGCTTGCCGAGTCGAAGCTCGGAGCGTCGCTGTTATTTTAAGCGCTGATAGCCCGCCTTCGCTCCGCTATGGCGCGGCAGTCTTTGCCCTCCGCTCCGAGCGAAGACTGGTGGGCCCGCTCGGACTTGAACCGAGGACCCAGCGATTATGAGTCGCTTGCTCTAACCAACTGAGCTACGGGCCCAAACCGAAGCTATTTTGCGCCGGGCCACGCGTGCGACAAGTTTATTCCGCCAGCCTTTGCTCTTCGCCGACTTCGAGCTTCGGCCCGAACAGCCGTTTGACTCACTGTTTCTTTTCCGTTCCCGCTGGCGCCGCGTTGCGTTCCTGCAACGATCTTTGGAGATACTGGTCCTCCGGGGCTTCGAGCCATGCGGTGTACCAGATATCACCCAGCATCTGGCCGGCCTTGACGAGCTGGCCATCGAGGAATGGGCGGCCCTCCAGGCCCTTGTCTCCTTCGCCGGTGAGCTTGCCTTCCTTCTCCAGCTCATAAAGCGGCCCGACCAGTTTGTTTTGTTCAACGATATAGCTCACGGCGTCGCGGAACATGCCGTCCGGCTGGCCCGCATTCTTGATGCGCTCGGCGGGATGAATTTTCCCCACCAGCTTTTCGACGCCGATTCCGCCGGTCTGGCGAAAGTAACCGCCGTCAATCCACGCGTGAAATCTTAGGCTGGTCGTGTAACCGTGCGGATTGTCGCCCACCCAGCCGTTGAAATGCATCGTCGTATGCAGCGGCTGTGAACCGTCGCCGACGAAATGCCCCATCACGCCCATGACATAGACGACGTTGGCCTGGGCATTGGCGATTTCCTCCGGCGTGCCGCCGTATTTCTGAAACGCTTTCAGATAGCTGAAACAGGACTTCAGTTTTTCGTAATATTCCGTGATGGCCCACGGAAGGAACCCGCTCAATTCGCGCGTGTGGTCGGCATCCTTGGCCGGATCAATGGGCGGAAATTTATCCGGGTGCGCCGCCCGCTCCCGCGCAATGATTGCGACAAAATCGTAACGCATCAACGGCAGCGTCTCCGGCGTCAGCCCGTACCATTTCAGGTCCTCCAAATCAATGTAATGATCCGGCCCGTTGAAATGTTTCAGCGGCAAATCGCCCATATTCCGCCAACGGTCGGGTTCGCCCCCGAGAAACGCAATGCGGTTCTTTAACGCGGGCGTCAGCGTGAACCCGCCGAAATCCGCCGGCAACGACGCCAGCGCCAGTTCATTGATGGCATGATGTCCCTCGTAATCCCACGCCCCGGCATTAAAAGTCAACGCCCCCAGCACCGCTGCAATTGCGAGTAATTTTTGATACATAATTGAATCCTTAATGTGCCCCACTTTAGCGAAACCAGCCATAATTGCAAAAACGAATCTGCTTCCTTTTCGAAAAAGAATTGGTTTGGGGCCGGTAAAAATCACGATCGGTGGCGGCGAATCGGAGATTGGCCCCTGGGAGCGCCGGCGCTCCCAGGCCCAATTTGCCTGACGACAAATTCGTGTTCATTCGTGTTCATTCGTGGTTAAATTTTCTTGTGAAAATCATCACCGACGAACGCTGCGCCGGCTATTCCTATCCCGGCCATCCCGAACGCCCGCTGCGCATCCTCGCCACACTCGAACTCCTGCGCAACCAGACTGAACTGCCGATTGAATGGGCCGAACCGGGCCGGGCGAGTGACGCGCAAATTCTTCGCGCCCATTCGGCTGAACATTTCGCGCGCTTGAATGAACCGGAGGATTTTGATGCCGACACGCCGTTTTACGAAAACATCGCCGGTTTCGCCCGCGCCTCCTCCTCCGCCGCACTCACCGCGCTGACCGCCGCGCGCAATGGCGAAAGCGTTTTCAGTTTGATGCGACCGCCCGGCCATCACGCCACCCGCGACCGGGCGATGGGCTTTTGTTATTTGAACAATGTTGCCATCGCCGTGCTCGAAGCCGCAGCCACGGGCGCAAAGCGCGTCGCTGTTTTCGATTTCGACGTGCATCACGGCAACGGCACTGAAGCCATTTTGCTCAACCGGCCCGGCATCGCGTTTTTTTCAATCCATTTGTATCCGTTTTATCCCGGCACCGGCAGCGCGAATGCCGGCAAAAACTGTTTTAATTATCCGGTCGAGCCGGGCTTGCCGCGCCAGGACTACCGCGCCGCGCTCGCCCGCGCGCTGGACGATTTGAAAAAATTCCGGCCCGACCTCGTCGCTGTGTCCGCCGGATTCGACGCCTACGTGCGCGACCCGCTGGTGCAGGGCGTGCTGGTGATGGACGATTTCTACTGGCTCGGCCAGTCGCTGCGCACGCTCGGCGTGCCGATGTTCAGCCTGCTGGAAGGCGGTTACAGCCGCGACCTGCCCGAACTCATTTTTGCCTATCTCAAAGGTGTTGAGGAAAAATGAAAATCATTTCTCGACAAAATGCAGTCATCAATCAACGCTTTGAAAAAACGGAAAAACTTTATGCCTTTTCCTCATTGGCAATTTTTTGAATCGCTGGACGATGAATTGCTTTCGCTTTCACGCATTGTTGATTTTGACAAAGAGAATTTCTCAACTCATTCGGTTCATCTTACTCGAATGTATCTTTCTATTTGTTCGGAAATTGACGTAGTTGCAAAGCTGCTTTGTTCCAGAATTGCCTCTAAAGAAAAAGCTAAAACAATTGATGATTATCGCTCTCTGATAACAGATTTTTACCCAAAATTTCCCGAACTCAAAATTGTGATGCCTATTCACGGCCTTGAATTTCAACCATGGATTGATTGGTCTCTTGGCATCAATCCTCCTTGGTGGACGAGTCATAACAAAGTTAAGCATGAGCGCGACAAATATTATCGAGATGCAAATCTTGGGAATGTATTATCATCTGCTGCTGGATTGCTGATAGTCCTTGTCTATTATCATCAGCCGGAACTTAGTCCGTATGGATCACCTCTTTCTTTCCGCAGGTTCAAAATCATGAGGTTTCCTCATCCATATTTTACCTATATGACAGCGTATCCACGGAATCCAAAATGTAAGCCGGAATTTCAACGACATCTACGTCTGCCTTCATGCCGATAAATTTAAGCTACTTTCAAAAAATACCAAGCGCAAGTTTTCCGGCTTTAACTTTTAGCTTTGAACTCCGCGTTTTGAATTTAGATTTCCTGTGTGACCGTTCTTGAAGCGATCCAGAAGAGCACGGAATTTCTCGCTAAAAAGGGCGTTGATTCGCCGCGCCTGCAAACCGAACTCCTGCTCGCACATCTGCTCAAGCTGCCGCGCATGAAATTGTATCTAAACCTCGAGCGCACGCTTGCCCCGGCGGAAACGGACGGCCTGCGCGAATTCATCAAGCGCCGCGGCCTGCGCGAACCGCTCCAGCACATCACCGGCTCAACTTCGTTTTGCGGCTTCGAAATCGCCGTGAACCGCCGCGCGCTCGTTCCCCGGCCCGAAACCGAACTGCTGGCAGAATTGGGGTGGGATTTTTTGTCGAAACTCGAACAATCCCCCCACCTGGCCGGAGGCCACCCTCTCCCCGCCGGGCGGGGAGAGGGACGGGGCGAGGGGCGCGTGGCTTTGGACTTCGGCACCGGCACCGGCTGCATCGCCATTGCACTGGCCGTAAAATGTCCATCCGCAAAAATCGTCGCGACGGATATTTCCGCGGATGCACTCGCGCTGGCCAAACAAAACGCCGAGCGAAACAATGTCGCCGACCGGATTGAATTTCTGCAAAGCGATGGGTTTGCGGCGCTTCATTCGGAGGGGCGAGTTCCACGAGCCCAAGAATTAAAGAACGAAAACGAGGGCTCGCGGAGCTCGCCCCTCCGAAAAATGGAATTCGATCTCATCATCAGCAACCCGCCTTACATTCCATCCGCCGAAATCGCCACGCTTCAATCGGAAGTGCGCGATTTCGATCCGCGTGCGGCGCTGGACGGCGGCGTGGATGGCCTGGATTTTTACCGTTTAATCGCAAAAAGCGCGCCGGTGTTTTTGAAACCGGGTGGGCGAGCCATGCTGGAATTCGGTGCCGGCCAGGCCGACGCCATCCGGAAAATCTTTGAGACCGAAAAGTGGGTTGTCGAAGCGGTGAAGGAAGACTACTCTCACCGCGCAAGAATTTTGATTGCGAAGCTTGATTAACGTGCTGCCGACATCTTGTCGGCAGAACAAACATAAAATGAACTTCCGGCAGGATGCCGGAAGCACGTTTGAAATTTCTCATGGAAAGTTTTTTGATCAAAGGCGGCGTGCCCTTGCACGGCGAAGTGACCATCAGCGGCAGCAAAAACGCCGCGCTACCCATCATGGCGGCGGCATTGCTGACCGGCGAGCCGTGCATCATCCGGGGCGTGCCGGATTTGAGTGACACGCGCTTCATGGCGCAGATTCTCGCATCGCTCGGTGCCACGGTGAAATTCGAGCGCGGCACGCTGACGGTCCGCGCGCAAAAAATCCATGGCTACGCCGATTACGAACTCGTCCGCAAGATGCGCGGCTCGATTTGCATCATGGGACCGCTGCTGGGCCGTCTGAAAAAAGCGCGCGTGTCGCTACCCGGCGGCTGCATCATCGGCGCACGCCCCATCAATTTGCACTTGAAAGGCTTCGAATCACTCGGCGCGAAAATCACGATTGAAGGCGGTTATGTCAGCGCCGCGGCGAAACAACTCACCGGCGTGCCGATGTTTCTCGGCGGACGCGCAGGCTCGACCGTGCTGGGCACGGCGAATGTGATGATGGCGGCGACGCTGGCCGAAGGCGTGACGGTCATCGAAAGCGCGGCGTGCGAACCGGAGGTCGTGGACCTGGCCAATTTCCTGAATGCGATGGGCGCAAAAATTTCGGGCGCGGGCAGTCCGACGATTACGATTACCGGCGTCGAAAAGTTGCACGGCGCGAAGCACGAAGTCATTCCCGACCGGATTGAAGCGGCAACTTACGCGATTGCCGCCGCCGCGACGGACGGCGAAGTCACGCTCCGGGGCGCGCGCGCCGACCACCTGCGCGCGGTGATTGACAAATTGAATGAATCGGGCGTGGCGGTGGAACGGCGCGGCGCAAACCTGCTGGTGCATCGCAACGGCCAGCTCAAATCGGCGGACGTGACGACGCTGCCCTATTCCGGTTTTCCAACGGACGTGCAGGCGCAGATGATGTCGCTGTTCGCGCTCGCACCGGGCATCAGCATCATCACGGAGCGGATTTTTGAGTCGCGTTTCATGCACGTGAGCGAACTGGCACGGCTCGGCGCGGACATCGAGATCGAGGGGCCGAGCGCCATTGTCAAAGGCGGCAAACCGCTGAGCGGCGCGCCGGTGATGGCGAGCGACTTGCGCGCGTCGGCGGCGCTGGTAATTGCCGGTTTGGCGGCCAAAGGCGCCACCCAGGTCAACCGCATCTACCATCTGGACCGCGGCTACGAAAAAATGGACGCGAAGCTGCGCAAGCTGGGCGCTCGGATTGAGCGCGTCGAAGAAACGTGATTTGAAATAATTCCGGGAACGCGGACAAATTGCCCGCGTCCCCGGTTTCCCCACAAACCACCCCCCCGTAGCCGCCGTTGTGAAACGGCGGAAATCAGCACCGCTGGATGGATCCGCCAATTCACATTGGCGGCTACCAGATTTGACAAGGCGTGGCGGGAAGCTGTGGGCGCGAGCGTCAGATTTTTCGCCCGTGCCAACAGCTCCCCGCACACGCCCGTCTTCGCGGACGAACCGCTTCGGCGCGGCAGGCCGGTGTCCCCACTTCAAGCTGGCGCGATTTCATACGGCGAGCAGTTCGCGGCTGCTCTCGAAAATGCGCGCCTGGCGTTCAGCCTGGCGAAGAGCAGCCCGGGTTTTTTCCTCGAACAGCACCGGGAACACCAGCAAGGGGTAAAGTGTCGCCCAGGCCAGCGCCGCCGCCTCGTTGGCCGCGCGCCGCAACGGAGGGTTCAACTCCGGCGCCGGCGCTTCGGCCAGTTGCCGCGCAAGCAAACGGCTTTTGAGCCGTTCGAACTCGGTTTCCTGCGTGGCGCAAAATGGCGCCGGCGGAGCCGGTCGCACTTCGAACCGCGTTTCGGGGCCGAACCTGGCCGGCACCCGTGTTTCATTTTTGTTCATGTTTTTTCCTTTCGTTTGGTTTGGGTTAAAAAGCGAAAAACCCGCGATTGACTGGCAATCGCGGGTTTTTCAAAAATCCTTGTCCCTGTATCAGAACTTCATCCCCACGATGCCAAAACGCCTGCAGACGCGCGTCCAAATGGACATGCGTCCGTTGGTCTGCGCGTGCTTCAGTGTTGGAGCAAACGTGTTTTTCATATTCAACCGGCAGGAAGAAACACCATTGGGGCGCGTTTGTCAAAGTTTTTTATTTTGAAAAGCAGCCTCTCAAGGCTTGTCGGATGGAGAAGTGGTGTTAAATTGGTTCAAGCATGAGCGAACAATTACGAATGGTCACCTGCGGGTGGTGTGAGACGAAGGTCTTCATCCCGGGCGACCTGGCGCCGTTGGGGACGGTGCCGTGCAGCAAGTGCGGGCATCCCATCATGATGCCCATGATGATCCGGCAATTCGAGTTGCGGAGCGTCGTCGGTTCGGGCGGCATGGGCACGGTCTATCGTGCCTGGGATACGACACTGGAGCGCATGGTGGCGGTGAAATTGATGCGAAAGGAATTGCTCACTGATCAGAAGGCACTGGAAAGTTTTTATCGCGAAGCCCGCGCCTGTGCCCGGCTCAACCATACGAACATCGTTCACATTTACTCCTTCGACGACTGGGAGGGCCAACAGTATCTCGTGATGGAGTTGGCCGATCACGGCAGCCTGGACGCGCGCATTGAGAAACTACGCCTGCTGCAGGAATTGGACATGCTCGACATCGGCGTCAAAATCGCCTCCGCGCTCGACCTGGCGCTCAAGCACGATTTGCTCCACCGGGACATCAAGCCGGGCAATATTTTGTTCAACGCGGACCACGAACCAAAGCTGATTGACTTCGGCCTCGCCCGCAAAGCCGACGTGGAACACGAAGTGGAGGACGTGACGTGGGGCACGCCGTATTACGTCGCGCCGGAAAAAATCAAGCGCGAGCCGGAAACTTTTCTGTCCGATATGTACAGCCTCGGCGCCACGCTCTATCACGCGATGACCGGTCATGTGCCGTTTGAAGCGCCGACGGTCGAGGAAGTGATCATTGCCCAGGTGCAAACACCCCTGACGCCGCCGAATCTGGTCGTGCCTGAAATCACGCAGGCCACGAGCGATGCGCTGGTGAAGGCCATGGCAAAAAATCCCGCGGAACGTTTCCTGAGCTATGACGAATTCATCATGGCGCTGACGGCGGCGCGCAGCCAGTTGCTCGTGATGCAAAATCAATTGCCGCAGGCGCAAAAGTCCAAAAGTCTCACCAGTTGGTGGAAGCGGGCATAAAAAAGGCGGGCGTTGCCGCCCGCCTTGAAGATTCAAGAAAACTCCGGCCCATTAATGGCTGGCACCGGCGTCCGAAGCTTCCTTGTTTTTATTTTCGGCTTTGGCGCCGAAGTGAATGCTGGTGGCGTTGAGTTTGCCATCGCTGGTTTTCTTGTAAGTGCCACTGACCTGCTCTCCCACCACGCCGTCAGCCAGTGTGGCCGATTTGCCGTTCCTGATGATCTTGGTGTCGGAAGTAACGGCAAACGTACGCGTCTCCACCGTCAGTGTCATCGCCTTCGCGTCAATCGCGCTGACCGTGCCCCGGAACACAAGGCCTTCATGTTTCTTGGGTTTGGCCGGTGCGACCTGGTTGGTCGAAGCCGGCGCATTGGTGCCTTCCGCGCGCGACAACGCGGGCATGGCGACGAGAGCCGCGGCAAAGAGGCTCAGAACTGCGATTTTATAGATATTTTTTTTCATAATGGTTGATGGTTTGTCCAATTGTTCGTTACGAAAAACAAGGCAGAATACGAATTGGTCTCAACCAATTCAACTGTTTTTACCACATACCTTCGGTCAGCAGTTCCGTGACGTTTCGCGCCAGATCTTCCGCCAGCAGCGGCAGCGACTGGCGCTCCGAGTCCGCCAAATCCGTGCCGACGTGAATCAGCGTGTAGCCGTTCACGTTTTTATCGAACAACACTTTGCCCGTGGCGCGTTCGCGCGCGATGACGCGCACGGTGATGCCAACCCGGTAATTCTCCGTCGTTGTGACGTCATTGTTCAAATAGCTCAACCCTTCACGGTTGTAGCGCGTAATCACACCGCTGACGACGACGTCACCGGGACCGTGCGTGGCGAGGTGGTAAGTGCCGTCGGTTTGGAGCCGTTCCCGCAACGCCTGGGTGACCGCGTCGCCGAGCCGCGGCTGCAGCGTCTGGTTGTTGAACGGCAAAACTTCAACCGACTTTTCACCCGCGACCGCGCCGTTGACCGGGCCGAGATGGTA